>ERZ772766.226-NODE-226-length-34127-cov-8.978105_pt1 | contig 34127 bp, 32 predicted proteins | sample MGYA00511379_ERZ772766 | MGnify/ENA primary metagenome ERZ772766 (study PRJEB29015, sample SAMEA2737895) | human oral metagenome | biome: human oral; feature: human-associated habitat; material: dental | place: China | collected 2116 ... | reverse complement strand
CCCGTTGACCCGAAACCCGTTGACCCGAAACCCGTTGACCCGAAACCCGTTGACCCGAAACCCGTTGACCCGAAACCCGTCGACCTGGCTCCTGTTGAGCCCGAAGCAGGCCGCACGCTGTACGGCACGAACGGAGACGACACACTCCTCGGCGGCAACGGCGATGACCAAATCTTTGCCGGCGCGGGTGACGACCTTGTCTTCGGCCGCTACGGCAACGACAAACTCTACGGCGACGACGGTAACGACGAACTGCAGGGCGGCGACGGCGAAGACGAACTCTACGGCGGTAACGGCAGCGATACCCTCTTCGGCGACAACGGCGATGACAAAATCGTCGGCGGCGCGGGCGAGGACGAACTCTACGGCGACGAAGGCAACGACGAATTGCAGGGCGGCAACGGCGACGACACCCTCTTCGGCGAAAACGGCAACGACAAACTCTACGGCGACGGCGGCGACGACACACTCGTCGGCGGCGCGGGAGAAGACGAACTCTACGGCAGCCTGGGCAACGACCTGCTGATCGGCGGCGACGGCAACGACATCCTCTTCGGCGGCCGTGGCGACGACGTGCTCATCGGCGGCAGTGGTAACGACTACCAAAGCGGCGGCGAAGGCGATGACACCTACCGCATCGGCAAAGGGCACGGGCAGGACATCATCGACGACCGGGGCAACGACACCCTGCAACTGGAAGACATCCGCCTGAGCGAAGTGCAATTCCGCCGCGAGGCGCAAGACCTGCTGCTTTACGGCTACAACGATGGAGATTCGCTGCGCATCCGCGATTACTTTGCCGCCGACGGCAGCGGCCGCATCGAACGCTTTGCCTTTGCCGACCGGACGCTCACGCCGGAGGACATCCGGCAGCAGAACGGTCTCGATGCGCGCGGCGCCGCCCATGCGCAACTGCTCATCAATGCGCTGGCGGCATCGGCAAGTGCTCAGGCGACGCCTGCGCAGGCGGTGCCGGATAACGGCAACCCGCTGACCCCGCCGCTCCTCATCAATCCGTTGCAGACGCCGTAAAGTACGGCACAGACAAACGCCCGCCCCCGGTGGGCGTTTTTTTCGGCCGCACCATCATGCCGGACCGGGCGCGGCCACGGCACAAGGGGTTTTGCCCGCGCAGGAAGCTGAAAATGTGAAAAAGCCCTTCCGGGGAAGGGCTTTGCAGGTCGGCGGGAGGCAATCAGGCCAGTATTTTCAGCCAGTAGCCGAGGATGCCGATGCCGAAAATGCCGAAGATGAGCCACAGGGCGTTCACCCCTTTGCGCAGTAGATACATGCAGAGGAAGGTCATGCCGAGGGCAGGCAGGCCGGGCATGAGGTTATCCAGCACGTTTTGCACAGTGGTGGTCTGTGTGGTGACGACGGCGCCGTCGCGGGTGGTGATTTCCGAGATGACGTAGGGGATGTTGATGTGCGTCCACTTGTTCACCAGCGCGCCCATGATGAAGAGACCAAGGATGGAAGCCGCTTCGGTGATTTTTTGCAGTGCGCCGCCGCCCATGTCGGAGACGACTTCCAACCCTTTGCGGTAGCCGTACTGGATACCCCAGTAGCGCACGAAGAGGCGCACGGCGTTAAAGAGAACGAAGAAGAGGATGGGACCGAGCAGGCTGCCGCTTTGCGCGATACCCGCGCCGAGGGCGGCAAAAACGGGGCGCGCCGTGCCCCAGAAGATGGGGTCACCAACGCCGGCGAGCGGTCCCATCAGGCCGACCTTGATGCCGTTGATGGCGGCGTCGTCGATCGGCGCGCCGTTCGCGCGCTGTTCTTCCATCGCCAGGTTGACGCCGAGGATGGGCGCGGTCATGAAGGGCTGGGTGTTGTAGAACTCCAAATGCCGCTTGATGGCGTCTTTGCGTTCCTGGCTGCCTTCGGGGTAGAGGCGGCGGATGGCGGGGACGATGCCAAAGCAGTAGCCGAGCGCCTGCATGCGTTCAAAGTTCCAGGAGCCTTGCAGCAGGTTGGAGCGGATGAAGCAGGCGTTGAGGTCGCTTTTGGTGAGTTTTTTCTGGTTTTGGGTTTCCATGGCGCGCTCCTAGTCAAGCTGGTTGTCGAGTTTGTTCGGTTGGGCGGCGGCGGTTTGCACACTGCTGCCGCTGCCTTTGTGGTATTTCGGGTGCATCTGGATGTAGAAGTAGGCGATGGCGATGCCGAGCACGCCGAGGGCGACGAGGTTGAAGTTGGTGAAGGCGGCGACGACGAAACCGACGAAGAAGAACATCATCAGGTGCGGCGCGCGCATCATGTTGATCACCATCGCGTAACCGACGACGACGATGATGCCGCCGGCGACGTTCAGCCCGCCGGTAACCACATCCGGAATGGCGTTGAGCATATCGTGGACGACGCTGGTGCCGACGGTGGAGGCGACGATGACGGCGGGGATGGCGACGCGCATCGCTTGCAGCACCAGCGCGCCGAGGTGCAGCCAGGTGATGGCGCGGAGGTTGCCGGTTTTTGCCGCGTTATCGGCGGCGTGCTGGAAGCCGACGGTGATGGCACGGACGAGGATAGTCAGCACCTGCCCGGCGGCGGCGAGCGGGATGGCAAGGGCGATACCGGTGCCCATCGGCTGTTTGCCGGCGATGACGAGGATGGTGGAGATGATGGAGGCAAGCGCGGCATCCGGTGCGATGGCGGCGCCGATGTTCATCCAGCCGAGCGCCATCATTTCCAGGGTGCCGCCGACCAGGATGCCGCTGGTCATGTCACCGAGGGCGAGGCCGGTCAGCGTGCAGGCGATGAGCGGGCGGTGGGTTTGAAATTCGTCAAGAATAGAACCCATGCCGGACAGGCAGCCGACGAGGAAGACGAAGAAGATTTGTACTGCTGAGATTTCCATGAGGTGTCTCCGTTAGGGTTTGTATTTTTCGGCGATGAGGGACAGCACCGGCACTTTTTTGTCGGAAGCGACTTTGCGCACTTCCAGCTCAATGCCCTTGCTGTCCAGCTCCTTGAAGGCTTCCACGTCTTTGGCGTCAACGGAAACCGAGGTATCGAGCATGGTGCGTCCTTCTTTGTAGGCCATGCCGCCGATATTAATGGACTTGACGGGCACACCACGGCGTACCAGTTCCAGAGCATCCGTCGGATTGGTAAAGAGCAGCATGACCTTGTCGTCGGCGTATTCGGGGTTGTTATAGACGCGCATCATCTTGTCCACGCTGACGACGTGCGCAGTCACGCCCGGCGGCACGGCCTGCTTGAGCATGGTGGAGCGGGTTTTGTCTTTTACCACCTGGTCGTTGACGACGATGATGCGGTTGACACCGGTTTCCTTCGTCCAGCGGGTGGCCACCTGACCGTGGATAAGACGGTCATCAATGCGCCACAGGCCGAATTTCATGTGCGGCCCGTCGTTGGCTTTTGCCGACGCTTCGGCGCGCAAACGCCGGATTTCCGGGTCGTTTTCGTCGAAACCGGCGGCGGCAGGCGCGGCAGCAGGTGCCTCTGCGGCGGCAACAGGCGCAGCGGCGGCCGTCGCCGCCTGCCGCGTTTTCAGCGCTTTCACACCGTCTGCCCCTTCACGCTGGGCGAGGGCGGCGAGTGCGCCCAGTTCGTTCACGTCTTCGCGCTCCATCAGCACGGAGACGAGCATCGGCACGTTGACGCCGGTGACGACTTCACAGTGCGCGTCATCATGGGCGATGCCGCTTGAGGCGTTGAAGGGCGTGCCGCCCCACAGGTCAACCAGCAGCAAGAGACCTTGCGACGCGTCGAGTTCGGCGGCGGCGGCGCGGATTTTGCCCGCCAGCACTTCGCCGTTCTCGCCGGGGACAAAATCCACACAGCGCACGTTCTCCTGCGCGCCGATGATCATCTCCGCCGTGGCCAGCAGGGCCTTGGCGGCATGACCGTGGGTGGTGATTACAACCGCGATTGTCATGGATGGATACCTCTCAGGGTGGTTGGGGGAGGAACAAAATGCGGAAACCGCCTTTGTTTGCGCGATTTTAACGCCGGGGCAAGATAATCACAATTTGATGGTAATTTGCCTGTGGACGGTTGTGGTTTTTTGCCGCTGCTTCGAGGTCGGACCCGCCAAGCGGCGTTACCGGCTTTCGCAGAGGCGTTGCCTGCAATGTCGCAAAAGCAAAAAACGCGTGGCTTTCCCGCTTGGCGGTTGTGCTGTCCGCAACGCGGAAAGCAGGCTGCGCCCGCCAAGCGTCATTATCGGCCTCGCAGCGGCATCCATGAAAAAGCCGCCCGGCGGCGGCTTTCGGTGTCGGGCGTTACAGGCGCATTGGCATGATGATGTAGCGCACGCCTTCGTCCTCGCTGCTGGTGATGAGGCAGGGGCTGTTCTTGTCGGTGAAGTGCAGTTGCACGTTGTCGCCGTCGATGGTCGAGACGGCGTCGATGAGGTAGTTGATGTTCAGCGCCGCTTCGAGTTCGAGGTTCTGCGGGTTGATGATGTCCAGCGCTTCTTCCACGGTTTCGTTTTCAAGGTTGCGCGCCGCCAGTTGCAGGCGGGTGCCGGCAAAGGTGAGGCGGATACCGTCATGGCGGTCAAGCAGCAGCACCTTGGCGCGTTGCAGCGATTCGAGGAAGGCCTGGCGCGCGACGAGTACCGGGTTTTCCTGCATCGGCGGCAGGACTTGTTCGTAGTTGGGGAAATTGCCGTCGATGAGCTGGCTGGTGAGGCGGGTGCCGCCGATGGTCAGGCTGAGCTGGCGTTCGCCGAGATTGAGGACGACGGGCTGGCTGACCCGCGCCAGTTGGCGGATGAGTTCATTCACGCCCTTTTTCGGCACGATGAGGCTGGTGCCGGCAGTCGCGGCGGTATCAAGGCCGCTGCGCGCGCAGGAGAGGCGGTGGCCGTCGGTGCTGACGGCGTGGATGGCGTGGCCGTCTTCCACAACGTTGAGGTACATGCCGTTCAGGTAGTAGCGCACATCTTCATTGGCCATCGAGAAACGGACTTTCTGCATGATGCCGTGCAGGGCGCTGCTGTCTATTTCGATACGGCCGTCCATGTCCGCTTCGGCCAGCGCCGGGAAGTCTTCGGCGGGCAGGGTGGCGATGCGGAAGACGCTGCCGGCGGCTTTCACCAGCAGCTGTTCTTTGTCGAGCGAGCAATACACCGTGGCCTGGGCGGGCAGGTGGCGCACTACGTCGAGCAGTTTGCCCGCCGGCACGGTAATGGCGCCTTCTTCCTGGACGGCAAGGTCGTGCAGGAGGATTTGCAGGGTAACTTCGGTATCGGTGCCTTTCAGCAGCAGGCTGTCGCCGTTCGCCTGGATGAGGGCGTGGCTGAGGATGGGTTTGGTGGTTTTGCGCGCCACGATGTTGCTGATGTCCGCGAGCGGTTCGAGGAACTGCTCTTTGCTGATGCTGAATTTCATAGATAACCTCTTTTATGTAATGTCGTCGTCATAGTCGTTCCTGTGGATATGTGGAAAAGTCGGGCAAGTGTCGGCAGTGTAAAGAAAAACGGGGCGGTTTGCAGACGGGAAAACCGGTGGAAAAGCGGTGGATGGATGGTTGACAAGTCGGCGGTGTTTTTTATGCACGTGATATGCACGGCGTATCCACGGGGTTGTCCACCAAGTTATCCACAGGTTTCAGCCGGTGATAATGGCCTTGATGGTCTCGTATTCTTCACGGAAACGCGGGTCGTTTTTACGCCGTTTGCCGATGTTGTCGATGGCGTTCAGCACAGTGCTGTGGTCCTTGCGGTGGAAGGATTCCGCTATGCTTTTCAAGGACATATCGGTAAGCTCGCGGGTGAGTGCCATCGCCACCATGCGCGGCAGGGCGATGTTCTGCCGCCTGCTGTCCGCGAGCATTTCGTCAACGCTGATGCCGTAGTACTTTGCCACGCGTTTCTGAATGTTATCCACATTGGTCTGGTTTTTCTGCGCCTGCAACTGGTCGTGCAGGGCCGCCCTGGCGATGGCGATGGTCGCTTCGGTGTCGCCCTTGATTACCTGGCACTGGAAGATGACTTTTTTCAGCGCGCCTTCGAGTTCGCGCACGTTGGAGTTGATGTTTTCGGCGATGAAGAAGGCGACGTCGTCGGGCAGGTTGAAATGCTGTTCTTTCGCCTTGCTTTTCAGGATGGCGTAGCGGGTTTCCGGTTCGGGCGCGCGGATGGAGACGGTCAGCCCCGCACCGAAGCGGGAGATGAGGCGCTGTTCCAGCCCTTCGATTTCGCGCGGGTAGCGGTCGCAGGTGAGGATGATCTGCCGCTTCTTGTCCATCAGTTCGTTGAAGGTGTGGAAGAATTCGGCTTGCGACTGGTCCTTGCCGCCGAGGAACTGCACATCGTCCACCAAGAGGGCATCGACGTTGCGCAGGCGGCTGGAAAAGGCTTTTTGCGTTTTCCCGGCGAGGGCGGCGAGAAATTCGTTCACGAACTGCTCGCCGGTGAGATACATCACTTTCGGGCGGTTGTGGCGGCGCAGGGCGTTGCCGGCGGCGTGCATCAGGTGCGATTTGCCCAGGCCGGTGCCGCCGTAGATGAAGAGCGGGTTGCTGTCGGCGAAGAAGGTTTTGCCGGAGACGCGCTCGGCGGCGGCGAAGGCTTCGTTGTTCGACGGCGCGGTGACGAAGTTCTCGAAGCGGTAATCGGGGTTGAGGTTGCTTTCAAAGGCGGCGGTCACGCTGCCGCCCTGCTTGCCCGGCGCGGCGTTGTTGAAGAGGTCGGGGGTGGTGGCGGCTTTCAGCTCGATTTTCGTCACGCCCTTGTTCCGCAGCGTCATTTGCAGCACGGGCAACAGGTTCTTTTCGATTTCTTCCTGGGCGAATTTGTTCGGCGCGAGCAGTATCCACGAGGCGGGGCTGACCACTTGCGGGGTCAATGCCTGCAAGGCCAGCATCTGGTCGTTGTTGCAGATGCCTTTCATGTTGAGCAGCACGTCCTGCCAGAGGTGGTGGTACTGCTCGCGGTTGGCGGGGATTTCATTCATGGGCGAACCTCAGGCGCAGGGCCTGTTCGAGCAGGGTGAAGGTGCGCTCGAAATCTTCCGGCGTACCGAGATAGGGGTCGGGCAGCGCCGGGCTGTCCGGCAGGGTTTCCAGCATGAAGCCGACTTTGTCCTGCTGCGCGCCGTTTTCGGCGAGTGCGGTAACGTCCTGATAATTGCGCCAATCGGCGACGAGGATGCGGTCGAAGCGCGCGAAATCGCCGGGGCCGAAGGGGCGGGCGCGCAGGTCGTTAATCGGCATGCCGTGGGCGCGCATGACGCGGCGGGCGCGCGGGTCGGGGGCGTCGCCGTCGTGCCAGGCGGCGTGGGTACCGGCGGAATCGAGCAGGACGTCATCGCGCCCCACCGTGCGCAACAGATAACGGGCAACACCTTCCGCCATTGGCGAGCGGCAGATGTTGCCCATGCAGACCATTAAAATTCTCAATTTTTTCATAATGTTACTGATAATGCCGGGACAGCAGTTTAGCATAACTGCCCCCCCGCCCGAGCAGTTCGGCGTGGCTGCCGCTTTCGACAATGCGCCCCTGTTCGAGGACGACGATGCGGTCGGCATTGCGGATGGTCGAAAGGCGGTGCGCGATGATGATGGCGGTGCGCCCGTGCCGCAGCCGCTCCACCGCTTCCTGCACCTTCGCCTCGCTGTGATTATCCAGCGCCGAGGTCGCTTCATCCAGAATCAGGATCGGCGCATCTTTGTAAAGGGCGCGGGCGATGGCGATGCGCTGCTTCTGCCCGCCGGAAAGCCGCCCGCCCTGCGGGCCGATGTCTTCCGCATAACCGTGCGGCAGCCTGGCGATGAAATCCGCCGCGTTCGCCGATGTTGCCGCCATCTCGATGCGCGCCGCGTCCGGCTGCGGGTCGGCATAGGCGATATTGGCGGCGATGGAAGTGGAAAACAGCACCGTATCCTGCGAAACAAAAGCAATGGCGCGGCGGCGGTCGGCGAGCGACATCGCCGCCGTATCCATGCCGTCAATCAGGATCGCGCCCGCCTCCGGCGCATAAAACCCGGCAAGCAGCGCGGCAATCGTCGATTTGCCGCTGCCCGACTCGCCAATCAGCGCCACCGTCTCGCCCGCCCGGATATGCAGGTTGAAACCGCGCAGCACCGGCTGTTCCGGATACGAAAAAAACACCTCGCGGAAGACAATCTCGCCGCGCGTGATGGTGCAGGGCGGCAGGGCGGGGTCGGGTTCGGCGGGCGCGTCGAGAAAATCGAAAATACTCTGCGCCGCCGCCAGGCCGCGCTGAATCGGCTCGTTGACCTTGCCGATGCGCTTGATGGGCGGGAAGAGCAGCGCCATCGTGCCGAGGAAGGAGACAAACACCCCGGTCGTCATCTCGTCCGGCGTGGCGCGCGCTTTCAGCGCGAACAGAATCAGCACCAGCGACAGCGCGGCGATAATCGTCATCTCCACCGCCGGCGAGGCACTTTCGGCAATGCGCGTCGAACGCACCGCATGCGAACGCACCGCCTCCGCCTGCTGCTCGAAGCGGGCAAACTCAAACGCCTGGCCGTTGTAAATGCGGACAATCGCCCGCCCGCGCAGCGCCTCATCCACCACATGATTCATGCCGCTCATGTCTTCCTGCATGGCGCGCGCCATGCGGCGCAGCTTGCGCGAGACATGGACGATGACAAACGCCAGGACCGGCGCGACGACAAACAGGAGCAGCGTCATCTTCCAGTCGAGATAAAGCAGGAACAGCGTCAGCGCGACAATCGTTACCGACTCGCGCAGCAAAATGGCGACCGCGTCCGTGCTCGCCGCCATCAGTTGCAACACATCATAAGTAAAACGCGAGACGATGCCGCCCGCGCTGTGCGTGTCGAAATACCCCATCGGCAGGCGCAGCAACTGGCGGAACATCAGGCCGCGCAGCGTATACACCACCTGCTGCGCCAGCCAGTTCATGCTGCACGCCGCCGTATAACTGGCAAGCCCGCGCAGGGCAAAGCCGAAAAAGAGCAGGGCGGTGAGGCCATAGACCGTGCGCATGTCGCCTTTGGCAAAACCGCCATCGACCAGCGGTTGCAGGACAAACGGCACCAGCGGCTCGGTGAGGCCGTAAAGCACCGTGCCGATAACGGCGAGCAGCACGACCTTCCAGTGCGGGCGGATGAAAGCAAGCAGACGCGCATAACGCGTGCGGTCTTCGGCATTGAACATGGGCGGTAACGGGATGAAGGGGGGAGGGACATTGTAGCGTAGCCCGTCCGCGCGGGCGGCGGGCGGAGGCGGGGCGCGCATGAAAAAAGCGGGGCAATGCCCCGCTTGTGCGCCGGATGACGGGTATCAGACGTTGATGTGGAAGGTAACGTCGATATTGCCCCGGGTGGCGCGGGAGTACGGGCAGACTTCGTGCGCTTTGGCGATGAGGGCTTCGGCGGCGGCTTTGTCCATGCCGGGCAGGGCGATGTTGAAGACAACACCGAGGCGGAAGTGGTCTTGCGTGTCTTTGCCGAGGGCGACATCGGCGTCGATGGCGAAGCCTTGCGGCACGGCGATTTTGTCGTTGCCGGCGACGAGGCGGGCGGCACCCATGAAGCAGGCGGCATAGCCGGCAGCAAAGAGTTGTTCCGGGTTGGTACCGGCACCGTTGCCACCGAGCTCGGCCGGCGGAGCGAGTTTCAGATCGAGTTTGCCGTCGTTCGATTTGGCGGCGCCGTCGCGGCCGCCGGTGACATGGACGTGTGCGGTGTAGAGTGTGGTCATGATTGGTTCCTCTTGGGTTTGTGGGTGGGTTCATACCGGACGTGTACGGTCCGGATGAGCGGTCATGGTAACCGTTTCGCGGCGCGCGGCATAGTCATGATTTTTGATGGTGGTTATCGGTTATGCCCCGCCCGGAAAAGCCCTCGGCAGATGGGGCTTTTGCGCGCGCGGCGATGCGTCATGCCGCAGCGTGGAAGAAGAGCACGATCAGCATCTGCCCGACCATGATGCGCATGAAGGTGGTGAGCGGGTACACGGCGGCGTATTTGAGCGCGGCTTCGTCCGACTGCGAGATTTCGCAGGCAAACGGCAAAACCGGCGCGCCGGTGTGCGAACCGGTGAGCAGGCCGCAGATTTCCGGGAAGGTCAGTTTGCCCCAGAGGCGGGCGGTGAAGCCCGCAATCAGCAGCGGCAGCAGGGTGATGACGATGCCGAGCGCCATCCAGTAGAGGCCGTCGCCGTCTTTGAGCGCGGCGAAGAAGGCGGGGCCGACGCTGAGGCCGACGCTGGCAAGGAAGAGGGCGAGGCCGAGTTCGCGCACCATGAGGTTGGCACTTTGCGAGACGTAGTGGGTGACGGAAAAGCGTCCGCCGTAGCGGCTGATGAGGATGGCGACCACCAGCGGCCCGCCCGCCAGGCCGAGTTTGATCGGTACCGGCACGCCCGGCACCGGGATGGGGACGGCACCGAGGATGATGCCGAGGGTGATGCCGAGGAAGAGTTCGGCGATGTGCGGGATTTGCAGGTCGCGCTTGGAGTTGCCGAAGGCGGCGACGGCGGTCTTGATGTGCGCGGCGTCGCCGATGATGGTGATGGAGTCGCCGAATTGCAGGCGGGTGTTGCGGTCGGGGATGAATTCGATGCCGGCGCGCATGACACGGGTGATGTTCACGCCGTAGCGGTCGTGGACGTTGAGGGTGGAGAGTTTTTTGTTGCACACCGCGCCTTGCGTGACGTTGACCCGTGTCGAGGTGATGTAGGCGGGCGTGGCGGATTTTGGCGCGTCGCTGAAAATGGTGCTGCTGGTCGGGCTGCCGATGAGGGTGATGAGGCGGTCCACTTCGTCGTCGCGGGCGATGATGAGGAGGACGTCGCCGACTTTGACGCGGCTCTGTTCGTCGGCCAGTTCGATGTTGCCGTCGCGGCTGATGCGCGACACGGCGAAGCTGAACGGCAGGATGCGGCGGATGTCGGCGATGGTCTGGTTTTCCAGCATCGGGTTGCTGATTTCAAGCGCGATGCGGGTGACGACGGAGGTACCGGCGCGCAGGCGGCGCAGGGTAAGGCGTTTTTCCGCCAGCACGTTGATGCGGAAGGCGTATTTGATGATGAAGATGGCGGCAATCAGCCCCAGCACCCCGCCCGGGTAGGCGGCGGCATAACCGGCGGCCATTTGTACCGCCTGTTTGCCGTCGCCGACGAGGTTGGTCAGTGTCTGCTGCGCCGCGCCGAGGCCGGGGGTGTTGGTGACCGCGCCCTGCATCACGCCGATGAGTTCGTGCAGTGGCGCGCTGCCCGCGAAGTAGTAGGCGAGCACGATGAGGATGTCGGCGGCGACGACGATGAACATCAGCAGGTTCAGCTTCAGCCCCTCTTTCTGGAAGGAGGCGAAGAAGCCGGGGCCGACTTGCAGGCCGATGGTATAGACGAAAAGGATGAGGCCGAATTCGCGGATGAAGTGGGCGGTGTGTTCGTTCACCGTGAAGCCGAGGTAGGAGACGATGATGCCGGTGAAGAGGACGATGGTCACGCCGAAGGTGATGCCGCAGATGCGCAGGCGGCCGAGCGCCGCGCCGCTGAAAATGACGAGGGAGTAGATGATGGCGGTGTAGGCGACGCTTTCGGTCTGGGTGAAGAGCTGGGTGAGCCAGTGCATGGGATTCCGTAGTGCTGTTGGTGGGGCGCGCTATTTTATAGCGGGGGTTTTGCGCATTCCATACGGCTCCGTGCGGCACCGCTCAGACTTCTTGCAGCTTTTTCCAGTCGTACACGGTCACGCCGCGCGGATCCCAGATGAGGACGTGTTCCTGTTCGAGCTGTTTCAGCAGGCGCGACAGGGTTTCGGCGCGGATGGCAAGATATTCGGCGAGGTCTTTCTTGTTGATGTCGAGCGGGTAGCGCGCGCCGTTTTTGCGCTCGCCCTGCATGTGGTCGCGCAGATAGTGCAGCAGGCGGGTGCGGGCGTCGAAGACGCTCAGCATTTCGATCTGCGAGCTCAATGATTGCACGTATTCGGCCAGCGCGCCCATGATGGCAAAGCACAGTTCATTGTTTTTCGAGAGGATTTCGCGGAACTCGCGGTTGTTGATGACGAGCAGTTCGGTGTCTTCGGTGGCAATGGCGTTGGCGGGGTAGGTGTCGTGGTGCATGAACATCAACGCCTCGCCGAAACTCTGCCCGCGACTGAACAGCTTGACGGTCTTTTCCTTGCCGTCGGGTGCGGAAAAGTAGAGGCGGACGGTGCCGGAGATGACGAAGAAGAAGTCGGTGGTCGCCTGGTTGCGGGTGAAAATCATGCTGCCCGCGTGATAGTGGCGGCGGTTCTTGCGCTGGGTCAGGCGCGCCCGGTCGGCTTCGGACAAAGGGGCGAAGAGGTAGTGTTTGTCGATGATTCCGGTCATGGCGGCACCTGCGGGTATGGGATTTCTTGACAATTATAATCCGTACCGCTTCGGTCACCAATCAAGCGCGCGGCGGCGGCGGGCCGGAGCCCGCGTATTTTTGCCGTCAGGAAGGCGGGGCCGGACGCCGCAGCCGCCACTGGTGCGTGGCGATGAGCACCGCGAAATAGAGGCCGCCGGCGATGCTGATGATGGCGGGGCTCACCGGCAGGTCGGCGGTCCAGGCCAGCGCCGTGCCGAGGGTGGTCGCGAGGGCGGCGAGGCAGGCGGCCAGCGCCGCGCTTTGTTCGGGGGTTTTGGCGAGGCGGTTCGCGGTGTTGGCCGGGATGATGAGCAGGGCGATGACGAGCAGCAGGCCGAAATACTGCACGGTGGTGCCGATGAAGAGGCCGATGAGCAGCAGGAAGGCGAGGTCGTAGTGGCGCGCGTGCGGGTGCTCGCTGCGGGCGATGGCGGGGCTGATGGTCATGAGGATGAGCGGTTGCCACAGGCGGTAGAGCACGGCGCAGGCGATGACGGCGACGATGCCGATGTTGGAGAGATCGCCCGCATCGGTGGCGAGGATGTCGCCGAAGAGGTAGTTGATGAGGTCGGTGCGGATGTTGTCCATGGTCGAGAGCAGCAGCATCCCCAACGCGAGGGCGATGTGCGACAGGCTGCCGAGGATGTTGCTGGGGTTTTCCCGCCCGCTTTTCTCGATGAGGTAGAGCAGGGCGACGAGGAGCAGGGTGATGCCCCAGATGCCGGCGGCGGGCGGCAGGCCGCTTTTCAGGGCCAGCGCGATGCCGAGCAGGGAGGCGTGCGACAGCGCTTCGCCGAAGTACACGAGGCGGCGCCAGGCGATGAGCGCGCCGATAGGCGCGGCGATGGTGCCGGTGATGAGGGCGCAGAGCCAGGGGATGAGGATGAAGTTGAGGAACATGGTTCAGAGGTGGCTGTGGTCGTGGTGGTGGGTGTACACACCGATGGCTTCGGGGTGGCGGGCGTCGTCGCCCAAGAGGTGCAGGAAGTCGGGGTTGCCAATGATGCTTTCCGGGCTGCCGTGGCAGCAGATATGGCGGTTCAGGCAGAGGATGTGGTCGCTTGCCGCCATGACGAGGTGCAAGTCGTGGCTGACCATGAGGATGGCGGTTTTTTCGGCGCGCTGCCAGTCGCGGATGGTCTGGTAGTAGTCGCCGAGGGCGACGGGGTCGATGCCCGCCGCCGGTTCGTCCAGCACGATGAGGTCGGGGTGGCGCAGCATGGCGCGCGCCAGCAGTAGGCGCTGGGTTTCGCCGCCGGAGAGGGTTTGCAGCGGGGTGTCGAGCAGGCGGGCGATGTTGAGGCGGACGAGCAGGGGGCTCGCTGCCGCCTGCGGGATGTCGCGCAGGAAGCGGCGCGCGGTTACAGGCAAATCGGGCGGCGGGTGGAATTTTTGCGGCACGAAGCCGGTTTTCAGCGGTTTTCTGCGGTAGATGCTGCCCGCCGTCGGCGCGAGGTGGCCGAGGATGAGGGCGAGCAGGGTGCTTTTGCCGGCACCGTTCGGGCCGACGATGGTGAGGATCTGGTTGCGGCGGATGGTGAGGGTGATGTCATGTAGAATGTCGCGCCCGCCCGCGTGGTAGGCGACGTCGCGCAGTTCGATGAGGGGTTGGCTGGTCATGGGGTGTGTGGTTTTTGTGGTTGCGAGGCAGGGTTATATGTTATCGGGTTTGCGCGGCACGGGCGCTATCTTTGCGGGGCGGGGTTTTGCTTTGTGCCGATGCGCAGGGCGGGCTTCAGCCCTCCGCGACACTTGCGTGGCGGCCAGGCGGTTTCTCATGGGTCAGCCATGACCACCCCGCATAGAATCAGCGTTGCCGTGCCGCGCCCGCTGCCCGGATGTTTTGATTATCTCTGCGCCGCCCCCGTTGCAGTCGGGGCACGGGTGCGCGTGCCGTTCGGGCGGGACCGCGTCATCGGTGTGGTGCTGGCGGTGGCGGCGATGGACGACAGCGACGGGCTGAAAGCGGTCGAGGCGGTGCTGGACAGCGCGCCGCTGCTCGACGCCGCCCAGCTGGCCCTGCTGCGCTTCGCCGCCCGTTATTATCAGCATCCGCTTGGCGAGGTAGTGCAGGCGGCGTTGCCCGTGCCGCTGCGTGAGGGGCGGCCTGCCTTGCGGCAACTGCCGCGTTGCTGGCGGTTGACGGCGGCGGGCGAAGCAGCGCGGGCGGGGCGTTTGGGCGGCAAGCAGGCGGCGGTGCTGGCGTTTCTGGCGGCACACGGCGAGGTGGACGAGGCGGCGTTGCGCGCCGCCTGCGCGGTTCCGCCCGCCTGGCTCGCGGATTTGCAGCGGCGCGGCTGGCTCGCCTGCCGCGAATCGTGGCGCGGGGTGCAGGCAGATGCTACTGCCGCGCCGACGCTGAACGAGGCGCAGGCGGCGGCGCTCGCCGCCCTGCCGCTCGCGGGGCAGGCGGTGTCGCTGTTGGACGGGGTGACGGGTTCGGGCAAGACGGAGGTGTATCTGCGCTGGATTGAGCGGCTGACGGCGGACGGCGGGCAAGTGCTGCTGCTGGTGCCGGAAATCGGCCTGGTGCAGGCGCTCGCCGCGCGGCTCGCAGCGCGGCTGGCCGGAGAAGTCGCCGTATCGCATTCGGCCCTCGCCGACGGCGCGCGCCTCGACAACTGGCTGGCGGTGCGCGCAGGCGAGGCGCAGGTACTGGTCGGCACACGTTCGGCAGTGTTCGCGCCCTTTGCCGACCTGCGCGGCATCATCGTCGATGAAGAACACGACGGCGCTTACAAACAGCAAGACGGCTTTCGTTACCACGCCCGCGATTTGGCGGTAGTGCGGGCGCGGCAGGCGGGTGTGCCGCTCCTGCTCGGCTCGGCAACGCCGTCGCTGGAAACCCTGCAACACGCCTGGGCGGGCGCCTGGCAGCATCTGCGCCTGCCGGCGCGGGCGGCAACCGTGGCGCTGCCGGCGGTGCACATCCTCGATATGCGCCGCGAAGCGGCAAGCGGCGGCCTTGCGCACGAACTCATCCGCGCCATGCGGCAGGTACTGGCGGCGGGCGGGCAGGTGATGCTCTTCCTCAACCGCCGGGGTTACGCGCCGCTGTTGCGCTGCGACGCCTGCGGCTGGTGCAGCGAATGCCCCGCCTGCGACGCGATGATGACCGTGCACACCGCCGCCCGGCACCTGCAATGCCACCACTGCGGCCGCGTGCAGGCGTTGCCCGTGCGCTGCCCCGCCTGCGGCAGTGCGGACGACTTGCAGATGATCGGCCTCGGCACGCAGCGCCTCGAACAGACCGTGGCGCGGCAATTCCCGCAGGCGCGCGTGTTGCGCATCGACAGCGACGCCTGCACCACCGGCCGCCAGTTTGCCGCCGCCGTGGCGCAAGTGCACGCGGGCGCGGTGGATATCATCCTCGGCACGCAGTGGCTTTCCAAAGGGCATCATTTCGCCAATTTGCACCTCGTCGCCGTGGTCGATGCCGACCAGGCCCTGTTCAGCGTGGACTATCGCGGCGAAGAGCGCCTCGCGCAGTTACTCGTGCAGGTCGGTGGCCGCGCCGGGCGGGAGATGACAAATGCGGGGCAGGTGTGGGTGCAGACGCGCCAGCCGCAGCATCCGGTATTCAACGTCCTGCGCGAACCCTATGAAACGACCGCGCGCCGCCTCGACGCTGAACGCCGCGCCGCCGCCCTGCCGCCGCACAGCGCGCAAGTGTCGCTACTCGCCCGCCACCGCGACGCCGCGCGCGCCATGCAAACCCTCACCTTCACCCGCGACGGCGCGCAAGCGGCGGGCATCGGCCGGGACTGGCAATGGTTCGGCCCAGCGCCCGCCGTGATGCCGCGCAAGGACGGGCAGCAGCGCGCGCAACTGCTGGTGCAGGCGGCGGACAAGCACCGCCTGCAACGCGAACTGCCGCAACTGGTGGCGTGGTTGCAGGCGCAGGCGAAGGCGTTCCGCGTCAGATGCGCGGTGGATGTCGATCCGCTGTGGCTGGAATAGGCGGGAAGCGCGGTTCGTCATGAAACGGCCTAGCCGGATTTTCCTTATTTTCCTTTCCGGCCTCCGCCCCGCTTGCCGCGACAAAGGCGGCGCACAAAAAACGGCGCGGGTATCGCGGGGATACCGGCGCCGTGGGCCAAAGAGTGCATTGCTGGCAAAAGCAAAAAACAATCTGCCGCCGGGCGGGCCGCAGCCCGCCATCAATATCGCTGCGGCGAGCTTCGACCCGTCCCGCGAACGCGGTTTTATGTATTAGCAGGAATAGCCGGACGGCAGTTCGCCGGATTGCACCTGATAGGAGACGATGGCGCGCACATAGTCGCGCAGCAGGGCGGCGGCGTCGCTGTCCGGCTGGCGGGCGGCGAGGACGAAGGCTTGTTGCAGGGTGCCGTCAATGCTGAAGGTATAGGGGGTATTGCTCATGATTGATGTAAACCGGTTGTTTGTCCGGGCGCGCATTGTACGCCGCTGCACGCACGGTGGCGCACCCGTCTTGCCGGCAAGGGCGGAAGCGGCCTGCCAATGTCCGCCGATGGTTGACCGGCACTATTTCCGCCCCGCCGTCCACTGGAAGCCCCAGCCGAAGGCGCGGTCCATGTCGCGGTGGCCGGGGAAGTAGCGGTTGATGCGTTCGGCGCGGATGCTGCCGCCGTCGTTGAGCAGGCGGGCGATAGCGCACATGCTGTGGCGCGCGTTGCCGTCGGTGAGGCGGGTTTCGATTTCCTGCCCCTGCACGTAGAGGGTGACGATGCCGTCGGTCGCGTCCCAGTTCGGCACGCCGTCGTAGATGAAGGCGAAGACGAGGATTTCGGCGATGTCCACCCAGTGCGAGCCGTTCACGTCCAGCCATTCGCCGTCGATGACCGCACCGGTGCGGTCGTCGCCGCGCAGGCGCACGTATGGCGGGCGGTCGAGGCTGCCGAAGCGGTTGCCGAGCGCCTGCACGCAGTCGCGGTCGCCGTTTTTCAGGCGGATGAAGGCGCCGAGGTCGAGGTCGATGCCCTTGTTTTTGTTGAAGAGGCCGCCGAGGAAGCCGCCTTTTTGCGGCGCGTTGCCGGCGTGGTTCCAGTTGAGGTTGACGCGGATGGTGCCGTAGTCCGCCTGTTTGGCGAGGCTGACGCCGGGGTTGTGCTTGTCGAGGGTGATTTTGCTCAGGCTGAGGCGCGGCGGGGCGGCGGCAGGAGCGGGTTTGGCAGCGGGCGCGGGGTCGTCGGCAATCTCCACGCCGAAGTGTTCGGAGAGCGGTTTCAGCCCGCCGTTGTAGCCCTGCGCCACGAAGCGGATTTTCCAGGTGCCGTTTCTGCGGTAGCACTCGGCGAGGATGAGCGCGGTTTCGCTGCGTCCGGCGGTGTCGAGCGGGCAGGTGATGATGGTGTCGCCGCGTACTTCGACGCCGAGTTTGACGTCGCCGAGCTGTGCGGTCGGGCGCGCGGCGGAGTAGGCGATGGCGATGCGCTCGATGGCGGCCGGCTGGCGGGCGAGGTCGAGAGTGAACAGGCAGTTGCGTTCGTTGCCGCTGCGCTGCACGCTGCCGTCGTCGCTTTGTTGCTGGCCGTAGAAAATCATGTCGCCGTCGCCGCGCACTTTGCCGTTGGCGGCGAGGCGGTAAGCGGCGACGTCAATGTCCGCCGTGCTGGTGATGCGCAGGGTGATGCGTCCGTCGGGCAGCGGTGCGTTGCCGCCCGGAGTGAGTTGCTGGGGCATGGGGGCTCCTGTCGGATGGGGAAGGGCATATTGTAGCGTGTGACCGTGCGGAGGCAGGCGTGCGCGTGTTGATAAAAATCGGCGGCAGAGCGGTGGGCAGGCCTATAATCAGGTCTCCTCCATAACCACAGCCAAATCATCATGAGCAATCCCAAACCCGACTGGGACGCCCGCGCCCCCGCAGTCCAGCAGGACCAGCGCGCCGCCTACGACCGCATGCGCCACACCTGCCCCGTCGCCTACGACGACTATCTCGGCTACACCCTCTTCCGCCACGAAGACATCGCCTACGCGCTGGCGCATCCCGAACAGTTTTCCAACCGCGTTTCCACCCGCCACATCGCCGTGCCCAGCGGCATGGACGCACCGGAACACACCGCCTTCCGCGCCATCAACGACAAGTATTACACCCCCGAACGCATGGCCGCCTTCGCCCCCGCCTGCCGCGCCGTCATCCGCACCCTGATTGCCGAAACGCCGCGCGGCGAAGTGGTGGACATCATGGACGGCTTCGCGCAGCGCTATGCCATGCGCATCCAGAACGCCTTTCTCGGCTGGCCGGAAGCGCTCGAAGCGCCGCTCACCGCCTGGATTGAAAAAAACCGCCGCGCGACACTCGCCCGCGACCCCGCCGCCATCGCCCAGGTGGCGCTGGAATTTGACGGCTACATCCACGACCTGCTGCAAGAGCGCCGCGACGCGGGCGATGCCGCGCCGAACGACATCACCACCGAGCTGCTTTATGACGAGGTGGCGCTGTCCGAAGGCAGGCGGCGCATGACGGAGGAAGAGCTGGTTTCCCTGCTGCGCAACTGGACGGTGGGCGAGCTGTCCACCGTCTCCGCCTCGGCGGGCATCGTCCTGCACTTCCTCACTGCCCATCCCGCCGAACAGCAGCGTTTGCGCGAAAATCCCGCTGCCATCCCGGCGGCAGTCGAAGAAATCATGCGTCTGGAAGATCCGCTGGTCTCGAACCGCCGCATCACCGCCTGCCCCGTGCACATCAGCGGACGCGACCTGCCCGCCGGCAGCCGCGTTACCCTCAACTGGCTCAGCGCCAACCGCGACGAAGCCGCCTTCCCCGACGCGCACGAATACCGCCCCGAACGCGACCAGTCCGCCAACCTCGTGTACGGCGCGGGCATTCATGCCTGCCCCGGCGCACCGCTGGCCCGCCTCGAACTGCGCCTGCTCGTCGAAGAAGTGCTGGCAGCAACGGCGTCCATCCGCTTCGCCGATGATGGCACAGCGGTGAGCGAAAACGCCGTTTATCCCGTCGCCGGATACAGCAGCGTGCGGCTGGTCTTTGCCTGAAACGGTGATACGCAAACGCCCCGGCAACGGGGCGTTTGTCATGAAACGGCGGGGTCAGTCCTGCCGCAGGGCGGCAGCGGCCCCGACCAGGCCGGGGTTCTTTGCCGTCACCAACCAGATGGGCACGGCGGCGAGGTAGCCTTCGAAACGGCCTTTGTCGACAAAGCGGGTTTTGAACGGGCTTTCGTTGATGAAGTAATCGGCGATACGCGGCAGGATGCCGCCGCAGAGATACACGCCGCCGCGCGCGCCGAGCGTGAGGACGAGGTCGGCGGTGACGGTAGCCAGCGCAGCGCAGTAGGTATCAAGCGTCTGCCGCGCCGTTGCCTCGCCGGCGAGTGCTGCGGCGGTGATATCCGCCGGGCGGCGCTCAGGTGGCGTTTCGCCGCGCAGGGTGGCAAGGGCATTGTCGATGAGAGTCAGGCCGGCGCCGTTGGTGATGCGTTCGGCGGAAACGTGGCTGCGGCGGGCATGCGCATATTTCCAGATGGCTACTTCGGTGTCGTTGCGCGGCGCGAAGCTGACGTGTCCACCTTCGCCGGCGAGTGCCACCCAGCCGCCGCGCCCGTCCGGAATGAGGGCGGACACGCCGAGGCCGGTGCCGGGGCCGATGACGGCCAGCGGCGTGTTTTCCGCCGCCTCGCCAGCGCTAACGGGGCATTTTTCATCCGCTGCAAGATGCGGCACGGCCAGCGCCTGCGCGGTGAAGTCGTTGATGACACGCAGTTTGTCCAGCTGAAACTCCGCTTGCAGGGCGCGGATGGAAAAATGCCAGTGGTGGTTGGTCATCTGCACACTATCGCCGGTAATGGGATTGGCGATGGCAATTGACGCCTGTTTGACGCTGACATTCTGCGCGCGCAGGTAGGCAGCAATGGCGTCTTCAAGGCGCGGATAGTCGGTAGTGGGCAGGGTATCAATGGCGTGCAGGCGGGTGCCGTCGCCAAGGGCGAAACGGGCGTTGGTGCCGCCGATGTCGGCAAGCAGGGCGTAGGTTGTCATCTTCTGTGTCCTCTGGATGGGGTTTATGGGCAGTGTGTCATGTTTTGGCAGGGATAACGTAAAAATTCCGTCACAATGGCTTTTCCCCGTGTATAATGCGCGCACATTTCATTCATTATATGTACCTGAAAACTTGCCGCTTCTCCGGAAGCGGCTTTTTTTTGCCCGTTTTCTGCCTGCCGGCAGCGCTATTGAGGGCATGGGATGAAATCCGTATCATGCCGCCGTTTCAACAGATTTCCGCATGGCCATGAGCGATCCCCTTCCTTTCAAAGGACGCAATATCAGCATTACCGCCGTCCTGCTGCAAGACGCCGATACCACCAAAATAGACGAAGCATTGAGCGCGAAAATCGCCCAGGTGCCAGCCGGCTTCTTCACCACACAGCCGCTGGCTGCCGATTTGTCCGCGCTGGACGGCTTTCAGGCGGACGACAAATGGCTGAAAACGCTGAAACGGATTTTCGAGCGGCACAAACTCTGCTTGATCGGGGTCAGCGACGGCTGCTGCGCGGCAGGGGCACTGGTGGCGGCGGGGCTGGCGGAAATCGGTACCGAGGCGAAAGGCGGCAGGGCCGCGCCCACTGTCAAGGCGCCCGAAGAACCGCCCGCTCCGCCCAAACCGGCAGCGCCCGTCGCCGCGCCGACCAAACTGCTGCGGCAGAACGTCCGCTCCGGGCAGCGCGTTTTCGCGCGCGGCGGCGACCTGGTCATCATCGGCGCGGTCAGCCCGGGTGCGGAACTCTATGCCGACGGCAACATCACCGTCTATGGCCCCCTGCGTGGCCGCGCCTTTGCCGGCGGGCAGGACAACACCGCCGCCTATATCTACTGCCACACCCTCGGCGCCGAGCTGGTTTCCATCGCTGGCTTCTATCAGGACATGGAGCAGTTGCAGGCAAGCGGCGTCCGGGACAACGTCTTCATCAGCCTGAATGCGGATGAAAGCATGCGGATAGTGTCGGTATAATGCCGCGTCACACCATAACGAAGAGACAAAAACATGAGTAAAGTTATCGTTGTAACCTCAGGCAAAGGCGGAGTAGGGAAGACCACGACCAGCGCCAGCATCGCCTGCGGTTTCGCCATGAAGGGGCACAAAACCTGCGTGATCGACTTCGACGTCGGCCTGCGCAACCTCGACCTCATCATGGGCGTGGAGCGGCGCGTGGTGTACGACTTCGTCAACGTCATCAACGGCGAGGCCAGCCTCAAGCAGGCGCTCATCAAGGACAAGCGGGTCGAGAACCTCTACGTGCTTGCCGCCTCGCAAACCCGCGACAAGGACGCGCTGACCAGAGAAGGCGTGGAAAAAGTCATCAACGACCTGAAAGCGATGGACTTCGAGTACATCATCTGCGACAGCCCCGCCGGCATCGAGCAGGGTGCCCTGATGGCGCTGTACTTTGCCGACGAAGCCATCATCACCACCAACCCCGAAGTCTCCTCCGTGCGCGATTCCGACCGCATCCTCGGCATCCTCGCCAGCAAATCGCGCCGCGCCGAGCTGGGCGAAGAAGCGGTCAAAGAACACCTCGTCATCACCCGCTACAAACCCGAACGCGTGCAGCAGCAGGAAATGCTCTCCGTGGAAGACGTCATCGAAATCCTCTCCATCCCGCTGCTCGGCGTCATCCCCGAAGACCACGACAACGTCCTCATCGCCTCCAACCGGGGCGAGCCGGTCATCCTCTTCCCCGACAGCCATGCGGGCCAGGCCTATGCCGATCTGGTCGAACGCTTCCTCGGCAACGACCTGCCGCACCGCTTCCTCGATGTCAAACGCAAAGGCATCTTCTCCAAACTCTTCGGAGGTTAGGCCCATGAGCTTGTTTGATTTCTTCAGAAAGAACCGGCCGCAACACTCGGCGGCGACGGCCAAAGAGCGCCTGCAAATCATCGTCGCACACCAGCGCAACCGCAGCAGCCAGCCGCAGCTCCTGGAAACCATGAAGCGGGAAATCCTCGAAGTGGTGAAAAAATACTTCGCCATCGACCTCGACGACATCAGCGCCGACTTCTCGCGCGAAGGGGAAACGGAAATCCTCGAACTCAACATCAACCTGCACAGCAAAGACAATCAGCCGGAAGACGCGGAAATCTCATGAACGATGCTGCGGGCGTCCGCCTTGACCAGTGGCTGTGGGCGGCGCGCTTCTACAAAAGCCGGGTGCTGGCCAAAGCTGCCATCGAAAATGGCCGGGTCCTCGTCAGCGGGCAGCGCGCCAAGGCGGCACGCACCATCAAAAGCGGCGACCTGCTGCACATCGACAAACACGGCGAGCAGGTGTACGACGTGACCGTCATCCGCTGCGAAAACAAGCGGGTGAGTGCGCCTGTCGCGCAAACCTTCTACGCGGAAACCGCAGACAGCATCGCCCGCCGCGCCGAACTGCACGCACAGCAGCACATCGCGCACGAGATGGTGCACTACCCCAACCGCCGCCCGGACAAACGCGAGCGCAGACAAATCCGCGCCTTCCGCCACGGCGGATAGACGGCATTAAAAAAACGGGCTCAGGCCCGTTTTTTAATGGCACTGCCCCCGTGGATTGACTGGAAACCATGACGCTTGACGGCCACGGTATCAACACCGCTTGACGAGCCAGCGGGCGCAGCCTGCTTTTTGCGTTTCGGATTAAGCACAGCCGCCAAGCAGGGAAACCACGCAGTTTTTGCTTTTGAGACGCTGCACGCAGCCTCCCTACAAAGAAACCCGGTATTTCTACGTCAGCCCTTTGTCGGGCGGTGCGCGCGGATAAGCGCCACGGCGTGATAGGGCAGGTCGGGGTGGTGTCCGATGCGGGTCTGTTTCTCGGCGGCGAGTTGCACCAGGTGCGCGGTGGCGGCAGCGGCAGGGTCGCGCAAGATGAGGCGTTCCGGATGGCGGCGCAGCAGGACACGCGTCGCTTCACCGATGCCGGGTTTGATGAGGTTGTCGTTGCTGATGCCGTAGCGGGCGCGGATGTCGGCGAGCAGGTTTTGCGCAGTTATGGCAGCCTGTGCCGTGTCTGCGGGCGCGGCGCTGGGCAGCTCGCCGTCGGCCAGTGTGCTGATGCGGTCGGCGAAGGTTTGCGAGAGATCGTGCGGCGCGAGATCGCGGTAGTAAACGCAGCCGTGGTAGTCGTCTGCGCCGATTTGTCCGTTCAGAATGCTGCGGCTGATGAGGCCGCTGATGGTGGCGTTCAGGAGGGCGGAGGGGATGAGGTAGTCGTCGGCGGTGGCAGCGCAGACGGCAGTGCCGGAGAGGTCGGCGAGGACGTAGAGGCCGCTGTCGATGTTCGTCCCCGCTTGCGCGTTATAAGCGGCGATGAAGCGGTGCAGTTCGCGCGCGATGACGCCTTTGCCCGTCCAGCCGTCAATGAAGACGAGGTCGGTATCGGCGTGATGAGCAAGGATGTGGCGCAGGGCGTTCCCGTCAATGCCGCGATCACGGATGATCGAGATGCTGTAATGGGCGACGGGTGTGCCATAGTGGTGACTGAGAATGGCGCGCAGGATGACGCCGACCGGTGTCCCCGCGCGCGCCAGCGAGACCAGCGCTGGCGCACGCGGGTGGCGCGCGGCGATGTTCGCGGCAAGCTGGCGGCAGTCGGCGGCCATGCGCGCTTCACTCTGCGCGCAGGCGGCACGGAAGAGGTCGAGGTAGCGCGCGCTCGGCGGATATTCGGGCGAGAGCATTTCGCTGTAATGCTTTTTGCCGCTCTGGATGAGCGCTTCTTTGGCGGCGGTGTCGGCGATGGGCGCCAGCTGGATGGGTTTCAGCAGGAAGGTCACTTGTTCGGCGCGGTAGCTGCCGTGGAAGGGGATGTTCATAGTTGGCGGGCAATTTGGCTGACGGAAGGAGCAAGAAGGTAGTCGCAGAGGCGCATATAAGGCAGGTCGCTTGTGCTGTCGCCCATGCCGATGCTGACCAGCGCGGGATGTGCGGCGTGGTACTGCGCGAGCAGGTGAGCGACGGCGTGCGCCTTGTCGAGCCAGGCGGGGAGGATGGCGAGATTGTTGCCGTTCCGGTGCAGGCGGAAATCCCCGCCCAAATGCGGGCGCAGGCGGGCGGCGGCGTCATCGAGCGGCGCGAGGTCGGCGCTCGTGCTTTTCACCAGCAGATAAAAAGGAATGTCGAAATCGCGGATGAGGCGGGTGTTGAGCGCTGCCGTCGCGGGCAAGCGCGCGGCGAGGGCTTCCAGCGCGGCGACGCTTTGGGCGGCATTGGCACGGCTCTGCGCCAGCCAGAAGGGATCGGCACGGCCATCCGGCAGGAGGATGATGCCGCCGTGGTTGATGACGGCGTGGGCGGTGAAGGGGATGCGCACGCGGCGGTAGGCATCGAGATTGCGCGCGGTGACGGGAATCGTCGTGGCGTGTGCCTGCCAGTGCACCAGCAGCATTTGCTGCGCCGGCGAGGCGTAGGAAACCGGCGCGCCGTCTTTGAGATAGGCCAGCGGGCGGTGCGCGGGCGTCAGCGGCACCTTGCGCGCGCTGGTGAAAAGGGTGTCGTCGAGGTCGGTGAAGAGGAGGAACATCGGGCGGGGTGGAGAACAGGGGATGCCATTGTAAGCGGCTTTGCGCACCGGGCTGTTTTTAGGGGCTGTTGACATTCGACTTGCGCAGCGGATTTTTGCGGCAAAAATGGCAGATGCAAGGCAAAAAGCGCAGTAAGGTTGGACACCTTGCGAGCATTTTTAACGCAGCAGCTGCCGGATCCTGGCCGAAAAGCCGCCGCAACGTTGAGTGTCAACAGCCCCTGGAGGCTGTTTGGAAGGCAGGCAGAATCCTTGCTGCCTCTTGCGGCACCGACAGACCCGGTTCGCTACCTTCCGCCCAGGCGGATAATGGCGGCAAAGCCGCAGCAAGCATCCGCCCTGTCCCCACCCCGCAGGCGGCAAGGCATGCCGCCGTATAGAGTGTTCAGTAAGCGGCGCGGTAGAGGGCGAGGATGTCGTCTGCCGAGAGATCGACCGGGTTCCAGTCGAGCAGGCGGCGGATGGCGTGCGCTTCTTTCGCCATTGCCGGCAGGGCGCTTTCTTCCACGCCGTGATCACGCAGGCGCATGGCGAGGCCGAGGCGTTCGCAGAAGGCGTAGGCACCGGCAAAGGTATTGGTACGGTCATGCGCGACAAAGCCCAAAGCGGCACCGATGTTGGCGGTTTTTGCCGTGCAGGCGTCGCGGTTGGCGGCCAGGGTGTGCGGGAAGATGAGGGCGTTCGCGAGACCATGCGGGATTTTGTAGCGCGGGCCGAGCGGGTAGCTGACGGCGTGTCCGGCGGTGGTGTTGACCGGGCCGAGGCAGATGCCGCCGTAGAAGGAGGCCAGCGCCATGCCGCTGCGTGCTTCTTCGTCGGCGCCGTTATCGACGGCGCGTTGCAGGTATTTGCCGACCAGTTCGATGCCGCGCAGGGCGTAGTCGTCGATGAGCGGGTGGGCGCGTTTTGAAGTGTAGGCTTCGACGCAGTGCGCCATGGCGTCCACGCCGGTGGCGGCGGTAACGGCGGGCGGTACGCTCAGCATGGTCTCTGGGTCGATGATGGCGAGATCGGCCAGCATGTGCGGGCTTTCGGTGGCGATTTTGCTCAGGTTTGCCGGGTCGGTGATCAGCGCGCGTGTGCCTGCTTCGGAACCGGTGCCGGCAGTGGTGGGGATTTGTACCAGGCCGACGGTGCGTGGCGGGGCGCGGTTGGGGCTGCTGATGTCGGCGAGCGGCGGGTGGCCGTTTTGCATGATGGCGACGAGTTTGGCGAGATCCATCGCCGAGCCGCCGCCGTAGCCGATGACGACATCGCAGCCGTCGGCCGCCGCCACGGCGGCATCGAGCATGGGGATGTCGGGTTCGCCGCGCAGGTCGGTGTAGTGGCGCAGGTTGGCGAGGTGCAGGGTGTCCAGGCGGTCGCGCAGGAAGGGGTCGGCGACGATGAAGGGGCGGTGGTAGTTGTGGGCGGCGAGCCAGTCGCCGAGTTGGGCGAGGGCGCCCGCGCCGAAGAGGACGGTGCGCGGGCGTTCAAGGCGGATGGGGGTGTCGAGTGTGGTCATGGGGTCTCCGTTGTGGGGGTTTGCCGGGGCGGTAGTTCTCCGGCGTTCAGGCAGTGCGGCGGGGTGTCGCCGCGCAGCACGGCGTCTATGCTGTCAATGACCATCAGGCCGACGTTTTCCAGTGCTTCCAGGGTGTCCGCGCCGCTGTGCGGGGTAAAGATGGCGTTGGCGTGGCGGAAGATGGGATGACTCGTGTCCGGCGGTTCCTGGATATAAGCGTCAATGGCGACGCCGCCGAGGTGTCCCGCTTGCAGGGCGTCGTAAACGGCGTTGAGGTCTATGACTTCGCCGCGCGCGAGGTTGATGAGGCAGGCGCCGGGTTTCATCTGTGCCAGGGTGCGCGCATTGATGAGGGCAGTATTGTCCTTGCCGCCGAAGATGTGTAGCGAGACGTAATCGGCATGGGCAAGGAGTTCTTCCAGAGAGGTGAGGCGGATGCCGTGTGCGGTGGCATAGGCAGTATCGGGGTAGGCATCGTGGGCGATGACGGTCATGCCGATACCTTGCGCCAGTTTGGCAAGGCGTTTGCCGATGTTGCCGAGGCCGATGATGCCGAGGGTTTTGCCGCCGAGCTGGCGACCGACAACGCGGTTCCAGCCACCACTGGTGACGCTGGCGTGTCCCTGCGGGATGTGGCGGGCGAGGGCGTAGAGCAGGCCGACGGCGAGTTCGGCGACGGCATCGGCGTTGGCCGCCGGGGTGTTGCAGACGGGTAGGCCGTGCGCGGTACAGGCGGGGATGTCGATATTGTCCACGCCGACGCCGTGTTTGAGCACGGCTTTGAGACGTGGCGCGCGGGCGAGGATAGCCTCGTCCACGGGCGGCAGGCCGACGACGAGGATATCGGCCCGTTCAAGGTGTGGTGTGAGGGCGTCGTTATCGGCGCAGCGGATGAATTCCCAGCCGCGTGCGGCGATGAGGTCGGGGACGCGCCCGTGTTTGCCGAAGCCGGGCGAGGTGGTGACGACAGTGGTCATGCGAGGAGTCCGTGTTGTTTGAGGATGGCGGCGATGGCCTGGTCCTGGGCGTCGTTCGGCAGCAGCGCGGGCTGGCGCGAGGCACCGACGCTGTGATCCATCACCCACAGGGCACGTTTGACCATAGCTGGCGGATAGCCGAGTTTGTAGAGGTCGGTGCGCAGGGCGGTGTATTTTTCTTGAGCGGCGCTTGCTGCGGCTTCGTCACCCTGGTTATAGGCGGCGATGATGGCGGCGAGCACGTCCGGCATGACGTTGCCGAGGCCGGAGATGCAGCCGTGTGCGCCGTTGGCGAGCGCCCAGTGCACGAGGTGGTCGGGGCCGGAATAGACGTCGAAGCCGGGCACATCGCGGCCGACGTGCAGGTAGGCTTCGAGGGTTTCTTTGGCACCGCCGGAGTCCTTGATGCCTTTGATGTTGCCGTGGGCGGCGAGGGTGCGCGCGGTTGCCGGTTCGATGTGGTTCTGGGTGCGCGCCGGGATGTCGTAGAGGTACACCGGTGCCTTCACGCCGTCGGCGATGGTGGAGAAATGGCGGATGAGGCCGTCCTGGGTGCAGGCGATGAAGAAGGGGGTGATGACGGCGATGCCGTCCACGCCGAGGGCGTCGAAGGCTTTGGCCAGTTTCAGGGTCTCGAAGGTGGCGGGCATGCCGGCGTTGACGATGACTTTGACTTTGCCGCCCGCCTCATCGACGACTTCGCCGGTGAGCTGCACTTTTTCTTCAAAGGTGAGCGCGCTGAAATCGCCGTTGGTGCCGCAGCAGAGGAGGTTGTTGCCGGCGGCGATTTGCCGCTGCACCTGGCGGCGGGTGGCGGTGTAGTTGATGGTTTCGTCGTCGTTGAAGCAGGTAACGAGGGCGACATAGGCTTCTTTTGCGTGTGTCATGGGAGAATCTCCTTAGCGGTTTGCCGCGCGGCGGCGGGACAGGTGCTGGCGGATGAGCGGCCAGCAGAGGGAAAAGACGGCGAGCACGAGGAAGAGCAGGGTGATGGGACGGGTGAGGAAGGCGGCGAAGCTGTCGTTGTTTTGAATCAGGCCACGGCGCAGGTTGGATTCCATCAAGGGACCCAGGATGAGCGCGATGCACAGCGCCGCCTGGCTGAAGCCGAATTTCTGCATCGCCCAGCCGAGGACGCCGAAGCCGATCATGGTGTAAAGATCCACCGGGTTGAGGTTGAGCGAGAAGGCACCGATGAAGCAGAAGAGGATGATGGACATGGTCAGCAGGCGGCGTGGCACGAGCAGGATTTTCGCGGCGAAGGGAATGATCATCATGCCGAAGATGAGCATGAAGAAGGTCGCCATGAAGGTGCCGCCGAAGATGCCGACGATGACGCCGGGTTCATTCTGGAAGAGCAGCGGTCCGGGGGCGAGGCCCTGAATCATCAGCCCGCCCATGAGCACGGCGGTGACGACGTCACCCGGTACGCTGAGGGCGAGGAGCGGGATGAGGGCGGCGGCGCAGACGGCGTTGTTGGCTGATTCGGTAGCGGCGATACCGGGGGCGTGGCCGGTGCCGAATTTTTCCGGGGTCTTCGAGGCGCGGCGAGCTTCGTTGTAGGAGATCCACGAAGCGGTGCCGGAGCCCGTGCCAGGCACGATGCCGATGAAGGTGCCGATAACGGAGCCGCGCCACAGCGCGCCGATACTTTCTTTCATCTGCGCCAGCGTCGGCCAGATGCTGCCGGAGACGACGGAGATGTCGCCGCCATCCGTGCGCGCACTGCGTTCGAGCTGCGAGAAGATTTCCGACAGGGCGAAGAGACCAATCAGTGCCGGGGTGAAGGCGAAACCGGAGGCAAAGCCCTGGATGCCGAAGGTGTAGCGCAGGGTGCCGCTGATGGGGTCGGCGCCGACGCAGGAGATGAGGATGCCGAGCAGGCCGGAGAGGATGCCTTTCAGGATGTCGCCGGAGAGCGAGGCGATGATGGTGAGGCCGAAGAGCGCGAGGGCAAAGTATTCGGAGGCGCCGAATTTGAGGGCGATACCGGCGAGTTGCGGTGCGAGGAAGGCGAGCACGATGGCAGCGAAGATGCCGCCGATGAAGGAGGCGACGGTCGCCATGCCAAGGGCGCGGCCCGCTTCGCCTTTTTGCGCCATTGGGTAGCCGTCAAGCACGGTGGCGGCGGAGGCGGGTGTGCCGGGGGTGCGCAGTAGGATGGAGGAGATGCAGCCACCATAGATGCCGCCGATGTAGATGCCGATGAGCATGTTCAGCCCCATCACCGGACTCATGCCGAAGGTGAGCGGGATAAGGAGAGCCACGCCCATGGTGGCGGTGAGCCCCGGCAGCGCGCCGATGACGATGCCGCCAAGCGTGCCGAGGGCGATGGCGAGGATCACGTTCCAGTGAAGGAGCGGGGCGAGTAATGCGAGATTGTCCATGAGTCATCCTTTGTCCGGTGGGTTGGGTGGATTGCCGGCGGGCGGGGGATTTTTCGCCCCACCCCGGCCCTCCCCGCAGGCGGGGGAGGGCGATGGCCGGTATCGTCAGTTGTTCATGTTGAGCATGCCGAGTTTTTCCAGGACGGCGCGGGTGGTCTGTTCGTCTTTATCGACGCGGGCCTTGAAGTCGGCGGCATTTTCGTAGGTGGGGAAGTCGCCCATTTCGGTCATCTTCGCCTTGAAGTCCGCATCGTTCGCCACGGTTTCTACCGCTTTTTCCAGCCAGGCGACGGTGTCCGGCGGCAGTTTTTGCGGGGCGATGATGCCTTTCCACGATGACCAGGTGAAATCGACGCCTTTTTCCACGGCGGTCGGCACGTCGGGGAAGTCGGCGATGCGTTCGGCTTCCATCACGAACAGCGGCTGCATTTGTCCCGCTTCGGCAGCGGACTTCACTTCCGCCGGCGAGGCGACCAGGGTTTGCACATGGCCGCCGATGCAGGCGGTGCGCGCGTCGGCGGCGCCGTCGAAGGGGACGGAGTCGATTTTGATACCGGCGGCGAGGGCGAAGGCTTCGGCGGAGATGTGGTTGGCACCGCCGGCACCGGAATTGGCGACTTGCACCGGCTTGTCTTTGGCGTAGGCGATGAATTCGTCGTAGGTCTTGAACGGTGCGTCTTTGCAGGCGGCCAGCACTTGCAGCGAGCGGGCGAAGAGGCCGATGTAGGCCGGGCTGTCGTGCCGGTAGTCGGTACCGCCGATGAGCGGCTTGATGACGAGCGGGCCCTGGGCGCCGGTGCCGAGGGTGTAGCCGTCCGGGCGGGCGCTGATTGCGGCCGAAGTGCCGATGGAGCCGCCGCCGCCCGGCTGGTTGCGGATGACGACGTTGGTGCCAGGGTAGTGTTTTTTCATGGTTTCGCCGAAGAGGCGCAGCGCCAGGTCGCTGCCGCCGCCCGGAGAGTAGGGGACGATGATCTGGATGGGCCGTTCCGGGTAGGCGGCGAAGGCGGGCAGGGCTGCGGCGCAGGCGGCGGCAAGCAGGGCTTTTTTCAACATGATGACAGTCTCCGTTATAAGTGAAAGGACGTTATTCAGGGCAGCCAGCAGACGGCGAGCAGCTTGGTGAAGCCGAAGTACACCGCCGCCGTCATCACCACCGGGAAGAGGATGAGAACCAGCGGCTTGCGTTCGCCGAGGATGAGCAGGCCGAGGAAGAGGGTGGCGGCGGTCGTCCAGATGTAGCCGACGGGCATGAGGGTGACGGTGTAGGCGATCATCAGCAGCACGAACAGCACCATTTGCCGCAGCACGCGGCGTTCCGGCAGGGCGATGGTGCCGCCGTCGCCCGCTTTTTCCTGCCACAGGGCGCGGACGAGCAGGCAGGCGGAGCCGATGCCGAGCAGCACCACCATGATCCACGGCATGAAGGCGGGGCCGGCGATGCTGCCGCCGGGTGGGGTTTTCAGCCGCGCGGTGGCGACGGCGGCAAAGATGCAGAAGACGAGCATGCCGCTGCTGATGTAGAGGTCGGCGCGGCTTTCGCGGATTTCCGGGGTGGTATTCATGGGGTATTCTCCTGTTGGGCGCTTTGCCAGACTTGCGACCAGCCCGGCGAGAGGGCGGCGGCGCGCCGGCAGGCGAGTACCAGCGAGCCTTCACGGGCGATGCCACGGCCCGCGATGTCGAAGGCGGTGCCGTGATCGACCGAGACGCGCACCACCGGCAGGCCGGCGGTGATGTTGACGCCGTCGTCGCCATAGACGGCCTTGAACGGGGCGTGGCCCTGGTCGTGGTAGCAGGCGATCACCATCGGCCATTTGCCGCGCACCGCCTGCGGGATGAGGGCGTCGGCGGGCAGCGGGCCGTGCACGTTGATGCCGTCCGCTTGCGCCGCATGAATGGCGGGGGCGAGCTGGTCGGCGTCTTCGTCGCCGAAGAGGCGGTTTTCCCCGGCATGCGGGTTGATGCCGCATACGCCGATTTTGCTCTCCGGCCGGCCGAGGGCGCAGGCGAGGGCATGGGCGAGGTTGATGACGGTGCGGGTGCGCGCCGGGGTGCAGGCGTCGATGGCGCTGTGCAGCGATTGGTGGGTGGTGAGGTGGAAGAGGTAGAAATCACCCGCCGAGAGGATCATCGAGTAGTTTTTCACCCCGAATTCGTGGGCGAGGATTTCAGTGTGCCCCGGCCAGTGGTGGCCGCCGGCGTGCATCGCCGCCTTGTTGAGCGGGGCGGTAACGATACCGTCGATTTCACCGGCGCGACCAAGGCGGCAGGCTTCGACCACGTAGCGGTAGGCGCCGTCGCCGGCGCGCGCCGCGATGTCGCCCGGCGGCACATCGTCCAGCGCATCCCCCACTTGCAGCACTTCAATGGCGGCGGGGTCGTTGGTCACGTCGGCGGCGCGCGCGATGGTGCGCACGCTGGCGGGGTCGAGCCCGGCGAAGCGGCAGCCGCGCCGCAGGGCAGCGGCATCGCCGATGACGAACAGTTTGGCAATCTGCCGCAGTTCGGGGTGGTTGAGCAGGGTCTTGGCGGTGATTTCCGGGCCGATGCCGGCGACGTCGCCGAGGGTGATAGCCAATACAGGCAGGGTCATACTTGAGCCTCCTTGGGGTTGAGGTCTGCCATCATGCGGCAGAGCAGATCGGGCGCGCCGAAGCCGCCGGATTTGGTGATGACGACGAGGCCGTCATAAGCACCACCACGCACAGTGGCCAGCGGTACGCCTTCGGCAATGGGGCGCAGCACGCGCAGTGCGGTAACGCCGAGCGCGTGCAGCAGGGCGGCCGAGCCGTCGCCGCCGAACAGCACCAGCGCACCGAAGCGGCGTTTTTTCAGGCTGTGTTTGCCGAGCGCCGCCAGTTGCTGTGCGAAAGTCTTGGCCAGCGCTTCGGCGGCGGCGCCGCTGGCAATGCGGGCAGGGTTGGCACGGATGATGACGGTGCCGTCGCCGGAGACGAGCAGCGCTTGCAACTGCGCGGTCAGTGCGGGCAGAGAGCCGGGCGCGAGCAGTTGCGCCGGGTGCGGGCTGAAAACGATGGCATCCGCACCGGCGGCCGAGCCGATGTAGGCATCAACTTGCTGCTGGCTGGCATTGTGGATGGAGGTAACGAGAAGCAGCGCCGGCGCATTGAGCGGTAGCGGGTCGGGCGCCGCCTGTGCGGTAGCAGTAGGCAGGGTAGCAACTACCGCGTTCGCCAGCCCGGCGGAACCGACCGGGATGGCACCGTGGCCGAGCACGGCGATTGCTTCAGCGATGCGGCGCAGGTCGTCATCGCTGCGTGCATCAACCACGACCACCTCCGCCTCGCTCTGGCGGATGGCATCAGCCAGGGCGTGTACTTCCTGACAGGGCATCACCAGCGCGCCGGGCAGGAGCGCCGCCATGTCGGCGGTTGGCACTGGGCAGATGGCGTCGTGGCCGGATGGGGTGTCGTTGACCGGTACGCCGTTTACCAGCAGGCGGCCATTTTCAATCGTTCGTCCCATTGCCGGATAGGCGGGGCAAACTACCGCGCGGGCATCGCTATGCACGGCGCGCCAGGCGGTAAGCGCGCCCTTGATTTGTGCCGCCACCGAGCCGCGCATGGTGGAGTCGATTTTCAGATAAAGGCAGTCAATCGTGCGGGCGGCGGCAATCACCGCTGCCGTCGCCGCTGCCGCCTGCTCTGGCAACGGGCGGCAGTCCGTGGAGACGGCGAAGACTTCGGCCTCGGCCTGCAAGGCTTCGGGCAGTGTGTTGGGGGAGAGCGCGAGGACAGTGGCGAAACCGGCCCGGGCGAAAGTCACGCTGGTGTCATTGGCGCCAGTCAAATCGTCGGCGACGACGAGCAGAGAAGTGGACATGATTTACTCCTGTTCTTGGGGAAGACCGCCTTCCCGCTTGAGTACCCAAGCGGCGACCAACGGGGCAAGCACGGCGGAAACGAGGACGGCAGCCGCCACCTGCGCGGTCGCGGTTTGTACATAAGGCAGCATGGAAGGGTCGGCTTGAGCGACGATTTCCGGGGTGATGACTGCATTGCCGGCGGTTGTTCCGGCGGCGAAGCCGATGCCGGACTGCTGGCCGCGATGCAGTAGCAGCTTGTAGCCGGCGTAAGTCATCGCCCCGGTTAGCAGGCAGCAGAGCACGCCGAGTACCAGCCCGACCGCACCACCGCTGACAATGGCGTGCAGATTGATGCCAGTGCCGAGGGCAAAGGCAAAGAAAGGAATGACGATAGCGCCGGTCGGCTTCATCAGCTCCGTCCATTTCGGATCAAGATTGCCAATGACCATGCCGAGCAAGAGCGGCACTACCGCTGCTACCATCAGAAGCACGGGAATATCGGCCAGTCCGGAGACGCCGAGGAAAAGCAGGACGAAGAACGGCCCGTCGTTTACCGCCGAGGCGATATAGCTAATACACCTAACATTTCATACATCTAAGCAAATAAAGTAGCGTGAAGA
>ERZ772766.224-NODE-224-length-34289-cov-4.373079_pt1 | contig 34289 bp, 22 predicted proteins | sample MGYA00511379_ERZ772766 | MGnify/ENA primary metagenome ERZ772766 (study PRJEB29015, sample SAMEA2737895) | human oral metagenome | biome: human oral; feature: human-associated habitat; material: dental | place: China | collected 2116 ... | reverse complement strand
AAATATCTCTTGGGTTGTTAGCTTTTTAATCTTGCCAATCTTCTCCAATCCCTTCATGTCGAGGTTTTTCTCGTCGCCAAGGATGAGGTAGCGCAGGGGCTTTTTGGCCATTGTCTGCTTTTCAAATTCAACCATCTCTTTGAGCGTAATCTTGGGCAGCGCATTGTAAATGCGTTCTTTGATGTCGAAGTCTAGCCCTAGGCGGCGTGCTTGCAGATAAGCGTTGATGATGCCAAACTTCGTTGTACGTTCGGTGGCGATACGTTTCATCGAAGCCTGTTTGGCCAGTTCGAAGGCCTTATCGCTTTGCGGCATCTCGTCGATGATGCTGTTAAAGGCGCGCACGCAGTCCATCATTTTATCGTTCTGACTGATGATGTTGGCTTGTAGCGACTCCGTTTCGCCTACTCTCGAAGGTGTGTTATAGCGTGCAGAGGCACTGTATGCCAATCCGCGAGTTTCCCTTAGCTCTTGGAAAACGATGCTGTTCATACCTGTTCCAAAGTATTCGTTAAACAGGTACACCATCGGACGCTGTTCTAAGTTCCAGCCTTTTCCGCTGTTGTTGTACAGCATCATGTAGATGTTTTTGGCCTCGTAAGGTGCAATCCACACCGCGTTTTCTTTGGTTTGCACCTTGGTGTAGGCCTTGTTTTGTGGTACGTTGGCCAGTGTCTTGCCGATGGCGTGATTTTCGTCAACTGCTTTTACCAGTTCTTCGGGGGTAGATTGTCCGCAATAAAGCACCTCGTGCTTGTAGTTCCGCAGGCCTTTAAGCAGGTTGAGCAGGCTTTGCGGGTTAGTTTTGTCTAGCTCGGCATTGGTCATCACGTTACGAACGGTGTTGTATGGGCCATACATGCCGTAAGCCGCGAGGGCCATGAAGTTGGACACTTGGTTGCTTCGGCTGTCTTTGCGTCCCTTCTTAACCAGTTCCACAAGTTGCTTGTAGGCAGCATTGTCTACCTTGGCGTTGGCCAATAGGTGTTCAACCAGCCACAAAGCCTTGGGCATGTTCTCATTAAGGCCGGTGATGGTGATGTTCAAATTGTCGGCTCCTGCTGATATGCTGTAATCGCAAGCCAGCTGATAGAAACGTTGTTTCACCTGTTCGGGCGTCAATTTGTTGGTGCCAAGATAGTCCAGATACTCGGTTGCGATGTCCAAACGCTTGTCGGCTTCCTTTCCGAAGTCGTAGTGGAAGGCCAAAGTAAACAGTCCGTTGTCCTTGTTAGGCACGTAAAGCACGGGCAAGCCTTTCTTCGTCTTCGTCTTTACTAGGTCTTTGTTAAAGTCTACAAAGCGCGGTTCGATGGGCGTAGTCTTGCTGGCGATGATTTCTTTCACGAAGTCGCTTTGCAAATCGCGGTTCGAAGGGATGGGCGTTATCTGCGGTTTGTCTATTTTCTTTTGTGTGGTGTCTTCGCCTTGTCGCTTGTAAACCACCGCGTAGTTGTTGTTCAGGTGCTTATTGGCAAAGGCCACAATCTGTGCCTTGGTCATCTTCGATATGCGGTCGAGCCTTCCAACCACGGTCTGCCAGTCTTTGCCGTTGATAAAGGCGTCTACAAATTGGTCGGCTCGGTCTTTGTTCTTTTCTAGCGCGTGATAGTACTCCAACTTCATGTTGTTGATAACGGCGGGCAAGAGGTTGTCGGAGAAGTTACCTTTCTTTAAGTTCTCTACTTCTCCCAAAACAAGTTTTTTCACGTCGTCAAGGCTCTGTCCTTCTTTGGGCGATGCCCATAATCCCAGCAAACCATATTCGGCTAGCTGAAAAGATATGCTGCCGCCGCCAAGGTATTTCATCTTTTGGGCCAGGTTAATGTCCATCAGTCCGGCCTTTTCGTTGCTCAGAATGTTGGCAATTACGTCCAAAGTGTCGCCTTGTAGCGACTTACCGCCGTCAAATCGCCATGCCATCATCAGCTCGTCGGCCTCCGGACCCATAACGGTGGTGTCTTTCGGAGCCGTAAGTGGCTTTTGTTTGGGGAACTGTGGGAAGGAAAGATTATCGCTTTTCTTCCACGAACCGAAGTATTTGTCGATGGTGGCGATAACCTTATCGGGGTCCATGTCGCCCGCCATGCAGATGGCAACGTTGTTGGGAACGTAGTAGCGGTTGAAGTAATTCTTGATATTTACAATCGACGGATTCTTCAAATGCTCTTGTGTACCGATGGTGGTCTGCGTTCCGTAGGGGTGTGTCGGTGTTAACAACTTCGAAATGGCTTGCCAAACTTTGTTGCCATCGCGTGTAAGTCCGATGTTATATTCCTCGTAAACGGCCTCCAGCTCGGTGTGGAAACCGCGTATAACCATGTTTTGGAAACGGTCGGCCTGTATCTTTGCCCAGTTGTCCACTTCGTTAGCGGGGATGTCTTCCGTGTAACACGTAACGTCGTTACTGGTGTATGCGTTGGTTTTTTCGGCTCCGATAGACGACATCAGCTTGTCGTACTCGTTGGGGATGAAGTATTTGGCAGCCAATTGCGACACGCTATCTATGCCGTGGTAGGCCTTTTTGCGCTGTTCGGGGTCGGTAAGTGTGCGGTATTTCTCGTACCTTTCTTCGATGTCTTTCAGCAAGGGCGCCTCTTTTTCGGCATCGGTTGTGCCGAATTGTTTCGTTCCCTTAAACATCAGGTGTTCCAAATAGTGCGCCAAGCCCGTAGTTTCGGCGGGGTCGTTTCTACTTCCCGTCTTTACCGCTATGTAGGTGTGAATGCGTGGTGTCTCTTTATTTACCGAGAGATACACGCGCAGCCCGTTGTCCAGGGTGTAGATGCGTGTCCCCGTTGGGTCGCCCTTCACCGTTTGGTACTTGTAATCTTTTGCTTGCATGGCTGTTGCCGCTCCTGTGAGGAGCAAGGCAACCAAAATCGATTTAATGCTCATACGATAAGATTTGTTTTGTTGATATTATTCGGTTTCCTTATTTAGCTGTTCCACAAATCCGCGATATACATCCTCTTCCACATCGCCCAACTTGTATTCCTTCAAGGCATCTTCCCTTATTGTGGCAATCCATTGCCGCTTGGCCTCGCGCCCTTGGTCGATGATGTCTTGCCAATCGGCGTGTGTAGGCTGTGCGATACCGTAGTATTCGTTTATCAGACGATAGGCGAAGGCCCATTCGTATTGCTCGTAATGCTCGCCAATCTCGCCGAAACGTTCGGTTACTCGCTGTATGTCGGTTATCTCGCGGTTCTTTATTTCTTCAATTAGTCTAAGCTCTTCGCTTTCTGGCAGCAGCAGTCCCGATAAGTCGCTCCACTGCCGCCAGCCTGTGGTAGAGGCGGGTTCTGTTGGCCCATACTTCCGTACGCATCGCGCCAAGAACATCTTGATGGCCATGTCGTAGTTGCGCAAACCGATGTTTAGCGAATTGTTGGTTATCACATATCCCCTGAAATTGTATTCAGCCACGTTCTCGCCTTGTGCCTCGCGCAGTTTTTCTAGTATCTGTTTGCCTTGCAACATCTCGTTAACGGTGAACGGACTAAGCCAAGTAAAGTTAACAATGCTTTTTTGTCCGCTGCGTGGACGTATGTCGCGTTTGGGCCATTTGCGCACATCGCGATACAAGCCCACGGTGTTTAGGTTGCGCCCCGGCACAAGATACATGATGTCGCCATAGGCAATGAGGTACGAAAAGGGGATGTTGCGCGTGTCGGGATGGTGCATTAGCTTGCCAAAACACACCGAGAAAGCCCCTATGTTGGCCGGCATTAGGATGTAAGCGCCGCTTGCCGTCTTCGTTCCGCGCTCCAAAATGCCGTAGTGCATGGGTCCCATCTTGTAGGCATGATTACTGAAATTGGTGGCCGACCCTGCGTTATAGAACGAGAACATGGCCCCAATGAGCAGCGAGCTTTTATGATGGCTGGCCGTGAACGGACCGCAAAAGGCGGCGCAGGCCTCGCCGTTGCTCATGTAGCTGTTGGCAAAAAACACGCTGGCCGATGCCGTAAAACCATTAGCTAGCTGGCAAGCCTCGCCCACATAGCAGTCTTGCAGGTTGCAATCGTTGGTTATCGAAGAGCCGTCGGCCACGATGGAGTTCTCAAAAATGACGCCGCTGCCCACATATACGCCCGAACCGGCCGCACTAAGCAGCGAGCAATCGAATAGCCTTGCCGCGCCATTCACCTCGCAATTGTCTTGTACGATGGTGTTAACCACCTCGCGCGTGTTCACTATCTTCACGCCAAAGCCAATCGTTCCGCGGTCGGGTAGGGCGCGTTCAAGCTCTTCGGCAATCATTTGCCTTATCCTTTCGCGCAGTTCTTTGTCGGCATTGTGTTTCACCATGAATGCGGCCAGCTGGCTATTCAGCCCATCGAAGAGCGTAACATTGCCTTCGCCCACCTCGTTAAGCACCGATATGAGGTTTCCCTCGCCATACGTCGCGCCCTCCGTTGTCTCCATCGTGCTAACGTTCGAGATGTAGCATTCTTCGCCGATGGTATAGTTGTTGATGTAGTTACCGATGTTCTCCACCAGGCTGTTGTCGCCAATGCACACGTTGCGGAGCGTGGCATTGCGCAAGCCCGAATGTTTAAGGAACCCCCTACTAACCTCGATGTTCTTCTCGAACACGCCCAACCTGATGTCGCCATAAAAGGTAACGTCGTGCACGTAGGTGGGCTTGAAGTCTTCGGCCACCATAATTGCCTCCCAGTTCTCGGCCTTACAGCCGTGGTCTTCTAGCAGGGTTATTTCCTCATCGGTAAGTAATCGGTACATCATTCCATTTCGTATAAAAAGTCGTTATAGGGATATTTCTGCACGTGCAGTTCGCGGACCTTGGCGTATAGCCTGTCTCTCAGCTCGTCGACATTGGTTTTTTCGCGTGCCGAAATAAATATGCAGTTGTCGTTTAGCCGTGCCATCCACGTTCGTTTCAGGTCGTCGAGGGTCATATTTTCCTTTGTTGCGGGTGTAAGGTCGTCCTCATCTTTCTTCACGAAGGTGTAATTGTCTATCTTGTTAAACACAATCATGCTGGGCTTGTCGGCGCAATCCAGTTCGGTTAGTGTCTTTTCCACCACTGCAAGCTGCTCCTCAAAGTCGGGATGCGATATGTCTACCACGTGCACAAGCAAGTCGGCCTCGCGCACTTCGTCTAGTGTCGACTTGAACGAGTCAACCAAATCGGTGGGCAACTTGCGTATAAAGCCCACGGTATCGGCCAAGAGAAAGGGCAGATTTTCAACCACCACCTTCCTTACTGTCGTGTCGAGCGTGGCGAAAAGCTTGTTTTCGGCAAACACTTCGCTTTTTGCAAGCAGGTTCATGATGGTGCTTTTGCCCACGTTGGTATAGCCCACCAGTGCCACGCGCACCATTCTTCCGCGGTTTTTGCGTTGCGTTGTCTTTTGTTTGTCTATCTCTGCCAATCGTTCTTTCAGCAAAGCCATGCGCGAGAGGATAATTCGGCGGTCCATTTCGAGCTGCGTTTCACCTGGTCCACGCAGTCCCACCGAGCCTTTTCCGCCGCCACTACCCGAACCGCCGCCTTGTCTTTCAAGGTGAGTCCACAGTCGTTGCAGCCTGGGCAGCATGTATCTGTATTGCGCCAGCTCCACTTGCGTTTTGGCATTTGCCGTTTGTGCGCGCATGGCGAAGATGTCGAGGATGAGCGAAGTGCGGTCCAATATCTTCACGTTCAGTTCTTTTTCGATGTTGCGCATTTGCTTAGCCGACAACTCATCGTCGAAAATAACCATTCCCACTTCGCGTTCGGCCTCTTCTTCGGCCAGTATATATTGTTTTATCTCTTCGAGTTTGCCTTTGCCCACGTATGTAACCATACTAGGCGCATTAAGCCTTTGGGTGAAACGTTTCACCGTAACGGCGCCTGCCGTGTCGGCCAAAAACTCCAATTCGTCGAGATATTCTTTGGTCTTGGCCTCGTTTTGCTGTTGTGTTATCAGCCCCACCAGCACGGCGGTTTCGGCTTTAACCTCGGATATTACAAATTCTTTCATTTTAGGTGTCTTATTGCATCTAGTCTATTTCAGTGCAAATATAATGCAAAAACCTAAAACTACAAAGCCTTGCAACGTGTTTTTCTTTCCAATGCGCGTGTGGGCGGCTTTACCATTTGATAGCTATGCGTGTTCTTTCGGTTACAAGTTGGTAGCTACTAGGTTAACTCGCCTCCGCAGAAACTTGCCAATTGCCCATTTTGTAAACTTACTTGTCGCGGCTACTGACATAAAAAGTCTCCTCAACAATTCTACTTTCGTGGCATTGTTTGTTATTCTCAACCGTGAAGATGTCTTGACTTTTAATCTTCTTATAAATGGAGAGGGGTTTATGCCCTTTGTGCTGTAAAACCACGATAAACACTCCGCCCATGTGCGGGGTAGGCACAAAGATACGATAAAATCTGAAATCCTGCCCCCTTTTGCTTGTGGCAAGTCGTGGTTATGTTTCAAAAAAACAACTTGGCAGAAAGCATTCAATGCACCATCTACAAGTTGAAAACTGGCCGTTAATGGCGGCTTTACTTCTGCGTTTCCATAGTGCTGTGTCCGTTGGCCATGAGCAGCATGCCTGGCAACTGCTCGCGCTGTCGATAGTAAGTGTATGTGGTTTCAGTGCCGTTGCTCACGTGTTGGTATGCGGCATAAGCGCTTTTGTCCAGTTTTTAGTAAGAAATTTAACCTCATAAGTGCCCTTTTTATCCACCAAGTGCTCACCTTGTCGCAAAAAATCGATTCTCGCGAAGGTTCGTTTTGATACAAAAAGGGGGCAGCATGTCAATGTGGTAAAATGAATTTATATTCCAAAGAACCGCCATTTGCACCAACCTTTGGGCTATTTGCAGTAAAATACCCTGCGTTTAGCACCAAAACGCAGTGCATTTTGGTGCTAAATGCAGTGTGTTTTGGTGCTAAACGCGGTGCATTTTGGTGCTAAATGCAGGGTGAGAGGGTGCAAAACGCAGTGCTAAATGGTGCTTAATGCGGTATGAAAAGCATAAATATCCACTGAAAGTGTATAAACAAAACCTCTTCGAACCATGAAACACATGGCCAAAAAGGGCAAAATAGCCGCTAAAAAGTGGGTTTTGGGGGCTAAAAGTGGGTAATTGGGGGTTGAAAAAATACGGGTTGGAAACCAATCTAGAAAGGCAAAATGGTGCAAAATATGGGTTTTCTTCTTAAAAACAGACAAACTGAAAGACGTGAAAGACCTAAAATGGTAGTTATTTACCTACCTTTTAACCTGTTTTTTCGCTAGAACGGAGTGAAAATTAGAGGGCTGTTGTAAAATAAAATTTAATTATTTTGATTTGACAAGTTGACTAGTTAACAAGTTGACAGGGCTAGTGGGCGCAGCCAGTTTTCATCTTAGTCAGTTGATAGGTTAACACGTTAACGGGTTGATAAGGTTATTGTGCGCAGCCATTTTTCACCTTTGTCAGTTGACAAGTTAACACGTTAACGGGTTGACAAGGCTAGTGGTCGCAGCCAGTTTTCACCCTAGTCAGTTCACAGGTTGACAAGTTAACGAGTTGACAAGGCTATTGTGCGCAGCCTGTTCTTACCTTAGCCAGTTGATAGGTTAACACGTTAACGAGTTGACAAGGCTAGTGGGCGCAGCCAGTTTCCACCTTAGCCAGTTGACAAGTTAACGAGTTGATGAGTTGGTGAGCTTGTAAGTTTGTTAGTTGATGGGGCTTTTGAGTTTGTGAGTTGGTGGGTTTTGATTTTTTGAGTTAATGAAATTGTAGGTTGGTGAGTTGATGGGCTTTTGAATTTATGAGTTGATGAGCTTGTAAATTGATGTGTTGATGTATTCGGGATTTGTTGGTGTTTTTGTGAGTTTATCAAGCTAGTGAGTTGATTTGACCTGCTCTTCGTAATATGAGCGTGGTGTTTATCTTGTGCTGGCATCACAAAGATAACAAACTCCTCTCAATATGATAAACCCATTTTATGCCAACAACCGCTCATAATAATTATCAAGACTTTTCGAATAAAGGTCTTTTTCCAAGCGTTTTAGCTCGTGTACAATTTCTTCATTCGAGTTAAAGTCTTTTGCGATCCACTTTTTATCATCTTCATCAACATCTTCTTTTTCCAAGTGGCGAAAAAGAATATCGCAAAGAAGCACCCTGTCGTCCGACCAATACTTGGGATGCCATTCTTCAATAAATCGCCAATAAGACAGGTCCGCCTCCATACGTCATCCTTTTAATAAGCATTTCGTCATTCACCTTATCGCCCCACGTCCATCATCCCAGCAAAGCCAATTCGGTCGCGTTCGTCGGCCGAAACGTCGATATAGGCGTGTCCGTTATCGTACACTTCCAGGTGATAGGCATAGCGGTCTTCGCGGTTGTTTACCTTTATTTCGATGTTCATTCGGCCGTCTTTGCCCTTGTTCATGGTGTATTCCGTCATCTTCTCGGCAAAGTTTAGTCCCATTCCGCCCCCGTATGGCACGCGGTAAGCATGCCCGAAATAGGGCAGATACGAATAGATGGAGTCGCCCGACACCTTGATGTAATAGCCGTAAGACAAGGCTTTGGCCTGCATTCGCATGGGATATACATGGCTTACCTCTATTGTATATTGTTGCTTTTCTAGGCCTTCGTTCACCTTTTGTGCCATTTCGGCCTGCCTTTTCGCCTTTTCGGGCGATAAGTTTCGCGTTCCTGCGCAGCCTGCCAGCAATGCTATGGCCAAGGCAACTCCTATCACTTGTTTCATATCAGTATCCTTTATAAGTCCTTATTGTGGTGTTCTCCGCCCACATTTTCTCATCGTGAGGTGCATGACCAACATGGTTAGGCCTGCCTCTCCGAGTGTGGGCGTGCCCTAAGTTACGCCAATTCTGCGACTTATGCAAGGTATTGCTGCTGATTTAACCAATTTTTACCAGTCGTTTTCCTAGGCTCGGGCTGTATGGCGTGTAGAGCCGTTGTGTTACTTATGTCTTTCTAGTTGCCCTCCTCCCACCAAGTATTTCAATCCCACTTGTTGCTTTCTATGCCCTATTCTTCTCCGCTTTAACCGCCTTTTCGCCCATGCAAGGCACGTGTTTTCTATTAGGAAAGAAAGGCTTGTAACTTCTGTTTGCCGTACAATAACAGCGTATAGTTCTGCAATAAGCCGCACTTCGCAAGGCTTTCAGGTGCTAACAGTGCATTTCTCCACACAAGTTGTACACCAAACATTTGTTAATTGACCTGGCGACACCCACGCAACAATCTCCATTTTGCCACTAAAAACAAACCTCGCGAGAAGGGATTGTTTGTAGGCCGATGGGGGAAGGCCTTGAAACGCGATAGGGAAAATTTGCATACGGCCCTCCTTATAAGTTACGATTGGCCGTTTTTTTCTTTCTCATTTGTCCGTTATTTGGATTTTAAATGATACCTTTGTAAACAACTAAGAACAGCCAGCGTAAACAACATAAACATTAAAAATATTCCGCACGCTACCTAATTAGAGGCTTGTTGCTGTACGCTGCCCTCGGGTTTCGACACCATGCGTTGCCAAACTTAATAAAATTTGGGGCAAATGGCCTACAAAAGGGCTGGTTGGGATTGGCGTATGGTATAATGAAGCTGTGCAAACAGGCAGAAACAAGTTTGCCGACACTCCGCAATACCTAGCCGAACACTGCCATAAGGCGGACGTGCGGAGTGGGCTAAGCGTGCCAAATAAAAACAAGAAACATTGTAGGCCGCCATGTAAACCGTGCCGAAACGTGGCAAGGAGCTTTAAGTGGGGGCATAAGTAAACAACAAATGCGACTAACAAAATGATAAAAGTACTTAAACGACTGGGAAACTACATGGGCAGGCGCAAGGCTTTGCTGCCGCTTTCGGTGGCTTTGTCGGCCATAAACGGGCTATTGTCGCTTGTTCCCTTTGTCTTGGTGTGGCTGGTGGTGCGCACGCTGCTCACCACTGGTGGCAATCTGGCTGCCACGCCCGTGTGGAACTACGCCCTTGCCGCCTTTGCTGTGTCTGTATTCAACGTGTTGCTCTACTTCTTGGCGCTAGCACTGTCTCACCTAGCGGCTTTCCGCGTAGAAACCAACATGCGGCGGCAGGCCATGCACGCTTTGATGCGGGCGCCATTGGGCTTTTTCGACACCCATAACACGGGCGGCATGCGCAAGGTTATCGATGAAGACTCGAGCCAAACGCACACCTTCGTGGCCCACATACTGCCCGATGTGGCGGGCAGCATCGTCTCGCCGCTGGGCGTTGTCGCGCTGTTGCTCGCCGTAGACTGGCAGTTGGGCTTGGCTGCGCTTGTTCCCATCGTATGCGCCTTCGGCATAATGGGCTTTATGATGAACCCCAAGAACAACCAGTTTCAACGACAATACCTGGATGCGCAAGAGCGGATGGGCGCAGAGGCGGTTGAATACGTGCGGGGAATACCCGTTGTAAAGGTGTTCCAACAAACGGTTTTCTCGTTCAAACGCTTCTACAACAGCATCATCGCCTATCGAGACCTCGTTATTAAGTACACCCTGGTGTGGCGTACGCCTATGTCTTTCTACATCGTAGCCATCAACGCCTTCGCCTTTGTGCTCGTACCTGTGGGCATCGTGATGATAGGGCACGGGCGAAATGCTGCTGTCGTCATCGCCAACATGTTCTTATATGTGCTCATCGCCCCGATAATCGGGCTTAACGTGATGCGGATGATGCACCTTATGCAAAGCTTGTTCATGGCCAACGAGGCTATAGAAAGGCTGGAAAGGCTAACCGAGGCTACCCCATTGCCCATCAGCAGCGAACCGCGAAAAATCACTTCGTACGGCATTTGCCTAGACAAAGTGAGCTTTAAATACGGAGATGCGGAGAAAGAGGCTCTGCACCGCGTTTGCCTGGACATGCCTCAGGGAAGCACAACGGCCATCGTGGGGGCATCGGGCAGTGGCAAAACAACCCTCGCACGGCTGGTGCCGCGTTTCTGGGACGTGTGCGAGGGCAGCGTGAGCATAGGCGGGGTGGACGTTAGGCAGGTACACAAGGCGGAGCTGATGCAATGCGTGTCGTTCGTTTTCCAAAACACACGCCTGTTTAAAACCTCACTGCTGGACAACCTGCGCTATGGTAATGAGGGGGCAACCATCGAGCAGATAAACCGTGCCGTGGACCTGTCTCAAAGTCGCGAAATAGTGAATAGGCTGCCAAAGGGACTGGATACGGTTACCGGCGCAGACGGAACTTACCTCTCGGGAGGCGAACAACAAAGGCTGGTGCTTGCACGAGCCATCTTGAAAGATGCGCCCATAGTGGTGCTAGACGAGGCAACCGCCTTTGCCGATCCCGAGAACGAACACTTGATAAGGCGGGCCCTGGCAAACCTTACAAAAGGGAAAACCGTGCTGATGATTGCCCATAGGCTTACCACCGTGCAAGATGCAGACCAGATTGTGGTGCTGAACAATGGAGAAATAGCCGAGCAAGGCACGCACGAAGAACTTATTGGGCGTCAAGGAAGATACTATCGCATGTGGAACGAATACCAACGGGCCATCGCATGGAGGTTATAACGACAACTTAAGGGGGCTAGAAATAATGATTAGATATTTTCAAAACCGTTTCGCACTGTCTGAAAAAGGGGCGAAAGACCTGCGTAGAGGCATTTTCTTCTCTACGCTGTTAAACGTGGCACTGATGTTGCCACCCAGCTATTTGTTTTTCTTCTTGATGGAATATGTTGATGTGCACCGTGCCGCACCGCCCCAATCGCTGTGGCTTTACCTTCTGCTTGCCCTGGTTGCCCTGTGCATCATGTTCGTAGTTAGCAGGTGGCAGTATAACAGCACCTACGTAACCGTGTATGCGGAAAGTGCGCAACGGCGCATAACCTTGGCCGAAAAGCTTCGCCGTTTGCCGCTGGCATTCTTCGGAGAGCACAACCTGTCTGACCTAACCTCCACCATGATGGAGGATTGTGCGCAGCTTGAAGAGACCTTTTCGCATGCCGTGCCCCAGCTTTTCGCCGCCGGCACAAGCGTGGTTGTGGTGGGCATAGGCCTGTTTTCTTACGATTGGAGGCTGGCTCTGGCCGTGTACTGGCCCGTGCCACTGGCCTTGTTGGTGTTGCTTTTGTCTGTGCGTAGCATAGATAAGGCTTTCACTAAGCACTACAAAGTGAAACGCGCACTGACCGAACAGATACAAGAGGGACTGGAATGTGTGCAGGAGATTAAGGCATATAATGGCGAAGAGGCGTACGACAGGCAGCTGGACGAGAGACTCAATGTCTACGAAAAGGCTCTGGTTAGCAGCGAATTGGTGACCAGTTCTTTGGTTAACGTCTCTGCTGTGCTGTTAAAGCTGGGCATGCCCTCGGTGTTGTTGTTGGGTGCGTGGCTCATGCAGCGCGGCGATGTGTCGATGTTTGTCTATTTGGCCTTTGTGCTTGTTTCGGCAATGGTTTACAATCCCATACAAGATGTTTGCACGCACATGGTCGTATTGTCTTACTTAGACGTGCGCATTAAGCGAATGAGGCAGATAGAAGCCATGCCCACACTCGATGGGAGCAAGGATGTGGAGGTGAATGGTTACGACATCGCGTTTCGTGGAGTGAGCTTTTCTTACGAGACGGGCAAACAAGTGTTGCACGATGTGTCGTTCACTGCCCGCCAAGGTCAAGTAACGGCGTTGGTAGGTCCTTCTGGCGGCGGCAAAAGTACGGCAGCCAAGCTTGCCGCACGCTTTTGGGATGTGGACGAAGGGGAGGTTACACTTGGTGGAAAGAACATCGCCGAGATGGATGCAGAGGCGTTGTTGAAGAATTATGCAGTGGTTTTCCAAGACGTTTTGCTGTTCAATGCCTCTGTTGCCGACAACATACGCATTGGCAAACGCAATGCCACCGACGACGAAGTGCGGCAGGCGGCGCGGTTGGCGCAATGCGACGACTTCATCAGGAGCATGCCGCAGGGCTACGACACCATCATCGGAGAGAATGGCGAGACACTATCGGGAGGCGAACGCCAGCGCATATCCATTGCGAGAGCACTCTTGAAAGATGCGCCAGTGATACTGCTAGACGAGGCCACAGCCAGTGTCGATGCCGAGAATGAAACCAAAATACAGGCTGGAATATCAGAACTGGTGCGCAATAAAACGGTTGTAATAATCGCCCACCGTATGCGTACGGTGCTAAATGCCGACCATATCGTGGTTCTGGATGGGGGAACGGTGCGCGAACAGGGCTCACCCCAGGAGTTGTTGAAGGAGAACGGCGAGTTCGCACGTATCGTTCGGCTGCAATTGAGTGACTCTTAATCGTGTTGTAAAGTGTTTTTGGTCGGCCACACAGCAAAGGATGGTTGACGACAAAGAAAACGATGATGGACATCAAACAAACGATGGTCGGTCATCAAGCAAATGATGGTTGACCACAAAGCAAATGATGGTTGACGACAAGGCAAAGGGTGGTTGGTCATCAGGCAAACGAAGGATGGCTACAAAGCAACTGCACCACGTCCCAATGCGGCCTAACGAGGCGGCATTGAGGCGTGGTGCAGTGCTTTTGGTGCCGTATTCGGGCTAACACAGCAGCGTTGCTTAGACAAGTCTAATGCGGCAGAGCAGTTTCAATATGCTGTGCTTTCAGAACGTCACCGTGCGACTTCCGTCCGCCTGTTCCTCGATTTTTACCTTCACAACATCGGCAGGCAAAATCTCTTCGATTAGTTCGGGCCATTCAAGGAAACAGAGAGAGCCGCTGTAAAAGTAGTCTTCGTAACCCATATCGTACACCTCTTCGAGTTTTTTTATGCGGTAAAAGTCGAAGTGGAAGATGGGTTTGGGTGTCTGTTCGCTGTGATATTCGTTTACGATGGCAAAGGTGGGCGAGGTAATTACGTCGGTAACGCCCAACTCTTCGCACACGGCTTTGATGAAAGTTGTTTTGCCCGACCCCATCTTTCCGTAGAAGGCGAACACCTTACCCGTGCCTATATTGTCGATGAATTGTTTGGCCACGTTGTGTATTTGGGCCAACGATGTAATTGTAAGTGTCATTGTATGTTGTGGTTTATGGCCGCATCTGGGCGCGCGTTGGCCCTTTGTTGCGGCTTGTTAAGTGGTTGTGTTATGTGGGGTTATCTTATATTTGCGGTGCGATGTTATCGTCTTCGCCGCATGGTGACTAGCGGAACGAGCATCTCTTCCATGCTGATGCCCCCATGTTGGAACGTATCTTTGTAGTAGGATACGTAGTAATTGTAGTTGTTGGGGTAGGCAAAGAAACTGTTGCCCGTGGCGAAAACGTAGCTGGTGCTGATGTTTGGCGAGGGCAGTTGGGCCTTATGTGGCTCTTTGATGGTGAACACCTCTTTTGAATTATAGCTCAAATTCTTGCCCAACTTATAGCGTAGGTTGGTGTTGGTGTTGCGGTCGCCCACTATCTTTATGGGTTTTGAGGTGCGGATTGAGCCGTGATCGGTGGTGAGAACCACGGTGAAATCGCTCTGCGAAAGCAACTTGAAGAGGTTGGCGAGAATGGAATGGCGGAACCAACTGAGCGTGATGGAGCGGTAGGCCGACTCGTTGTTGGCCAGTTCGCGCACCATGCGCGACTCTGTTCGGGCGTGCGAAAGCATGTCGATGAAGTTGAACACCATCACGTTCAAGTTGTTTTGAGACAACTGCGAGAAGTGTTCGAGCAGCTTTTCTGCCTCTGCCGACGTGTTTACTTTGGTGTAACTGAATGTGTCGTGACGGCGATAACGTTCTATCTGTGTCTTTATCAGCAGGTCTTCGTTGAGGTTTTTGCCCTCCTCTTCGTCCTCGTCTACCCACAGGTTGGGGAACATTTTCGCAATTTTGTTGGGCATAAGTCCGCTGAAAATGGCGTTACGCGCATACTGGGTTGCAGTAGGAAGGATGGTGATGTACATGTCTTCGTCGATGTCGAAGAGGTCGCCAATCTCGCTTTCCAGCGTTTTCCATTGGTCGTAACGAAAGTTATCGAGCACGATGAGGAACACTTTCTCGCCTTTGTCGAGCAAGGGAAAGATGGAATGCTTAAACAAGTCGGGGCTCATTATGGGGCGTCCGTTGGATGTGGAGGCGCCTTCGGCCACCCAATCCATGTAATTGGCCTTTACATATTTGGCGAAAGCGTTGTTGGCCTCCTCCTTTTGGGTTACCAAGATGTCGGCCATGCTGCTGCCCGTATTGCTTAGTTCAAGTTCCCAATGCACCAAACGGCGATACACTTTGCGCCAGTCGTCGAGTGTTTTGCAGTCCATTATCTGCATGGAAATGTCTTGGAAGTTTTGCTGATAGCCCGTTTGCGTAACCTCAGAAACAATCTCTTTGCGGTGAATGTTCTTCTTCAAGGTGAGCAATATTTGGCTTGGGTTGACGGGCTTGATGAGGTAATCGGCTATTTTAGAGCCGATGGCCTGTTCCATGATGTTCTCTTCTTCGCTCTTGGTGCACATCACCACGGGCGTGGCAGGCTGTATTTCCTTGATGCGTTGCAGCGTTTCGAGTCCCGAAAGGCCCGGCATCATCTCGTCGAGCATGATGAGGTCGAAGTTGCGTTGCTTGCATTGGTCTAGTGCATCCATGCCATTGCTTACGGTTACAACCTCATAACCTTTCTTTTCTAGAAATATAATGTGGGCTTTGAGCAGTTCAATCTCGTCGTCGGCCCATAAAATCAGTCCGTTGTTCATTGTCAAAATCCTTCTAAATCGTAATATTCATCATCGGGGTCAATCTCTTTTCGCTTGGGCTTGGCAGGCGTTTTGGTGCTGTCTTGCTTAGCGGTAGGCGTCTTTTGGGGGTTGGTTTTCTTGCCCTTGTTGCCTAGTTCGTCTTTAAAGTCGATGCCCGTATCTTCTTTCTTGTCGGTCTTTGTGGGTTGCTTTTGGGGCTTTGGCTCTGTTTTTACAGGCGTTTTGCCCTTTGACAACGTTTGGGTTTGTGGCGTTTTGCCCTTTTGTTGCGTGGGTTGTTGCGGCTTTTGCTGACCCTTATTGTTGTTTGGCTTGGTTCTTGGGGTGCTAGGCGTGTCGTCTTCTATCACGATAGTACCGTCATCGGGCTGTCGTGCGGGTTGTTGTGGCGCCTCAATCACCGTTGCGTCGTCGGCCTTTTGCTTTGTTTCGGGCTTTCCCTTTTGCTTTTGCGTAGGCTCGTCTGTAATGGGGTAAGTGTCTTTGTCGACATCTGTTGTTGCCTTTTCGTTGGGCAGAACAAAGTCGTTGTCCAGCGCGCGGTCTATCTCTTCGATGGTTGGAAGTCGTACGGGAGCTTCGGGTTGAACGATTTCGGCAGGCTCGTTAAGCAGGCGGAAGGTGCTTACTTTCAGCGGAGCGAAGTGCTTGGCGTAGTATTTGTCGTAGTCGTCGAAACTAAATTCCTTGCCAAGTAGCTGCATGTTTTCTTCGCTTATTACGAGTGTGCGCCCGTTGTTCAGCCTTCCCACGATGCCCGTTTGGCGATGTAGCTCGCGTGCATACTGCAAAGCCTCGTCGAAATTGCGGAAACCGCTCACTATCATCAAGCGTAATCCGTTGTCGGTTTCGGTTCGTATCTCGAAGTTTCGCACCAAATAGTTGGTGAAATTGTATTTGGCCAAGGCGAAAAGCAGCTTGTTTTCGTCTACGAAGTCGGGGCGGTAGGCCATCACGAAGAGGAAATTGGCGTTGCGGTCGTTGCTAAACTGCTTGCCTTTCAGGCTGTCGGCAGCGTTGGCGGCGGCCGTTCGGCGTTGCCAAACGTTGTTCAGGTCGAACCCACCTGCCTGCACTTGCCTGCCTGCCTTAATGCCGTTGACAATCATGGCGGCCATTTTGCTTAGTTCGCTTTGGGGAAATTGCTCCACCAACGTTTGCAAACCATTGAGACAAGCGTCGACATTTCCGTCGTGTAGCATGGATAAGGCCTCTACAAAGAGGAACTTGTCGCGGTTGGCACCGTGTTTAAACTTGGTGGCCGATACCTTTGCGTTGCGCTTCACTGCTGCGTAGTTCTCGGCTTTGAAGAAGTCGTAGGTCGTGGCGTATAGCGAGTCTTCTATATGTTCGCCGCGCTGTGCGTTGGCAAAGTAATAGGGGTCTGTAATCAGTTCGGTAAGCTCGTGCTTGGGGTATTGCTGTTTCAGCAAGTCTGCATAACGCTGTGCTGTAACCTTGTCGCCCTTTCGCATGTACAATAAGAAAAGGTGGTAATATGCCTGCGGCATCTTGTCGAACTGCGGATAGTTGTCGGTAAGCCTGCGTAAGGCTTTTTCCGAGAGTGCCAAATTGTCGAGCTTGTCTTTGAAAATCACGCCCGAATGGAACAGTCCGTCGGTGAGCAATTGGTCGCTTGCCTGCCGCTGTTCGGCGGTAAACGGTATTTGCGCTAAGTAAAACTCGCGTTTATGTGGGTCGTTTTCGGCTGTTTGCATGGCCTGTTGTATGGAGTCGCGGCGCGCTTCCTCGGCCAAAATCGAGTCGCGTTGTTCCGCCGACGGCTCATCTAAGGGCGTGTTCAGTGCTACGGCGGCCTTGTTTAGTCGTTGCCAGTTGTCCACATTGTCGCGTTTGCCCCACTGTCGCTCGAAGGTGGCCTTGCCTTGACTCACCGCTATGGGGTTGTAGAAGTACCATCCGCCGCCTTGTTGCGTGCGTTGCATGGGCGTTTGGGTGTTGGGCATGTTCGATGCAGAACTGTTTCGGGCGATGGTTCGGCGCGCCGTCTCTTCGTCTTGCGCGTATTGTTCTTCTTTTTCTTTCTTCTTTAAAGCGGCAATTATGCGGTCGATGGCGGCGTTGCGTTGCGGTTCGGGCATAGTGGCCAGCAGTTGCAGCGAGTCTTGTAGTTGTACGGCCTCAATGTGCGGCACTAGCTCGTCGAGCACTTTCGAACGCTGCGAAAGTTCTTCGTAGTCGGGGCGTTCTTTATCGAGAAGTCCCAGTGCCTCGTTGTAACAGCGGCGTGCATCCGCAAAGCGTTGTTTCTGCCAATACACATTGCCCAGCTTAAGCATCAGCACACCCTTCTCAATGCCATTGCGTGTGGCTCGCTTTCCGCCGTTTTCGTAGGCGGCGATGGCGTTGGCGGTGTCGCGTTGTGCCAGGTATATGTTGCCGATGGCATAATACACTTGGTCCAAATAGTCGCGATTGTTGTCGTTGGTAGCCATTCGGCGCAGCTTGGCAATCATCTTTTTGGCCTGTCCTTGCGCCAAAACTTCGGTTTGGGCGATGCGTGCATTGAAGTCTAGCTCGTAGGAAACGTGCATCGATGCCGCCTTTCTGAAAGCCTTATAAGCCGCATCGCGATTGCCCACAAGCCTTTGTAGCTGCCCCATGATAAACCATTGGCGCGCCCGTTGCTTGCGCCGCATCTCGTGTTTGATAACCTTTTGCAGGTAGGGTATGGCCTTTTGCCACTCGCCTGCGTGCAGATGATAGAGCGTATGCGTGTAATCCCACTCCTTAACTGCACGCCAATCCATCGAGTCGCGGCTCATGTTGCGTATTACGTCTTCGGCATCGTACATCCATCCCTGTTCAATATAGGTCTTGGCAAGCCATGCGCGTGCCTTTGCATATATGTGTGGTTGCGTGCGATAGAGGCGCGACATGTAGGCAAATGTAGATGCGGCTTGGTCGAAGTCGCCCTTATGAAACTGCGAACGCCCCATAAGCATCCACACGCGCCACATAAAAGGATTGTATTCGCGGCGGTTTAGCCATTCGATGTCGCGTTGGGTCTTGCGCCGTTTCTTGTCCCACGTGGGGCGTCGCTTGATGCTATGCAGCTGAATGGCCTTTTCGCTTTTCATGATAGCGCGCTCGAAGTTGCCTTTGCCCAACTCTTTGCTGCCCTTATTGGCCACGGGATAGAGTGGCAGAAGTTCGGTATAGTTGTCGCGGTTGCCGTTTTCTTTTTCCAACATACCGTCTACATAAGCCATGTTTCCGTTGTAGTAAACGTTATAACGGGTGTTGAAAGCTTGCCACCACCTGCTGCGTGCCGTGTTCTTACTGGCCGAACAGGCAGCGAGCAGCAGCGCAAGGGCGAGCCACAAGGCAAGGCTATATGTGGATTTAAATGGTTTCAAGTTGGCGTTGACGTTTTTTGAAAGCAACGTTGCCCATCTTTAACACCAGATAAACAAGGATGCTGACGAAGATAATGGATGCGCCCGACGGCACGTTGAGGGCGTAAGAGAGGCCTAGACCCATAAGGCAATCTACCCAACCGATGACAATACTCCACGCAATCATGCGCTTGAAGTTGTGCGTTAGCACGTTGGCCGACATCTGGGGTATAGTAAGCAGACTGATACTTAGCACTATGCCCACCATGCGGAGTGTGCCTACGATGGTTAGGGCGATGAGTGCCATCATCAGATACTCGATAAACGCCACGGGCAGGCGTTGCGAACGGGCGAAGTCTACATCGAAAGCCACACTTAATATTGTGCGATAGAGCAGCGCGAAGACTAGGACCACCACCACAAGCAGTGCGGCTAGCAGCCAAAGGTCGGCCTGACTGATGGTGAGAATGCTGCCAAAGAGAAAGGAAGGAAGGTCGGGCATGAACCCCGGAGATAAGAAACAGCAGATGATGCCTAGGCTCATGCCGAAGGTCCAAAACACGGCAATGGCCGAGTCTTCGCGCACATCGCCCCTGCGCGACATCCATTGCACGCCGAAAGCACTGAGTACGGAGAACACCATAGCCGAAAGTATGGGGTTGATACCTAAGAATACGCCTAGCCCAATGCCGCCAAACGAGGCGTGCGTGATGCCGCCACTGATGAACACCAGCCGCCTTGTAACGATGTATGTGCCGATAAACCCACACAGCACACTAGCCAAGAGCGAGCCTAGGAGGGCGTTCTGAAAGAAGGAGTATTCTAATATGTTCATTCAAAAAAATCTGTTTCACACTTGTTTTTAGCCAACAATAAGCCGCTACTTACGGCTTTTGGAGGGGTGGGTGATGACTTGCAGGTGGTCGGCTTGCCTTGCAGACGAAGGTTTGCTGCATGCCAATCATGATTGAAATTGCCACCCGACACGGCCGACTTGCCTGGCAAACGAAGGTCTGCTGCATGCCAATCATTGTTGAAATCGTCACCCGACACGGCCGACTTGCCTGGCAAACGAAGGATTGCTGCATGCCAATCATGATTGAAATCGCCACCCGACACGGCTGACTTGCCTGGTAAACGAAGGGTTGCTGCTTGGCTTTGGCCTTGCATTTTTGCCTTTTCTTGCCCTTGTGCTTTTGCCTTTTCTTGGGCTTGGACACGCCATAGGGCTGCGCACGCTTAGGCAAAAAGTTGCTGATGCGTGGCGAGGGCGAGGCGATTAGGCCGACCTAGCGTCGTTGATGACCATTATCACCTCGTCTTTCAGTTGGTTGGGCAGGTTTATTTGTCGCAGTATCAGACTTCTGTTCCAGCCTTGCACGTCGCTTGGGCGCATGGTATAGAACACCTCGGCAAACTCTTCGGCCTCGTTGTCTGTATAGTCGGCCGAGTCTCTTCCGCGGTATTTGTCCAGCTCTTCGTCGTCGTAATATTCCACATCGCGCACTGCTGCCTCCAACATGCAGTCGTGTTCGCACCGCTCGTCTTCGCCCGAACAGGTGGCACACGATGCCGTGTCGGCCTTTACCACATCGGGTTCGCCCGCGTTTTTGTTACGCGAGAGCAGTCCCAACACGGCCGCAAACATTGCTAAACCCAGCAAGGCCAACAGTAATATGTGCATTGTTTATATTTCGTTTATTTCAAATCCCGACTGGCGAAGGTCGCTCCAAAATTGCGGATACGACTTGCTCACCACGCCAGGTTGGTTTATTTTTATTTCTTTGTTAACGAAGGCCACGGGCGCAAAGGCCAAAGCCATGCGGTGATCTTCGTATGTGTCGATGGGTTCGTCTGACGGGCGGCAGCGCATTCCGTCCCACGCCAACTCGCCTTCGGCCATTTCGCGCAGCACAATACCAAGCTTGGCCATTTCTTTCTTCAACGCCTCGATGCGGTCGGTTTCCTTTATTCGCAGGCTCGATAGCCCCTTGAAATGGAAGGGAACGCCCATCATGGCACAGGTAACCACGAGCGTTTGCGCCAAGTCGGGCGAGTTAACGAAGTCGTATTCCAGCTTGGGCAGCCTTGTGCGCAGCTTTTTCAGCGTAACTTTCGTTAGTTGCCCCGCAGGATGCTTAGAGAAAACGGTCTTTACGCCCAACAACGAGAAGATGTGGCGCACCACCGAGTCGCCTTGTTTAGAGTTTTCGCTCAACCCTTCCAGCTCTACAATGGTATCGGGATCGTTGCTCAGCGCAACCATTTCGTACCAATAGGATGCCGCACTCCAATCGCTTTCAATGGTGTATTGCCGCGCTTTGTACTGTCCGGGTTTCACGCTGATGGCGTTGATGTCTGTCCAATCTGCCTTCGCCCCGTATTCGCGCATCATGCACAGCGTGAGGTCTATGTATGGCCGCGATGCTATTTGGCCCGTCATTTTCAGGTCTAGGCCTTTTTTCAGCGTGGGGGCAATCATGAGGATGGCCGAGATAAACTGCGAGCTGATGCCCCCTGGCATCTCCACTCGGCCGCCTTCCAGCGGCTTTCCGTAGATGCGTATGGGCGGATAGCCTTCTTTTGCCTCGTATTCCACTTCTGCGCCCACGTATCTAAGCGCGTCTACCAGCGGCTTTATCGGCCGTTGGCGCATGCGTTGTGTGCCAGTTAGGGTGTGTTCTCCCTTTTGGCAGCTTAGGAAAGCGGTCATAAACCGCATGGCCGTACCTGCTGCACGAACGTCGATGTTCTTTGGCATGTCTGAGAGCGCACGCACCATCACGCGGGTGTCGTCGCAATTCGATAGATTTTGCGGCAGTAATGAACTGCCCGACAGGGCGTGCATAATGAGCGCCCTGTTGCTTATGCTTTTCGAGGCGGGCAGTGTAACCACCACCCTTAGCTTTTCTGGGGCAACGATTGAATATTGCATATATAAATAAATGTGCGATTAGGTTATTGCAAATTTAAGCATTATTATCGTGATTGACAAGCGTGGGGAGTTAATTTTTTTGTTGTGTGGGCATTTATTTATAGCTGTTTGTTGCCGTTATCGTATAGATGGTGTCCCATTTGTAAGAAATCTGTCCCTGGGTGTCGCTTTTCAGTCTTTTTTTATGGCGGCATCTTTTTGTTAAATGTGGTAATTATGTTTTACAAAACGTGCGCTGTTGCTGTCTCATTCTAGCGAAAATATAGGGCTATAAGTGGGTATTTATCCGCAATTTATGCCTTCAAAGTTCCTTCTCCTTGTCTGTTTTTGCGCATGTTACCTGCATTTAGCATCGTTTTGTCTTTCTAGAAGGTTGCCTGCACGTGATTTTTTCACTCCCAAGTACCTGCTTTTACCCCCAAAACACCACTTATTAACGGCCATTTTGCCCTATTTGGCCATGTTTTTAATGGAACTAAAAGGTTTTGTTTATGCAATTACGATGTGTTTTTATGCTTTTCGACTTGCGTTTAGCGGCATTTTGCACTGCGTTTAGTGGCATTTTGCCTTGCGTTTTGCCGCAAAACGCACTGCATTTAGCAGCAAAACGCAGTGCGTTTAGCGGCATATTGCACTCTGTTTAGCACCAAAACGCACTACTTTTTGCTGCAAATGGCCCAAAAACAGGTGCAAAGGGTGGTTGTTTTGGAATAATATTCATTTTGCCACATTCGCAGCCAAAACCCTTTTTGCAGCAAAACCAACCTCCGCGAGAATCGATTTTTTGCGGCAAGGTAGGCGGTTGGTGGGTAAAAATGGCACTCTTCGTGTTAAATTTCTTGCTGAAAAGCGGACAAAGTGGTGGGTTTGTGGGTTGCCAAGCCAATAAGCATTTGGCTTGGTAGGCTTGCGGGGTTGGTCTTTCTAGGTTTGCTAGCTGGCCTAGGTTTGCTGGTTATTCTAGGTTTGTTGGGTATTCTAGGCTTACTAGTTGTTCTAGGTTTGCTAGTTATTCTAGGCTTACTAGGCTTTCTAGTTATACTAGCCCAACTGGCCCTGCTTGTTCATCTGCAGGCGTAGCCATTTTTTCACCTTTTCACTCTTTCACCTTTTCACCTTTCCATATGCCTTTTCACCTTTCTCCGTTAGGCGGCTTGTTTACGATAAAAAACGCACGCTTAGAAACGCAAAAACTAAGAAACTTATCTTTTTTAATATATATAATGTGTTTTTTAGGCAAACCATTGGTCTACTCTTCGATGTTTTTCGTAACTTTGCAACTCGAATATCACAACTCAAATAGGTTTATGGCTGAAACAAAGAAGATTAGGACAGCACTCGTGTCCGTGTTCCATAAGGATGGCTTGAACGAGTTGCTTGCCAAATTAAACGATGAAGGTGTAAAGTTCCTGTCTACTGGAGGCACACGTCAGTTTATCGAAGAGCTGGGCTACCAGTGCGGTGCGGTGGAAAATGTAACCGCTTACCCTTCGATATTGGGCGGCAGAGTGAAGACGCTTCACCCCAAAGTGTTCGGCGGAATCCTTGCCCGTCGCGACAACGATGCCGACAAAGCGCAGATGGAACAATACGAAATCGACCCCATCGACTTGGTTATCGTAGACCTATACCCCTTTGAAGAAACCGTGGCCAGCGGAGCAAACGAATCCGACATCATCGAGAAGATAGACATCGGAGGCATATCGCTCATCAGGGCTGGGGCCAAAAACTTCAACGATGTGGTGATAGTACCAAGCAAAAACGAATATGGCATGCTGCTCGACATACTGAAAACCAGCGGAGCCAACACCACTTTGGCACAACGTAAGGCATTCGCCACGCGCGCATTCGGCGTGAGCAGCCACTACGACACGGCCATACACGCTTGGTTCGAGGCCAACAAGGCCTAACCCACTAATGCTTGGCGGCACGCCCAGTGCCTGCATAACCCACAAGCAAACTGCCTGCAAAACCTACGCAAGCAAAGCAAAATGCCGAACACGATGGTACAGCACGTTCGGCAAAGGCAAACACGAAGTACAAACATCTTCGCACAGGCGAACTGGCACACAGGGCGGTTCGCACGCGATAAAAACGAGAAATAAAAGTAATAACATAACGGACAGACAACACGCGAGACGACAAACCGCTCGGCATGGCCAACCATTATGGGCGGCCTGGCAGGGAGAACGCCTGCTGGTTGAGCCTGTCCACAACCGAAAAACAAAGAAGACATGGGATTTTTTTCTTTCATGCAAGAGATTGCGATGGACCTTGGAACGGCCAATACCATCATTATCAGCGATGACAAGATTGTGGTAGACGAACCTTCGGTCGTTGCGCTCGACCGCCGAACGGACAAAATGATTGCCGTTGGCGAACGTGCGAAGCTGATGTATGAGAAAACGCACGAGAACATACGCACCGTAAGACCGTTGCGCGATGGCGTTATTGCCGACTTTACTGCTTGCGAGCAGATGATGCGCGGACTGATAAAGATGGTTCATACGGGCAGTCGCTTGTTCTCGCCTTCGTTAAGAATGGTTATCGGTGTTCCCTCGGGAAGTACCGAAGTGGAATTGCGTGCCGTGCGCGACTCGGCAGAACATGCCGACGGCCGCGACGTGTACCTTATCTTCGAGCCTATGGCGGCTGCCATTGGCATAGGCATCGACGTTGAAGCACCCGAGGGCAACATGATTGTTGACATCGGAGGTGGCTCTACTGAGATTGCTGTTATTTCGCTGGGAGGTATCGTTTCGAACAACTCTATACGCGTGGCAGGCGACGACCTAACCGCAGAAATACAAGAGTACATGAGCCGCCAACACAACGTTAAGGTGAGCGAGCGTATGGCCGAACGTATCAAAATACACGTGGGCTCGGCCCTAACCGACCTCGGAGAGGAGGCACCAGAAGACTATGTAGTGCACGGACCAAACCGAATAACGGCACTGCCTATGGAAGTTCCCGTGTGCTACCAAGAAATTGCACACTGCTTGGACAAGACCATCGCCAAGATTGAGAACGCCGTACTGTCGGCTTTGGAGAACACTCCGCCCGAATTGTACGCAGATATCGTGAAGAACGGCATCTATCTTACTGGTGGTGGCGCCTTACTGCGTGGCCTCGACCGTCGTTTGCAAGAGAAGATCAGCATACCTTTCCACATCGCCGAAGACCCATTGCACAGCGTAGCAAAGGGTGCTGGCATCGCTTTGAAGAACGTTGAGCGTTTCTCGTTCCTCATGAGATAGGAGCATGCGCAACCTCTTTGCATTCATAACGCGTTACAACCACTGGTTTGTTTTCTTGGCTCTTGAGGTAGTAAGCGTGGTGTTGCTGTTCCAATACAACAGCTATCAGGGCAGCGTGTGGTTTTCTTCGGCCAACGAAGTGGCCGGGAAAGTGTACGAAGCCAACTCGTGGGTAGAGACTTTCTTCTCGCTTACGCAGGTTAATAAGGAACTCACGCAACGCAACTTGGAGCTTGAACAGCAGGTTTCTGCCATGCAAGAGTTGCTCACGCGGGCCAAACACGATAGCCTTGACGTGGCGCAGACGCAGAAAATGGCCCTCAGCGGTTTCAAACTCTATCCCGCAAGGGTGGTGAGTAACTCGTTAGACAAGAAAGACAACTTTATCACCATCGACAAAGGCTGGGCGCATGGCATTAAAAAAGACATGGGCGTGGCCTGTGGCACGGGCGTTGTAGGCGTGGTCTACCTCGTTTCGCGCAACTATTCGGTGGTGATACCCCTGCTTAACTCGCACTCCAACATCAGCTGTATGATTAAGGGGCGGGGCTATTTCGGCTACTTGCACTGGAATGGGGGCGACCCAGGCATTGCATATGTAGACGATGTTCCGCGACATGCGCGGTTTAAACTGGGGTTAGATGTAGTTACCAGTGGTTATTCGTCTATCTTCCCACCGGGCGTACTTGTTGGCAAGATACTTCACGTGTTTAACTCGCCCAACGGCTTGGCGTACCGATTGCAGGTAAAGCTTTCGACCGACTTCGGCAAGCTACGCGACGTATGCGTGATAGACAATGCCGGTATGGAAGAAAGATTGGAGATGATGCGCGCCGTGCAAGACTCGCTTAAAGTGAAACGCGAATAGGCTTCACCTTATTGACAAACGCGCCAACCGCATAGACAAAATGCGCCAACCGCTGCTTATCGTGTGGCGTAAGTGCCGCTTGCCGTTGGAAAATAAACAAAAAATATAGGGCTGAAAGGCCCATAAAGAAGAGAGAAAGAAAACAGACATGACCGTAGGCGTATTGAAAACATTAGGAACTTTCCTAGTATTCCTGTTGGTGCAGGTGCTGGTACTAAACCATGTGCACCTCTTCGACAGCGCCACTCCTTTGCTATATATATATATGGTGTTGCTCTTTCCGCGCAATTATCCCAAGTGGGGTATGCTTGTTTGGGCATTCGCTATGGGCTTGGGGGTGGATATGTTTTCTAATACCCCTGGTGTAGCCGCCGCATCGCTAACGCTTGTGGCCTTATTGCGGCCTTATCTCTTGGAACTTTTCTTACAAAGGGAAAGCGCCGAAGACCTTGTACCCTCGATGAAGGTGCTGGGCTTTGGGCGATACCTGTTCTTTGCCTTCATCATCGTGTTCACTTATTGCTTGGCTTTCTTCTCTTTGGAGGCCTTCTCGTTCTTTAATTGGATGCAATGGCTGCTTTGTGTAGGCGGCAGCACGTTGCTTACCTTGGTGTTGGTGATGGTGCTAGACAACCTTAGAAGTAGATAAGGGGGGAACTAGGCGTGAAAGATTTCGAACTCGATAAAAGGCGATTGGTTATCGGTGGGGTGGCTATATTCATTGTAACGGTCTACCTTATCCGCCTTTTCACGCTCCAATTGCTCAGCGACGACTACAAGAAAAACGCCGACAGTAACGCTTTCCTCAAAAAGATTGAGTACCCTTCGCGTGGCGCCATCATAGATAGGCACGGGCGTTTGCTTGTTTATAACCAACCCGCATACGACATCATGGTGGTGATGAACGAAGAAAAGGGACGGCTAGACACGATGGAATTTTGCAATGCCTTGGGCATTACCAAGGAATATTTCATCAAACGGATGAACGATATCAAGGACCGCAACAAAAATCCGGGCTATTCGCGCTTTACCGAACAGGTGTTTATGAGTCAGCTCTCGGATAAAGAGTTCAGCGTTTTCCAAGAAAAGATATTCCGTTTTCCAGGTTTCTACGTTCAGAAACGAAGCATCCGACAATACCAATACCCCTACGCCGCACACGTTTTGGGCGACGTGGCCGAGGTTTCAAAAAGCGATGTGGAGAACTCCGACTATTATCAGCCGGGCGATTACATCGGAAAACTGGGCATAGAGCGTAGCTACGAAGAACAACTTCGCGGCGAAAAGGGCGTGCAGATACTTTTGCGCGACGCCCACGGACGTGTTCAGGGAAACTATCAGAATGGAAAGTTCGACCGTCGACCTGTGGCCGGCAAGAACCTGACGTTGGGAATTGACATCAAGCTGCAAGAACTTGGCGAGCGTTTGCTCGAAGGAAAGATTGGCAGCATTGTGGCAATCGAGCCGTCTACGGGCGAAGTGCTCTGCATGGTGTCGTCGCCAACCTACGACCCGCGCATCATGGTGGGCCGACAAAGGGGCAAAAACCACCTCGCTCTTTCGAAAGATGTGTGGAAGCCCTTGCTCAATCGTGCCATCATGGGCCAATATCCGCCGGGTTCCACATTCAAAACCACGCAAGGACTAACCTACATGACCGAGGGGATTATCGACGAACACACCCTTTATCCTTGCGCCCGTGGCTTTAATTACCGCGGTTTGCACGTGGGATGTCACCCACATGCGGCACCCACCAACCTCGTTCAAGCCCTTTGTACCTCGTGCAACAGCTATTTTTGTTGGGGATTGTTCCACATGATTGGTAACCGCCGACGCTACCGCAACGTGCAAGAGGCCATGAACACATGGCGCGATTACATGGTGAGCATGGGCTTTGGCTATAAGCTTGGCGTGGATTTGCCCGGCGAAAAGCGCGGACTGATACCCAACGCCGCCTTTTACGACAAGGCATACAAGGGATCGTGGAACGGACTTACCGTCATTTCCATCTCCATTGGGCAGGGCGAGGTGAACCTGACGCCCCTGCAAATAGCCAATCTTTGCGCAACTATCGCCAACCGCGGCTATTATTACGTGCCTCATGTGGTGCGTAAAGTGCAGGGCGAACAGCTCGATACGCTTTATCGGCGCAAGCATTACACCAAGGCCAGCCGCAAAGCTTACGAATATGTGGTGCAAGGCATGCGTGCTTCTGTTGTAGGGGGCACATGTCATGCGGCCAACAGGGCCGACTATTTGGTGTGCGGTAAGACGGGTACTGCGCAAAACCGCGGTCAGGACCACTCCGTTTTCATGGGCTTTGCGCCTATGGACAACCCCAAAATAGCCATTGCCGTGTACGTTGAAAACGGCGGATTTGGCGCCACTTACGGCGTGCCGATTGGCTCGCTCATGATGGAACAGTACATCAACGGAAAGCTTTCGCCCATGTCTGAGGCGCAGGCAAGTGTTTACCAAAGCAGAAGGATAGCGTATGGCAAGAGCAACAGATAGGCAACCCAGCATGCTTGGGTCGTTAGATTGGTGGACGATTGGCATCTACCTCGCGCTCCTAACCTTTGGTTGGGTGAGCGTTTGCGGTGCCAGCTACACCTACGGCGACACCGATATATTTAGTCTCGGCACGCGTTCGGGCATGCAAATCGTGTGGATTGGCACGTCCATCTGCCTTGGTTTCGTGCTGCTCACCCTCGACGACCACTTTTACGACACCTTCGCCTTTGTCATTTACGGCGCCATGTTGTTGCTACTCTTCGCCACAATCTTTAATCCGCACGAGATTAAAGGTTCGCGTTCGTGGCTTGTATTGGGTCCATTGCGCCTGCAACCAGCCGAGTTTGCCAAGTTTGCCACAGCCTTGGCCGTGGCCAAACTGATGAGCACTTACGGCTTTTCCCTGAACAATTGGAAAGATTTCGCCTCTGCCTGCCTCGTGGTTGTATTGCCGATGGTTTTCATTGTGGCGCAGAAAGAAACGGGTTCGGCCTTAGTTTACGTCTCGTTCTTCCTCATGTTCTATCGCGAAGGCATGTCGGGCAGTTTCCTTTTCACGGGCGTGGCGATGGTGATCTACTTCGTTGTGGGCGTTCGGTTTGAAGAAGTGATGCTTTGGGAAACGCCAACGTCGCTCGGACGATTCATCGTTTTGCTGCTTGTTCAGCTGTTTACGGCTGGTATGGTGCGCAGTTACACCGACGATCGCGGCCGAACCACGCGCCTTGTTGCGCTCGGAATGCTCTTCACGGGTGTCTGCCTGCTGGTATCTAAGTACATTGTGGCTTTCGATGTAACCATCGTACAGCTTGTTTTAACGGCAGCCTTGGTGTGTTGGCTGATTTATCGTTGGCTCAGCGCGCGCATTCGCAACTATTTTTACGTGGCACTCTTTGCCGTTGGCTCGGTGATGTTCTTCTATTCGGTAGACTATGTGCTTAACGAAGTGATGGAACCTCATCAGCGTGTGCGCATCAACGTGTTGCTGGGACTGGAAGAAGACCTTGCCGGTGCTGGCTATAACGTGCACCAAAGCGAGATTGCCATTGGGTCGGGTGGACTTAAAGGGAAGGGCTTTCTTAACGGAACACAAACCAAATTGAAGTTCGTTCCCGAGCAAGACACCGACTTTATTTTCTGCACCGTAGGCGAAGAAGAAGGCTTTGTTGGTTCGGCTGCCGTGCTGTTGCTTTTCCTTGCATTGATATTACGGCTCATCAAGTTGGCCGAACGGCAACCATTTAAGTTCGGCCGCATATATGGCTATTGCGTGTTGAGTGTGTTTCTCTTCCACCTTTTCATCAACGTGGGTATGGTCTTGGGCCTTACTCCCGTTATCGGCATCCCCTTACCGTTTTTTAGTTATGGTGGTTCCAGCTTGTGGGGATTCACGCTTTTGCTCTTTATCTTTTTGCGAATAGACGCCAGCCGCAACAAGTCGCGAAGGCAATAAACCATTTCGCCTCGTGTATTAAGGCATGTTCTGAAAATCCCCCGCAAAGGTTTAGTTCTTGTTCCTCGTATTGTATTTCACAGTCTTTTTGCTTTTATCTGGCAACTTTTGCTTTCTCTTTCAGAAGGCATAGTGCACTATGCTCCTTCAAGAGGCAAGCAAAACCTGCTCAGCTAAAAGCTAAAAATGCAGCAAAGCTAATTTTTAGAACCTGCCTCAACATGGCCTTTGCAGGGTTTTTCGGTCTTGCTTTCTTTCCATTTCCCCGCTTTTCGCATGTGTGGCTGATGGTATAAGGAGTGTGTTTTGTACCATAGCTCACCACGGTGAAACAGCTTTGTATGGCCGTCTCATACATTGTTATTTCGCTACAAGCCTCTTGTAGTGCGGCTACAAATGGTTTGTAGCCACACTACAAAATAGTTGTAGGGCCACTACAAAAGGCTTGTAGCAGCCCTACAAAGGCCTTTGTACGGCAAGATAATCAAGAAATGCCCTTGCTTATTTCATGCAAACAAACTTGGTTTCACTCCTTTCGTTAAAAGAGAGAGGGGACTAGGTAGAGGCTGGCTGTAAGGCCGTTTGCGCCCATTTACTTCACCACATACTTCTTTTTACCGATGATATACATGCCTTTGGGCAGCGTTTTCAGGGCGGTATCTATGTCGGCAGTGTGCCCCAATGCCTTTCCGTCTATCGTATATACGGGCAAACTCTTGGCCGATGGTGTGCTTTGTAAGGGCGATGTGATGCCTGTTGTTACGGGTTTCACAACGCCTAGCAGACCCTCAGCCGTGTAATAGCCGCCATTTTCAAAAGGCAGGTCGGCCGTTTGCGGCGAGCCGTTGTTGCTGAAAATAATTCCTTCGTTACCGGATGGGCTTGCTTGCTTGTTGTTATTCCAGCTCCACTTCCACACATGCGTTCCATTTGCTGTGGTTCCAACTTTCGTACAGGCAGCACCGGGCCAGTTTCCACCCGTGTAATTATAGCCTTTGTCCCATTGCCAGCAAGTTATTGTGTTGTTCCAGTTGGCCGGAGCCTCAAAGAAAGCACATCTTTCGCCTTTCTTAACCTTGCAGAAATCGGGTGCGTTAAAGCCTGCATCTTCGCCCTTGATGGCTTTAACGGCGGTGAGATCTACGCCATCGCTTACGTAAAGCTTATACTTAGGCCCTTCTACGGCCAGTTGGTAGCCTGCTGTTTGGGCGTTGTTCACGTCGCCCAGCAGCAACAAAGCCTTACCCTTGGTGCCTTGTGTGCATAGCACGAACCCATTTGCAGAGGCTTCGGCCTTAACAATCTGGCTTTGGTTGGTTAGTCCCACGGCTTTGCGTGTGGCAATAAGGCGTTTCAGCGATTGCTTGTACATCTTCCAGTGGCGCAGAAATACGCAGGGCGTGCCCGGCATGGTAAGTATGTAAGCGTTGGCCGCCACTACGTTGGCATATAGTTGGGCACCGCCGTTTTCTTTGGGACGGCCCGTGTCGTGATTGTCTACAAAGGTAACGGCGTAACGACTATAAGCTTGGTCGGCGGCAAGCGTAGCATCTGCAAGCCTGCCCCAACGGCCTTGTCCAAAGGCATCGTTGATGGCATACTTCATGGGGAAGTCGAAGGCGGCACTTTGTATGGCACCGTTCGCACGCGTTCCCTCAATCCATTCTTTCACCTTTTGAACATTTCCATCCCAATATTCGCCCACCGAGAACTTGGGATTGGCAGACGTATTGTACTCGCCTATGTAGTGTGCGGCATAGCCTTTCACCATGTCGTACCTGAAACCATCGTACCCTAAGTCGGTAAGCAGGAACGAAAGATAGGCCTTGATGTTGTCGCGAACGTTCTGTCGGGTGTGGTCTAGGTCGCGACCGCCCCCGAAATCGTCGCCCGTGTCGGCTGCACCCGTTACGTTATAGCCGTTTGCCTTTGTGTTCCCACCATCGTCGTTGGCGCAGATGTCGGCCAAAGTCCACGTCATGGTCTTGCCGTTCCATTTCTCTGTGGGGAAGTCGCACCAGTTGGTGTTGCCTGCTCGGTGGTTAATCACCACGTCTTCTATTATTCCTGTTCCCTTACTTTTAAAGGTTTTAATCATTTTGCGCAGTTCGGCCTCGGTGCCGAAAGCGCTTAAATGGTTGAACCACCAAATGGGTAGGTAGCCCATTTGCATGTCGGTGGTGTTGCAATAGCCCGATTGTGGCACCCATATTTGGTTAAAGGCGGCCGACAACTCTGTGGCCTGAGCCTCTAATGTGGTCCAATGGGTATCGTCGTAGCTGTCCCAATAAAATCCTTGGAGCATCACGCCATCGTAGTTTTGTGGCCATCCTTGGGCCAAAGCCTTGGTGCAAACCGTTAGCAACAAGGCTGTTAAAAGTGTAAAGAGCTTTTTCATAAGTTTTTAGCGATTGATTGTCTGGGGCTAAGTTCGTAAAAAATTGCGTACGATGGTGTGTTAAACGAGCGATAAGTTGCGCTCTTTTTGCGCAACCGATTGCACGATTAGGTCTCTCTTCGCTTTTGTGTTGAATGGCAATGGCTTGGTTTTGAATGTAAGTTTGTGGGCTTTGTTGCCTATTGTTGCAACTCCATGCGTGCGAATGAATGGCTAAGTGCGTGTTTGGAGGTTGAAAATAATAGTAGCCTTGTACGCTTACAACTCGAAAACTCAACAATTTTCTCCTTTTTATGCTATTATGAAAACAAATATGATACGTTTATTAGGTATGTAAAATAAAAAATGTAACTTTGCAAATAGTGGGGGCGAATAAGCCTTTTAGGCAGATTATAAACATGCTTTTACTTATCAAACTTATATACAATGAAACGGATTATACGCTTAACAAGCTGCACAAAGGCAGCCAATGAGAATGAAATGACGAAAAAAAGGGTGGGGCAAGGCCTGTTAAAGCTAGCCTTACTCTTCGTAATGCTTTTCGCGATGGGCTCTTCTAGTGTCTTGGCGCAACAGGCAAAAGGCTCGGACGAGGCTCAGTTTGCTGCGAAAATGGAGAAGGCGAAGTGGAAGAAATCAGGCTTAGGCTTTACTTATCCCAACTTTTTTGTCGCTCGCGAAGTGTTCGACGACGACATTCCCACCCTTTATAACACATATAGTTGGCGCAAGGTGATGCTGGGATACTGCTCGCTTGGTGCATGGGCGGTGGTAGACGATAACTTCCCAAATGAGGGGCAGCAGCTTATCAACAAGGTTAAGATGAAGAAAATCACTTATTATCCTAGGGGCAAAGGCGTGTTTTCGGGCTTTACCAACGATGGGCGCATATTCTATGCGAAGTGTAAGCCCACGGAGGGAGGTATGGTTACTCATTTGGAAGTGCTGGCTTTAATCTATCCCAAGAGTTATCAAAAGAGCGTGGACGTGCTGATTAAGCAGATTGCCAGTTGGTAGCCAGCAACGCTTGTCTGTTTTGCCATTAGTTTGTGGCTTAACAAAAGGCGGCCGTCAGGTTTAAAACGGTGTTTAAGTTGCAATAGGATATAGCTTCTCTATAAACGGCGTCATCGTGCATTAGATAATATTAAACAGAGAAAGGAGACCCCATGAAACCAAACGGAAAGAACATTTGCGCGGCCTTAAAGCAGGTGAGAAAGCGCGTGGCCGACACCAACGGCATTGTATATGCCCCCAAAGAATGCCACTTTGAGGGCGATTGCAACGGCACTTGCCCCGCATGCGAGGCCGAAGTGCGATATTTGGAGCATCAGCTTAGCCTGCTGCGAAAGGCAGGAAAGGCTGCAACGGTTATGGGCGTGGCCGTGGGAACGACGTTGGTTGCGGGGTGCAAATCGGGCAATGCAAATGCTACTTCTACAACACCACAACGCATAGCCCAATGCAGTAACTTGAAGACAGACAACAATATATCCTCAGCACCCGATACATTACGCACTGATACGGGGAGTACTAAAAGAGAGTATATATTTGGTGATCTTCCCAAAGGCTGGGATTCGACCCATGAGACCAATACAACTGCTAAGCCTTCCTCACGTGATAAGATTGCGCCAGCTAAGCTAAAGAAGAAAAACAACGCTCAGACAACACCCCAAAAGAATAAGAAGAAAGGGCGCAGAAGGCGTTAAGAGAGCCCCTAAGTTGGTACAGAGAAACAACCCAGACACAATAAAAACAAATGCGTATGAAGTCGAACGGAAAGAACATTTGCGCGGCCTTAAAGCA
>ERZ772766.220-NODE-220-length-34614-cov-4.277410_pt1 | contig 34614 bp, 27 predicted proteins | sample MGYA00511379_ERZ772766 | MGnify/ENA primary metagenome ERZ772766 (study PRJEB29015, sample SAMEA2737895) | human oral metagenome | biome: human oral; feature: human-associated habitat; material: dental | place: China | collected 2116 ... | reverse complement strand
TTTCGAGTACCGAAAACCAATGCAAAATGATGTTTAACCAATAATAAAATACCGAAAATGGATACTAAAAAGAAAAAGAAGAGTAAGCTGGAAATTGACGACAGCTACGAATTACAACTAGTAAGCAAGCTACACCCCACCCTTAGGTGGATCTTAATGTTGCCAATAGGACTGCTTGCTATACTTCTTGTGCAGCTTGCCTACGGGTTCGTGTTCAACAAAATGCTTTCAAACTTCGACCCTAATGGCGGTGTAGCCATAGTCATTAACAGCCTATTCATGGCCATGAAGTATTGCGTGTTCGTTGTGGCGATGGTTGGCGTAGCCCCTGTTGTGCGAGAAAAGAAATTCCAGGCGTCAATCGCCTGCGCTATCATTGCGGTGGTAGTTTGTTTAGGAAGCACGGGATTTCTCTTATACAATAATGGAGTCGAGAATTTAACGATGCTCATCGCAACGGGTGGTTCGGCTTTCTTGGGCATTGTATGGGCTGTATTGAATGTCCGGTCTACGGTTTCAAAGCCACTACCCACGGAACAAGAAGGCGAACTCGCTGAACTACAAACACGAAAAAATGCCTAGAACCACAGCCTTGTTCAACCACATACAACCCCTTGAGGTTGCCCTTCATTTGTTGTTTCTCGCCGTTTCAGAGGAATGGGCCAATGCTCATGCCCTTTTGTTAATAAATATATAAATAGCACAAAACACAAAGAAAAGGCGTATCTTTGGGGCATTGTGGGTTTAAGGTAGGGCTTACAACTTACTTTTTGCAAACCGAAAAGTCTGTTGTTTTGCCCCTTTCCCTTTCTTTTTGCGCGCAAATGGTGCAAACAAAGCATTGTATGCGAAAGAAAACAAGCACGAAAACAACACTTGTTTCGCTGAGAATGGCTGGAAAAGCCATGCGAAAACGAAGGGGCATAACCGCCCAAAAACCACACCCCGTGTTCGAAACAAAAGCATGGCGAGCAGGCGATGCAAGGCTTAAAAACTGTGATACTGCTGCAACAAGCCATTGTGTACCTACGCCAACCCCAAAAAAACTGCTTGCAGAACGAACCGCAACCTAGGCAAAATTATCCCTAAATAACTAATAAGATGATTAAGAAGTATATTCAAGAGAACGAAGAACGTATGCTCGATGAGCTTTTCAGCCTTATCCGCATACCCAGTGTTAGCGCGCAACAAACGCACAAACCCGACATGCAACGTTGCGCCGAAAGGTGGAAAGAACTGCTGTTGATGGCCGGAGTAGACCGCGCCGAGGTGATGCCTTCCGACGGAAACCCGATGGTTTACGGCGAAAAGATGGTAGACCCCAATGCCAAAACGGTGCTTATCTACGGTCACTACGACGTTATGCCCGCAGAACCTTTCGAGCTTTGGAAAAGCGAACCATTCGAGGCTGAGGTGCGCGATGGGCGCATTTGGGCGCGTGGAGCCGACGACGACAAGGGACAATCGTTCATCCAAGCTAAGGCATTCGAGTATGTTGTGAAGAACAACCTGCTGAAACATAACATCAAATTCATCCTCGAAGGCGAAGAAGAAGTGGGCTCGCCCAGTCTTGGCGCGTTCATTGAGAAACATAAAGAGCTGCTGAAATGCGACGTGATACTGGTTTCGGACACCAGTATGATTGCCGAAGACATACCTACGCTTACCACCGGACTTCGCGGTATTGCCTACTGGCAGATAGAAGTGACTGGCCCAAACCGCGATGTTCACTCTGGACATTATGGTGGAGCCATCGCCAATCCCATCAACGTGTTGTGCAAACTCATCGCCGATGCAACCAACGAAGACGGCCGAATACTCTTCCCAGGCTTCTACGACAAGGTGGAAGAGGCCAGCGACGATGAACGAAAGATGCTTGCAAGTATACCGCTAGACCTTGAAGGCTATAAGAAATCTATCGAAGTAGACGAACTTTTTGGTGAAAAAGGATACTCAACGCTTGAGCGTACGGGCTTCCGTCCTTCGTTCGACGTGTGCGGTATTTGGGGCGGATACACGGGCGATGGTGCTAAAACGGTTATCGCCTCTAAGGCCTACGCCAAGCTTTCGTGCCGATTGGTGCCACATCAAGACTATAAGGAGATTGGCCAACTGGTAAGCGACTACTTCAAACGCGTTGCACCCAAGTCGGTTAAGGTAGACATCAAGTTCCTACATGGCGGTCAGGGTTATGTATGCCCCATTGATATGCCTGCCTACAAAGCCGCCGAGCGTGGCGTAGAAATGGTGTTTGGCAAGCGTCCTTTGGCCGCTCGTTTGGGCGGTAGCATTCCAATCATCTCTACTTTCGAGCAAATTCTGGGTGTTAAAACCATCCTCATGGGCTTTGGCTTAGAGTCTAACGCCATCCACTCGCCCAACGAAAACATGCCGCTAAGTATGTTCCGTAAGGGTATCGAGGCTGTTGTTAACTTCCACTTGGAGTATGATAAGTTCTAAGTAGTAAGTAGTAGAGGAGTAGAGTAGTAAGTTTTGAGGAGTTAAAGGAGTTAAGGAGTTAAGGAGTTAAGCCGTTTGCATAGTTGCAGCGTGGCTAATCGTCTTATTGACTTGTCAGCTTGTTAGCTCTTCAACTTACAATTGGAGTTAAGGATTTAAGCAGTTTACCTAGTTGCAGAGTGGCTAATAGCCATTTTAACTTGTTAACTAATCAACCCCAACTCGCTGCTAAACTCCACATGCGCACAATGCTATTCACTCCCCTCTCCTCCTTGGAGAGGGGGTGGGAGTGAGTTCACCTCACTCCCCTTTCTTTTCTTCCTCTTACCCATAAACGATGCGAAGACCCCTCGTCATCCTTTTATTATTCACCTTTGCCTTGGCAACCTTCGCCGCCGAACCCATTCGCGTGGCCTGCGTAGGCAACAGTATCACTTACGGTTACGGGCTTCCCAACCCCGCAACCGATTCTTATCCTGCCCAATTACAACAGAAGTTGGGCAAGACTTACGACGTGCGCAACTTCGGGCACTCGGGCGCAACGCTACTTTCGCGCGGTCATCGTCCCTACATCGAGCAAGAGACGTACAAGAACGCCTTGGCCTTTAAGCCCGACATCGTGGTGATACACCTCGGAATAAACGATACCGACCCGCGCAACTGGCCGTTCTTCCGCGACGACTTTACCCAAGATTACATCGCACTCATCCGTTCGTTCAAGGTCGCCAACCCCAAGGCCGCCTTCTACATCGCCAAGATGAGCCCCATATCGCATCGCCATCACCGCTTTTTGGCAGGCACGCGCGATTGGCATAAGCTGATACAAGCCGCCATCGAACGTGTGGCAAAGGCCACAGACGCACGCCTTATCGACTTCTATACGCCGCTGTTGCCCTTCCCACAGATGTTTCCTGATGGGCTGCACCCCAACAAAGCAGGGGCAGGAGTGCTTGCCCGCGTGGTGTACGAGGCGTTAACGGGCTACTATGGCGGACTGCACATGCCCCTTGTGTTTTCTGATAACATGGTGGTTAGTCGCAACCGCAACTTTGAAGTCTATGGAACAGCCAACGCAGGGCAGCGTGTAGTGGCTACGTTTAATGGCGAAAAGCGTAGCATTGTGGCACAAAACGATGGCACGTGGCGTATTGTTTTCGCCCCACCTCGCGTGGGAAAGCCCTATACCCTCACCGTAACGAGCCAGCAACGAACGCTCCGCTTTAAGAATATCGTTGCGGGCGAGGTGTGGCTTTGCTCCGGACAGAGCAACATGGCGTTCCCCTTAGCCAACGACGAACTGGGCAAAGAGGCGCTGACAATAGTAGACGACCCCAACCTGCGCGTGCTAAACTTCTTACCAAGATGGGATACCGACAACACAGAATGGTCGCAATCGGCACTCGATTCTACCAACAACTTGCAGTATATGCGCTGTAATGGCTGGCAGCAAGCCACATCTAAAAACATGGGCGAGGTGTCGGCCGTGGCCTATTATTTCGCAAAGGTGCTGCGCGATTGCTTGAAAGTGCCCATCGGCATCATTGTCAACGCTGTGGGTGGAAGTCCCACTGAGGCGTGGATAGACCGCCAAACGCTTGAAGATGAATATCCCGAACTGCTGAACGACCGCTTTAAAGACAACGTGATGGTTATGCCGTGGGTGGTGCAGCGCATGCGAAAGAACATCGCGCGCACTACGGATAAGTTGCAGATGCACCCTTATCAGCCCACCTATCTTTACGATGCGGCCATCCGTCCCTTGGCCAAATACCCCATCAATGGCGTTATTTGGTATCAAGGCGAGTCGAATGCCGAGAACATGGAGATACACGAACGTCTGTTCCCACTGCTGTTAAGTTCGTGGCGAGCCAACTGGAACGAGCCACAATTGCCCGTTTACATGGTGCAATTATCCAGCATCAACCGCCCCTCTTGGCCGTGGTTCCGCAACAGTCAGCGACTGATGGCCAACACCCTGCCACATGTTTACATGGCTGTGAGCAGCGACGTGGGCGATTCGCTCGACGTTCATCCGCGCAAGAAATACCCTGTTGGCAAGCGATTGGCAAACCTCGCCCTTTATCATCAGTACGATTTTAAGCAGCTAACACCCTGCGGCCCTAGTGTGGAAAGTGCCACCAAACAGCCCAACGGCGAGGTGCAAGTGTGTTTTAATTGGGCCGACGGACTGAAAACGGCCGATGGTAAGGCCCTTCGCACGTTCGAAGTGGCGGGTTACGACGAGGTGTTCTATCCTGCCGTAGCCACTATCAAGGGTAACGAAGTAAGGCTTACCTGTCCGCAAGTGCCCCGTCCCGCCTTCGTGCGATATGGCTGGCAACCCTTCACAAAAGCCAATTTGGTGAATGGCGATGGCCTTCCTGCGTCTACGTTTAGGGTGGAAGTGAAATAAAAAAGACACAAAACGGCCTCACCCCCAACCCCTTTCCAAAGGGGAGAGAGGAGTAATGTGTCTTGCGGTTTCTAAGCCAACAAATATAAGATACTATGATACGGCCAAGCATTTCACGTCCCTCTCTCCTTGGGAAGACAGCTCGTGAGACGAGGTCGGTAGTAGTTTAGAATAATCGTTTCTTCATCAAACCACAATGCAAAAGACTAATAAATCCCATAAGTCACAAGACATATCACTTCCCCCTCCCCTTAGAGAAGGGTTAAATGGTGAGACTTTGCCACTTGGAGAGGAGCTAGGAGCCACGCCTGCCTTGGACTATGGCAAGCAGGCTGTGCCTAATATGCACGCATTTTTCCTCAAACTGCCTTCTCCCTTGGGCACACTCCATCTCGAAAGCGACGGCGAGGCACTTACATGCGTGCTATATGAGGGCGAGAAAGTAACGCATCCCAAGGGCGTTACACTGCAAGAAGCACCCCAACTACCCGTATTTGTTGCAGCCCGCGCATGGCTTTCGCGTTATTTTGAAGGCCACGATCCAGGCGCGCCACCGCCCGTTCGTCCGCAAGGCACGCCTTTTCAGCAGTCCGTTTGGCAGCGTTTGCTCACCATTCCATATGGTTCCACCACCACTTATGGTGCTTTGGCCGCGCACCTTGCAGCACATAACGTCTCTGGACGCATGTCGGCACAGGCCGTGGGACAAGCCGTTGGGCGCAATCCCATCAGCATCATCATCCCTTGTCACCGCGTAATTGGGGCAAATGGCACACTAACGGGCTATGCAGGCGGCTTGGATAAGAAGATGTTTTTGCTGGGATTGGAAGGGAGTATAAAAGGTGAAAGGGCTTATAAAGGTGAAAAATTGAAAAGGTGAAAGAGTGAAAAGATGGCTAACGCCCTTTAAAGGTGAAAGGGTGAAAAATTGAAAAGGTGAAAAGATGGCTAACACCCTTTCACAAAAAAGTCACCCTCACAATACAGCGAGGGCGACTATTTTTATTTCTCTTCTTAGCTAGAAGCAATTACTGGATAGCTTCCGTCAGTTCTGCACCAGCCTTAAACTTAGCAACCTTCTTGGCCGCGATAGTAATCTTCTCTTTCGTTGCGGGGTTAACGCCACCGTGTGCGGGACGTTCGTTAACGCTGAATGTGCCGAAGCCAACCAGCTGAACCTTGTCGCCCTTCACAAGAGCTTCCTTAATTGCTGCAACTGTTGCGTCTAACGCCTTCTTCGAGTCAGCTTTGCTCAAGCCAGAGCCTGCTGCGATTTTGTCAATCAAATCTGTTTTGTTCATATAACTTTGAATTATAAAAGTGATAAATGTATATGCGTTATCTCAGAACTGGGAACAAATATAGACCTTTACTTTCAAAAATCAAACGAAAAGGAAAAAAAAGTGAAGTTTTTTTTGAAAAATTGTCGTTCCGTAGGGCTTTTTATGCGCATTAACAGATATTTTTAGTACTTTTGCCCATGTTATAACATTTCAAACAAAGCATATCATTAATGGGCAACATACCTACAATTACCAAGAATTTGCTTATCATCAACGTGCTAGCTTTCTTGGCCACGTTAGTCATCCAGAGCAGTTCGGGCATTGATCTCAACAACATACTCGGCCTCCACTTTTTCCGGGCGTCCGAATTTCGCATTTACCAACTCGTAACCTACATGTTCATGCATGGCGGTTTCGCGCACTTGTTCTTCAACATGTTTGCGTTGTGGATGTTTGGTGTGGTGGTCGAAGGCGTATGGGGACCGCGCAAGTTCCTATTCTATTATATAGCCTGCGGCATCGGTGCGGGCTTGATGCAAGAATTGGCGCAGTTTGTAGAGATTTACCTGCAACTCAACGCGCAGGCTCCTTTGGGCGTGGGCGAGGCCTTCATGGTAATGGGGCAATTGGCCAACCAGCTTAACGGACTTACCACCGTTGGCGCATCGGGAGCCATCTATGCCATCCTCTTGGCCTTCGGCATGATATTCCCCGAAAACAAAATATTCATCTTTCCCATCCCCATTCCCATCAAAGCCAAATGGTTTGTTATGGGTTATGCCGCATTAGAGCTGTATCAGGCTATGGCCGGAACGGGTGGAAACGTGGCGCACTTGGCCCACTTGGGCGGAATGATATTCGGTTTCTTCATGATTCGCTACTGGCAACGACACCCTTCACACGACTTCTCGCAACGAAGGGGCACCAACGCCTTCGAACGCATGAAGAATTTCTACGAAAAACACCACCAACCCACACCCGAAAGCCCACGCGAAGAAACGCGGGCCGAAAGCGACTGGGACTATAACGCGCGCCGAAAGGCCGAACAAGACGAGGTGGACCGTATTTTAGACAAGATACGCAAGAGTGGTTACGACAGTCTTACGCGCGAAGAAAAGCAACGGCTCTTCGACCAAAGCAAACGCCAATAAGCTAGGCCAAGATGCAGGCAAAAGTAAAAAAATGGATTATGCAGCTTGCCAGTGGCGCCAACGTGGCCACCATCTTGGTAATGCTGGCCGTAGGATACAGCGACAGGCTTAACCCCACCAGCCATCCATTGATGGCCACGCTGGGCCTCACTTTCCCCGTGTTCCTAGCCATCAATGCCGCTTTCCTAGTGTTTTGGGCTTTCTTCAAACTGCGCCGAACGCTCATCCCGCTGGTTGGTTTCGTGGCTTGTTTCGGTCCTGTGCGCACGTACATACCATTAAATGTAAACAGCAATCCCACAGACAGCTGCCTTAAAGTGTTATCTTACAATACATTTCTGTGGGGCGGCGGCGAGGCCACAGAGCCACAACGCTGGGAGATGCTGAACTACGTGAAGGAGAAAGATGCCGACATACTATGCCTACAAGAGGCAAATTTGGGCGGAAAGTTCCAAGCAACCATCGACTCTTTGCTCAACAGCATCTATCCCTACCACGACATTAAGGAGAAAACCACCATCTACGACCGCCTGGCCATATACAGCAAGTACCCCATTGTGCGCTCAGAACGCCTGATGTACCCACACAGCGAAGATTTCAGTCAGGCTTGTTGGGTGGCCATGCCTGGCGACACGGTGCTGGTTGTCAACAACCACTTCGCCACAACAGGTCTAAGCGAAGCCCAACGAAAAGAATTTAAGAGCATGCTCAAAGGCGATTTGCGCACCAAACAGATGCCCAGTCTTGGCAAAAGCCTTATGCACAAGCTGGGCGAATACGCCAAAATTCGCGCTCCACAAGTGGAATGCGTGGCCCAATTCGTGCGCAAGCACAAGGGGCAAAGCATCATTCTCTGCGGCGACTTCAACGACAGCCCCATCTCTTACGCGCGCCGTTGCATGGCAAAAGAGCTAACCGACTGCTATGTTGCCAGCGGAAACGGCCCCGGCATAAGCTATCACCGCAACGCCTTCTACGTGCGCATAGACAACATTATGTGCAGCGACGACTGGCAGCCGCTTAAATGCGTGGTAGAGAACAAAGTGAAGACATCCGACCACTATCCCATCTTTTGTCTGCTGCAAAAACTTCGCAAATAGGCAAAAAATGATAATATACAGAGCTAACTGTTTACTAATCTAAGAAAAATCAGTAACTTTGCAGGGTTGTATGGCAACAGAAAAACAATAAAACAAAAATAAATAACAATGCAAAACAAAGGTATCGTAATTGTAACTGCCGTCTTGCTGACGCTTGCAAGTATCTTCTACCTGTCTTTTTCGGTGGCTACCCGTTACTACGACGGGAAGGCAGCCGAGCTGAAAGACCCCATTGCCCAACAAGATTACAAGGACTCCGTGAAGTATCTTGGCATCTACAGCTACCAAAGGTGTTTGGAAACACAGATTGGACTGGGCTTGGACCTCAAAGGAGGTATGAACGTTATTCTTGAAATCAGCGTGCCCGACGTTATCGAGACACTGGCAGACCACAAGACCGACGCGGCTTTCACCAAGTCGCTAGAACAGGCTAAGAAAGAAGAAGAAACTAGCCAGAGCGACTTTATTTCGCTTTTCATCAAGTACTACAAACAAAACGCACCCGGCCACAAACTCGCCGAACTGTTCGCCACGCAGCAATTGCAAGGCAAGGTTTCGCCCCAAAGCAGCGATGCCGAAGTAGAGAAAGCACTGAGAACAGAAGTGCAGGCTGCCATCGACAACTCGTTCAACGTGGTGCGCGCACGTATCGACAAGTTCGGTGTGGTGCAACCCAACATACAGAAACTCGAAGGACAAGAAGGCCGCATCATGGTTGAAATGCCTGGCGTACGCGAACCCGAACGTGTTCGTAAGCTCCTGCAAGGTTCGGCCAACCTCGAATTCTGGGAAACATTCAACGCATCCGAGATTGTTCCTTACCTTACACAGCTTAATGCACGACTGGCCAGCGAACAAAACGGCACCGACACAGCTGCCGTAGACACCGCCAACGCCAGGGCTAAGGCCGAGCAAGAGGTGGCTAAGGCCAAAAACGAGCAGCCTAAGTTTAAGCTAAACACGGGCGACGACAAGAAAACCGACGTGGCACAACGCGCCAACGATGCCCAAACGGCTGCCGCCATCAAGGCTAATCCGCTGTTCTCGCGCCTGCAACCCACTGGTGGAAACTCGCTAAGCATTGTGGGATATGCCAACATTCGCGACACTGCTGCCATCAATAAGCTTATTTATGGCCCCGTTGCCAAACAGATTCTGCCTCCCGACCTCAAACTGCTGTGGAGTGCAAAGCCCGCCGACCAGGCAAAGATGAAGAACATCTACGAGCTACATGCCATCAAAGTAACTTCCACCAATGGCCGTGCGCCAATCGAAGGCGACGTTGTTACCGATGCCAGCGACGAGTTTAACCACACAACTGGCGCACCCCAAGTGAGCATGCGCATGAACAGCGACGGTGCACGCCGTTGGGCTGCACTCACAAAGGCCAACGTTGGCAGGGCCATTGCCATTGTTTTGGACAATGCCGTGTATAGCGCACCGCGCGTAAGCAACGAAATCGAAGGTGGCTCATCTTCTATCAGCGGCAACTTCACCATCGAAGACACCAAAGACCTTGCCAATACTCTGAAGAGCGGACGTATGCCCGCACCCGCACGCATCGTTCAAGAAGAGGTGGTTGGCCCTACACTGGGTGCACAATCCATTCAACAAGGTATCCAATCCTTTGCCATCGCCTTCGTGGTGCTCATGGCTTACATGGTGCTGATGTACGGCTTTACGCCAGGTATGATGGCTAACACGGCCCTCATCGTCAACCTGTTCTTCACGCTAGGTATCTTAACGTCGTTTCAAGCCGCGCTAACGCTCTCGGGTATTGCGGGTATGGTGCTGTCGTTAGGTACGGCCGTGGATGCCAACGTGCTTATCTACGAACGAACCAAGGAAGAGCTTGCAGCCGGAAAGGGCATTAAACAGGCCATCAAGGAGGGTTACGGAAACGCCTTCTCGGCCATTTTCGACTCGAACCTTACCTCTATCATCACGGGTATCATCCTCTATTCGTTCGGTACAGGTCCCATCCGCGGTTTCGCAACAACGCTTATCATCGGTATCGTTTGTTCGTTCTTCACCGCCGTGTTCCTCACTCGCTTGGTTTACGAGTACCAACTGAACAAGGATCGCTGGACGAAACTCACCTTCACCACGGGCTTCTCGAAGAACTTCATGCAGAATGTACACTTCCCCTTCATGAGTGTTTACAAGAAGACCTTCGTGCTAGTAGCAGTACTTTTGGCCGTATTCGTAGGCAGTTTTGTAACTCGTGGACTTAGTCGCAGCATCGACTTCACCGGTGGGCGCAACTATGTGGTTACGTTTGAAAAGCAAGTGCAACCCGAACAAGTGCGCGGCATACTGGCCAACGCATTCCCCGGCTGCACCACCAGTGCCTTGGCACTAGGTACCGACCATAAAACCATCCGTATATCAACCAACTATAAGATAGAAAGCAACAGCCCCACGGTAGACGATGAAGCAGAAACCATACTGTATAACGCCTTGAAGAAGGCTGGACTGGTTTCGCAAAAGAACGTCGATGCCTTTAAAAACCCCGACATCCGTCAAGGCGGCTCCATCATCAGCAGTACCAAGGTTGGTCCTTCGGTGGCAAAAGACATCACCTACGGCGCCATCATCAGCGTGCTGTTGGCCATCTTCGCCATCTTCGTTTACATCCTCATACGTTTCCGCAACGTGGCCTTCTCGGTTGGTTCAACCGTGGCTTTGGCCATCGACACCACGTTCGTTATCGGTCTTTACTCCTTGCTGTGGGGTTTCATGCCCTTCTCTTTGGAAATCGACCAAACGTTTATCGGTGCCATCCTAACGGTTATCGGTTACTCCATCAACGACAAGGTGGTGGTGTTCGACCGTATTCGCGAGAACATGAAGTTGCATCCCAAGCAAGATTTCCGCAGCTTGTTCAACGATAGTATCAACCAAACGTTGGCCCGAACCATCAACACGTCGTTCTCTACGCTTATCGTATTGCTCTGCATCTTGTTCTTGGGTGGCGAAAGCATCCAGAGTTTCGCCTTCGCCATGAGCCTTGGCGTCATCTTCGGCACGCTCTCGTCTATCTTCATCGCTGCCCCTGTCGCCTTCCTTACCCTGGGTAAAACCCAAAAAGGACGCGCTTTGGAAGCCGCAACGGTATAACGAAATGCACCAACACACACAATAAAAACCTGCCCCACTCCTATATTATATAAGGAGTGGGGCATGTTTTATTGCAGAATTTTAATTTCTTAGTTTGCGAGTTTACAAGGCGTTAAGCTCGTGAAGAGATTAAACGAAAGTAAGGGATTAAACACAGAACAAGATGAACTTTATAGAAGACTTGAAACGACTACGGAAAATACATGAATTTATCAACGAGCAGAACACGGGCTCTCCTGAAAAATTGGCTGCAGCTATTTTGTGTTTCCCGAAGTGAGCTGTATTAAATCCTCCGAGAATAAAAAAGATGGGTGCGCAGATATGTTACGCCAGGCGCAAACGTTCATTTTGTTATGTCAACAATTTTAAGTTGGATATGGAGATTAAAGTAAGCTATCTTGGAGAGCACGAGCTGAACATTCTTGGCTGTGGTTACGTTGGTTGCAGAACATGCAAAGGCGTTCTGTACAACGCATTTGTACAGAATGTCACCTTTTAATCAGACTTGCTTTATAAAAACTCCCCCAACCAATCTTTATAACATGCGCTCTACCTAGTTGCACAAATAGTGGGAGGCCTCAATCAGAACCTAGAATCAAGAGCCGCCTGCGCTTATAGTCCAGCACCCATTTCTTGCCTCGAAGGAAACCGGCGTTTATGCAGGGAGATTTCGGTCCAGCTTTCTGAGCCTTGACAAAATCCATATTAAAAGTGTAATTCGCTAGTTCCACGGGGATGTTTTTACATAGTCCTGTCTCCTTATAGGTTAATTTGTCAATCATGTTAGCACTTGGCAACCACACTTTCTCGGTTGGAGTCAAATCAAAGTCGTACGTTAGCCCATTCAGCAGTGCCCCCGTATCAAATAATATCCGCGTGTCCTTGCCTCCTATCTTCCCCTCAAAATAGATGTGATTCAAAGCTGCATCGGCATACTTCTTCCACTTCAAAGTGGCGACAACATTCTTAGGCACACTCATAAGCCGCTGAAACGTGTTCTCCTTCAAATCACAACACCAATAACCCGCCTTTAACACTTCGCCGCCAATGACAAATTTGGGGGCGAATTGTTGTAGTGTCCCTGCCATATCCACTAAATAGCATCTCACCTTTGTATAAACCACCCCGCCAAATGCAATGCTGTCTAAATACACATAAGTCGTATTGGCGGTTTTTCCCATTGTGTTCCCAAAAGTCGCATTTATTCTCTCACCCCTAATTTGGCACGAATCTATGGCGTAAGTTGAGTCGATGAAACATACCGAAGCACCCGTATCAATAATCGCTTCGTGGGTTGAGCAGCATAAACCCGAACTGAAAACAGACACGTCCGTGTACAGCAAGTTGTTTTTTATTGTTATTTTCGATTGCGACATGGCCGCAGTGGTATGGAAACAAACAAACAAACCTACAACTAGGTGTATAAAATCACATTTGTTAATAAACGTCTTTCTCATCATGACCGTAACCTACTCGTTATTACTTAAAATAAAGGGTTGCATTATCAGAAAGCAACCCTTTATCATTCGTTAATTAAAAGGTGGTTCTAATCCCACCCTCAATCCTACAATTCGGGTCATCGTTTGTTCTTGCGAAGAAGTGATCTTTAATCCATTTCCAAGCACTGGCAAGCCAAGTTCTGCCTCCATAAGTTTCTTTCATCTCAACCTCTGTTAGAGGACGCATTAAATTTTGTTTCATTGTTCTATTATTTTTTAGTTTGAATATTTAAGTAAGTTGTCGACTTCTTACGCTGCGAAGATAGTTAGAAAAACAAAAACACACCAAGTTTTCTAAAAGAAATTGTACTTCCGTACAAAATATTCGGACGGAAGTAAATAAAATGCTCCCTTAACTTGCCTTTGCTGCGTAAATAAGTCGCATTGTCAATCAGAACCTAGAATCAATAGCCGCCTGCGTTTATAATCCAACATCCATTTCTTGCCTTGAAGGAAGTCTGCGTTTAAGCATGGTTCTTTTGATTCTTTATTCTTTGACTTGCCAAAATCCAAATTAAAATTGTAATCGATGCTTGTGTGGGCTGTCGATTTCCAACCATGCGAAGATACTTAGAAAAAACAACACTGGGCAAGTTTTCTTTAAGAAATTAAAGCACCATATAAAATAAAGGTGTGGAGCATGGCTTATGTGGCATTGCCGCTAGTCTGTCCCTGCACGTTGCTTTCCTGCCTGTTTCTAACAACTGCTTTGGTTAAATAAGGTGTTTATATTTTACAAAACATGGTTGACTTTACACCCCATTCTAGCGAAAATAAAGGTCATAAAGCATGCTTTTAAACATCATTTTCAACTTCGGGTGTTATATTTTTAATCCAATTCTAAGAATTTTGCGTGCATTTTGCACCATTTTGCCTTTCTATTTGGGTTGCTGGTTCGTCTTTTTTAAGGCCCGAAAACCTACTTTTAGCCCCTAAAAACCCACTTTTTAACGACCATTTCGCCCTTTCCGGCCATATTTTTCATGGTTCTAAAAGGTTTTATTTATACCGTTGCTGTGTATTTTTATGCTTTCCATCTTGCGTTTAGCACCATTTTACCTTGCATTTAGCAGCAAAACGCACTGCATTTAGCACCAAAACACCCTGCATTTAGCACCAAAACGCACTGCGTTTAGCGGCATATTGCACTGCGTTTAGCACCAAAACACACCGCATTTTGCTGCAAATCGCCAAAAAATGGGTGTTAGTGGCGGTCGCTTTAAATAAATATACACTTCATCGCATTCACAGGCTGACCCCCTTTTACATCAAAACAAACCTCCGCGAGAATCGATTTTTTGCGGCAAGGTGAGCGATTGGTGGATAAAAAGACACTCATAATGTTAAAATTCTTACTAAAAACAAGACAAAACGATTGTACTGCATACACGCGCGAGTGGGCAACGGCACAGAGAACACGTGCGCTTGCCGTCGCCTGTGCAAGCGGTTGCAGGGCATGCAGCCTCGGCCAAAGGCACCACCCTGCATGTTAAAAAGAAGGCGAAAGTAAGGCCAAAAGAAGATGCAACCTCAGTGTTTTTTAAGCCTTTTTGAGCGGAAACAATCAAATTAACCCCCAATCGGTTGTTGAAATCTGTGCAGCTTTGGCTTGCTTGTTGGGCATGTTGTTTGTCTTATTCATGAAGGAACAGTGGAACTGCGTTGAGAAAGCAACGCAGCCAGGATGCCGACAAGCAAATCAAAGATGAGCAGGAGGCATTACTTTTCTTTCTTCCGCTTGCTTGCACATGAAACAAGTTGTACGTTTGCAATCGGGTTTCAGTCAAACCGCATTGCTTTTGGCACATTGTTGATAGAAAGATGCTAAACGTGCGTAGCATGGCATCAACAAGCCCTTACGCAGACACGAAGGAACGTTTTCGTTAAGCCAAATGAACAATGTCGAGCTTGCTCGAACATGGTCATGGCGAGAAAACGCACTTTTAGAGGAACGAAAAAAGAACGTTTTCGTTTGTTTACGGTGCACCTATGCCTTTCCTCATCCAACTCCTACTTGGCTATCATAGAGCCACCTACAATCTACACAAAAACACACCTGGCCACATTATACTTTATTACATTTCGTTTGCTTACATAACTAATTCTCTGTATCTTTGCAAAAGTTTTGTAGGTGTTGGCAAATGCTTACAATGAAATTGTGGCATAAACAGGTTTGCCACGCAGTCTTACACATAAAACCACCAGCACACAATGCTGTAATATTGAAGATGATGACATAAAACGAAACTATACACATAACAATAAATAGTATTAGCTAATACTCACTGCATTCCGAAACCGGCAAAATGAAGAAGTGCAAATAGTGAATAGAGGTTGATGCTCACGCTTGGCGTGAGCTTCTTCTTATATTCATTTGTTGCGTGCTTGCCGGTACGTGGAATGCGGATATACAGACGGAGTCCACGCTTTTTTGTAGGCAAGCGGCTCCATAACCCAAATATTCGTACCGTAATGGAGCAACAACCAGAACTTTTAACCACCGAATGGGTGTCTGACAGTGTAGGCACCTACCTCTACCAAAAACGCCCCAAGCGGCGTATAATCTATATCATCGTGTTGGCCGTTGTATCAGCGGTTGTTATTTCTTTGCCTTTTGTGTATGTAGACATTACCGTTCAAAGCAATGGCTTTGTAAGGCCTAACGGAGAAATTAGCGTTATCACTGCGCCAATGACAGAGACGGTGGAGCGCGTTTCGGCCAAGGAGGGCGACAAATTGCGGAAAGGGGACGAGATTTTAAGGTTTAGAACAAGTGCGCCAGACGGAAAGATAACATACCAACAAGAGCGTTCGAAGGAGGCAAGTGCGCAGATTGCAGACCTAGAACTGCTCTCGAAGGGGCAACGCCCACAGGCATTTGCATCGGCTGCCCGACAACAAGAATACGCCAAATACCTATCCGAGCAATACCGTTTAAAGACCGACTTGCGCCAATATGAAACAGAATGGAAACGCTATAAAGTGCTTTTCGACAAGGGGCTGATTAGCGAGAGCGAGTATAATGAGCATTATTATAGGTATCAAGACAAGCTGAACGAACTGCATTTGCAACAGACCAACCAAAAGAGCACCTGGAAAACAGAACTTACCAACCTGAAAATGCAATTGAAGGAAACCACTTCCAACCTCATAGAAACGCGCAGCAACCGAAACGTATATGTTGTTAGAAGCCCCATCAATGGCACATTAGAGCAGTTTTCGGGCATATACCCAGGCAGTAATTTGCAAGTGGGCGCCACCATTGCCGTGGTTAGTCCCGACACCTCTTTATATATAGAGGCCTACGTTGCACCGCGCGACATTGCCTTCATACGCGAAAAAATGCGCGTGAAGGTGCAGATAGAGTCGTTCAACTATAATGAGTGGGGCACACTCGAAGGCTATGTACAAAACATCTCGTCCGACTATATACGCAACAACAATGGGGAAAGCTACTATAAGGTTAAGTGCAAACTGACGAAAAACTATCTCGAATTGCGCAACTCCAAGCGAAAGGGTTATGTAAAGAAGGGCATGGCGGGCATTGTGCACTTCGTTGTTACGCGCCGGTCTTTGTTCAACCTGCTTTATAAGAACATCGACGAGTGGGCAAACCCCACACAATATCAGTCAACCGCAACCAACAAAGCGCATTAAACAAAAAACACACATGCAAAACAAAGGCATAAAAATTAAGCAACAAGACATCACCGATTGCGGAGCGGCATCGTTGGCCTCGGTATGCGCCCATTATGGGCTGGCATTCCCCATTGCCCGCATACGGCAATATGCTTTTACCGATAAGAAAGGCACTAACGTGCTGGGCATGATTGAGGCGGCGGGTAAATTGGGGTTCGAGGCCAAAGGAGTTCGTGCCGAACCAGAGGCGTTGAAGATGATACAGCTGCCCACCATCGCCCATGTTATCGTAGAAGGGGTGTTGCATCACTTTGTTGTTGTGTACGGCGTTAGCGACAAACACATCACGTACATGGACCCCGCCGACGGCGAAATGCACCGCGTGGCGTGGGATGCGTTTTTAAAACTATGGACAGGCGTGTTGATTTTGTTAGAGCCAAAAGACGATTTTGTGCAAGGCAACATGAAGACCAGCATACCGCAACGTTTCTTCCAACTGTTGCGCCCACACCGGCGAGTAATGGCCGAAGTGTTGTTCGGCGCCGTTGTTTGCAGCATCCTGGGGCTAAGTACGTCGGTTTATGTGGGCAAGATAGTAGACTATGTGTTGGTAGACGAGAACACCAACCTGCTCAATCTCATGGGCGTGGCCATGCTTGCCATCATACTTATACGCGTGTTTATATCCACAACAAAGAGCATCTTGGCATTAAAAACCAGTCAGATGATAGATGCCACACTCATTCTGGGCTATTATAAGCACATTTTACACCTGCCCCAGCAGTTCTTCGACACCATGCGCGTGGGCGAAATCATTTCGCGCGTTAACGATGCGGTGAAGATACGCACGTTTATCAACAACGTTTTGGTAGACTTGGTGGTGAATGTGCTGATACTGGTTTTCGCTGTTGGCGTGATGTTTGTCTATTCGTGGAAACTGGCCTTGGTGACATTGGTATCCGCCCCGCTGTTCTTGGCTGTGTTCGTTTTGTTCAACCGGCTCAACAAACGCTATCAGCGAAAGATCATGGAGACGGCAGCCGACTTGGAGTCGCAATTGGTTGAATCGCTCAATGCCGTCACCACCATTAAGCGTTTCGGCATTGAGGCGCACGCCAACCTGAAAACCGAATCGCGTTTTGTACGCCTGCTGCGCAACACATACGTAAGTGCGCAGGGCGCAATATTCGCCAGCAACGGCATCGATGTTGTCTCTTCTGTCGTTACGGTGGCGGTGTTGTGGGTGGGGAGCAACCTTGTTATTGGCCAGACGCTCACCCCTGGTAGCCTGATGATATTCTATTCGCTGATAGGTTATGTGCTTTCGCCCATCGGCTCGTTGATAAGCGCCAACCAAACCATACAAGACGCACAGATTGCTGCCGACCGCTTGTTTCAGATTCTGGGCCTTGAAACGGAGAATACAGACGTTTCCACGAAGGTGAAGATGGAGCCCGACATGATAGGCGACATCGTGTTCGACAACGTTTCTTTCCGATATGGTTCGCGCAAACAGGTGTTTTCGTCGCTCAGTCTTGTTATCCCCAAGGGCAAAACCACGGCTGTTGTTGGCGAAAGCGGGTCGGGGAAAACCACGCTCGTATCACTGTTGCAGCACATTTATCCCATACAGGCAGGGCGGATAAGCATTGGCCAGTACGACATCGCGATGATAAGCAACGAGAGCCTGCGCCGTTTCATCGGCATCGTTCCGCAAAAAGTGGAACTGTTTTCAGGCACGTTGCTCTCGAACATTTGCCTGGGCGACCTGCAACCCGATATGCGCCGTGTACTAGACATCATTACGCAGTTGGGCTTAAAAGATTTTGTCGATGCCCTACCCAAAGGCCTAGACACGATGGTAAGCGAACAAGGCACCACGTTTTCGGGTGGCGAAAGGCAGCGCATTGCCATCGCGCGCGCCCTGTACAAGCAACCCGAAGTGCTTATTTTCGATGAGGCCACCTCGTCGCTCGACTCCATTTCCGAGCGTTTCGTAAAACAAACGCTGCGCGACTTGGCCATGCAAGGCAAAACCATCATCGTTATAGCCCATCGCCTAAGTACCATCAAAGATGCCGACAGGATAGTGGTTATCGATAAAGGAGAGGTGGCCGAATGTGGCACGCACAGCGAGTTGATTGCCCAAAACGGCGTTTTCCAACGCCTTTGGCATGCACAAACCCACGTTATTGACTAACAAATATGGAACTAAGAAACGAAATACACCGACTAAACACACTGCACCGACTTATCAAATTGTGTAATACAGGCGCGCCAGACGAACTTGCCCATAAGCTGCATATCAGCAAACGCCACCTATATAACGTGCTAGACGATCTGCCTGCGCTAGGTGCAAAGATAGATTATAGCCGTAGCGACTACACCTTTTATTACACCAACAGCTTTGAACTTCACCTTAACTTACAGGTGGAATATTTGGACGAGAATGATAAAAAATGTATTTTTGCAGGTAGTTTTTTATATAAAGCAATGTTTGTGCACGGAAGGCCCTTATCTTTGCAAACGTAAAGGTATCCGGAAACCAATACAAAGAAATGTATTATTAACAATTAAAACGATTAAAAATGAAAGCTTTAAATAACAATTTCATGACAGAGATGTCTGTAAACGACTCAATACGCGTTGAGGGAGGAAAGAAAGTAGCATACTATAAGACAACATGGAGTGGGACTGGCAATCCCCTTGTGTATGCCGCCGAAGCTCTTGTAAATGGTTTAAAATTGGAGGCCAACGCATATATTTGGGCTTGGAATACACTATTTGGTTAACTTATATCATTTATCGAGGCTGTGGAAGGAAACAATTTTATCCCCAATAGGGTATATCAGTTCCTGCTGATGATTGCCGCAACAATGGCATTGGCAGGCCCTCTTGTTTTTGTTCTTGGAGATTTTGTCGAAACGAGAGCAGGCCAAATGGTTCTAATCTGCCTGTTTGGAGTTGCATTCTCGTTGGCCACATATTTTATAAACAAGCATAAGGGCATACCTGTTCGCGGATATTACACCTTTCAGTTACATCGATTTGTCCTTTCTGCCACCATCGTCCTTGTTCTTAATGCTTTTATTAGTCTTCCTTTCTCTACACTGTTTCACGCAGATGGAGATGGGCATAACGATATCTGGCTGTGGATTGGCGCGATATTTATAGGCCCCGTGGTAGAAGAATGTATGTTTAGAGGTGTTCTTCTGCGTGGTTTGCTTACGCGATATAAGCCCGTAACGGCAGTGTTGTTAAGCTCAGTTCTTTTTGGCCTTATCCATGTAAGGCTGCATCAGGTTGTGCCAGCAACACTCTTAGGACTCTTGTTTGGCATCGTTTTCTTGAAATCAAGAAGCCTGATACACACCATTCTGCTGCACATGTTGTCAAATACGCTCATTTTTTGTAGCGTTATATTTGAGCTAAGAGAAAGTTATCTCAACATGAATCTGTACTTGCGGTGTGGGCTGATGCTCATCGGAGTTGTGCTAGCCGCGTTCCTTACCATTCGCCTGGCCAGAGCTCTCGATAAGTATGGACACAAAAAATAGATACAAGATGAATCAACTATTTATTGTAGAACTCTCAACAAAAGAGATGCAAACAATCAATGGCGGAGGAAATGTCTTGTGGACTGCGTTAGGCCGTTTAATTAAAAAGGCCATGCAGGATTATAAAGACCATTTCTTTGATAGGAGATTAGGTTAAGAATAAGTAAGAAACTAAGTTTTCTACACTTTATTACAGCTAAGATTGGCTATGCTAAATGCAAGTTTAGCGTAGCCTTTTCAGTTCAACTAGGCGCTTATTTCTGATGTGCAATTGGTTGTTTGTAGACAGATGCGGTGGGGTATGCTACATTTCATGAGAATAAAGCTTATCAATAGCGAATGGAACATGGTATGGAAAGACAGAATGATGGTGTCTTGATGTAGAACGCCGCAACGAGGATGTGGACTGTAAAGGTACAATTTACCACATGTTGATAAGTTATTATAATAGGGATAAACACACCATCAATATCGACTTATACGCCTGATTTAATTGTCGATTTGAGCTAAAAATAATAATATAAGATGTGGTGGGAGATAAGGCATAACTAGCGATTTCATGCTTTTTACGAAAACAACTTCTTCCGCGCGAAGATTTTGCATGGAGATATAAATTTAGAAATAACTATTTGCTCTATCTGATTATATTGAGTACTTTTGAAACACCTTAAAGAATAACCTGGCATGTGACAGGCTGTATTAAAACTTTAAAACATAAAATATGAATGCAATAGTAAAAGGGCTTTCTTTATCAAAGATGCAATCTGTTTCAGGAGGTAACCCCTAGGAATGGAAAGTTGCACGTATTCTTGCCTCAAAAATAATTGGGAATCTTATCGAGGACCCAGAGCGTGCAGCTAATAGTTACCATAGAAGAAACAAGATGCCGACAAAATGTGGAACAAATAATGAAATGGTTTCCCTGGTTTGGATTTCAACAGCAATGAAAGTCAAATCTAAAGCCGACAATGAAATAACATTAATGTTTTAGCGTTCATGTCAGAAACAAGTAAATTGAACTAAGTTTTACCAAAACATGGCAATCATATCAAAAGACAACACGCTTGAATGGGCAGTATATCTAGTGATTGGCTATTTGGGATTTTGGTTCCTTCCAAGTATATGTCTTATACTGTTAGATAACGACTTCTCTTCCCTCATCAAGTTTCCACTAGCCTTATTGGCGTCGGGAGCTACCCTATACGCCTTCAAAAAGTACTTGGGCTGGTATGTAGAAGATGGCGCACGCCTATCAGTCTTTGGCCAAATACATAAAGTTTGTATAGGCTGGCTGGTGTCTGCGCTTTATCTTTTCACTACTTTAATTTGCTTATTTGTAACCAAACACTACTCGGTGGCGTATTTTAATTTCAACTTAAACAATCAGTTGGGGTGGCTCTCAATTTACTTACTGGCTGCCGTTATCGAAGAAATTACAGCCCGCGGCATCATGTTTAGACTCATAACTGATAAGTGGAACGTTGTTGCAGGACTGGTGGTGTCCTCTATTGTCTTTGGTCTTGTGCACCTTTTTAACCCCAACGCCACTGCATTGTCTTGTTTAAGGATAGCAATTACAGGAGGTTGGCTATGTGCCATAGCCTACGCTTACCATCGAACGCTATGGGTTCCCATTGGTATCCATTGGGCTTGGAACTACATTCAAAGCAACATTTTCGAGCATAGCGTGCCAGGAAGCGCCTTAAACGGCCCTCCCATTCTTATATTGGCTTCGAAAGGAGTAAAGTTTCCTGCTGGTATAGAGTTCGACACAGAGGTTTCTACCATATCCACAGCGCTTGGCGTTTTCATATCCGCCGTTTATACCATTCTATATTTTAAGAAGAAAGCGAGATATAAAACAGAAGAAGATGTTGCGCCAGTATTGTAGCACGCATAACAACACCAAACTTTTTAAAGCTAATGAGCATCATATCTAAAGACGACAACTTGGCGTGGGGCTGCTATTTGCTACTCGGTTTTCTAGTTTTTTTTGTTCCTACCAGGAATTTTCCTTGAGATTTTGTGGCTCGATATATCTGTTTTCATTAGGGTTCCAGCCGCGATATTGCTTTCGGCCGTCACCCTATACGCCTACAAAAAATATTTAGGCTGGTATGTGAAAGATGAAACATGCCTGTCGGTATATGGGCAGGTACGTAAGGTTGGCATCGGTTGGCTAGTGTCTATGCTACACTTTGCCTTGATGGTGAGCTGCTTTTACTTAGCTGGGCACTATTCTATCGTAGGGGCAACTTTCAACGTTGAAAACCAGCTTAACTGGTTTTCGATATTGTTACCGGCAGCCATTATTGAAGAGGTTGCCCTTCGTGGCATTGTGTTCAGGCTGATTACCGACAAGTGGAACGTGGTGGCTGGCTTGGTTGTTTCCTCCTTAGCCTTTGGGTTTTTACACATCCTTAATCCCGAGTGTACGGTGTGGAGCTGTTTGGAAATAGCCGTTACAGCCGGCTGGTTGATGGCCATAGCCTACGCTTACCATCGAACGCTGTGGGTTCCCATTGGCATACATTGGGCATATAACTTTTTTATTGGTTGGTTCTTTGGCCATAATGCACCAGATACGGCATTAGATAACTCCCCCACTTTCATCTCTATCGTTAAAGGCTTCGAGTTTATGCCTGGCGGGAAGTACGAACTAGAAGGAACAATTGTAAACCTGATAATATCAGTAACGATCTCAATGGTGTACACCGTGCTGTATATCAAGAAGAAGAAAAAGCTTGGAGCAGAACCAGAAATGCTGTTTTGAGGGCGTTTTCAAGGCGATATGCAATAAGAAAAACGGTGAACAAAGTGGCTTTAACCCCAATCGGCTCATTAGAGCCTGTACACTTTTTGTGTATTGCAGAGCGTATTGCTTGTCTTATTCTTGAAGGTGTAACACATGCTGCACCAAGAGAATAGGGCTGGCAAGATGCCGACAAGCAAACGAAAGATGGACAGGGAGCAATGGAAACAACGTAAAATAGTTGATAAGCTGCATAATGACCGATTGGGGTTTAACCCTAATCGGTTTATTAACCCCCTCTTTCAATCTGGTTTTAACGAACTGACTAGTGTTAAAACCATGTTATAACATTTTACAAAACACACTCTCCTAGCCAACCCCTTCTAGCGAAAACGAAGACCCAAAAGCATGCTTTTAGCCGCTAATTTCAGCTTTCGGCGTTTCGGTTTTAGTCAAGATTTAAGCGTTTCGCGTGCATTTTGCACCATTTAGCCTTTCTAGATGGCATCCAGATCGTGTTTTTTTCGATGCCAAACACCCCCTTTTTGACCCTAAGATCCCACTTTTTAATGTGCATTTTGCCCTTTTTGGCCATGTGTTTCATGGTTCTACAAGGTTATGTTTATACTATTGCAGCGTATTTTTATACCTTTCACCTCGCGTTTAGCAGCATTTTGCACGGCGTTTTGCACCATTTTGCCATGCGTTTAGCATCAAAACGCACTGCATTTTGCACCATTTTAGCTTGCATTTAGCGGCATATTGCACTGTATTTTGCACCATATTACACTTTATTTTGCTGAAAATAGCTCCAAAACAGGTGCAAATGGCGGTTGTTTGAAATAAATATTCATTTTGCCGTATTCGCAGGCCAGCCTCTTTTAGCACCAAAACAAACCTCCGCGAGAATCGATTATTTGCGGCCAACTTAGCGATTGGCGGATAAAATGGCAGCCATAGCGTTAAAATTCGTGCGCAAAAGAAGACAAAAGGTGTGGCGGCTGCTGGTGGGGCTAGGTTATTTTATCTAGTCTTTCTAGTTATTCTGGTTATTCTGGTTGTTCTAGTTCTCCTAGTTATTCTAGTTCTCCTAGTCGGACTAGTCGGACTGGTCTGACAAGTCGGACAAGTCTGACGAGTTAACAAAACAGGTGGGCGTTAGCCATCTTTTCACCTTTTCACCCTTTCACCCTTTCACCCTTTCACCCTTTCCCCTTTTCAATTTTCACCTTTATAATCCTTATACCTCAAACTTGCACTTCACCAATGGGGTTCTTCGTCTTTCAAGCGTTCAAGTTCACTAAGCATATCACTCCCCTCTCCCCTTGGAGAGGGGCTGGGGGTGAGGCTTTTTAAATCACCTTCACTCCTTCTTTCCTCCTCTACTTTCAAGTCTAAACCGCTTGGGCGACTTGCCAGAATGCTGTTTAAAGTACTTACCAAAGAACGATTGGTTGGGGAAACCCAGCGTTGCAACAATCTCTTTGATGCTCTGGTCGCTGTAAAGCAACAGCTGACGGGCATCGCTCATCACCACATCGTTAATCCATTGCAGGGCCGTTTTACCCGTTTTCTCTTTCACAACCACCGACAGATAGCTGGGCGTAACGCAAAGTAAGTCGGCATAGTGGGCCACTTCGCGGTGCTTGCGGTAGTTGTTATACACCTCAACGATAAAGTTTTGCGCCAACTTATCGGTAACGTTCCACGTTCCCACCTGCAAATGGTGGCTCAACATGTAGCAGTTAACAATCTCGTAGACAAGCGTTCGGCACATCGACGACAACAGTTCGGTAATTACTTGGGGGTTAGGCGAGTTGGCATAACTCTCGTTTTCGTGCGCTTCGCGCGCCATAAGCGTCTGCATCTGCGTTAAGATGCGGTCGTACTGGCTCACAGAAAGCGAGAGGAATGGGTGTTCGCTGAAATACAGTCCCGTGGTGATGTCCATCGTCTTGTTCACTATGGCCATAATGAAATCGTAGTCAACATACAACACTATGCCGCGCAGGTCGTTGCTGAACGATACGGTGTTGGAATGTATCGCCGGTGGGATAAAAAGCGTGTCGCCCTTATTAACATGGTAAGTCTTATCATCGATGTTCATGCTGATGTTGCCTTGCGTGCACAGAACCAAGGCGAAAATACGATAGGAAGAAGACAAACGGTGACCTGTCTCGGTTTCGATATCTGCCGAAGTAAAGCTACGGAGCGTAAAAGGAAGTTGCAATCGTTGTTCCATGTATTTGTATTTATTTATTGCAAATGTACTACTTTTATGGCATATTATATGGAAAAGCCACCCATTTTCTTTGTTAATATATGAAATAGAACATTTTTGAGCCGTTTTCAACCTTGTGAGAAGCATTTTATATCCTTAATTTTGCACTGTCGAACATAAACAAGCCATTTTTAATGTGCAAGAACCGATTTTATGGCAGAATGTGTTTGATAGGCATATAATAAGTATAAGGTAAAAGAAAGGAAATATGACAAAAATCAAGTTTATTGCTGCAACTGCGCTCATAGTGGTGCTGAGCGGTTGCAACAGCAAGAAAGAAGAACAAGCCGTTGCGCCGATTAAGGTGAAAACGATGGCCGTGCAAACGGGCAACGTGGACGGCAGCCGCACCTATGTGGGCGTTATTCAAGAGAGTTACGGGTCGACATTAAGTTTTGCCACGCTGGGAACGGTGTCGCAGGTGCTGGCCGACGAGGGTCAGGCTGTACGCAAAGGGCAACTGCTGGCCGTGATAGACAAGACTTCGGCGCAAAGTGCGCACGACATGGCGATGAGCACCCTGTCGCAAGCGCGCGACGCCTTTAAGCGTTTGGAGCAGCTATATAAGAAAGGAAGTCTGCCCGAAATACGCTTTGTTGACGTGCAAACGAAGTTGGCCGAGGCCGAGGCAGCCGAGCGAATTGCCCGAAAAACGTTGCAAAACTGCGAGTTGCGCGCACCCTTCGACGGCTTTATCTCGCAACGGATGGTAGACACGGGCAACAATATGGCACCCGGATTGGGTTGTTTTAAGCTGGTAAAGCTAGACCGCGTTGAGATGAAAATCGCCGTTCCCGAAAACGAAATATCGGGCATCAGCAAAGGTCAGACGGTGCCTTTCACGGTTTCTGCCTTGGGCGGAAAAACGTTTGTGGGCAAAGTTACCGAGAAAGGCATACAAGCCAACCTGCTAAGCCATACGTATGATGTTATCGTTAGTCTTCCCAACGCAGGTCATCAGCTGTTGCCAGGCATGGTTTGCAGCGCGCAATTGGCCAGCACAGGTGGGGCACAGGGCATCGTTGTGCCGCAAGAGGCGGTGCTGATAGACGGCAACAAGCCATACGTTTGGGTGGTGGAAGATGGCGCGGCACATCGCCGAGACATATCGCAAGGTGGCGTATGCCAAAGCGGTGTGGTGGTTAATAGCGGACTTTCGCAAGGCGACAAGGTTATCGTAAACGGACAAAACAAAGTGAGTGAAGGGGTGAATGTGAAAGGGTGAAAGAGTGAAAAGGTGAAAAGGTGAAAAGATGGCTAACGCCCTTTAAAATTGTCTGTCGATTCCTAGATTTCTAGTTCAGTCTAGCTTTCGGACAAGTCAGACAAGTCCGACAAGTCTGACTTGTCTGACTTGTCCGAAAGCCTAACGCCACCTATACATTTGGCTTAACTCCTTAACTCCTAAAGATAAAATATACAAACACACAGATTTATGTCTAAACGCAAAAGAAATATCATAGAAAGTGTGATGCACTACAACAGCATCATGCTCTTGTTGATGGTGGTGCTCATCGGTTTCGGTGTGTTCGCGCTTATCAACATGCCCAAAAACGAGTTTCCTTCTTTCACTATTCGTCAAGGCGTGGTGGCCGCCGTTTATCCCGGCGCCACCTCTGCCGAAGTGGAAGAGCAGGTAACAAAGCCATTGGAAACCTTTCTTTGGGGGTTTAAGGAAATAAAGAAAAACAAAACGCGCTCGCAAACAAAAGACGGAATAACCTACATCTTCGTCGAACTGAACGATGACGTAGCCAACAAAGACGAGTTTTGGAGCAAGTTCAAGATTAAGCTGCAACAATTTAAGGTGTCGTTGCCGCAGGGCGTGCTGGCCTTAATAGCCAACGACGACTTCGGCGACACGTCGGCCATTCTCATCACATTGGAGAGTAAAACCAAGACTTATCGCGAGTTGCACGAGTATATGAACACGCTGAAAGACAACCTGCGCACCATTCCCGAACTGGCCAACCTACGTGTTAGCGGCGAGCAGGGCGAAGAAATTGGCGTGTATGTAGACCGCGACAAGCTGTCGGACTACGGCATCAACTCGGCAACGCTCTTGGCTAACCTCTCCGCACAAGGCATGACGCTGGTGAGCGGAAAGGTGGACGACGGACAAACGACACGCCCCATACACCTGCGTTCGCAAATGAATACCGAGAACGATGTGGCCAACCGCATCGTCTATTCGGACCCACGCGGCAACGTTATACGCCTGCGAGACATCGCAACCATCAAGCGCGAATACCCACATGCCGACAAATACGTAAAGAACAACGGACAAAAGTGCATCGTTCTGTCGGTAGAAATGAACGAAGGCAGCAACATCGTGCAGTTCGGAAACAAGGTAAAAGACATATTGGGGCAGTTCGAAGCATCGCTGCCGCAAGACGTTAGCATCTATACCATCACCGACCAAAGCGAAGTGGTTAACTCTTCGGTGGTGGATTTCCTCAAAGAACTGCTCATCGCCATTGCCTCGGTGGTGGTGGTCATCATGCTTTTGCTGCCCATGCGCGTGGCCAGCGTGGCAGCAAGCACCATCCCCATCACCATATTTATAACCCTTGGGCTGTTCTACGCCCTGGGTTTAGAGCTAAACACCGTAACCCTTGCCTCGCTCATTGTGGCCTTGGGTATGATTGTAGACAACTCCATCGTTATTATCGACTCGTATATCGAGAAGATAGACGAGGGCATGAGCCGCTGGCACGCCGCCACCTACTCGGCCAAAGAGTTCTTTTCGTCTATTTTCAGTGCCACACTAGCCATTTCCATCACCTTCTTCCCGCTGTTGCTCACGATGAAAGGTATGATGAAAGACTTCGTAAAGTGGTTCCCACTAGGCATCAGCGTGGTGTTGGGCGCGTCACTCCTTGTTGCCGTGCTGGTGGTTCCTTGGATGCAGTTCACCTTTATACGCAAAGGCTTGAAGAAAGACAACAAAGGCGAGGGCAAACAGCGACGTACCTTCCTCGACATCATGCAGAGCTATTACGACCGCCTTATCGAACGCTGCTTTGCCCATCCGTTTATCACCCTAGGCGTCGGTGTACTCTCGGTTGTTGTTGGTGCCGTGCTCTTTGCCAGCATGCCACAGAAACTTATGCCTCGTGCCGAACGCAACCAATTTGCCGTAGAGATATACTTACCACAAGGAACGAGCATCGAACGAACGGCTGCCGTGGCCGACAGTTTGCGCAATATGATGCAAACCGACAAGCGCATACGCAACATATCCACGTTCTACGGCATGTCGTCGCCCCGTTTCCAAACCTCGTATGCGCCCCAACTGGGTGGCACCAACTATGCGCAATTCATCGTGAACACCGAAAACGACGCCGCCACGATGGCCCTCGTTGACAGTTTCACCACGCAATATACCGACCATTTTGCCGAGGCACAGGTGCGCATTAAGCAGCTGGATTACAGCGATGCCAGTTCGCCTGTGGAGATAAGGTTCAGCGGCGACGACCTCAATGCCATTCATCAAGCCGTCGACAGTGCCACGCGCCGCATGCGTGCCATGCCCGAATTGCTGCTGGTTCGCAACAACTTCGATGGTGCAACGGCGGGGCTTGATGTGCAAATAGACGATTATGAGGCCTCGCGACTGGGCATGAGCAAGAGCCTTTTGGCCTTAAACCTGGCCACACGCTTTGGCGATGGCGTGCCACTCACCACCGTTTGGGAGGCCGATTATCCCGTAAAGGTGATGCTAAAAGATAGTCATGCGGGGCATCAAACGCCCGAAGACCTAGAAAACGCCACCGTTAGCGGACTGCTACCCGGCGTAAACGTACCGCTAAGACAAGTGGCTAAGGTGTCGCCCGACTGGACTTACACCTCTATCCACCACCGCAATGGCGTTCGTTCGATGTCGGTTATGGCCGATGCCAAACGCGGACTGAACCTCAACAGCGTTACAGACAAGGTGATTGACGAGGTAAAGAAGATTGAACTACCGCAGGGAGTGACCATGAGCGTGGGCGGACAAAGGGAGAAAGACCTAGAAACCGAGCCACAGATATACAGCGGTTTGGCCATCTCTATCATTATCATCTTCGCCATATTGCTGTTCCATTTCAAAGACATTCGCATGTCGTTGGTTATCATGCTGTCGTTGTTGTTCTCGCTGTTGGGCGCAGCCACGGGTGTGCTTATCATGGGACAAGAAGTGGGTATCACAGGCATACTGGGCATTATCTCGCTAATGGGTATCATCGTGCGTAACGGCATCATCATGATAGATTACGCCGAAGAGCTTCGCGTAGACCATCGCCTATCGGCTAAGCGCGCTGCCCTGCAAGCAGCCCAACGCCGTATGCGCCCCATTTTCCTCACAAGTGCGGCCGCATCTATGGGCGTTATCCCGATGGTTATCGCCAATACGCCGCTGTGGGGGCCAATGGGCGTGGTGGTTTGCTTTGGCACAATCATTTCGTTCCTCTTCATCATCACCATGATACCTGTGGCTTATTGGATGGTTTTCAGATGGGAAGACAGGAAGAGAACGCTGAAGATGGAGGCCTCTTCGTAGGAGTTAAGGAGTTAAGAAGTTAAGGAGTTAAGCCATTAGCTTAGCCGTTATACATACGGCGTAGCTTCTTAACTCCATCACTTCTTAAACCTCGCTGCATACGGCTTAACTCCTCATAAACCCCACAGCATACGGCTTAACTCCATCACTTCTTAAACCTCGCTGCATACGGCTTAACTCCTCATAAACCCCACTGCATACGGCTTAACTCCTCATAAACCCCACTGCACACGGCTTAACTCCATAACTCCTCATAAACCCCACTGCATACGGCTTAACTTCATAACTCCTCATAAACCCCACTGCACACGGCTTAACTCCTTAACTCCTCATAAACCCCACAGCATACGGCTTAACTCCTTAACTCCTCATAAACCCCACAGCATACGGCTTAACTCCATAACTCCTTAACTCCTTAACTCCTCATAAACTCATAAACGTATAAACTCATGAACATCAACAAACTTCCCCTGCTCTTGGCCTTATGCTTGCCCATAGCAGCCAAGGCGCAGACAACATACTCGTTAGACCAATGCAAAGCGTTGGCTAAAGAAAACAACGTGAAACTGAAACGGGCAAGACTAGAAATAACAGATGCCAAAGAACAACAAAAAGAGGCGCGCACCAAGTATCTGCCAACGGTTACGGCCAACGGAACTTACTTCCATTCTGCCGATTATCTGATGCAGGAAGAAATTTCGCTGTCGCCCGCCGACCAGCAGAAACTGGCCGCCATAGTAAAAGGCATAGGGCTTAACCCCGCCATACTAGCCGCATTGCCCACCAGCTACACCTTTCAGGCCATTAAGCACGGCACGTTGGCATCAATCATAGCCATGCAGCCCGTTTTTGCAGGCGGGCGTATCATCAACGCCAACAAGTTGGCCGCCGTGCAAACGCAGGTGAAAGAGCTGATGCTTGAACAAAACGCAGACGAAGTGGCACAAACAACAGAGGTGTATTACAACCAGCTGTTGGCACTCTACGAACAAGAAAAGACCTTAGATGCTGCCGACAAGCAGTTGGAGAACATCCTTAAAGACGCCAACAACGCCTACGAAGCGGGCGTATCCAACAAGAACGATGTGTTGAGCGTGAAGTTGAAACAAAACGAAATGGCGGTGAACCGCTTGAAACTCAACAACGGCATCTCGCTTTGTAAGATGGTTTTGGCACAATACATCGGCAAACAAGGCGAAAACATCGACATCGACCGTTCGCTTACCACCGAGTTGCCCGACCCGCGGCAACTCTCCGTGAACCACAACTCGGCCTTAGAGCAACGCACCGAGATGCGCTTGCTCGACAAAAAGGTGGAGGCCAACCACCTGCTAACGCGCGTTAAGCGTGGCGAAATGATGCCGACACTGGCCATTGGCGTTGCGGGCATGTACCACGACCTCACGAATAAGGGCCGCACCAACGTGATAGGACTAGCCACACTGAGCGTGCCCATCAGCAATTGGTGGGGCAATCGCGATCTGAAACGTCAGAAAATAGCCGAACAAATTGCCGCTGAAGAAAAGGAAGACAGCAGACAACTGCTGCTCATCCAGATGCAAAACGCATACAACAACCTTGAAACGGCCTACAAACAAATACAACTGGCCAAGCTAAGCATGGAGCAAGCTGCCGAAAACTTGCGCCTAAACCAAGACTTCTACGAGGCCGGTACGGGCACAATGAGCAACTTGCTTGATGCCCAAACGCAAGACCAAAAGGCGCGTAACCAGTACAGCGAGGCCGTTGTGGCTTACCTAAATGCCCGCACCGCCTATCTTAAAGCCACTGGCCGATAGGCGGCAGTGCATGCAGTGTGGCCCGATGCAACGGCGGTTCGATGGTCAATAGGCCGAAGTGGCCCATTCACTCAACAGCGATAAAGGGCTAGTTTAATGGCCATGCACCATCAGTTAGCTTGCAACTGCCAATCAACTTGATAGCCATGCACTATCAGTTAGCTTGCAGCAGGCGGTCAACTTAATGGGCATGCACCATCAGTTAGCTTGCAGCAGGCAGTCAACTTGATAGCCATGCACCATCAGTTAACTTGCAGCAGTCGGTCAACTTGATAGCGATGCCCCTGTTGATTGGCCGTCGAACTCCGCACATTCGTTTCTCCTTTGGCGCATCAACGCCTTTGTATGCAGACATCCCGAACAGTCTTTTCTGTTCGGGATGTCTTGCATATAGCCCCTTACCTCGTCGCATTCCCTTCGTCCCCATGCCGTCTCCCCCACTTATTGCCACGGCATTTAACATCATTTTTGTAAAAAAGTAGCCCAAGTATCAAGAATAATAACGAACTTTGCATTAATGAAGTAAACAGCATCGACCATGAAAAAGCAAAGCCGACGACACTTTTTTATCCCCCCTCTAATGGGCTAACAGCACGTAAGGGCAACGCATAACCTGTGACCAACGCCTAAATTGCGCCAGCCAACACCTGCAAAGCCCCAATATCACAGGCGTATTTACGCCGCACATATCTCATTAACGCCTAAATATAATTTCACCTTTAAGAAGTTAAGGAGTTAAGCCAAATGTATCGGGGGCGTTAGGCTAATAGGACAAATCAGACTTGTCAGACTTGTCAGACTTGTCAGACTTGTCAGACTTGTCAGACTTGTCAGAAAGCTAGACCGAAGTAGAAATCTAGAAATCAACAGACAACTTTAAAAGGGCGTTAGCCATCTTTTCACCTTTTCACCCTTTCACTCTTTCACCTTTAAAAGGGCGTTAGCCATCTTTTCACCTTTTCAATTTTTCACCTTTAAAGAAAAGTGTGCCCCAGAAGTAACATGTTAACTCCTGGGGCTAATTAAACAATAGAGAGAGATAGCTGATGAACGAATAGTTGCATTCACACACATCACGCGTCCACCGTAAAAAGTGCGATTATCCAGCCACGTTCCCTTGCAGAGAGCCATCAGGCCTTGTTCCAACGCGGGAGCTTGCGCGGCGCACATCAACAACCACAATCAGGCCACCATGCTTTAGCAGTGCGCCACACTTGCAAAAACCAACATTGGCAATGATGCTGGGATTAGCAACGTAGCCGTTCGCAGACCGTCCCAGCCTCAGAATAGCGCACAAGCATGCTGGCACCACCCATTAAAGCCAATCTGAAACGGTCTTCTTTTTACGATGCTAATATACGAAATTTATTCAAGCTAACAAAACATTTTGACGTAAAAATATCTAATACAGAAGAATTTAGATAGTTTAAGACCAATAAATATGCCATTATGAACAGCAAAAGAAATCCGCTATTGAAGACTCCCAAAGCGCATTTCGCCTGTTGAGAAACGATAGAGCCAACAAGTGAATGCGTGAATAAGCAAACAAAACAACGAGCGGACAAACAAACAGGGCAACGCGCAAAGAAGTGGGCGGGTTAGCAAGTTGAAACGTTGGCGCATCAAATACCAGCGAGTGCCTAGCAAGCCATAACCCCAATCTCACTTTTTAGCGCCAAACTAACCGCGCTTCAAAAATATCCGTTACCTTTGCATAAGCGGGTGACCTGTTCGGCCTGCCCAACAAAAAAACTAGCTACGCAATAGCACCACCCCATAGAAGTATCAGGAATGACGTCGCCCAAAACCACTATTAAAGACATTGCCAAGGCCTTAGGGATATCTGTTGCCACCGTTTCGCGTTCGCTAAACAGCAGTCACGAGGTAAGCGAAGAAACGCGCATGCGTGTGTTGAGCAAGGCTCGCGAATTGAGTTACAAGCCAAACATCCATGCGCGAAACCTATTAAAACGCCGAAACAACATGGTTGGTGTGGTGGTTCCAGAGTTCACCACATTCTTTTTCCCCGAGATTATCATCGGCATTCAAGAGGTATTGAATGCCGAAGGCTATCAGGTGCTGATTTGCCAGTCAAGCGAATCGGCCACACTCGAACGGCGTAACATCGAGATGCTAGAATCCAGTATGGTTGAAGGGCTTATCGTTTCAGTAACCAAAGATGCCCAAAACACCGCTCTCTACCACCGCATCATTGGCGAAGGCACCCCAGTTGTGTTTGTCAACCGCGTGCTTCCAGAGCTCCACGCCACACAAGTGGTTATCGACGATCGCAAATGGGCATTTAAGGTTGTGGACCATTTGGTGCGTTGCGGCTACCGCAACATCGCCCACTTGGCGGGCAACGAACATCTTTCCATCACCAAAGAACGGTTGCAAGGTTATCTCGATGCCCTCTCACTGCACGGCATTCCCATCAAAGAAAAATACATCATGCACGTTGGCGTGCAGCAAGATCGCGCCAAAGTGGGCATAGACTATCTGCTTAGCCTTAAAGAACGCCCCGATGCCATCTTCACCGTTAACGACCCTATTGCCGTGGGCTGTATGCTCGAATTGCGCAAACGTGGCCTACACGTTCCGCAAGATGTGGCGGTAGCGGGTTTTTCCGAGTCGCCCATTGGCCGTATTATGGAACTTACCAGCGTATCGCAACCCACCTTCGAGATGGGTAGAGTGGCTGCACATCGCCTGCTCAGGCAGATGACAGATGCCACAACACCCATCGAGACCATTGTGCTAGACGGGAAGTTAAATGTTAGGGGTTCTACTTTGCCTGCAAAAAAGAAGTAAGCTTACTAGGATTGCTAAGTGTACTAGGATTGCTAAGTATTCTAGGGCTCCTAGGTATTCTAGGGTTCCTAGGCATACTAGCCACACGCAGCCACCCTTTCATTTTTTGGAGTTATGGAGTTAAGCCAAATGCCTAGGTGGCGTTAGCCATCTTTTCACCCTTTCACCCTTTCACCTTTAAAGGGCGCAGCCATCTTTTCACCTTT
>ERZ772766.219-NODE-219-length-34670-cov-23.529279_pt1 | contig 34670 bp, 32 predicted proteins | sample MGYA00511379_ERZ772766 | MGnify/ENA primary metagenome ERZ772766 (study PRJEB29015, sample SAMEA2737895) | human oral metagenome | biome: human oral; feature: human-associated habitat; material: dental | place: China | collected 2116 ... | reverse complement strand
ACCATCATGCCCATTTTCATCAGGGCTTTGACCACTTCCACGCCTTTGACGGCCATTTTGTGTGCCAAATCGGCGACAGTGATGGTTTCCGGAACCAAGACTTCGTGAACGACGGGTTCGGTAGGTGCTTGGAAGGCGTGTTGGTTCGGCTCGAGTTTGAGTTTTTTGCCTTTTTTGCCGCCGCGTACGCGCTCTTCATCACCGCTGCCGCGTGCATTGCGATCGCGTCCGCCTTTGCCGCCTTTACCTTTGGCATTGCGGCTTTGAACTTCATCATCGTGATGATTGCGGCGTTCGTCTTTTTTACGGCTGCCGCTGCTCGGATTGGGCTCTGATGCCGCAGCATGTGCGGAAGCCGGTTTGTTTGCCGATGCCGACAGGGGTTTTTTCTCGCTCGGTTTGGCGGTACGCTGTTCACCGGCTTTGCTTGCACGCGCTTCTTCCGCCGCCTGTTTTTTGGCGGCTTCACGCCGTTCCTGGCGTTCTTGGCGCTCCTGTTTTTCTCTCAACAGCGCAGCCTGGTGTTCGCGGAAGGCTTGGGCGCGGCGTTCTTCTTCGGCACGGCGATCGGCTTCGGCGGCATTGACGACTTCTACCGGTTGCGGCGGGGTTTTGGCTTTTTTCTCCCGGCCTTTTTTGGCCGGTTTGGTTTCCTGTTCGGTTTTTTCTTCTTTCGGCTCGACCGGTTCGGGTGAGGCTGTCTGAAGATCCGCTGTTGCCGCTTTTTCAGCCTCTTGAGCTTTACGCTGTTCGGCTGCGGCGCGTACTTTGGCTGCTTCGGCTTCCGCCGCCGTTTTGGCCGCCTCGGCTTCGGCGGCGGCAGCGGCTTCTTGCGCCGCTTTTTCCTGCGCGGCTTTGGCGGCAGCGAGTTGTTCGTCGGCGGAAGGGACGACTACTTTCCGGCTGCGTCGGCGTTCGACCGCTACGCCGTCAACCGTGGTTTTTTCGACCTTGGTGCGGTTGATGCGGATGGTGCCGACGGTTTGCGCGCTTAATTGTGCTTTGTCGGCATCGGTCAGCATGTCGCTGCCGCTGTTTTTTTTGATGCCGTGCTTCTTCAGGTGCTCCAGCATCCGCTCCACCGACATTTTCGATTCGGCTGCAAATTGTTCTACTGTGCTGTTACTCATACGACAGCCCCTCCTTATTGTTCGTCTGTTTCAAACCAGTGTGCCCGGGCGGCAAGAATGATTTTTTCTGCTTCGCCGGGTTCTACGCCGGTAATTTCACGCAATTCGTCTATCGACAGTTCTGCCAGACCGTCGCGCGTTGTGATGCCGGCCTGTGCCAGGTCGCGCAGCAGGTCTTCGTCTATACCGTCCAGTGTGCGGAGGTCTTCGGCGATTTCTTCCAGTTTTTCTTCTTGCGCCATCGCCTGGGTGAGGATGGCGTCGCGGGCGCGGTTGCGCAATGTATCGACGGTGGCGGCATCGAAACCGATTTCTTCCAATTCTTCAGACGGCACATAGGCGATTTCCTCCAATGAGGCAAAGCCTTCCTGTACCAAAACATCGGCCGTTTCTTCATCGACATCCAGGTGTTCGGTAAACAGGTTGCGCAGCGCGGCATCTTCGGCGGCATGACGCTCTTCGGCTTCCGTAACGGTCATGATGTTGAGCTGCCAGCCGGTGAGGTCGGCGGCCAGGCGGACGTTTTGTCCGCCCCGGCCGATGGCTAATGCCAATTGGTCTTCGGCAACGATGACATCGACTGCATGATGGTCCTCATCAATCACAATGCGGCTGACTTCTGCAGGCGACAGTGCGTTGATGACGAATTGCGCCGTATCCGGCGACCACAGTACTACGTCAATGCGTTCGCCGCCGATTTCGTTAGTAACGGCATTGACGCGGCTGCCGCGTACGCCGATACAGGTTCCCTGGGGATCGATGCGCTGGTCGTTGGCTTTGACGGCGATTTTGGCGCGATGGCCGGGATCGCGTGCGGCTTCGCGGATTTCCAGCAGGCCGTCTGCAATTTCCGGTACTTCCTGTTCAAACAGTTTGGCCAGGAATTCGCGCGAGGTGCGGCTGAGGATGACTTGTTTGCGTCCGGATTGGCCGATTTCTTCAACGCGCAAGAATAGGGCGCGGATGCGGTCGCCGCTGCGGAAATTTTCGCGCGGAATGGATTGGTCGCGCGGGATGAGCGCGTCCAGTTTGCCCGGAACGAGTTCCACGATGATGCCGTGGCGTTCGACCCGTTTCACTGTTCCGATAACGATGTCTTCCCGGGTGGCGAGGAAATCGTTCAGGACTTTTTCGCGTTCGGCATCGCGGATGCGTTGCAGGATAATCTGCTTGGCCGTCATTGCGGCTTGGCGGCCGAAGCCTTCGTTTTCGATTTGCTCTTCGTAGTATTCGCCGATTTGGATGGTGGTGCCGGGGATTTCTTCTTGGATTTCCTCAATGGTTTTTTCCACGTCGGGATAGGTGTAATCCTCATCGGCCACAATCAGCCAGCGGCGGAAGGTGCAGTGTTCGCCGGTATTCCGGTCGATTTCGACGCGCACGTCCATGTGTTCTCGGCCGGCTTTTTTCTTTGCAGCCGTGGATAGGGCGAATTCCAGTGCGTCAAACACTACGTCGGTGTCTACATTCTTTTCGCTGGCCAATGCTTCGGCCAGTTGCAGCATTTCGCGACTCATGTTTTATCTCCTAATAAAAATGTTTCCGATTAATCGTGTTATTAAAATTTAAATTCCGGTTTTAAGCGGGCTTTGTCGATATTGTTGATTTCGATGGAGGCGGTCTTGCCGTCGAAAGAGAGTGTAACGATATCGTTTTCACACGCCTCGATACGACCGATAAAGTTTTTCTGTCCGTCTATCGGCAGGCGGGTTTTGATTTTTGCCTGCTGTCCGGCAAAGCGGACGAAATCTGCCGCTTTTTTCAGCGGGCGGTCGAGGCCCGGGCTGGAGATTTCGAGGTTTTTGTAGTCTACGTCTTCCACCATAAACAAGCGGCTGAGGTGGTTGCTGACTGTGGCGCAGTCTTCGACGGTAATTCCGCCTTCCTTGTCAATAAAGACCCGCAAGATGCCTTGTGCCGTCAGCTCGAAATCCACCAGTTCGTAACCCAAACCCGGCAGGGTTTTATCCAATATTTGTTGAATGTCCATTTTTCCTTCCGGAGAAAATAAAAAAATGGCCCGATGGCCATTTCTCAGTTTGACTTGAAAAATTTTGAGGATTATATCGTGTTTGGGCAGAAAAGAAAAGCGGTTAAATTTCAGCGGTTTCAGACGGCCTTGATTTTTTGCGCGGTGGTCGGGTTTCTTGCCGAAACTGTTTGCCGGGCATAAAATCAGGCGCTTTACGAGGCCGTCTGAAAGCATAGTTTCAATATGGTTCAAACAGGCGGTGGAAACGCCATCCCGTAAACGGGAAAGTCAGAATAGAGAGTCCGAACATGAATACCGTCTACAATTTTTCCGCCGGTCCCGCCGTGCTGCCGGCTGCCGTATTGCATACCGCGCAACAGGAAATGCTCGATTACAACGGTACCGGCATCCCGGTGATGAGTATGAGCCATCGTTCCGCCGAGTTTCAAAGCATCCTTTATCATGCCGAACAGGATTTGCGCCTGCTTTTAAATGTGCCGGATAATTACAAAATATTGTTCCTGCAAGGGGGGGCGAGTGCGCAATTCAGTCAGGTGGCAATGAACTTCTCCCACGGCTTCAAACGGATAGATTCGGTGGTTACCGGAAATTGGTCGCAAACCGCGCATCGGCAGATGGAAAAATCCACGGCGGCGGAAATCCATTTGGCTGCGCACGGCGGTACGCAATATGATTACTGCGACCTGCCGCCCGTAAGCGAGTGGGATATAAGCAGGGATTCGGCTTTTGTCCATTTTGTCGCCAACGAAACCGTACACGGTCTGCAATACAGGCAGATGCCCAAGCTTTCAGACGGCCTTCCTCCTTTGATATGCGATATGTCTTCCGAAATCCTGTCTCGGCCGATTGATGTCGCCGATTTCGGCGTGATTTATGCGGGTGCGCAAAAAAATCTCGGTCCGGCAGGCGTAACCATCGTCATCATTCGCGAGGATTTGCTGGAACGCTGTCCGGATTCGGTACCGGCGGTGTGGAATTACAAGGCACATGTTGAAAAGCAAGGTATGTACAACACGCCGGCGACCTATCCGATTTATATTGCGGGATTGGTACTGCGTTGGTTGCAGACTCAGGGCGGCGTTGGGCAAATGGCGTTTATCAACCGTCGCAAGGCCGATATGTTGTACCGTGCGATAGACGGCAGCGGCGGTTTTTACCGAAATGCAATACATCCGGACGCACGTTCGCAGATGAACGTTATCTTCAGTACGGGAGATGCGGGATTGGACGAACGTTTCGCGCAGGAGGCGGCATTGTGCGGATTGCGCCAACTGAAAGGCTATAAAACGTTAGGCGGTATGCGCGCCAGCATTTATAACGCCATGCCGATAGAAGGCGTGGCCGCGCTGGTGGAATTTATGGCCGATTTCCAAAGAAAGAATGGCTAATCGGTTTTTAGGCGGCATGAGACCATCTGAACAGGGACTTTCATAGGAAATAAGGTGGATTTCTGTTTGAAACGATTTTAGGATGAAGTCGCAATCGCTTTCTATACTTGATATTGGACGGCGTGCTTATTTTGGAATACTCCGTTTTGATTATTTGTTGCAAAACGAACAGAAAAGAATATGGCAGAGTGTGGCTAAAAAGAGGCAGATTATTTTTTATAGGTGGCAAAAAATTTGACGGCAGATGGTTTTTTCCTCATAATCCGCTTTGTTGAGTCGCTGGTTGCGGCTTAACTAGTTTCTCCTCTATTTCTCCTTTGTAGACTTGGCACACATTTGAAAAAATGTGTGCATTTTTTTGTTTAGAGTACCTTTTGATTGAAATTGAAAAAAATAAAATTCGATTTTGCTTATTTTTCCTTTTTTGTATATTTTTTGATAAGAATAGTGCTGTTATTGCAAAAAAAGAAGGAAGGGCTTGACCGGAAATGGGTTCCGCAAGATAATTATGCCCGTTAAGTGGCTTGCAATAGCGGCTTAACAGTTTCTCCTCTATTTCTCCTTTGTAGACTTGGCACACATTTGAAAAAATGTGTGCATTTTTTTGCCTAAATTTTTTGCCTAAAATCTCAGGGTGTCGTAAAACTGTTGAGGCAAAGTTTTTGTAATGACTATAAAAATACCGGAGCCATCAAGCGGTTCCGGTATTTTTTGTCTGCTTCACTTGAAGGCTTTCTTTATCTGCTTCGTTTGAGCCCGACAGCCAGAAAAACCGCCGCGAATATGGACAATAGGCCGATGAACGGTAAAGAACCGCCCAAACGCATATAAGGTGTTTCTCCCTGATAGCCTTGAATTTCTTCTTTCAATACGGTTGCCGTATTGGCGGGAGCCATGGCAATGATGCGTCCTTTGTTGTCTACGATGGCGGTCGCGCCGGTATTGGTGGCTCTGGCCATATAGCGGCCCAGTTCCAATGCGCGCGCTTGCGATTGCTGCAGATGTTGGAACATGGCATTGGAATCGCCGTACCAAGCCAGGTTGCTGGCGTTGGCGAGCAGGGTGGATTGTTTGGCGGAGGCGATTAAATCGTCGCCGAAACCGTCTTCATAACAAATATTGAATGCTACCTGTTGGTTTTTCATGGGAAACGGTTTTTGCGCCTCTCCGCCGTGCAGAATATCGGACAAGGGCATATCCATCATTTGATAGAGCGGGGCGGTTAAGGACGGCAGGGGTTTGTATTCGCCGAAAGGAACCAAGTGGTTTTTGGCGTAAAACGGAATATTGGCCGCTCCTATGCGGTAATCGGTCAGATTGACGACGGCATTTTGATAATTCATACCGTCAGCCGTGTATTGCATGGTGCCGACAGCTAAGGCACTGCCGTTTTGACGGGCTTGTTCGGCAAATTCTGCAATGATGTGGTCAGGCAGTTCTTGCAGCATCACGGGGAATGCCGTTTCGGGCAGGATGACGATATCGGCGTGTGTGTCGGCGATTTGTCGGAAATAACGATCCAAAGTCGGCAGGACTTGGTCGTTGCGGAATTTTAAGTGTTGTTCGATATTGCCTTGAGCCAGGGCGACGGTGGCGGTTTGTCCTGTGGGTTGGGTGAAATCGGTTTGCTTGGCGATATGGCCGCCGAATAATAATGCCGCAACGGCGCAGGCAAGGGCCAAGCGTTTTTTCAGACGGCCTTTGTTGTCCACCAGTAAAACCAGCCATGCACCGAGTAATGCGGTGGCGAATGTAACCAAATGAATGCCGCCCAAAGGAGCGAAACCGGCCAGTGGGGCGTGGTCGGCAATTTGGGAATAACCCAATGCCCCCCAGCCGAATCCGGTCAGCAAACGTTCGCGGGCAAATTCCGCCAATGTCCAAAAAACCGGCAGTGCAAGGCCGGTATGCAGCCAACGGTTTAAACGGATGCGGTTCCAGAGCCAAACGGCGGTGGCGGGGAACAGCGCCAGATAGGCCGGCAGCAGCATGGTGAGGGGGAGGGCATAGAGATTGGGCAGGCCGGAAACGTCGTGCAGGGCGGTGTGTATCCAATAAAACTGGACGGTGTAGGCAACCAGGCCAAACAGGTAGGCACTGCGGGTTCGAACGTCGGGACGGAGCTCCAGCAGGCGGATGAAGGCCGCGAACAACAAAGGCATCAGCCAGAAATGGTAGTAGGGGGCGAAAGTGAGCGGCGTGGCGGCGGCCGGCAGGGGAATCAGCAGCCAATATACGGGCGGGCGGCACCAGAAAGCTTCGAGTTTGGAAAAGATACCGGTCATGGCGTGTTTAATGGGATTGTTTGGAAAACGATGCCGCATTGTACAGAAAATTGCCCGGAATGGAGGAGTACGGGGTAACGGCCGATTGCGGGTATCGAACCGTTTTTAGGTAAAGGTAGTAAAGATTCGTATGGTTATGAAAATATTATATCTTTGGCTTGTTGTGCAGGAGTAAATATTATTTATGACAATTAATGCGTTATATGTTTTTAAATATGAACCATTATACTTGTTTGCACAAAATATGCTTAAACGAAATAGACAAGGAATGCAATTAAAGGCAAAATCGAAAAATCTCCTTTCCCACGGCATCTGCCAAGCTGCGAGTGACAGGGAAGACAGCTTACACCGCAGCACTCAAATTTTCCGAGACAATAACAATGATGTCGGGAAAGCTGATGGATTACTCATTTTTATTGGATACTTTTAAAGAGGTAAAAATATGCCGCAAATGAAATTGGATGTAACCGGGATGAGCAGCAAGGAAGATTCCCGCAAACTGATTGCACAAGCCGAAGCCGTGCCGAATGTCCGCATGGTGAATGCGAATTTTGAAACCGGCGTGGTAGTGGTTACCCACAGCGAAGGTTTGGATGTGGATGCCGTGAAAAAAGCCATTGCCGATGCAGGCTTTAGCGTAGCCTAAGGCAATAACCGATTGAAGGCCGTCTGAAAACAGTTTTTCAGACGGCCTTTTCCTTCTGTTAGAATCCTGCCGGATTACAACCAGCCATTTTGATGATTATGAATTCCCTGCTGAAACAACTCAAACCCTATCCCTTCGCCCGTTTGCGCGAGGCTTTGCAAGGCATCAATCCACCCGACGGCTTGGTACCGATTATGTTGCAGATCGGCGAGCCGAAACATCCCACGCCCGCCGTGATTACCGATGCCCTGCAGGCGTCGGGCGCGGAGTTTGCTAAATATCCGCTGACCGCGGGCCTGCCCGAATTGCGCCAAGCATGCGCCCGTTGGCTGGCACGCCGCTATGACGGCCTGCAATTGGATGCGGAAACGGAAATCCTGCCCGTGTTGGGCAGCCGCGAGGCATTGTTTTCCTTCGCCCAAGTGGTACTCGACCCTGTTGCAGACGATACCGGCGTGGTGGTTTGCCCGAATCCGTTTTATCAGATTTACGAAGGTGCCGCCCTTCTGGGTGGCGGCGAAGTCTGCTTTGCCAACAGCAGCCCGCCGCGCCACCTGCCCGACTGGCGTTGCGTTCCCGACGACGTTTGGCCGCGCGTGAAGCTGCTTTTGGTTTGCTCGCCCGACAATCCGAGCGGCAGCGTGATGAATCTTGACGACTGGCGCGAGTTGTTTGCGTTGCAAGACCGATTCGGCTTTGTCATCGCTTCAGACGAATGCTATTCCGAAATTTATTTCGACGACCGCAAACCGCTGGGGGCTTTGCAGGCGGCTGAAATGTTGGGGCGCGGCCGCAAAGGGATAGTGATGTTTACCAGCCTGTCGAAACGTTCCAACGTGCCCGGCCTGCGTTCCGGCTTTGTGGCGGGTGATGCCGAACTGCTGCAATCCTTCCTGCTCTACCGCACTTACCACGGCAGCGCAATGAGCGTTCCGGTGCAGCGCGCAAGCATTGCCGCATGGGACGATGAAGCCCATGTGGCGGAAAACCGCCGCCTTTATCAGGCCAAATTCGAGCAGGTGGTGCCTGTGTTGCAGCAGGTGTTCGACGTGAAAATGCCGGATGCTTCGTTTTATATCTGGCTGAAAGTGCCGGACGGGGACGATTTGGCGTTTGCGCAAAAACTATGGCGCGAGGCGGCGATACAGGTGCTGCCGGGACGCTTTTTGGCGCGGGATACGCCGAACGGCAATCCGGGCAAAGGTTATGTGCGCATCGCCCTGGTGGCTGGCTTGGAGGAATGCGTGGAAGGTGCGCGGCGGATGGTTGCGCTATTCCGGCACGATTGAATATAAGGGATTGAGGCCGTCTGAAAACCGCCCGGAGCTTCGGGTTGCGTGTTTTCAGACGGCCTTTTGTTGTTTATGGCGGACGGATGTTGCCTTGTCAAACAAAGTGTTTATCTGCTTTGATGCATTCATCGAATCCGACAGCAAACGGAGAGGCTGTCTGAAAACGTCGGCTTACGCAAAGCGCAAAACATTTTCAGACGGCCTCTTCAAGCTCAATGCTTATCCGGGTTTGCCGTCCAAGCGCGGACGCGTCAGCCACGGAATATAACGCCATGCGTACAGCAGCAGCGAGGCGGCGAACAATACGCCCGAACAGCGCAGGCTGTGCAGGTAGGCAGTCGGATGTACGGTCATCAGCATGATCGCAGCCAGCGTGCGGAAAAACAGTGCGCCAATCATCAGGCAGAAGGCGGTGGGCATCAGTTTCGGCGCGGGGTAGAGTTGGCGGCCGGTGTGGCCGAGGGCGGTTCGGGTCATCATGCTGACGGTCAGCAGGCCGATGCCGCCGACGGCGATGAAGTGTACGCCGGGGCTCATCAGTTTCGGTATCCATTGGCCGAAGCCCATGATAATCAAGCCTATGGCTGTGGCGGCGTAGCCGATGTGCAGCGTCCACAACAGCGGCTCTTTGGCTGTACCTTTCGCCCACCAGCGCACGGTTTGAACCAGTCCGAGCAGGCCGCAGGCAATGCCGCACAATGCCGCCAACGGCAGGGCGAGGCGCAGCGTCATCAAAGCCGCCATCAGCATCGGCAAGACCAGCGGTGCCATCAACGCCCATTGCGGCGAGGCCGGTTGCGGCGTGCCTAAACGGCGGGATGTGAAGAAGCCGATGATGCGCGAACCGATCAGGCCGATAAAGCCGGCCACCATGACCAGTCCGGCAAACAGGTTGTCTTGCAGCGAAGCGGTGTTGCCGACCGATAGGCGCGTGTGGAAGACGGCCAGCGTGATGCCCATCAGGATGAGGGCGTATACGGCGATATAGTTGCGTTTGCTTTCGGCGGCAAAAACCGACTGGCCCATATAAAAGGCCGCCAGCCAGTAGAAGGCCGTTCCGGCCACGCCGGAGAGCAGGGCCGCATTCGGAATGAAGGCAAACAGGCGCGCCAGCAGCCAGAGGCCGACCAGCAGGGCCAGCCGTTGTCCGCTCACGGGCGGCTTGCCCGTCCAAGTGGCGACGGCGGTCAGCAGGAAGGCGACGACCACGCCGCCCGCGTAGCCCCAAATCATTTCGTGGGCGTGCCAAAGGAATCCGGGCAGCTGCGGCGTGCCTTGATAGCCGAAGCTCCAGAGTAGGACGGAAAGTGCGCCGTAAACGGCGGTCAGCGAATAGAGCGGGCGGAAGGCCATCGCCCAAACGGGATGTTGGAAGAATTTCATTTTTTTAATGGATTGGGTAGTGGTGGAAAGATGTTTGTGCGGCTGCGGTTTGGTTTTCAGACGGCCTGTTGATGATGGAGGCCGTCTGAAAGTCAGCGGTAACGGACGTTTTCCGCCGCATCGATTTTAATCAGGTTTTGCTCCAGCAGTGCATCCAAATACTGTTGGGCCTCACTGCCGTGTTGCTGTGTCAGCAGGTGCAGCAGCGCATTTTTCTTCTTCGGCCGGTTTCTCCTGATTTGCCGCAGGGTGTCGGACAATCCGGGCAGTGCGGTTTCTTCCGTGTGCGGCGGCAGGGTGAGACCGGCGGTGATTTCTATTTCTTCGGCCACGCGTTTGATCAATTCGTTTTCTTCTTCTGCGGAAAGCGGCTGCGGCGGGTTTTCAGACGGCCTTTCGTCGTGATACAGAAAACTGCGGATTTTTTTGCCCAGTTTGGAACTGCCCATAATCTGCGACGCCGGATATTTTTGCTGCAAACGCTCCAGTTTTTTTTGTAGTTTTCCGCGCGGGCTGATGACGGCGATTTTGGCTTCGGGATGGCCGGACAAAATAACTTTGACCGTTTTCAGTATGGTACGGGTGAATTTGTCTTTGGGCGGGATGACCAAGTGCAATGCGGCGTTGCCCCCGCACTCAGGGCAGGTTCCATCGGCAGAGGCGGCCAGCTTGCGGAACGGACGGGCGGTTTTCTTGTCGGCAAACAACCGGACATCATGCCTGCCGAAGGGCAGGTATTTTTTTCCGGCATCGGTTTTTACGGTATCAATCAGCAGATGTGCCATATTGCTTCCTTTCTAAAGGATGCGGTGCGGGAAGTGCCGCCTATTGTCCGATTGCGGCGGCAAATGCTTCGATAATCGGTTGCAGCCGCGCGTGTTTCACTTTTAATGCCGCCTTATTGACCACCAGGCGGCTGGAAATGTCGCAAATATGTTCCACCGCTTCGAGACGGTTGGCTTTCAGCGTGTTGCCGGTGGAGACCAAATCGACAATGGCATCCGACAGGCCGACCAGCGGTGCAAGTTCCATCGAGCCGTACAGCTTGATAATATCCACATGAACGCCTTTGGCGGCAAAGTGCTCCGCCGCAATATCGGGGTATTTGGTGGCGATGCGCAGGCGGCAGCCGGGCTGTGATGCGGCAGCGTAATCGAAGCCTTGGGGAACGGCCACCATCATGCGGCATTTGGCGATTTGCAAATCCAAAGGCTGGTACAGCCCCTCGCCGCCGTTTTCAATCAACACGTCGCGGCCGGCAATGCCGAAATCGGCAGCACCGTATCGGACATACGTTGGAACGTCGCTGGCGCGGACGATGACCAAACGGATGTCGGCATGGTTGGTGCCGATAATCAGCTTGCGCGATTGTTCGGGGTCTTCAACCGGTTCAATGCCCGCCGCCGCGAGCAGCGGCAGGGTTTCATCGAAAATGCGCCCTTTTGACAAGGCGATGGTCAGATTTTGCTCGGACATGGTGTGTTCCTGTGGATAAGGCCGTCTGAAAATGCTATGCCTGCAACAATACGGCAGGCGTTTCAGACGGCCTGGCGCAAATGGTTAGGATTGCAGCAGTTTTTTGACGTCGGCGGCAATCTCGGTTGAAGTGCGGCCGTAATTCTCCATCAAAACGGTATTGCCTTCTTTATCCAAAACATAAGTGCCGGCAGTATGGTCGATCAAATAAATATCGGCCGACTGCTCCTGCGATTTGGACGACACCACGCGGTATTGCTGTTTGACGACCGGAATGCTTTGATCACCCGTCGCAGTCAGGCCGATAAAGTTTTTGTTGAAAGTTTTCACATATTTGTCAATTACTTCAGGCGTATCGCGTTCAGGGTCGACGCTGACAAATACGACGGCCACATCTTTGGCTTGCTCACCCAGCTGATCGATCACCTCGCTGTAAGTTAGCAGGCTGGCAGGGCAGACATCCGGACAGTTGGTATAACCGAAAGTCAGCAGAACGACTTTCCCTTTCAGGCTGCTGATGGCAAACGGCTTGCCGTCGCCCGAAGTCAGCGTGAAATCACCGCCGATATCGTCTTTCCTCATGTCGGTGCCGAAAAATTCACCGTGCTTGGGCGCGATTGCAGATGTGCTTGAAGCGGCAGATGCGGCAGGTTCGCCGGTGGAAGACGTGGTCGGAGAAGCAGGCTGTTGCCCGCCGTTATTCTGAGCGGCTTCCTGAGAACAGGCGGCGAGTGCAAGGGCCATTAACAGGGCTAAAGGACGGTATTTCATGATAACTCCTTTGTTCGGTTAAGAAGGAAATATATATCGAATATTACCCTGTTTTAACAGTCAGTGGAATGAAGATGCAGGGAAAAAGGCAGTAAATTTGACGTGGGGAAAAGTTTCTACATTCTTTTACTTAATTTCTTTTATTTTCAACAGAATAAATATTATTGGCAAAATTCACTTTACAAGTATGATTTTCACGCTATAATGGCGGCTTTCCTACCTGCCCAGGTGGTGAAATTGGTAGACACAGGAGACTCAAAATCTCCCGCCGCAAGGTGTGTCGGTTCGAGTCCGACCCTGGGCACCACACTGTAAAATCTAACTGCTTTCGGGCAGTTATTTTTTTGTCTAATACCATCCAACGCCATAAATCAAATCCAATAACCACGGGCTTACAGGCCGATTTCCATCCTGTTTGCCCCTTCCTGATTGTCCAATCCCGTATATTGCCGTGTAATTGCGTAAAGCGAAAACTGAGGGTATATTTGGGGGTATCTGAAAATACCCCCGAAAACATACCCCAAAAATGCCCCTAAACGACCGCCAAATCAGGAACGCCAAGCCGACCGAAGCAGGAAAGAAAGCCAAATTGTTTGACGGCGGCGGCCTGTATCTTGAAGTTACCCCCGCAGGCGGCAAAATCTTCCGCCTGAAATACCGCATAGACGGCAAAGAAAAAACATTGACCATCGGCAAATATCCCGCCGTTTCCCTTTCCGAAGCCCGCCAAGCCGCCGAAAACGCCCGCCGCCTGCTTTCAGACGGCCAAGACCCCAGCGCGGCCAAGCAACAGGAAAAGGAAGAACGCAAAGCCGCCGCCCTAAACACCTTTGAGCATTTATCCCGACAATGGCACACCGCCAACCTGCGCCGCTGGAAAGAGAACCACGCCGCCCGCGTGCTACGGTATTTGGAAGCCGAAGTATTCCCCGCCATCGGCGCAATGCCGATACAGGAAATCAAAGCAGCACATATCAAAGCCCTGCTGGACAACATTATGACGCGGGGCGTGCATAACACCGCCGAAAAAATCAGGGAATGGACGGCGGCGGTTTTCGACTATGCCGCCATGCTTGAAATCACGGAATCAAACCCCGCCCGCATATTGCGGCAGTACATCCCGCCCAAACCCGCAACCAACCGCCCCGCCCTGCCGCGCGAAGAACTGACCGAGTTTTACCGCCGTCTGATACCGGCAGACGTGGAGCATTCAAACAGAATCGGCCTGCTGTTAATCATGCTGGTATTTGTCCGCAATACCGAACTAAGGGGCGGCAAATGGGAGGAAATAGACTTTCAGGCGGCCACGTGGACGATACCCGCCGAACGCATGAAGCACGAAAAGACCGCCCCGAAACCGCCGCACGTGATACCGCTGGCAGACTGGCCGCTTGAACTGCTGGCCGAACTGCGGGAAATCACGGGGCATACCCCCTATCTCTTTCCGAGCCGCACCAAGGCGGAAGGCTTTATCAGTGAAAACACACTGGGCAAAATCATGAATAGCATGGGCTACAAGGGCAGGGCTACCCCGCACGGCTTCCGCGCCCTTGCGAGCAGCATCCTGAACGAGCAGGGCTTTAATCCCGACGCAATCGAACGGCAATTAGCCCATGTGGAGGAAGACCGTATCAGGGCGGCATACAACAGGGCGGACTACATGGACGAACGGCGGGAGATGATGCAGTGGTACAGCGACTATTTGCGCGAACGATACCGCCAAGCCCTGAAACAGATACAAAGCCCGTAACCCCCCTTGACTTTGATTTTTACCAATAGGCCGCCCGATTTTTCAGGCGGCTTTTTTCATTTCCAAGTCCTGCTGCAACATTTCAAACAGCGGGCGAAAAAAAATAAATCACAATGCCCCCTATCGAGCAACCCGATAGAAAGGCATTCCAAGCCATGCAAACCGCAATTATCCGACCCAAACAAACCGCCGCCATGTTCGGCGTTTCCTTATCCACCGTTTGGAACTGGAACAACCTCAAACACAAACAATTCCGCCCCGATTTTCCGAAGCCCATCAAGGTATCGGCCAACGCTACGGGCTGGCTGCAATCGGAGCTTGAAGACTACCTGCAAAAGCTGGCAGAGAGCCGATAGAGAGGGCGCATCATGGATAAAAAAACAGCCGCCCAAAAGAGCGGCAGCCAAACGAGAAAGCACCATTCTACCATTCCCAGCCAAAGGGAGCGCATCCTTGCCGTGCTGCAAAGCGGCAAAACCCTGACTTCCTACGAGATGCACCAAATGGGCATTATGGGCTGTAACGCCCGCATCATGGAGCTACGGCGGGCAGGGTATCAAATCGCCTGCATCATGGAGCTACGGCGGGCAGGGTATCAAATCGCCTGCATCATGGAGCAGGTAGAGAACCAATACGGCCAAACCGTGCAGCGCGGGCGTTATTCGCTGGTGTCGGAGGGCAGGGCATGATCGAAGTGGGATTTTCTCACTTCGTCAAAACCAAGAAAGGAAAACCATGCACGAAAACACGCGCATCACCCCCGAAAACTGGCAGGCCGTAGCGCACCTGTTGCCGCAAACCGCCTTGGAGCTGGCCGCCGTAATCGGCATTGAGGCCGCCTGCATCCTGATTGACCGCTACGGCGGGCAGAAAATCCCCGCAGCGAAGGGCATCACGGGGCAGGGGTGCAAAACCATAGCCGCATATGCCGAACTGATAGGGGGAAAGGCCGCCGAGCGGCTGCAAAACGGCATCTTCCTGCACCTGGACGATTCAGGCTACCACGTCCCCAAATGCGACGGGGCAAGGCGGCATTTGCGCGATACGGCCATCCGCGAAGACTTCGACCGCATGACGGCAACCATGACCGCCCGTGCCGCCATGATGGAGCTTGCAAGGGGCAGCGGCCTGACTTCCCGCAGGGTATGGGATATTTTGAAAAACAGACAAGGGGAAAACCATGCACGACAACAGGCGGGAGCTTGAAGAACGCATCTGCGAGATGCTGGCACGGGGGCACAGCATGGCCGAAATCTGCCGCAGGAAGGATATGCCCGCAGAGAGCACCGTTTACAAATGGCTGGCAGAGGGCGGGGCCTTTTCGGAGCGATACGCACGCGCGCGAACAACAGGGGCCAATATTTGAGCAGGATGATGCCGCTGTCGGTGGGAGCGATACGCGCACGCGCGCGAACAACAGGCGGACTTATACGCCGACGAGATAATCAAAATTGCCGACGACTGCACGCCCACCCATGAGGAAATAGCCAAAGCGAGGGTAAGGATAGATGCCCGCAAATGGAAGGCCGCCCGCCTTGCCCCGAAGAAGTACGGCGAAAAATCAGAATTGGATATGAAGTCGTCGGACGGCAGCATGACACCGAAGGCCGGGCAAGTGCAAATGTCCAAAGAAGACTTTCAGGGCGCATTGTCCGAAGCCTTGAAAGAGATTACGAGATGACAAAAGCCAAAAACGTCTTTCCTGACAAATCAACCACTTGCATACTCTCCTTACTTTTAAGGGGAGCAGCCGCCCGAAACCCATTGACAGATTGAGCCTAGGGAAGCAGAATAGGGCTTCTCTCAAATATAACTAGCCGAAAAATCCGCACGGCTTGCGGATTTTTTCACGCCATTTCCCATAGTCCGTTTTTCAGACGGCCTATCTCAAGTTATGGCGGTGTGGGGTATCGGTAACGACCCCGCCTGACTAGTTACAGGAGAGAGCACCGCCCCCCCTATACGGGCTTCCCAAATCTCAAATTAACTAGGAGCATGAAAATGCAAAACAACATCCCCGCGCAGACCGCGCAAGAAACCGTAACCATCCCTTTAGACTTGGCAAACCGCATCATGGACGCGCTGTACTTCGGCGGTGAGTTTATCGCCAACACGGGCGCAATCATCGACACCATTTGCGACAACATGGCCGCCCATTCCGTCCGCAACGCCCCCATAAGTGCGAGCGGAAGCACGGCACGCCTTGCCACAGTCATTTAAACCCTCGTCCCCCATGCGAAAAACCTGGAATCGTTCGATTTGTCTTCAGAGCTTGCGGGATACATTCAAAACTGACCCTATCCCCGCGCCCTGACGATTCAGACGGCGCGGGCTTCCTGCATCTGTAGCAAACGCATAACACGTTGATTTTAAACCGTTTGAATAGGGCTGATTTTTCAGCCCTGCAAGGAGGGAAACCATGAAACCCGATTTGACCGAAATCAAGAACGCCGCCTATGGCCGCTGGCCTGAAATCCATGCCGCCCTAGGCATCCCCGCCAAACTCTTAAACACCCGCAAACACCAGCCCTGCCCGCATTGCGGCGGCAAAGACCGCTACCGCTACACCGACCACAAACACGGCGGCGGCTACATCTGCAACCGGTGCGCCCCCGAAGGCGGCAGCGGCTTCGACCTGCTGATGCTGGTGTTTGGTTACAGCTTTACGGAATCTGTAAATCAGGTTTCCGCCCTGCTGGGACACTACCCCGCCCTGCTGGCCGCCATCGAGCGGGAAGGAGAGCTGCAAGGCCTGCACATTACCTACCTTCAGGCAGACTACCCCAAACCATGCGGGGAAGACGGCCTGCACGCCCCCGAATGGCGCAAACTGGCCGCCTCACACCCCGACACGGGCGAAACCCTGCCCGCCAAGAAAATGAAAGCCCGATATGCGGGCGCATTGAACGGCGCGGCGGTACACCTTGGCACACCCGACCGACAAGGCCGCCTGCTGGCCGCCGAAGGCATAGAAACCGCACTGGCCGCATCGGCCATGTTCGACCTGCCCGCAGCCGCCGGCCTGTCCGCGCACGGCCTTTCCGCCTTCGACTGGCCGCCCGAAACGCGGGAACTGTACATCGCCGCAGACAACGACTTGAGCCGCACGGGCATCAAAGCCGCCGAAGCCCTAGCCCGCCGCGCCCACGCCGCAGGCCTCACCGTGAAGATATGGCAGCCCGACAAGGCGGGCACGGACGCACTGGACGAATGGAACGCCCGTAAAGGCCGTCTGAAAACCGAAGGAGCAGCACAATGAGCACAACGAGCACCGCCGCAGAATTTGACACCTACACCCCGCGCCCGCGCTACGAATGCACACGCGGCGGCGTTTACCACATCGGCATCAAAACCGACAAAGAGGGAAACACCAGCGAAACCCCGCCCGTCTGGCTGTCCGACCCCATCCGCCTCATCGGCAGGGGCACGGACGGCGCGGGCAGCCATTACCGCATCATCGAATGGAAAGACCGCCTCACGGGCGCGGCCAAACAAGCCGCCGTCCCCGCCGCCGAAATCGGCAGCGTGCAGGGCTGGCAGCGGCTGCAATCCTACGGCCTGACCATCCTATCCGGCAGGGCGAAGCGCGAACGGCTGGCCGACTACCTGCAAACCGAAGGCGAAAACACACACTACACCGTAACCGCCCGCGCGGGCTGGCACGACAAGGCCTACATCCTGCCAAGCGGCGAAGTCATCCGCCCCGACAACGCCGAAGCGGGGCGCGTGATATACAACGGCGACAAAAGCCAAGCCCCCGCCTACGAAGCGGCGGGAACGGCGCAGGAATGGAATGCCGAAATCGGGCAATACCTCACAGGCAACAGCCGCCTATGCCTTGCCGTGGGAACAGCCCTAGCCGCGCCCCTAATCGGGCTGCTGGGCATGGAAGCGGGCGGCTTCCACCTGTTCGGCGATTCGAGGAACGGCAAATCCACCGCCGCCCGCATTGCCTTGAGCATATGGGGCAACCCCGCCGCCCTGATGCAGACTTGGACGGGAACGGCGCACGGCTTTACCAACCTAGCCAACGCCCGCAACGACGGCCTTTTAGTGCTGGACGAAATCGGGCAGGCCAACGCCCGGCAAGTCTCCCAAACCGCCTATTCCGTCATCAACGGCGTATCGAAAGTCCAAGGCGCGAAAGAAGGCGGCAACCGAGAATCGACCCGCTGGAAAACCCTGTTATTCTCAACAGGGGAAAAGCCCCTTGATGCCTTCATCCGACGGCACGGCGAAGACTGGAACGCAGGGCAGGCCGCCCGCCTGCCGTCCATCCCCAGCAACGCGGAGCAGGGACTGGGCATCTACGACCGCCTGCACGGCTTCCCGAACGGCGCGGCATTGAGCGAGCACCTGACCGCAGCCGCCGCCCGCCAACACGGCACCATCGGCAGAGCCTTCATCGCCATCCTGCAAAACGACCCCGCCGCCCTTCAGACGGTCAAAGAGCGGCAAAACACCTTCATGCAGACCCTGCCCGAACTGAACGGTCAAGCCCGCACCGTAGCCCTGCGCTTCGCATTGGCCGCCGCCGCACTGGAGACGGCAGCCCTGCACGGCCTGATAACCATCCCCGCAGGTGCGGCCATGACCGCCGTCCGGCTATGTTTCGATTCATGGCACGAACGGGCGGGCAAGGGCAAATACGAAGATGAAACCATCATCGCGCAGGCCGAAGCCTTCATGAGCATACACGCCCACGGCATGAGGTTTAGCGACTGGAGCGACCACCACACCAACCACGACCACGCGGGCTACCGCAAACAGGCGGGGGAAGACACGGAATACTGGATAAACCCGCCCACATTTGAAATCGAAATATGCGGCAGCTACGACAAAGCCAAAGTGTGCGAGGTACTGCACGCCATCGGCTGGCTGCTGAAAGCCGAAAACGGCAGATGGCAACACCAGCGCAAACGCAACGGCACGGCATCCCGCTACTACGTCCTCATCAACGAAGCCCCGCCCGAAACGGAGGAATAAACAAAAACAATCACACCAGCAAAACCAATAGCCGAAACAAAGGCCGTCTGAAACAACAGGCGGCCTTTTCCACATCCAAACACCCCGAAACGCACGGCAGGCAGCCCATACGCTTCACAGATTGAATTTCTACACCTAACCCATACAGACCCACACAAAAGCACCTACCCCGCCCAAAAACGCAGCTACGGCGCAGGAAACGGCATACCCCAAAACAGCCGATTCAGCCGCCGCCCGTGAAAAAAAACCTATATGCGCGCGAGAAAAGTAGTGGTTACCGTGGTTACCACAAAACTTTACATTTACAACCACATGAATATAAATAATAAAAACACGAAAAAGCGGTAACCAGCTAACATGATTTTACTGGTTACCGACTGGTTACCATTGATTACCCGTTTCTTTTCATGTACTTATGCTCGAAATGGAATGGAGGTAACCAGCGGTAACCATGTAAAGATTTGTGTGTGGTTGCCGACAAACCCAATAACCACAGGGCTTTCAGGCGCGGTAACCACGGTAACCACGGTAACCAGCGTTTTTTTATATATATACGGTTTTTTTTGGGGAGCGGGCAGATGACGGGCGGGCGGATTTTGAATTAACCCCATGCAAATTGACTTTTGCGGACTACTTCCCCGCCCATATATTTACAAAAGCCAATTTTTTAAACATATATCCTTGATATATACACGGCGTAAACATATACTGGAAACGTCTTTAAATTTTCCGAAATTTTAAACATGAGCAACTGGAAGCCCGATATTCCCTATAACGATTTACCACCCCTGCCGCCAAAGCAGGATATTGAAAGCAAAACCATTCTGAAACGTTGTATAGCCGCCCGTGCATCCCTTGCCCGTTTAAAGCAGGCGGCAGAACTGATACCGAATCAAGCCATGCTGATTAACACCCTTCCCGTTATGGAAGCCCGCGCAAGTTCGGAAATTGAAAACATCGTAACCACTACGGACAAGCTTTTTCAATCCCTGCAAATGGACACGGAACGGCAAGACCCTGCCACGAAAGAAGCCCTGCAATATCGCGCCGCCCTGTTTGCAGGCTATGAATCACTGACGAGCCGTCCTTTATGCACACAAACCGCCATCATGGTTTGCAATGCCATCAAGCACCCCTACGAAATGGCCATCCGCAAAACAGGCGGCACAGCCCTAAAAGGAGGCAACAGCGGAAATATTGTCTATACCCCGCCCGAAGGAGAAGAAACCATACGCGGCAAGCTGGCAAATTGGGAGCGGTTTATTCACGAAAGCGGCGATTTAGACCCGCTTATCATCATGGCGGCGGCACATTACCAATTTGAAGCCATCCACCCGTTTACGGACGGCAACGGGCGGACGGGGCGCATATTGAACAGCCTGCTATTGATTGAAAAAGGGCTTTTGGATTTGCCGATTCTGTACTTGAGCCGCTACATCATCGAAAACAGGGCGGACTATTACCGCCTGCTTTTAGGCGTAACCGAACGGCAGGACTGGGAAAGCTGGATAATCTACATCTTAGACGGCGTAGCCGACACCGCCGATTGGACGGTATCGAAAATAGATGCGATACGCCGCCTGTTCGAGCAGACACGGCAACACATACGGACACACGCACAAGGAATCTACACGCACGAACTGGTAAATCTTCTGTTTGAGCAGCCATATACACGCATTGCCAACCTAGAAGCGGCAGGGATAGCCAAACGGCAGACGGCCTCTAAGTACCTGAAAGAGCTTTCAGACATAGGCGTACTGCAAGAAATCGCCATCGGCAGAGACAAACTATTTATTCATCCGCGCCTAATGGAACTATTGCGGGGAGAGGGCAACAGCTTTACTTCATTCTAACCCCTCTTCATCCCCCGCATGACTAACACGGAACAGGGATTTTGACACCCGAACCGAGACCCCTTGTATTTCCCCCGCGAAAAGCCGGCATTCGCCCGCGTATCATGGGAGCAACAAAACCCCTGCCTAAAATTTTGACTTGTGCAAATTGGGGGTATACTTGGGGGTATGTTGGAGTATGACGAAAATAAAATACTTAATAAACATTGAATTAAAAGCCCAGTTCGTGTTTGACATTGCCACATTATAAAAATCAACCGCTTTCGAGCGGTTATTTTTTGTCTAAACGATGTTTGGATGGCAGGCTCAGTCTAGGTGGTCATTGCGATTGACTGAGTTGGGATTGTTGGTATTCCCTGATTCCAAGTGGTTTGAAGATAGAAGATAAAGGATGGCCGTCTGAAAATTTGTTTTCAGACGGCCTTTTGCTATTTGTGCGGGTATTTTATTCGACAGGCTGTCCCCGTTCGATTTCCACGCCTACTTCGCGCACGTCGGGCAGGATGCCGGGTTTGACCAGCCGTACTTTCACCCATGCTGCGGGAAAGTCGTTCAGAATCAGTAAGGCAATGTGTTCGGCCAGGGTTTCGAGCAGATGGAAGCGGCGGGTTTCCAGGCTGTTGCGGACGGTGTCGCAGACTTCTCCGTAGTGGACGGTGCTGCCGATGTCGTCATCGTCGGCGCGGCGCGGGGGAAGGCCTATGTCGAGGTCGATCAGCAGGGTTTGCGGCTGTTGGCGTTCCCATTCATAAACGCCGATCAGGGTATCTGCCTTGAGGCCGTGCAGGAAGATTTTGTCCATTTTCGCGTGGCTCCGTTTTCGGATAGAATGCGCCGCATTCTAAAACAAGATGGATTGATAATGTCTGATTTTTTGGTGGTGGCTGCGGCTTATTTGATCGGCTCGCTGTCGTTTGCGGTGATTGTGTCGAAGTATTACGGGATGGCCGATCCGCGGACTTACGGTTCGGGAAACCCGGGGGCGACCAATGTGTTGAGGAGCGGCAGGAAAAAGGCGGCGGTGCTGACTTTGTTGGGCGACGCATTGAAGGGTTTGTTTGCCGTGCTGCTGGCCAAGGGTTTGCAGGGTGTTTTGGGTTTGAGCGATACGGCGGTGGGGCTGACTGCGCTGGCGGCTTTGGTCGGGCATATGTGGCCGTTGTTTTTCGGCTTTAAGGGCGGCAAGGGTGTGGCGACGGCTTTGGGTGTGTTGCTGGCTTTGTCGTGGCCGACGGCTTTGGTGTGTGCCTTGGTGTGGCTGGTGATGGCGTTTGGTTTCAAGGTTTCGTCGCTGGCGGCTTTGGTGGCGACCGTAATCAGTGTGCCGGCGGCGTGGTTTTTTATGCCGCACGGGTCGTGGGTGGCGGTAACGGCGGCGGTGGCGGCATTGGTGTTGTTCCGCCATAAGCAGAATATCCTGAAATTATTGCAGGGTCGGGAAAGTAAAATCGGCGATAAGGCGCAGTAATGCACGCTTGCGTTTTGACTTTATTGAAGCTTTGTATTCAGACGGCCTGAGTGGATTAAGAGGCCGTCTGAAAGGACGGAGAGGATGTTTTTATGGCTGGATGTTTTTTCGGCCGTCTGAAAAAGGCGGTGTTGCTGGTGGCTTTGTCTGGTTTGTCAGCCTGCGCCCAATTTCAGTATCAGCCGGTGGCGACCATTAATAAGGTGGACCGTTCGCAAGGCTACCGTTTCGATGCCGAGGCGGGCAAACCCCAAGACGACGATATGCTGGTGGTGCTGATGTTCTCCGGCGGTGGTACGCGCGCGGCGGCTTTGGGCTACGGTGTGCTGGAAGAGCTGGACAAGCAGAAAATTTACAGCGGCGGACGGGAGAAAAGCCTGTTGGAAGCGGTGGATTTGGTATACGGCGTGTCGGGCGGTTCGGTGTTGGCGGCTTATTTTTCGCTGCACGGCAAGGAAACGATTCCGTCGTTCGAACGCCGTTTTTTGAAGCAGAATTTCCAGCGGCAGGTATCGAAACAGGTTTTTTCGCTGGCGAATGTGCCGCGCCTGACATCGCCCGAGTTCGGCCGGGGCGACCTGTTGCAGGAGCAGTTTGAGAGCACTCTGTTTAAAAACGCTACTTTCGGCGATTTGGCTTCGCGCCGCAAAGGGCCGTTTGCGGTGATTACCGCCACGGATATGTCGCTGGGTAACCGTTTCGAGTTCACGCAGGAATATTTCGATATGATGTGCCTGAACCTTTCGGATTTGAAAATCGCCCGTGCCGTGGCCGCTTCCAGTGCTGTGCCGCTGGTGTTCGCACCGCTGACGTTGAACAACAACGGCGGCAATTGCGGCTACCGCCTGCCGGAAAAAATCAGCCGCGCGGTGGTGGATAATTTTTCCGCCGACAAGTTGCAGCTGCAAACCCGTTTGGAAATGTTGGGGCAGGGCGTGGCGGCTTATCAGAACAGCAAAGAGCGGCCGTACATCCACTTGCTCGACGGCGGTTTGACCGACAACCTCGGCCTGCGCAGCCTGCTCGATATGTCCGAACTTTACGGCGATTCGCTCGGCGAACAGATACGGGCAAACCGGGCGCGGCATATCGTCATCATCAATGTGAACGCGCAAAACAATCCGGTTAACGATATCGACCGCTCGGCCAATGTGCCTGGCCTGCGTGCGGTTACCAATGCCGTCATCGACATCCCCATCGACCGTTTCTCGCAAGAAACGCTGCGCCGTTTCCGCATGTTGGTGGACCAATGGAACGAAGAGGCCAAAAACAGCGGAAACGCCAACCATGCGAATATGTATTTCGTCAGCCTCAACCTGCGCGACCTGCCCGAATCCGGTCTGCGCAACAGTGTGCTGAATATTCCGACCAGTTTTTATCTGCCCGCAAACGAGGTAAACGATTTGAAGGAGGCAGGCCGTGTATTGCTCAGCCGTTCCGAGGAATACCGCCGCCTGCTGAAAGACCTTTCCTTGCCGCCGCCCGAGGTCAAACCCGTTCCCGAACCCGCACCTAAGCACGACGGGAAGGCTGAAACGGAAAAAGTGCCGGAAACTGCCGCATCGGCTGCCGAATAGGCAAACCAAACATGAGGCCGTCTGAACGTTTTCAGACGGCCTCATCGTCGAAATCAAGCCCTGCGATTGTCGGCAGGAGGCACTGGGATTAAAATAGGTTTTCCAAGCAACGAAAGGAGAACGACATGAAAAAATCGCTGAAAACCATCGCTTTAACCACTGCCGTTTTTGCTTTGGCTGCCTGCGGGAGCAACGGCAAATGGCAGGCGCAACTCAACGAAGCGCAGGTTGCCGCCAAGCTGGCGGCGGAAAATACCAAAAACTATCAGGATACTTACAGCGATATTTATTTCCACCTCGGCAGTCTGACTCCGGCAGATTTCGAGCGGCGTGTGGCGGCAGGCGAGACCCTCTATGTCTACATCGGCCGGCCGAGTTGCGGCGACTGCGCCGCTTTCGAACCATTGTTCAAACGCTATATCGCCCAACACAAATTGGACGGCAAGATTTGGTTCGTCAATGTACACCGCCTGCGCGGGCAGAAGGACGAGTGGGCGGCGTTCAAACAGCGTTACAACCTTTCAGGCACGCCCGTGTTGGCCAAATACGCCAAAGGCAGGCAGCAGAATAAATTGGACTTTGAAGACAACGGCGGCATTAGTGCGGAAGATTTGCAAAAATGGCTGAAAACGAACGGCTTGTAAGCCGTTGTGCGGCAGAGGCCGTCTGAAAGAGGCAGTTTGATGGGACATACTTGGTTTTATTGGGCACTGGCATCGGCTTTTTTCGCCGCGTTGACGGCAATTTTTGCCAAGGCGGGTTTGCAGGGCATTGATTCCGATTTCGCCACCTTTATCCGCACGCTGGTCATCATTGCGGCGTTGGCGGCTTTTTTGAGCTATGCGGGCAAATGGCAGGGTGTGGGCGATTTTAGTGCGAAAAACTGGACGTTTCTGATTCTGTCGGGCTTGGCGACGGGGGCATCATGGTTGGCCTACTTCAAAGCCTTGCAGATGGGCGAAGCGTCGAAAGTGGCACCGGTGGATAAGTTCAGTATCGTTTTGGTGGCTTTGTTTGCCGTGGTGTTTCTGAAGGAAAGGCCGTCGTCTCAGGAATGGCTGGGTATCGCGCTGATTGCCGGCGGAGTGCTGACCTTGGCCTTAAAGCGTTAGCGGTTGAAAATTCTTGGTATGAGAAAAAGGCCGTCTGAAAATGGTTTTTCAGACGGCCTTTTGTTTGATTCGGCGGTTTAAGCCTGTTCCAAACCGAAGGCTTTGTGCAATACGCGGGTAGCCAGTTCCATGTATTTTTCGTCAATCAACACGGAAACTTTGATTTCGGAAGTGAAAATCATCTGGATGTTGATGCCTTCTTCGGCCAGTGAGCGGAACATGGTTGCCGCCACGCCGGAATGCGAGCGCATACCCACGCCGACGATGGATACTTTGCAAACGGTGTCGTCGCCGTTCACTTCGGCCGCGCCCAAGCTTTCTTTCAGGCCGTTCATCAAGTCCAGCGTTTGTCTGTAGTCGCCGCGCGGCACGGTAAATGAGAAGTCTGTGGTGCCTTCCGCGCCGACATTTTGGATAATCATGTCCACTTCGATGTTGGCATCGGCCACCGCGCCCAAAATCTGATAGGCGATGCCCGGTTTGTCGGATACGCCGCGCACGTTGATGCGGGCTTGGTTTTTATCGAATGCGATGCCTTTTACAACGGCTTTTTCCATATTCTCATCCTCTTCAAAGGTAATCAGGGTGCCTTCGCCGCCTTCCTGCAGGCTGCTCAAGACGCGCAGGCGGACTTGGTATTTTCCGGCGAATTCCACCGAACGGATTTGTAAGACTTTCGAGCCGAGGCTGGCCAGCTCCAGCATTTCTTCAAACGAAATGGTGCTCATGCGGCGCGCTTCGGGGACGACGCGGGGGTCGGTGGTGTACACGCCGTCGACATCGGTATAAATCTGGCATTCGTCGGCTTTCAGCGCGGCGGCCAGGGCGACGGCGGAAGTATCGGAACCGCCGCGGCCCAGTGTGGAAATATCGCCGTCGGCGGTAATGCCTTGGAAACCGGCGACAATCACCACTTTGCCTGCTTTGAGGTCGGCATGGATTTTATCGCCGTCGATATGGTCGATGCGGGCTTTGGTGTGCGCGTTGTCGGTTTGGACGGCGACCTGCCAGCCGGTGTAGCTTTTCGCATCCACGCCGATGTTTTTCAAGGCCATAGCCAAAAGGCCGATGGTTACCTGTTCGCCGGTGGCCAGCACCACATCCATTTCGCGCGGGTCGGGGAATTCCTGCATCTCATGCGCCAGTGCCACCAAGCGGTTGGTTTCGCCGCTCATGGCCGATACCACGACCACTACGTCGTGGCCTTCGGCGCGGGTTTGGGCGACACGTTTGGCCACATTCTTGATGCGCTCGGCGGAGCCTACCGAAGTGCCGCCGTATTTCTGTACGATTAACGCCATTTTTCGTGCTTTCTGTTTGAACAAACCAAAAGGCGGCATTATTACGGCTTTTTACGGCCTAGACAAGATTTTTGCTTTGATTTTGTTATTGTTTTTTAGATTTTTGTGCAAACCTTTGAATATATTTCCGTTTCATCGCCTATAATTTTTTCGTCGCACGTGCAGGATTTGCAAACAGCAGTCCGTCCGCTACAATGCGGCTTTTCCCACATTGATCAAATGGAGTTCGAGATGAAAAAAACCGCCTTGGCTGCAACCTTGCTGATGGCCTGTGCAGCTGTGTTTGCCAAACCTTATCCGAAGTATGACGTGGTTAAAAGCGTATTGCACGATCAGGGTTTCGACGGTGATGCGGCGGATAAAATCCGTGAGGATTTGGCCGACCATGCGGGGGAGTATCCGCCTAAATTCGATAATGAGGCCGATAGGAAGCGTGCCGAAAAAGATGCGGTTACATTGGCCCGCCTTTACAGTGGCCTGATTGAACAAAAAATCGTGACAGAAAAACAGCCCGAGCAATATCGTTCCGTGTTGCACAGCATCGCGCGGTTAAGTTGGATTGCCCACAATCTGGATGTGCCCAATGCGGCTGCCTATGCCGATCAACATTATCGGATGCTGCTGGCAGTGGTGCCACAGAAACAGCGTGCGGGCATGCAGGGCGAATATGGCAGTTTCCTTGCTTCGATAGGCCAAACGGATGCGGCTGTCAAAATACTGAACGAAGCGGTACAGGGCGGTAGCGACCGTTCCCGTCTTCCTTTAGGCATGGCTTTGCTGTCTCAAGGTAAAAAAACCGAATCATTGAAAGAGTTGCGCGCTTATGCGAAAAAATATCCTCAAGACAAGCGTGCCGCCGATTTAATCGACGCGGTGGAAAACGGCAGGTTTGAAGTAAGGCGTGCGGAGATGCCGAAACGCTGATGTGAGCAGTTTAAGGGTCGTCTGAAAATAAGGGATGCGGTTTGCCGCCGCTGTTTTTTCAGACGGCCTTTATGCATGACGGGCAGGTACGCCTGCGGTGAAAACCGGTGAACCTGCTGTCAATTCACGGGATGGATTATCGGCTGCTTTTTGATGATTGCCGCCGAATAATAATTGGATATGAAACAGGCCGTCTGAAAATGTTTTCAGACGGCCTGTTTGTATGGAAAAGCAAGAAAAGCGGTTTATTTGTTGGCTGCCTTGGCGATGGCGGCACCGGTGTTGCCGATAGCGGCTTTGGCTGCCGGTGCTTTCATGCCGCGTTCTTGGCGTACTTTGGCAATCATTTCATCCACTTTGTTCATGGAGACGTTCCAGTCGTTGCCCGCAAAACGCATCATGTATTTGCCGCCGACGATGATGGTGGGTGTTCCCTCTATATTCATTTCAACGGTCAGGTCGGCCATTTGTTTGGCTTGTGCCTGGTTGCCGAAAGAATCATAGGCGGCAATCAGTTTCGCACCGTCGAAAGAAGTTTGCGCAGCCGCCCATTTTTTAAAGGTCGCGCTGTCGGCCAAGTTGATTTTTTCTTCGTAGAAGGCGCGGAATATCGGCAGATTGGCCTGATATTTCATGTTGCTGCTGTTTACGGCAGCCGCCACGCGCGCCAAGCCGATCATTTCGGGTTGCCAAACAACGTGCAGCGGGCGCAGATAGGTGTCGGAAGCCCATTTCTTGCTGTGTTTCTGCATGACGGGTTCGAGGTGGTAGCAGTGGACGCAGAAATAGCCGAAAAATTCGGTTACTTCGATTTTGCCGCTTTGGAGTTGGGGCAAGGGTTTGCTGAGGACGGTGTAGTCCTTGCCTTCAACTAATTCGGCTTGTGCAGAGGCGACTAAGGCTAAGGTCAGTACGCCGGCCAACAGGGTATGTTTTGTTTTCACGATGGTGTTTCCTTGGTAAAACGGGTTTATCGGGCGGGGCGGACGAAGCTGTCTATCCCGTTGTTTTGCAGTTTGCCGCGTGCGTCGGCCGCTTGGGCTTTGTCCAGCGGGGCGGTTTGGACGCGGTACATGGTTTTGCCTTGTACGGAAGCTTCGGCAATTTCGGCCTGAACGCCTGCCGCAGCCAATTTGGCGCGCTGGGTTTCGGCTTTGTCGCGGCTGCCGTATGCGCCTGCCTGGACGATGACGGATTGGCTGCCGCCTTTACCGCTTTCGGACGGGGCGGGTTTGCCTGCCTGTCCGCTCAGTGCGGCCTGCGCTTTGCGGCGTTCGGCCTCGCGTTGCCTTTTACCCGCCTGGCCGTTCAATATTTGCTCGGGGGTAAGTTTGTCGTTTTTGTCTTTATCCGCCTGTTTGCGGTTATCTGCTTTGTGTTTGCGCTCCGTTGGCAGCGGGGGCGCGGGTTTGTCTTCCGGTTTTTCCGGTTCGTCGTCCCGGGTCTGTTTCGGTTCTTCTGGCGGATTGACGGTTTCGGGCGGTTCGGCCGGCTCAATCGGTTCGATTTTTTCTTGGGACGCGGGCTCCTGCTGCGGCGGTGCGGCAGGCGGCGGTGCAGGTTGTTTCGGTGTCAGGACTTCGGGAGGGGGAAGTTCTTTTTCGACAATCGGGTCTTTGAAGTCGCGTTTGCGGTTATTTTCCAACACGTAAACCAGGCCGCCGATAATCAATGTGGCCAGGAGGAGGCCGATAATGAAGCCGGTAAAGCCTTTGCCGTATGGTTTCTCTGTTTTCATAAACTACCTTTTTGTTGATGTACGGGCCGTCTGAAAACGGCGGGACGTATTCTAGCAAATATTCAGACGGCCTGTATCCGTCATTTTCCCCAGTTGCGGAAACTTTACCGTAGCGGGATGCAGGTTTGCCCGCCGTGCCGGTTCGGCTTTGCGTTTTGTATCGGTTTCTTATTGATTTCTCTATAATCCCGCCATGTGCGCCGCGTTTGCGGATTTCAGGATGTGGATTTATGACTTTTTCCCTTGTAAACAGCCGGGCTTTGTACGGCATGGACGCGCCTTTGGTGGAGGTGGAAACCCATTTGGCCAACGGTTTGCCCGCATTCAATATCGTCGGCCTGCCGGATACCGAGGTAAAGGAAAGCCGCGACCGTGTGCGGGCGGCGATTATTCAGAGCGGGTTTGATTTTCCGGCCAAAAAAATCACCGTCAATCTGGCTCCGGCCGATTTGCCCAAAGAGTCGGGCCGTTTCGATTTGCCGATAGCGGTCGGTATTTTGGCGGCTTCGGGTCAGGTGGCGGCGGATAAGTTGGACGGATACGAATTTGCCGGCGAATTGGCGTTGTCCGGCCTGCTCAGGCCGGTGCGCGGTGCGTTGGCTATGGCTTGGCAGGGAATGAGGGCGGGGCGCGCCTTCGTATTGCCGGCGGAAAATGCGGCGCAGGCGGCGGCTTTGAAGGGTGTCGCCGCGTTCGGGGCCGTATCGTTGGGACAGGTGGCCGCGCATTTGAACGGCATCGAAATGCTGCCGCCTGCCGAGTCTGCGGTGTCTTTGAGGCCGTCTGAAAATGCCGCACAACCCGATTTGGCCGATGTCAAAGGGCAGCATACGGCACGGATGGCATTGGAAATCGCGGCGGCCGGTGGCCACAGCCTTTTGATGACGGGGCCGCCGGGAACGGGCAAGTCGATGCTGGCGCAGCGGCTGCCCGGCATTATGCCGCCCTTGGATGACGAAGAGTTGGTGGCGGTGTGGGCCTTACAGTCGCTGTTGTCCCAACAGGGCGAAGGGCAGTCGGCCAAGAGGCCGTTTAGGAGTCCGCATCACAGCGCGAGTACGGTGGCTTTGGTGGGGGGCGGTAACAGCAATAATCTTCGGCCTGGTGAGATTTCATTGGCCCACAAGGGAATTTTGTTTCTCGATGAGCTGCCGGAGTTTGACCGCAAGGTGTTGGAGGCGTTGCGCGAACCTTTGGAAACGGGGGAAATCCATATTTCGCGTGCGGCGCGGCAGGCAGTATTTCCGGCCGAATTTCAATTGGTGGCGGCGATGAACCCCTGTCCGTGCGGCTATCTCGGCCATCCGACCAAGCCCTGCCGTTGTACGCCCGACAGCATTTCGCGGTATCGCGGGAAAATTTCCGGACCCTTGCTGGATAGGATTGATTTGATTGTGGAAATACCCGTGTTGTCGGCTGCCGAACTGTCAGATATGAAGCCCGGCGAGAGCAGTGCCGATGTTTTGCGGAGGGTGTTGCAGGCACGGGACAGACAGCAGGAGAGACAGGGAAAGCCCAACAGCAAATTGCTGCCGACGGATTTGGACAAGCCTGATTTAATCAGCCCGGAAGCGAAGGCGGTGTTGGCGGGTATGCTGGAAAAACTGTCGCTTTCCGCGCGCAGTTTCCACCGTATTTTGCGCGTTGCGCGTACGCTTGCCGATTTGGCCGGCGATGAAACCGTACTGCCTGCCCATGTTTATCGGGCGGTGGCATTTAGGCGGGCATTTTGACGAAAGAGGCCGTCTGAAACTGATTTTCAGACGGCCTCAAAATTATTCGCTGTGTCGGTTGAAGAAATTTAACAGCAGTTGTTCGTATCCCGATTTGCCTTGCAGGCCGAGGTGTGTGCCGTTGGGGATGAGTACCAGTTGTTTCGGTTCGCCGGCCAAGTTGAACAGTGTTTGGGAGTGTTTGTCCGGAATCACTTGGTCGGCGGTTCCGTGAATCAGCAGCAGGGGAATCGGGCTGATTCGGCCGATAAAGCGGCGGGAGCTGTAAGTGTTGCGAACCAGCAGGCCGCTGCCGCTGAATTTGTCGTTGGCAATATCGGAGTAGGATGAGAAGGTCGATTCTATGGCGACGGCGCGTATGCCGGCCTGGTTGCCTGCCCCGACTGCCGCAATCGCATTGGTACCGCCCAAGCTTTGGCCGAAGATGAGCAGGCGGTTTTTGTCCACATCCGGGCGGCTGCGGACATAATTTAAGGCGGCATTGCTGTCGGCAAACAGTCCGGCCTGATTCGGCCGGCCTTCCGAAAGCCCGTAGCCCCGATAGTCGAACAGGAAGACGTTGTAACCGTGCGCGGGCAGCCATTGTACGGCTTCTTTGTGGGCGGAAAGGTTTTGGGCGTTGCCGTGGAAATGGATGATGGTGGCACGCGCCGGTATCAGGCCGCCTGCGTTTTGTGCCGGGATGAACCAGCCGTGCAGGCGGGTGCCGTCTTCGCTTTGAAAGAATATGTCTTCATATTGCAATCCGGCTTGGGCTGGTGTGCCGTAGTCGGCGTGGTCGGGATAATAAAACGCTTGCTGGGCGCAGGACGACAGGCCGAACAGCGAACAGCCGAGTAGGAGGGCGAAGAGGAGGGGGAGTTTGCGGTTCGGGCGCATGGAAGTTCTTTCAGACGGCCTGATGGTTGTGGGTTGAGCTTGGTTTTGAAAATGCGTTTATTCGTTATACGCGGATTGGTGCAAAGTATCGGTAAAACAAAACGGCCTAATCTAGTTGATTAGGCCGTCTGAAAATATGGTGGAGGTAAGCGGGATCGAACCGCTGACCTCTTGCATGCCATGCAAGCGCTCTACCAACTGAGCTATACCCCCGGAATTTGGTGGCGAATCAGGGACTCGAACCCCGGACACAAGGATTATGATTCCTCTGCTCTAACCGACTGAGCTAATTCGCCGTGAAGTGAAGCCGCGATTATACGGATTTTGCAGGAGCTGGCAACAGGTCTGCCGAAGTTTTTTTCTTTCCGTATGATTTTACGGCTAAAAAAAGTATTTATAGCTTGTGGCAGATGTCGCTGTGCGCAAAGCCTTGCCAGTCTATGCTTATGTTTCTGCCGAACGCGATGACTTTGAATAATTCGCCCATTTCGTGCGGCATCAGCAGTTTGTGCAGGGCGGAGGCCGTCTGAATATAGGCGGGCGAGTCGTGAGCGATGTCGGGCGGAATCAGTTCGGTGATACCCAAATTCAGCAGGAAATCGGCCTGTGTGGTGTAGCCGATCAAATCCAGGCCGCCATCGGTTCCGGCTTGGGCGATGTCGGTAAAGTTGACGTGCGCGGTCAGGTCGGTCAGGCCGATATTGAAGAAGGGGTCGTGGACGGTGTGGTGGCGGTAGTGGCCGATCAACGTACCCATATGCCGTTGCGGATGGTAGTACTCGGCAGCGTCGAAGCCGTAATCAATCATGATGACGGCACCGCGTTGCAGTTTGTCGGCCAATGTGCGTATAAAGGCATATTGTGCCGGATGCAGTTCGCTGGTGTAGGGCTCGGTGTCGGGAAAATAGCTATGTGCGGCATCTATGAGGGAGGTGTCGCTCAGGGGGTGCGGAATGAGGGAAAACTCTCCATTTTCTATCCCGACGCCGATTTGCAGGAATCGGCCTTCGCTGCGTCGGATCAGTTCGCATGGCATGGCATCCAATACTTCGTTGCCGATGATGATGCCGTCGAAAGAGTCGGGAAGGGCGGACAGATGGCGGATTTTGTGTGCTGCTTCCGGGGCGGTTTGTTTGATGTGTGCGAGTTGCCGTTCCGCCAGCTCGGCGGAAAGTTCGATGATGTAATACGTTTTCAGATTGCCGTTTGAGAGGCTGTTCAGCAGGGTGGCGGCTAATTCTCCCGTTCCTGCACCAAATTCGTAAACAATGCCCGCAGTTTTCGGCAGAAGAAAGTCGATTTGCCGGGCGAGGGCTTGTCCGAACAGCGGGCTGATGACGGGTGCGGTAACGAAGTCGCCTTCCGCGCCTATCTTGTGTGCGCCGCCGGTGTAATAGCCGTAGCGAGGGGCGTATAGGGCCAGTTCCATGAATCGGGAAAAAGGCAGCCAGCCGCCTGAGGTTTTGATTTCTTTATGGATTATATGCTCTAGTTTTTCGGAGGACTGTTTGGCTTGAGGGTTTGGGGTGGGCAAATGAAGGGTGTTCATAGTTAAGTTGTGTAAAAATAAAATGACATTTGGAATGGTTGAGTAAGTAAGTATGCGGCCTATGAAGATGCAGGGAGCGGGATTAGTAATGTTAAGTCTGTGTATTTTATAGTGAGAAGGCTGGTAATGTAATGCCTCAAGCAGGTGATACATGCATATTTTTCTTGAATTTTGGTTTTTAAGTGTCTGTTACTCCTTTTATTTTTCCGGCAAACCGGTTTGACCGCGTGCCGGTTTTTTTTTATAGTTTCGTCCTATGTGGGGGAAAGTGGTGCAAAGTGTGTCAATTTTCCCTGAAAACGGAGTTTAGGCGTATTTATTATGTTCGGCGGCATTCATGATTTAAACATCGACAGTAAGGGGCGTTTGGCTGTTCCGGCCAAATTCCGCGATCTGTTGTTGCGCCGGTATACGCCTGCCTTGGTGGCAACTCTGGAAAACCGCGAACGTCTGCTGCTGTATCCGGAAAGCGTGTGGGAGCAGGAGGCAGCCAGGCTGATGGCGGTCAATGCGGCAGGCAATCCCGTGCTGTCGGCTTGGCGCGATTTGTTGTTGAACAATGCCGAAGTTCTGGAAATGGATGCGGCAGGCCGTATTCTCCTGCCGGCCGGCTTGCGCCGCAAGGTTCGGCTGGATAAAGAGGTTTCCCTCGCTGGCCGTATGAACCGCCTCGAATTATGGGATAGGGAGAAATACCATCTCAAAGACGAAGCCGCATTGGATATCGATCCCGAAGAATTGGCATCCGAATTGGGCCAGGCCGGATTTCAGCTATGAGCAGTCAGGAATTCCAACATGTTACCGTCCTGCTTCATGAAGCGGTGGACGGTTTGAACGTCGTTTCAGACGGCGTATATGTGGATGGCACGTTCGGCCGCGGCGGTCATTCGCGCCTGATTTTGTCCAGATTGGGAGAAAAGGGCCGCTTGGTCGTTTTCGATAAAGACCCGCAGGCGATTGCCGTTGCGCATGAATTGGCGGCTCGGGATGGCAGGGTCAGCGTCGTACACAACGGTTTTTCCTCTTTTCAGACGGCCTTAGATGATTTGGGCGTTGCTCAAATAGACGGTGCTTTGTTTGATTTGGGTATTTCCTCGCCGCAAATAGATGACGGTTCGCGCGGTTTCAGTTTCCGCTTCGATGCGCCTTTGGATATGCGTATGGACACAACGAGGGGGATGTCCGCTTCCGAATGGTTGATGTCGGCGGATGAGGATGAAATTCACGAGGTAATCAAAAATTATGGTGAAGAGCGGTTTAGTCGCCAGATTGCGCGTGCCATTGTTGCACAGCGGGCAGACAGCCCCATCGATACAACCGGCAAGCTGGCGCAGATTGCGGCGCAAAACGTCCGTACTCGCGAGCGCGGCCAAGACCCGGCGACGCGGACGTTTCAAGCCATTCGGATTTTCATCAACCGTGAGCTTGAAGAAATA
>ERZ772766.217-NODE-217-length-34885-cov-15.546052_pt1 | contig 34885 bp, 41 predicted proteins | sample MGYA00511379_ERZ772766 | MGnify/ENA primary metagenome ERZ772766 (study PRJEB29015, sample SAMEA2737895) | human oral metagenome | biome: human oral; feature: human-associated habitat; material: dental | place: China | collected 2116 ... | reverse complement strand
ATACGCAATTCTTCAATACTTCACCATTCTTCCACACTATTATCACTGGTTTTGATTTGGCCTTGGAAGAAAAAGATGGTGTGAAATCGAAAGATGCGGTTAACGGGATCAAGACAGGTCTCATGGGACCATTTGCCCCTCTCGGCGACTCTATCTTTGGATCTTTGGTTCCAGCCATTATGGGATCTATTGCAGCGACGATCGCGTCACAAGGGCAACCATGGGGTATTTTCCTTTGGATCGCGGTAGCAATAGCCTATGATATCTTCCGTTGGAAACAATTGGAATTTGCCTATAAAGAAGGTACTAACTTAATCAACAACATGCAAAGTACCTTGACAGCTTTGATCGAAGCAGCTTCTGTTCTTGGTATCTTCATGGTCGGTGCCTTGATCGCGTCTATGATTAATGTGGATGTATCCTGGATGCCACACATCGGGGACAAAGCCATCGATATTCAAGACATGCTTAATTTGATCTTCCCACGTTTGGTACCAGCTATCATCACAGGTGTAATCTACTGGTTGCTTGGACGTAAGGGTATGAACTCTACAAAAGCTATCTTGCTTATCATTCTTGCAGCAATTGCCTTCTCAGCATTCGGCCACTTCTTCTTTGGAATGGCATAATGGAGTAATTTATGAGTAAGCAATTAGTATTAATTAGTCACGGTCGTTTCTGTGAAGAGTTAAAACACAGTACAGAGATGATCATGGGCCCACAAGAGTCCATCCATAGTGTTGCCTTGCTTCCAGAAGAAGGGCCAGATGATTTTTTGGCAAAATTTTTAGATACTATCAAAGATTTTGATGACTATCTGGTATTTGCAGATCTCTTGGGAGGCACACCATGTAATGTTGTTAGTCGCTTGATTATGGAAGGTCAAGAAATTGAACTCTATGCTGGTATGAATTTACCAATGGTCATTGAGTTTATCAATTCTTCCTTGATCGGCGCCGACAGCAACTATCAAGAAAAGGCGGCCGAAAGCATTGTTAAAGTCAACGACCTCTTGGCAGGACTTGCTACTGATGATGAAGACGAGTAGGCGGGTGTCGTAAAAAAGCCTTTTAGACACCAGTCACTATTTAGATTTTTATAGACTACAAATGAGGGGAGAGGGAGCTTTTCCTCTCCTCTTTTTTCAAAATAAATGTTTGAAAACATTCGAATAAAATAGAAAGGAAACAAAAAAGAAAATGCTTAATTATTCAAGAGAGCAATTAGTAGACTTAGGAGCTGAAATCACCACGCGCGAAATCCACCAACAACCACAAGTTTGGCAGGCGGCCTTTGATGCTTATAGAGCTCACCAAACTGAAATTGAGGCTTTCATAGACTCGATTGATGGTAAATACGACTATGTAAAGGTTATCTTTACCGGGGCGGGTACTTCAGCCTATGTGGGGGATACTTTGATTCCCTATCTCAGAAGTATTTACGATGAGCGAAAATGGAATTTTAACTCGATTGCGACAACGGATATTGTAGCCAATCCTTTGACTCATTTGCGTAAGGATGTTCCGACAGTCTTGGTTTCCTTTGCCCGTAGTGGTAATTCTCCTGAGAGTGTAGCAACAGTCGATTTAGCTAAACAGTTGGTAGATGAGCTTTATCAGGTAACAATTACCTGTGCAGCAGAAGGGAAATTAGCCCAGCAGGCTCATGGGGACGAGAGAAACCTGCTCTTGCTCCAACCATCTCCATCCAACGATGCTGGTTTTGCTATGACATCAAGCTTCACTTCTATGATGCTAACGGCATTACTGGTCTTTGATAAATCCGAACTTGCAGTAAAAGAGGAAAAGGTTGCGTCTTTGATTGCCTTAAGCCAGCAAACTTTAGACCGAGTAGATGAGATTCAAAATTTGGTAAACCTAGACTTTAATCGTATAATCTATCTTGGAGCAGGTCCCTTCTTTGGTCTAGCCCATGAGGCTCAATTGAAGATTCTAGAATTAACGGCCGGCCAAGTGGCTACAATGTATGAAAGTCCAGTCGGCTTCCGACATGGACCAAAATCCTTGGTCAATGAGCAGACGATTGTTCTGGTTTTTGGATCAACAGATCCATATACCAAGCAATACGATCTAGATTTAGTCAGAGAAGTTGCTGGGGATGAGATTGCCCGCAAGGTCATTTTGCTGACAGACAAGGCAGAAGGATTGGCACAAGTAGAAGAAGTAGAAATGCCAAGTAAGTTATTGGATGATGTCTATCGGACCTTCCCTTATATCATTTATGGCCAGCTTTTTGCTTTGCTTACTTCTTTGAAAGTTAAAAATCGACCAGATACACCTTCGCCAACTGGTACAGTTAACCGTGTTGTGCAGGGAGTTGTTATCCATCCCTTTGCTAAATAGGAAAAAAGAGGCTTAGTAGCAGTGCTTGGCTCTACTCAATAGGATTTAAGCGAACAAGATTCTTTCAAAAAGTGCCCACAGCTGGTTTGATAAAGTAGAGGAAACTCTTTAATAAGTAGGTGTTTTTAGGATGGGTACTGTGTTATAGTAAAAGAAGTATGGGATAGGAATTTCTAAAAAAGATTCTGACTTCCCTCTTTTACATTTTCATCACAAGGAGTTATTATGAAATCGTATCAAAAAACTATATTTGGAGAGTTTCAAGGGCAAAACATTTTTCGCTTCACCTTTGAAAACGATCTGGGCTATCGTCTCAGTGTTATGAACTATGGAGCGACGATCCTGGAATACCAAACACCAGATAAAAAAGGCCAGTTTGCTAATGTTATTTTAGGATTTGATCAATTTGAAGATTATATTGGCAATAGCCCTAAACATGGAGCCAGTATTGGACCTGTAGCTGGTCGTATTGCCGGGGCAAGTTTTGAATTAGGTGGAGAAACCTATCACCTGGAAGCCAACAATGGTCAAAACTGCAATCACAGTGGATCGACTGGTTGGGACAGTACTGTCTTTCAAGTGGAAGAAGTTACTGATGAAGGCCTAGTTCTTTTTACAGAAAGAGCAGACGGGACTGGAGGTTTCCCAGGTCATCTCAAGGTTTGGATTTCTTATACACTTTCTGAAAAAGGAGAGCTGGAAATTTCTTATCAGGTACAAACTGATCGAGATACCCTTATCAATCCAACCAACCATAGCTATTTTAATCTTTCAGCTGATTTTGCTCAGAGCATTGATGACCATGTCTTTCAGGTAGATAGCCTGGGATTTTATCCAATTGCAGAGGATGGAGTACCAGCTAAAGAGACAGAAATAAGTGATTTTGTAAAGCACCTGCAGCAAGCGATGCTCCTGAAGGACCTCTTTGCTGAAAAGGATGAGCAGGTTCGATTGGTGTCAGGCCTAGATCATCCTTTTGCACTAAAACCAGGACATGAAACGGCAGGCTTCCTCTATCATCAGGAATCTGGGCGTTTCTTGACCTTTAAGACAGAAGCACCATGTTTGGTAGTTTATACCGCAAATTGTGTTGATGAAGCAATCCGCTTTGGTGGTCAAACAATGAAACAGCACAATGGAGTAGCTCTTGAAATGCAGGCTCTTCCTGATGCTATACATAGCCATCAGAAAGACCAGGTCATTGTTAGGGCTGGTCAGGAGTTTACCAGCACAACTACTTATCATGCAATTGCTAAATAAAAAATAGGCTGGGATATCTATCCCTGCCTATTTTTTATGTATTCATATCCATCCACAGACGGATGCAGTTTTTGGTGGAAGTGTTAAAATAATTTTACTCAGCAACAGATAGCTCGATACTTCCGGCACTATCTCTTACAAAAACTTTTCCGCTACTCTTATCCAGTTGGCGTTTCAGTTTAGAACCAACCTCGTCATTTTCACCTGTGATAGATTGAAAATTGTGAGGGATAGTGATGCTACCCATGCTTGTTTCTATATCAAATGAAAGAGTTTCAAGGCTTTCTTTGACTAAGTTTAGCTTAACATCGCCCAAGCTATTGTCAATATTGATATCGCCTGACAGAGTGAGTTGCTGAGAGTTAATGCTACCTGATGAAAGTTTAATTGTGCTATCTGATAGTTTACTTTTATTTAGGTTGATATCCCCTAGAGAATTTGCTAAATACCCTTTTTCAACAGTAGTGTTATCGATAGTCACACTGCCTGATGAGAGCTTAAGATCCAATTTTTGGATGGTCAGATCAGATAAAGAGACATCTCCAAGAGAATTCGATAAGTCTCCCGTGGAAATCGTACTGTTTTTGACGGTTAGACTGCCTGCTGAAAGACTAAGGTCTAATTTTTGAACGGTCAAGCCAGATAGGGAAACGTCACCTAGACTGCTGTTGCCTTTAAGGGTTGAAAGTTTTGTTCCCTTAGGTAGGCTGAGGGTAACCGTTGAACGCCCTCCTTCGTTGTCAAAAAAGTTCAAGATAGAACGGATGCCACTGCTCCAGCCGAAAGTTATCAGGGGCCTTGGTTGCTGAATCTTTAGAGTTCCTTGATTGGCCGAGGTAACAATTCGCTCAGAAGCTTCCTTGCCTTGATAATAGGTCAAATGAGTTTTGTCATCTTCTGATTCTTCAATGACTAGGTTTCGATTTCCGAGATCGATATCCAGAGCAGAAATATCGGAGAAGTCCTGGCTCTTTTTACTGTATTTGGTATGATTGGCTTGCAATAAGTGGTTTATGCCACCAGTTGCAGTTCCTGTAGCAATCAAAGCACCTCCTAGTAGGCATGATGAGATTCCGACAGTTAGTAATGTTTTTTTCCAGTTAGGCATGGCGTGCTCCTTTCTTTGAAAGTCGTTTCGCTAGCTTGATAAAGTTGTTTTTGGTGAACTGTATGAGCGGTGAAACACCTAAAGCGCAGAAAGCGGATAGTCCAAAACCTAGAAGGCTGATTCCAATAGTAAGTAGGAAGCTAGGAATAGAAACTCCTAGTGAGATGGTAAGGCTGTCCCAGATCGAGCTGATACCAAAGACAAAAAAGGCGAATGAGCCGATAGCTAGGACAAAAGCAAAGACTCCGATCAAGAAGAAGAAGACGAAGACTAAAATAGCGACGACCAGAGCTAACGGAATAGCTAGAGGTGCGGCTAGAATGGACAAGATGGCAATTTGCAACACGTTTGTAGTGCTTTTTGGACCATCTTCTTCGATTTTTTTATCCAAGAGATTGACCATGATGTCATGAGCGGCCTCTTTTGGACTTCCTAGTTCAGCGATAACGCTCTCTTCATTTTCAGGTCCTGCTTCATCGAAATACTCTACGAAGTAGTCCATAGCTTCTTGGTAATCTTTCTTTGGTAATTTTTTTAAATATTTATCTAACTGAGCGAGATATTCAGTTCTTGTCATGATGGATGTTCCCTTCTATAATATTGTTGATTGTACTAATATACTGATTCCATTCTTCTTTGAGCTTGTTGAGCTGGTCGAGCCCCGCACCTGTGAGAGAATAATATTTTCTTTTACGACCTTGAAACTCTTGTGAGTAGGTGGTTAGGTAGCTATTCTTTTCTAATTTTTTCAGAATTGGGTAAAGAGTGGATTCTTTGATATTGGCTAATAGTTTAATGGTCTGACTGATTTCATAACCATAGGAATCTTCTTTTTCTACGAGGGCCAAAATGAGAAACTCGATTAGGGCTGATGAGGTTGGGAAGTAATACACATTTTTTCCTCCTTTATCAATATAAAAAATATTTATATATAATTATTTTATATATAAATTATATACATAATAAAATGACTTGTCAAGAAAATATATAAAAATTTTATATATAAATTTTTTCACTTAGAAACAAAATAGATTTGGGATTGAAAACTGAGTGAATAAAATGGTAAAATAGAGTATATTTATTGAATGATTTGGAATGAAGAATGAAAAAACATCAAACAATTTACACTTTTTTGTGGAGAACCCTGCTTTATTTTGTTATCTTTTTAGCACTTCTCTATTTCTTTAGTTACCTGGGCCAAGGCCAGGGTGGCTTTATTTACAATGAATTTTAAGATTAAAAGAGGTATCCTTTCGTGACGAATACGACCATTAACGATATGATCGAAACAATTGAGCACTATGCTCAGACACAACCAGACTTCCCTGTATACAATGTATTGGGGGAGGTTCATACATACGCTGACTTGAAGGCTGATTCAGATTCGCTAGCAGCTAAGATTGACAGTCTAGGTCTAGCTGCTAAATCTCCTGTCGTGGTCTATGGGGGCCAAGAGTATGAGATGCTTGCGACCTTTGTAGCCTTGACCAAGTCAGGTCATGCTTATATTCCGATTGATAGTCATTCAGCTTTGGAGCGCGTGGCAGCAATTGTAGAAGTTGCTGAGCCAAGCTTGATCATTGCAATTGCAGACTTTCCTATGGAAGTAACTGTTCCAAGCCTGAGTTTAACAGAATTACAGGCAAGCTTTGCTCAAAAGACAGCTTATGAAATCACTCATTCTGTCAAGGGAGATGATAATTACTACATCATCTTTACCTCTGGAACAACAGGAAAACCCAAAGGTGTTCAAATTTCCCATGACAATTTGCTGAGCTTTACCAACTGGATGATTACGGATAAAGAGTTCGCAACGCCTGCGCAACCGCAAATGTTGGCTCAGCCACCTTACTCTTTTGACTTGTCTGTGATGTACTGGGCACCGACTCTGGCTTTGGGAGGAACGCTGTTTGCACTTCCAAGTGCTATTACGCAAGACTTTAAGCAACTCTTTGAAACTATTTTGAGCTTGCCGATTGCTATCTGGACCTCAACACCATCTTTTGCAGATATGGCCATGCTCTCAGATGATTTCAATAGCCAAAAGATGCCGGGTCTGACTCATTTCTACTTTGATGGAGAAGAGTTGACAGTCAAGACAGCTCAAAAACTGCGTGACCGTTTCCCAAATGCTCGTATCATCAATGCCTATGGACCGACAGAAGCGACTGTGGCTTTATCAGCTGTGGCTGTTACAGATGAAATGCTAGCTACCATGAAACGTCTGCCAATCGGCTATACTAAGGAAGATTCTCCGACCTTTATCATTGATGAAAACGGCCAGAAGCTTCCGAATGGTGAACAAGGCGAAATCATCGTATCTGGTCCAGCAGTTTCTAAAGGCTATATGAACAATCCAGAAAAAACAGCAGAGGCTTTCTTTGAATTTGAAGGATTGCCTGCTTATCATACTGGAGATGTGGGTTCCATGACTGATGAAGGACTCTTGCTTTACGGCGGTCGGATGGATTTCCAGATTAAGTTTAATGGCTACCGCATCGAGCTGGAGGATGTTTCACAAAATCTTAATAAATCAAAATACATTGATTCAGCAGTGGCTGTGCCTCGCTATAACAAGGACCACAAGGTACAAAATCTTTTGGCCTATGTTATCTTAAAAGATGGGGTGGCAGAACAGTTTGAGCGTGAGATTGATATTACAAAAGCCATTAAGGAAGACTTGGAAGATATCATGATGTCTTATATGATGCCATCTAAATTCCTTTATCGTGAATCTTTACCTCTGACACCTAATGGTAAGATCGATATCAAGGGCTTAATCAGCGAGGTCAATAACCGATGATGGAAATTTTAAAACAACTTCCTCACCTGGAACCTTATGGCGATCCCCAATATTTTGTATATATTATCTTAGCAGTTCTACCTATCTTCATCGGGCTCTTCTTTAAAAAAAGATTTCCGCTTTATGAAGTCTTGGTAAGCCTAGCCTTCATCATCTTTATGTTGGTAGGACCCGACCTGACTCAGTTTCTTGCCTTTATCTTTTACGTAGTTTGGCAGACCTTCTGGCTCTTTCTTTACAAGTTTTATCGGAAAAGATGGGATAATAAGTGGGTCTTCTATCTGCATGTTTTCTTGGCAATTTTGCCCTTAACGATTGTGAAAGTCACACCAGCTATTCAAGATCACCATCAATCTTTGCTAGGTTTTCTAGGTATCTCCTATCTGACCTTCCGCTCTGTTGGTATGATGATGGAGCTACGAGATGGGGCTCTGTCAGACTTTAGTCTTTGGGAGTTTTTGCGCTTCATGCTCTTTATGCCCACCTTCTCTAGTGGGCCGATTGATCGCTTCAAACGGTTTAATGAAGATTATGTTCAGATTCCTGATCGAGAAGAACTTCTTAATATGCTTGAGAAAGCCGTGCACTATATCATGCTAGGTTTCTTGTATAAGTTTGTCCTAGCTCATATCTTTGGACATTTGCTTTTGGGACATGTCAAGACCTATGCACTTTATACAGGCGGTTTCTTCAACTTAGGAACACTGGGCGTTATGTATGTCTTTGGTTTGGATCTCTTTTTCGACTTTGCAGGCTATTCTATGTTTGCGGTGGCCATTTCCTATCTGATGGGAATTAAAAGTCCGATTAACTTCGACAAACCATTTCTCTCTCGCGATTTAAAGGAATTTTGGAATCGCTGGCATATGAGTCTGTCCTTCTGGTTCCGTGACTTCGTCTTTATGCGAATAGTCATGGTCCTGATGCGCAATAAGGTCTTTAAAAACCGAAACGTTACCTCGGGAGTGGCTTATTTGATCAACATGACCATCATGGGCTTTTGGCATGGTGTAACCTGGTATTATGTGGCTTATGGAGTTTTCCATGGCTTTGGTCTGATTATTAATGATGCTTGGATTCGCAAGAAAAAGACCATCAATAAGGAACGAAAGGCTAAGGGCTTGGCACCTTTACCAGATAACAAATGGACTCAAGCTCTTGGTATGGTTATTACCTTCCATGTTGTTATGCTGTCATTCTTAATCTTCTCAGGATTTTTGAATGATCTTTGGTTTAAAAAATAAAAATAAATGAGGAAAATACAATGGATGTAAAAGCAGAAGTAATCGAAATTATCGATGAATTATTTATGGAAGATGTCTCTGACATGATGGATGAAGATTTGTTCGATGCAGGTGTCCTAGATAGCATGGGAACAGTTGAATTGATTGTAGAATTGGAAAATCGTTTTGATATTCGTGTACCTGTTTCTGAATTTGGTCGCGATGACTGGAATACGGCCAATAAAATCGTTGAAGGTGTAACGGAGCTTCGTAATGCTTAAACGATTATGGCTGATTTTGGGGCCAGTTTTTTGTGCGCTACTGATGGTAGTTGCCTTGCTATTTTTCTATCCGATTAACTACAATCATAATTATGAGAGTGAAAAGCGTTCAGCCGTCACTTTAACGGCAGAAAATTTCAAAAATCGAACCCAAAAGAGTAAGGCTTTGACAGATGAGGAACATCGTTTTGTCCCTTTCTTTGGTTCGAGTGAATGGCTACGCTTTGACAGTCTGCACCCGGCTGTTTTAGCAGAAAAATATGACCGTTCTTACCGACCTTATTTCCTAGGTCAGCGTGGCGCGGCCTCTCTCAATCAGTACTTTGGTATGCAGCAGATTCTGCCACAACTGGAAAATAAAACAGCGGTCTATGTGGTATCCCCCCAGTGGTTTACCAAGAAGGGATATGATGCTTCGGCTTTCCAGCAATACTTTAATAGTGATCAGCTGACCAGCTTTTTGAGGCAACAGAGCGGGGATCGTGCCGCCCAATACGCAGCGCAGCGTCTACTGCAGCTTTATCCTAACATTGCTATGAAAGACAATGTTCAAAAATTGGCTAATCGGCAAAAATTGACGAGCTTTGATCGTTCTTTTATCCGTTTTATGGCACGGATCAATCGGCGAGAAGATGCTTTTTTCAGCAATTTTGTCGCAGCTAATAACGACAATTATGAAAAATTTGTATTGTCTAAACTGAAGAATCTGCCAGACAAATTTTCTTATGATGCCTTGGAAGAGGTCGGAACAGAAGAAGCTAAGAAAAACACTAGTAGCAATGATCTTGGAATTGAAAACAAATTCTATAAGAATCGTCTAAAAAGAGCCTTGAAACGCCTCAAGGGTTCTCAGCGGAATCTATCCTATGTGCAATCTCCTGAATACAATGATTTGCAATTGGCTCTGGATCAGTTTGCTAAATCGAAGACTAATGTTCTCTTTGTTATTCCTCCGGTCAATGCCAAATGGATGGAATATACGGGGCTGAGTCAAGAAAAGTATCAGCAGGCTGTTGAGAAAATCAAATATCAGCTGACTGAACAAGGTTTTAATAACATTGCTGATTTTTCGAAGGATGGCGATAAGTCTTACTTTATGCAGGACACCATCCATATGGGTTGGCTAGGTTGGCTTGCTTTTGATAAGGTCGTGGATCCATTTGTGGCAAATCCACAGCCTGCGCCGACTTACAAGCTCAATGACCGTTTCTTTAGCCAGGAATGGGCCCAGTATACTGGTGAACCAGAAGAATTTAAATAGTATTCTTTCAAGATGGGGGCTGGGACAAGAATGTTTCAGCCTCCTTTCTTATAATGTAATGATTGGAAAGGATCAAGAAGCTAGCTATTATCCGGTAAAGGAGGAAAAGATGAAGGTACGTCTATCCAAAGAAGAAGATCTAAAAGCTATCATGGAGATCTATGCTCTGGCTCGTAAGTTTATGAGAGAGCAAGGAAATCCGACTCAGTGGGGAGAGGATTATCCTAGCAAACTTTTAATAGAAGCAGACATAAGCTCTCGTCAGTCCTTTGTTGTAGAGGAGGATGGAAAGATAGTCGGGACTTTCGCTTTTATCATAGGAGAGGATCCAACCTATCAAGTCATTGAAAAGGGAGCCTGGCGTTCGACAGAGCCTTATGGAACGATCCATCGTATCGCTTCAAACGGCCAAGTCAAAGGTCTGGCACGTCAGGTTTTTGATTTTTGCTATCAGGAGATTCCCCATCTACGGATCGATACTCATGCAGATAATAAGCCCATGCAAGCAGCTATCTTGTCTTATGGCTTTACTGAGTGTGGCATCATTTATGTTGCAGACGGAAGTCCTCGGTTAGCTTATGATTACTATCGGTAAATGAAGGCATCTGCTGAGGAGCAGATGTTTTTTTCAAGAAAAGGAATTGGTGATATTACTAGCCCTCTGTCTCTCAAATTTTTTCATACCGGTTTTTGGGTGCTCTTTCGTCTTACGTATTTAAAAAATTTGCCGACTTATTTGAAGATAGGGTGAGAAAATGATGTCATTTTAAGAAAGAAAATAGGAAAAAAGGTAGAGAAAATTCGGAAATAATACGGATGAAAAGTATATTTTCAAAAAAAATGTATAAAATTCACAGAAAAATGTTGCAACGAAATATTTCTTATGATAGAATATACAAAACAAATAAAAAGGAGAACGTTATGGCTCGGATTAAATTAACTCCAGAAGAATTGCGTGCTTCAGCGCAACGTTACACAGATGGTGCAGAAAATGTGAATCAAGTTCTTTCATCTCTTACGAATGAACAAGCGATCATTTCTGAAAACTGGGAAGGTTCAGCCTTCCAAAGCTTTGAAGAACAATTCAATGAACTGTCTCCAAAGATTAAAGAATTTGCACAATTGCTTCAAGACATTAACGCTCAGTTAGTGAAAGTTGCTGATATCGTGGAACAAACTGACCAAGATATTGCAGCACAAATTCATTAATTTTGAATAAGTGGCTTTAGTAGGAAGGCGAGGGCCTTCCTCTTTTTAGTATCAGAAAGAAAATTAAAAAGCGAAAGAATGAAGAATAAAAAAATCTTTAAATATATCGGCAATAGTCTCTTAGTGGTTTTGCTGTTTACGATCGTTACAATTTTAAATATATCTGTACAGAATAATACGACAAGTAGCGGTAAAACAAAACAAAAAACAAGTCAACAAACTAAATTAAACGTAGCCATTGTCAATGAAGACCGAGCTGTACGTGTGGATAAGAAAGAGTACAATCTTGGGGCTAGCTATGTAAAGAATATTGAACGAGATAATTCCCAAAATTGGTTTGTCGTGACACGCGGGGCAGCCGATGCAGGTTTGGAAAAAGGAACTTATCAGCTAGTCTTGACCATTCCGAGCGATTTTTCAGAAAAAGTACTGGATGTGAACAGTATTAATGCGGATAAGACAACCGTGACCTACAAGGTTAATGCGGCTGGAAATCTGCAGGTGGAAAATGAGGCAAACAAGCTAGCGAAAGATATTGTGGCAGATTTGAACAGCCAGTTGGTTGATATGTATATGGCCAGCATTTTAAGTAACCTTTATACTGCCCAGAAAAATGTTCAAGCAAGTTCACAAGTTCAAGCGACCAATATTGGCAAGTATAAGACCAATCTATTAGATACAGCTATTAATTCAAAAAATATTTTTCCGACACTTTACAGCATGACCAATTCATCAGTAGATGCTAATAACATGCTGAAATCAAATTTGGAGAATTTTACACAGTCATTTGATACTCTTGGAACGTCTCAGACTGCTTATGACAATAATTTTAGTAGCTTGCTCAAGCAAAGAGGTGAAGACCAGATTAGCTATGCGGCCTTTATGGACCAGCTGATGTCTATGAGCCGTGATTCATTGAGCTCAGAAACAAAGAAACTGTATGATGACTTGCAAAAGCAACAGGAAACACTTGGTAAGCAGATTGGCTCATCAGAGGGTAAGGATGCGGCTGATGCAAAAACCTATACAGGTCTGGCAACAAGTGTCTCTCAGAAAATTGAAGATTTAGAAAAAGATCTCAAAGCTGAACGTGATAAGTTCAAAGAACACCAAGATAATATAAAAGACTTTATCACGAAAAAACTGGCTAGCTACTATGGGGTTGAATCTGGAGACAAAGTTACTCTAAATCAAGTCTTCGAAAAAGGGGGCTTAAAGGATTTAGAGAACTCTGAGAGCTCAATCAAGGCTGAACTGGCCAATGCTATCGCTGCTTTGCCAGCAGAAGATTTCAGTGGAAAGACATTTAATGCTTTTGGCTTGTCTATTACTGTGCCAAGTATTAACTATGCTGAGCTTAAGGAGTACGGGACTCCTAGTGACGGGACAAGTTCTGACACTCTCAACCAATTGGCGGCTAAGGCAGTGACAAGTACTGATGCCGTTGATGGCGCTGTAGCCAAGGCTAAGGTTTCTTGGCAAGCACCAGATGGTGTGACAGTAGATTCAGTGTCGTACAATGGTAGCACTGTAACAGATGGCCAAGAAATTAATCTTGTAGAAAACGCTAAGTTTGATATTCGTTATAGCGTCAAAAGTGCATCATCTGATACAAGTGGTAGCGATGCCGCTTCTGCGACAAATACTCAGATCTCAATCACCCTCAATGGTGTACAGTCGGCTACTGCAGCAATTGATATTCAAGGAGTTCAGCAGGCGGCGGCTAGTTATGGTATGCAGGCTCAGAGAATTGCCTCAGCCTATCAGCAGGTAGATTCTCTTCTTAAAGTTTATTCAACAATAGAACAATTGAAAAAAGGGGACATGGCAGATGCCTTGACTCAGCTTCTCTCAGAAGCGATCAATGCTAACTTGAAAGATTACAACGATAGTCTTTCTCAAGCGAACAGTTCCTCAGATGACAAGGATCATAAAGAAACAGGTGTTCGTCAAAAATTAGACGAGACCTTGAAAGATTTGAAAGAAACAGCTCCTGAATTGAAGGAAAACCTAGAAAAAATTGCACTTAGCAATAAGGAATTAGGAACAGCTATCGATGGTCAGCTAAAACAATATGAAAAGCTAAGAGAGAGCTTGTCTGAAATTGCGAGATCTCAGACTACTAGTACAGCAGCTTTGGCTAAAACTGACTCTGAACTGTCTTCACTTAATTCTGAATTTAGATCTTTGTTAAGTACGACTTCAGGCGTTAAGGCTTCATCTCAAAGCAATGTTCAGGCGGCTGAATCTGCGAATCAGATTTTCAGTAATTTCCATCGGGAATTGGCGAATGCTCAGGGCAACACAGAAAAATTGTCTAGCGATGCAGAAACTTTGATGGCAGAGTTTAACGAAGAATTAGCAGCGAATGGGAACTTTGTAGAATCCTTTATCAAGGTGCTCAATAACGCTTATGAAAATGGTGTGCCAAATGAAGTTCTTCTTAAATTCTTATCTAGTCCAGTAGCGCAACGTTCTTCATCAGTGAAAGCAACAGTCAATGTCTATCGTCCCTTCACTTGGATATTGCTCCTAGAAATTGTGAGTCTCTTTACAGCTTATCTTTTTGCGACACAGAATATCGTTCGCAAAGTCAAAGACAAGTTCAAACTAGATAAATTGCACGATACAGATATTACGACAGTTGGTGTCCTATCCAGCTTAGCCTTGACCATTGGTTTAGCAATTGGGATTATCTCAAGCATTCAGCTCTCAGTTGGTCGTGAATATGTGCCATCTTGGGTACTCTTGCTGGTATTTGCCAGTCAAATTCTTGTCCAAGGACAGTATTTCTTATTGAAACATCTCCGTGTTATTGGTATGGGTCTTGCCTTCTTTATGATGATTAGTTTTGTTTATCTATCCAATGCTATTGGAACAACGGCTAGTCTGACAGGCTTCCCAGCCTTCATCAAGGACTTGAATGCACTGTCTGTTTTGGAAAATCTACTCTCAGCTTACTTTGACGGGCAAGCAGCAGGCTTCTTTGTCTTCTTTGCTCTCTTAATTGTTTTGGGCTTATTAGCAGCAGCTAATATCTTTGTCAAACCCAGAAAGTATAATAGGATATGAAAAAAATAATTCTCTTGCTTTTTACCGTAGGGGTGTGTGCAGCAGTCTCAGTGGCTGCTGCGGACGACCTCCAAGATAATAGTTTGCAAATCGATAACTCCAGACTTGAGAGAGAAGAGGAGTTACATTTTGGTGCGCAGTCGGAACGGATTAAGGCGCTTTTTAATGCCGCAGATCAAAAGAAACTGCAGGAGATACAGCATGATCAGAATAAACAGTTGGCCACAGAAGGGGGACAACTGTTTTCTGCTATACAGGGGCCAGTTAAGGAAGCCAAAGAAAAGCAGTTATTTCAGTCAAATAGCCAAGCGGTTTCAAAGCTAGAAATTAGCCAGAGAGAAGACGAAACCACTAGCTGGGGAGATTTTTTGCCAGGAGTTTTCTATATTGGCTTAGTCGTCCTGTTAGTTGGGATCACAGCCTTTATCAGTTACAAGGTAGCTACGGACTGAGTTTCATAAGTGTATCTTTAAAAACTAAAACTCATGACCAGATATGCAATTGTAAATTAGGAGAATTGAGAGAATGAAGCAACATATCAATATAACCCTACGCCTATCAGATAGGGATGTCGATATTCGAATTCCTCGACGGATTGAAGTACGTCGGCTGATTCGAGAAATAGATAGCATTTTTGGGCCAGAAGTAAAAAGGCCAAAATACCAGTTAAGAATTATTAATAAAGGCTTGCTACTTGATGAGGGCAAGTACCTATCAGATTATCCAATTACAACAGGAGATTTAGTAGAGATAGAGGAGGCATCAGGTGACTGAGGAAAAATTTGTATACGGAGAACAAACCTTTACCTATGAGAAAAGTGACAAGGAATGGAAATTAAGTTTACGCCGTTCAGATGTGGCTACTCAAGACTTACGAGAGTTACTGATTTTGGATTTGCACCATCCGCTATTTTTGGAGCAAACCATGGATGCGGATGAAGATGGCTTAACGTTTACCTACCAGCTAGAGCCACATAGTCTCAGCTATGAAGAGGTTAAATCTCGTCCAATCTCAGAAAGAATCCGCTTGGCTCTTAATGTCTTTGCTCTTGAAGCTGCTTTAGAGCTACCAGTGACTTTTCTTCTTCATCCGAGCAACCTCATGATTACCAAGGATGCTCAGGCTAAGATTGCCTATCGTGGGGTTCCAGGTATTATGACACCGGAGGCACTGACTGCTGAGGATTTCCTGCGCCAGGCCAAGTGTTTTGCTGCGACTTTATTTGCGGATGTAGACTTTATGGAACTCTATAATGGTTCTTTGGAGTTGGAAACCTTACCAGACTTTTTGGTTGAACTCCGTGAAGCAGAAGACCAGACCGCTGCAGTGGCTGTTTTAGAAAAAGCTTATCTGGACAAGACTAAGGAAGAAAAAGCGACTTTGATTCAGGTGTCTAGTAAATGGCATCGGGTTTTCAAGTTGGCCTCTATCTGGCTGTCAGTAGCTGTTGTTCTTTTGATTATCCCCTTGATTTATCTCATTTTCCTGCAAAATCCTTTTAAAGAAAAGCTTCTGCAGGCAGATACTGCCTTTATCAAGGTCGATTATAGTGGTGTTATTACTGAGTTAGAAGGTATTGCCCCTTCTAGCCTTCCAACGACTCAAAAGTACGAATTAGCTTACTCTTATATTCAAGGGCTAGAATTTTCATCTGATCAAAAGAAGGTCATCTTGAATAATGTGAGCCTTAAATCAGATGAGCTCTACCTGATTTACTGGATCCAAATCGGTCGCAACACCTTTGAGGATGCTTTGGATACAGCCAAGCGGATTAATGATAATGACCTCATCCTTTATGCTTTGGCACAGGAAATCAAACAAGTACGAGAAGATGACAAGCTATCAGGTAAGGATCGAGAAAGCAAGCTTAGCTCGCTGGAAGGTGAATACAAGAAGTACTGGGATAGTCGGAGCGAACTACTGACAAGTGATTCAAGCTCAAGCGACTCCAGTGAAAAGGAGGCTTCATCTACAGAAGCTTCAAGTTCAACTGAAACCAGTGCATCTAGCAGTCACTAAGCAGGTCAAGGAGTAAAAAATGACAAAACAAGTAATTTTCTATACCCAGGGCCTGCGTTATGAGGTTGAACCCATAGAAGGACGCCAGCTTCTTCTTGGGGCCAGCGAAAAGGCTCAGGTCTATCTGTCTCAGCAGGAGGAGGAAATTCGACTCAAGGCTGATGGAGACGAGATTTTCTACCAGTTTGGGGAGGAGACTGGCCTCTTGACAGATGGACTGGTACTGAATCAAATCCGTTTTTGCCTTAGAGATAAAACTCCGACAGTTTATGATCTTTTGGACCAACAAGAGCTACGGATCGGTGCTCAGAGTGGCTCTAGCCTTCAAGTCTCTGATGATTTAGAATTGCTCTTGCAAAAAAACGGAGAAAACTGGCATTTAACCAAGTTCAAAGGAACCTTTTATCGAAATAACATTCTAGAAAAACAAGACCAGTTGCAGCTTTCTTTTGGTGATGAACTCAGCTTTGGTGCTGTAACAATCAAAATCTATCCAGATGAAGTCTGGCTGAGTGGTCCCGTCCAAGCAGCCAAGGTTCTATCTCTGCGAGGAGCATCTCGCTACGGCTTTTACCCAGACTACCCAGACTATCATCGTTCGCCACGGATTATCTATCGTGGATCTGAGGATAAGATGGTCATTAATCCTCCAGGTAAAGAGCCCAGCAAACCAAATGATGAATTGCTTAAGCTCATTGTACCGCCCTTGCTGATGATTGGGGTTGTAATCCTGATTACCCTTATCCAGCCTCGGGGGATCTATATTCTGGCGACTATGGCCATGTCTGCGGCTAGTATCGTCTTTTCTGTCAGGACCTTCTTTAAAAATCGGAAGAAATACAAGGCTGACAAGAAAGAGCGCGTGGACCTCTACCGTCTCTATCTAAAAGACAAGGCTATTGAGCTGACTGACTTGGAACGCAAACAGCGTCAGGGCATGCTCTATCACTTCCCTAAGGTGGAAGAGCTGACCGAGTTAACTCAACGTTACAGTCACCGTATCTATGAAAAAACACCGCTCCACTTTGACTTTTTGACTTATCGTCTAGGCTTGGGGCAGGTTCCGACTTCTTATCAGTTGACCTATGGACAGCAGGAGAGAAGTGGGAAGAAAGATGCGCTTGAAGAGGAAGGCTTTGCTCTTTATACCAAGCATAAAAAAATCCCTGATCTGCCGATTGTAGCGAATCTTAGCCACGGGCCGGTTGGATATGTCGGACCTCGCAATCTAGTCCTTGAACAGCTTCAGCTCTTGGTTATGCAGTTGAGTGTCTTTCATTCGTATCATGATGTGCAGTTTATTACCATCATGCCAGAGGAAGAGCGGGACCAATGGAATTGGATGCGTTGGTTACCACATGCAAGCTTGCAGGAAATGAATGTGCGAGGCTTCGTATACAATCAGCGTACTCGTGACCAAGTACTCAACAGTCTCAATCAGATCTTGAAACTCCGTAAGACTCAAAGGGATGAGGCAAGTCGCCAAGAGACGACTCTCTTCAGCCCTCACTATGTGGTCTTAATCACTGATGAAAAGCTGATTTTGGATCACGTCATCATGGAGTTTTTCACAGAAGATCCGACAGACCTAGGCTGCTCACTCCTCTTTGTCGAAGACGTGATGAGCTCTCTATCTGAAAATGTCAAAACTGTCATCAATATCAAGGACCGCAATACTGGGCAGTTGGTGATGGAAGAAGGGATCCTCAAGGAGACTAACTTCCGCTTGGATCACTTCCCAGAAGGTTATGATAAGGAACAAATTGCACGGACCTTGGCACCGCTCAACCACCTGCAAAATCTCAAGTCTTCTATCCCTGATACAGTTACCTTTATGGAGATGTACGGGGCTGAAAGCTTTGCGGATTTGAAGGTCTTAGACAGATGGCAGAGTCATGCTCCTTACAAGAGCTTAGCTGTGCCGATCGGTCTGCGAGGTAAGGACGACCTAGTGCAACTCAACCTCCACGAGAAGGCTCATGGACCGCACGGTTTGATTGCGGGGACGACTGGTTCCGGTAAGTCTGAAACCATCCAGTCTTATATCCTGAGTCTAGCCGTCAATTTCCACCCGTACGATGTGGGCTTCCTACTCATCGACTATAAGGGTGGGGGAATGGCCCATCTCTTTAAGAAACTGCCTCACCTACTAGGAACTATTACCAACCTAGATGGGGCACAGTCTATGCGGGCCCTGGTTTCTATCAATGCGGAGCTAAAACGCAGGCAACGTCTCTTTAATCGCTATGAAGTAAACCACATTAACCAATACCAGAAGAAATTTAAAAATGGTGAAGCCAAAGAACCTCTGCCCCACCTTTTCCTCATCTCAGATGAGTTCGCAGAGCTTAAGGTCAACCAGCCAGACTTTATGAAAGAGCTGGTTTCTACGGCTCGGGTCGGACGTTCCCTCGGTGTTCACTTGATCCTTGCCACTCAAAAACCATCTGGGGTCGTAGATGACCAGATCTGGTCCAACTCTCGTTTCAAGCTAGCCCTCAAGGTAGCAGACCGAAGTGACTCCATGGAAATGCTTCATACACCAGATGCAGCAGAAATCACACAGGCTGGTCGCGCTTACCTGCAAGTCGGCAACAACGAAGTCTATGAACTCTTCCAATCAGCCTGGTCAGGAGCAGATTACCAGCCGGACAAGGATGAACTGGGAATCGAAGATCACACAATCTATCGTATCAACGACCTAGGTCAGTATGAAGTTCTCAATCAAGATCTTTCTGGACTGGATCTAGCTGATGAAATCAAGGAAGTACCAACAGAGCTTGATGCCATTGTCGAAAATATCCAGCTCTTGGCAGAGAACCAAGAGATTGCTCCCCTACCACAGCCGTGGCTACCACCGCTCCGTGAGCGCATGACACTAAATGAGCTTGAAGCGGTTGATTTCCATAAGGAATGGAATAAGAAGCCAAGTGATCTCGAACTTCTCATCGGGATGGCGGATATCCCGCAAGCACAAAAGCAAGAGCCAGTCTCTATCAATCTATCTAAGGATGGAAATATCCTCTTGTATGGTAGTCCAGGGACAGGGAAAACGACCTTCCTGCAAAGTGCAGCGATGGATCTGGCAAGAAAGTACAGTCCAAAAGATGTCACACTTTACTTGATGGACTTTGGTACGAATGGGCTGGCGCCTTTAAGCCATCTACCTCACGTAGCGGATACCCTACTTTTAGACCAGACGGAGAAAGTGGCTAAGTTTGTCCGAATCATGGAGCGAGAGCTCAATCGACGGAAGAAACTCTTGTCTGACTATGGTGTGGGGACCATAGACCTCTACCGTCAGGCGAGTGGCCAAGAGGAGCCGACAATTGTCATTCTCTTGGATAGCTATGAAGCAATGAAGGAAGAGCCATTTGAAGCAGAGCTCTTCAAGATCTTGATGCGGATTTCCCGCGAGGGTCTCAGCATTGGTGTCCACTTAATCATGACAGCTGGTCGTCAGTCCAACCTGAGAGCTACCCTCTATGCCAACTTCAAGCATCAGATGACTCTCAAGCAAAATGATGTTGGTGAAGTCCGGACTATTCTAGGGAGCACACCGCTTGCGGCGACCATGGAAGATATCAAGGGGCGCATCCTCATGAAACGGGATGAAGTGGATGTCGTCCAGCTTGCCTTGCCAGTGGCAGGTATCAGTGACGCACAAGTCATTAATAACCTACGTACAGAAGTCGCTCGAATCCAAGAAGGCTGGACAGGTGAAACACCACAGGCTATCCCGATGGTACCTGAGGAGTTGACAGTAACAGAGTTTGCTAATATTCCTAGTGTGAAAAAAGCGGTTGAAAATGCTCAGATTCCGATTGGACTGGAAATAGAAAAGGTTGAGAATGTTGGTATCTCTCTCAACAGATTTAAGCACTTAGCCTATATATCAAATGCGGAGGACGCTTTTGACAATATTTCACATCACTTATTAAAGGTTGCTCTTCATATTATGCCAGATGTTCGTGTCATGTTAATTGACGCTTTTCAGGAATATGAATTATATAAAAATCAGGTAAAAACCTATGTTAGCAGTAAAGAGGAATTATCTGATATTGGAAGTCAATTAATCTATGAAGTGAAGCGACGCCTTGAAAAAGGAATTTCTTCTGAATGGTTAATTTTTATTCCAAATATGAAGGGACTAGTGTCTGAAAGTGATATAAATGATACACAATTGCGATTCTTGTTTGAAAACGGGCCTCGAGTAGGTATGCGGTTCATTATTGGTGGAGAATATAGTTATATTGGGACAGGTATTGATGTCATTCCTAGATATATCAAGACGAATGCTCAATGGTTTATCTTTGGCATGCGATTGATGGATCAAAACTTCTTGGATAAACCATATAATAATCGAGAAGTACGACCAGAACCAGATGAAGTTTATCTGCACTCGCGCAAACAAGTTATCAAACTGAAAATTACAAGAAATTATTAAAAGGAGATAGTATGGCACCAATACAAAGTAGTGAAGAAATTGCAAGTTCTATTGCAACAGGTATTGGTAATGCTGCGAACAGCATTACATCAGGAGGTACGGTTACAATGGATGCTTCGAGTGAGTATCCAGGAAATAGCACGGCAGGTGAAAAAATTCCTAAAGAAGCTGAATATGCAAGTTCTATTTCAGGAGTTTTAAATAGCTTTGTTAACTTGATTCAAAGTACAGCAGCTGAGTTTGTAGCCATGGATAATCATATAGCATCAAACATTGATGCTAATACTTCAGGATTACCAAAAACAAGTGCTGTTCCAGATGAGAGTGAAAATTTTGTACCAAATTCAGGATATTTTGCAGACTAATGAAACCAATTACCTTAGAAGAAATCGATAAAAAGAAGAAAAGCATTAATAACTCGCTGGATCAACTAACCCTAGAAAAAAAGAAGGTAGAGCGAGCAGAGAAAGAAATGTTTGATTTACATCAACAAGGCTTAAAACCTCTTCGTCAGATCCTAACACTTCCCATATCTTCCAAAGACTACCAAGTCTACGAAAACCTAATTGTAAGTGTGGAAGGTATCGGAGCGATCATTGAAGAATGGTCTGAGAGACAAAGAGCGGATATTAAGAAGCGAGAAAATCAGCTGGATGAGCAACTCAATGAACTCTACCACGCTAGAAAGAAACTATTAATAGAACAGGAGTCGAACAAGTAATATGGTCAAAATGGTATTAGGATCATCGGATGCACAAGGTCAGACCATGTCTTCTGTCGGAAAGTCTAGGATCGTAGCCTATAACTCAGCGGTCACAGCCCTCTCCAACTTTAATGGAGCGGGTGACTTGCAAGGAAATGCCTATGATTCAGGAAAACAATACGGGATGAGTGTGATTACGCCACTGATTAAGGGAGCGATTATGTATTCGGAGTACCTCAGTGAAGCAGTACCTAAACTCCCCTCAAAATATCGATCAGAAGTTGGGGGAGAAGATCTAGATTCAGCCGTACTTGAAAGTGAAATCCAAAACCTTGAAAGCAGTATTAGTAGTCTTAGAGGTACTTTACGTGCTATGGAAGGAAGTGATCATGCTGATAGGGGTCTCCTTCAAAATATATCTTCTCGCATGGATGGTTTAACGGCTCAAAAAAATGAGAAGATGGATAAACTGCGCAAGTTGAATCTATTTGCAGGAAGTTCCAATGAAGTTTTCTCAGGAGAAGGTGCTAAGAGCATGGACACTGTGGTGAAAAATCTCACAACTGGATTGAATATGATCCATGGTGACTTTGCGAGCTTCGGTGGAACTTTTCCTAAACATTCCCAAAAGAGTTTGTCTTGGGTTAAGAGCATAGAAGGCGAGTGGGATAAGAAAACCAAGATTGATGAAGATTATCAGAAGGTTCTTGAGAAAATAAAAGATGGCAAAGAACTCTCTGAGGATGATGTGAAAGCTATTCAAGCTTACAAAGATCGTTTTCCTGGGAGAAATTTACCTAAGGAGATATTGCAGCGAGTAGACGCTTTTAAGCAAAAAGATCTAAAAGAAGAAACAAGTCTTTCTCAAAATGAATTCGAGAAATTTAAAAATGCACTAGAGCAATATTGTAAAGATAATAATATTGACATAGAGAACCTTAAGGAAGATTCTTTAAAGGATTTTGTTCAACAATTCATGGAGGAAGGTCCAACAGAATTAGCAAAAAAGGCACCAGAATTTTATAAATTTGTCTCGCAAAACGTGAATAAGGCAGGAGCAGTATCATCGTTATATGGTGTGCTTAAAACTTTTTCATCAACTGGAAATGCTACTACAGCTGGAAAAGTGGGAAATTTTATAGGAAATGTATTTTCTAAAGCAAAACCATTTGTTCAAGGAACAGGTAAAGTATTTGGTGAAGCATTAACGGTATTTGACTTTTTTGATCAATTAGATTCTGGAGAAAATGTTGTTAATGCGGTTGCAAAAACTGCATTGCATAGCTATGTTTCAACTGCTGTTACTTCCACAGTAACGACATCAGTTGCAGGAGGAGTTGGAGGTACTATTGGTGCTTTTGTTGGTACACTAATTCCAGTACCAGGAGTTGGGACAGCAATTGGTTATGGGCTTGGATTAGCTACTGGAGTAGCTGTATCATGGGCAGTGAATAAGATAGTTGATTTTGCTTATGATAAAACCGTTGGCAAAGCAGTTAATGCAACATTGAAAGCAGGTGGAGAGCTTGTTAATAATGCAGCTAAGGGTGTGAAATCATTTGGAAAAGCAATTGGTGATGGAGTATCTGGCTTTTTTGGCGGGTTAGGGAACGCATTTGGTTTTTAAAGAAAGGAATAAATTAGAATGAGAAAATATTTACCAATCGGAAGTGTAGTAAGATTAAATAAGGGGGATACAAAGCTAATGATTGTTAGCAGATTCCCTCTATATAAAGATGGAAATGATATTGGTTATTTTGAGTATTGTTCATGTATATTTCCAAGTGGCGTTGATGGAAAGGAATTCATTTTTTTTAATAAAGAAGATATTGCTGAGGTTTATTTTGAGGGATATGTTGATGTATCAGAGGAAGAAGCACAAAGAATCTTTTCTGAACAAGAAAATGAAATTGAGTATCCTAAGTTTAGAGTTGATAAAACATTCGAGGAGAATAGTTAATTAAATGAAGCAACAATTAAAAGAATTAGTTGAATTTGGGTCAAAGGACAAGGATCTTGAGCAAACGATTTTTTATAGTCCCAAGGAAAACACCTTGTTTGTTGGTTCTAGCGTACCATTTCCTGTTATGTTCGTCCCCAGTGCCGGGATATCATACGGAGTATATTTACTTGCGGAACGATTTACATTTCATGGTTATTTTCCGCTTGCTTTATCGTTTCTAATTGTTTTTGTTATTGCTAAAATACAATTTAAACGTAGGAAGGAAACGGCAGTTGTTGATGTAGTTCCATATGAAATCCCTCCCCATTACTTTACTACTCAAAAGAAAAATGGTAGAAAAACTTATTTGATTATATTATCTTTTGGTGTTATTACTTTGATTTTGTCATTCTTATTTTTATCTTTTGGAGGATTTTTGTTATTGTTTTTGGCATTTACAATGTGGTATTTCTTTATCTTACTGATATTATCTGGTCAATTTAAAAAATCAAAATATTTAAAGATCTTAGAAAGAAGTTGGAAGGAAAATGGCGAATAATCAGAGAGTCTACTATTTTTACACACATCCAGTAGTTGTTACATTATTTTTTCTATTAGTAGCGCTTGTAATTTTTTTTATGGATTCATTTAATTCGAATGATTATTTAATTAATTGTCTTATGTTTATGGTAACACTTATTCTTAACTTAACAGTAGGAAGATTACTTTTTAAAACAACAGGAAAACTAGTGCTGGATGGATCTGAATTAAAGATTTATAATGGTTTTAAAGTTTATCGACTTGAAATTTCATCTACAAGGTTTTATTTTGGGAAAAATTACTATATTGGGAGGGGTGTTTATCAATACCCAATTTATATAACTGGGAATACTATTTCAAAAAATAATGAAATCAAACCAATTTCTTTGAAATTGCTTGGCCAATTAAAGGATGTTGAAAAATTTAAACAATTTTATATGACCTATTTGTTAGACAAAGTAGGTCAGTTACCGGATGATGAAGATTGGTCTATTGATTACTTGAATAGATTAAAAATACATACAAACCATAAATAAATATAGTTAGGGACAAAATAATAAGATACTGTTAATAATTTTCTATAGACACTCAAAGAGAGTTAAGAAGTGTTAGATTTTCTACAATAGTATTTATTGATGTTAGTATGATTTCATGGATACGTTTTGATAGAATATTATCTAACCAAAGTAGGTCGGTACTTTTATAGAGGTTCAGATATTTTCTTAATAAATAGAGAGTTGTTTACCTAGTAAATTAATTATTACAATATCATGTATACAGAATTGTTGAGTGAAGCTGTTCCAAAGCTACCCTCAAAATATCGGTCAGAAGTTGGCGGAGAGGATCTTGACTCAGCAGTGTTAGAGAGTGAAATTCGTAGCCTTGAAGCTAGTCTTCATAGTATTAGAGGAATGTACAATGCTATGGTTGGGGACGAATCTACAAGTGCAAGTACTTTAAGTAGTCTTTCAAACCGCATGGATGACCTCCTAAAACAAAGAAATGAAAAAATGGATAAGCTCCGCAAGTTAAATATGTTTGCGGGAAGTTCCAATGAAGTTTTCTCTGTTGGGGAAGAAGGCAGTTTAATTGACGGATTAGCTCAAAACCTCCAAACGGGATTAAGCCAAATCCGAACAGAGTTTGCAAGTTTTGGCGGAACATTTTCATTAAATCAACAAGAATATGCCGTTTTTTTATTGATTAACAAAGCTGGTTTTCAAATTGATAAAGATTTTGAGTTTTCATTGAATTGGAAATATGATGGGCAGTTCATTTATCAAAATCAACGGATTGGTTATAAAATTAGTGATAGTGGAGTATTGCCGGATCAATCTGCTACGATTTTGACCTTGCCAATATCAAGAGAACAAAAACAAATTGTGGAGACAATGACACAAGAAGAAAAGATGTCGTTAGAAATGTCGGATTTAAAAGTGAATAAGTAGGTAGAAAAATGCCAGTCTATATTATATTTCTTTTTGCAATAGGGGGTGGAACTCTTTATTTCCTAACCGTTTTTTTCATCTTCTTCTATATTTCTAAGCGATTTGCAAGAAGAAAAATTCTATCAACGGAACGGGTTGATGGTATTGTGGTTGGGTATGCATATGCAAAACAGGTAATTCCACCAATTGTAGAATACATTGTTGATGGAAAAGCTTATAAGAGACAATTGGAATATTGTTGGACCGTGGTGAAGTCTGCACCTTGGCTGAGTCGTAAGGCTGTAGCTGATACACCGGATCTTTTAAGTGAAAATTTAGTGATTTCTAGAAACTCAATTGTCTCTTATACAAACGTTTTAGAAGAAGCATTTCCTAAAGGGTCTACCATGACAGTCTGGTATAATCCTCAAAATCCAAAAGAGTCCTATGTTGAACGATTTTGTAATAAAGATAAACTTTATAAAAAGTTGGCTCTTCTTTTTCTCATTATCTATATAATTTATCTGATCGTTTTTATAACACTTACTATTTTATCGATAAGATACAATTGGAAAACAAATTAAGGAGGGATCATGTCCAAAGCTAGTCAACAAGTTGCAATTCGATCACAGATCAGTGCAGCACAATCAAAAAAAGAAGAATATTTTAAAAAAGCTCGAGAAGTTAAAAAAATCTATGAGGAATTAAGAACTATCAAGGATGAATTTGTAAAATAGAAAAACTCTTTGGAGTCTAATAAAAACGAACATGATGATTCATGGACGGGTAATCTTCATAGTACAAAATTTGTTACTCCAGCAGAAGATCTAATTGAGAATTTTGATGCTAGTATTAAAGCGATGAATGAAAATATCGATAAGTTACTCAATAAAATAAACGAGTATGAAAATAAAGCAATGGAACAAGATGGAGTTATTGGGCAATTAGGTATATTGTTGAATAATATTAGTGGATGGATTGAAGGTCTTGTTAATTAATAAACTATATTTCTGAAATTTATCACTTGAGTTGAATTTTAAAAAACAGATAGTTAGAGAGAGCCAAATGTGGTTCTCTCTTTTTCATACTTCCGACTCTTTCCATTTAGTGACTAATTTGCTCTTCAAAGCAAATTCAGGTATGATAGTAGTGCTTAAGGGTGATACGATGAAATCTGTTGGTGATACAGCTGGAAAAATATGGGACAGTGCGGGAGATGCAGTTAATGGATTTTTCTCGGGGTTAGGTAGTGTTTTTAATTAATAAATTAACGGAGAAATTTTAATTATGAAAATATATATTGGTTATTTGGATTCGAAATGGATTTATTTTGATGAAGAAAACGAAGTATTTCAATATCAAGATCAAAAAAATACTTCCAATTGGATAATGGTTGCTGCTCCACTTGCAGTCTTTCTTTTAAAAGGAATTGCAAGTGCTTTAAATTCAGCATTTGGGACATTATCGTATACGATTAATATCAGTATTGCAATGATTGGAACTCTGATAGTTTGCGGAATGTTGATGATATCGAAGGTGAGAAAAAAAGATCCGAGAACTGGTTGGAAAACAGTTGTTTTGAAGGAAAAAGATCTCAGAACACTATTAGTAAAGGTGATTTCAATTTTTATTATTAAGATTCTTTTTATTATTTTAGGGATTTATTTTTTGGTTACTTATATTAGAGAAACTGATTTTTTATGTCTGATGATATACCTACTTGCTTTTGCTAGTGTTGTACATTTTCATCAGGAATTTAAGACAAGTAAAATTAAAAAAATATTGAAAAAACAAAAAATATTGTTAAATGGGATGGGAGATTCATAGTAGGCAAGGAATAAATACTTTATTGCAAGCAAATTTAAGATATATGTAAAGCTTTTTTAAATTTAAAGAAAAACTATTATATTTGTATAAAATTATCCTTAGAGGAGAGGTATAGAATGACTAAGTTATTACCTATTGGTACAATTGTTCGTCTTCATAATGGTACGATTGATGTGATGATTATAGGTTTATTTCCAAAACAATAAACTTACTAACGTTCATTCGTGGAGGATCTATATTAAAATTGTAAAACTATTTGTTGTATGGCTCCTTGTTAATTGATGAAAAGATACAAATGGAGAGAACCGCTGGTTCTCTCTTTTTCATACTTCCGACTCTCTCCATTTAGTGACTAATTTGCTCTTCAAAGCAAATTCCGGTATGATAGTAGTACTTAAGAGTGATACAATGAAATCTGTTGGTGATACAGTTGAGAAAATGTGGGACAGTGCGGGAGATACAGTTAATGGATTTTTCTCTGGGTTAGGTAGTGTATTTAATTAAAAAGGATGTACATATGGAAACAATTATTAATTTAGGGATATGGGAGAACAAAAATTATCATTTTAATTGGGAGAATAAGGCATTGCTAGAGGAAACATCTTCTCCTAATTACTGGTCTTATATTCTACTGCCTGTTACGCTATATATTATCAATAAAATTTCTGATATATTGGCTGAAGCTGGAGACGATGCAACAATTTAGAGTATACTAAGAAGTTTGTAGAGGCCTGGAATAAATTTAGGATAGACCTTGAAATGTAGGTTAAAAAAGAAAAGTAGTCTGTAAATTACTTTTTAAGCGTGATACTTCCTTCCAGTGCATTTCCCCTCAATTATTTTGCATATGGTATAATGAAGTAAATGATTTGTATGTTTAGATGATGCACTTAAATCAAGAATAAGAAACAAACAGGAGGAGATAGGAGACAACAGGCGAAAGCTATCTAGCAATAGAATAGGAAAGAATCTTTAAGTGTTAATCTTGAGACGTATAGAAATCGATTTTAGGCTCAATTGAGAGGCTGCTCTCTCAATTATCAAGTGAAAGTGAGGCTTTCGAATATGAGTGATTTGGATTTAAAGAAGAGTATTGATGCGAATAAAGCACAGAAAGAAAAGTATCAAAGGGTTGTGAATAGCATCAGATCTAATGGGCTCTCATCTATGAGAACTTGGGATGATTTAGACTATTATATTGAGCATTGTGAGAACATTATTGGCTATTTAGATAGCGACCAAGGGTATCATTATTTATCAAACTATCGGAATAAACTAGAAGATAATGTGAAGATTCTAAAAGAGTATAGAACATTTGTTACGGATTCGAATAAAGCATTTGTCAATTTATATAATACATTAGAGGCAGAAATTAATAACCTCAATACTATTATTTCTCAAGAGAGGGAAGCTTATAATAAAGGAAAATATTTCTGGGAAAAAATTTAGTAGTAGGAAAATTACTGAATTGGAGGACAAAAGATGGATGCAAATATTGAATTCAAAGAAGGTAGCTACACTAGTAATTCGATTAGATATAGTGATGATGAGATAGGAGATATTCTTAATCAATTATCTGAGATAAAAAGTCTTCTTGAGGAGGTTTCGTCTGAAGTTACTAGTATAGAAGAAAAAGAACAACAATGGGAGGGAGAGAGTAAAGAACAGTACCTAGAACTTAAAAATTTTATGAAAAGGTACAACACGGATTATAGCACGAGCGTGGATAACCTACATTCCACTATTTCTAATTTAGCTCAACTACTGGATTCTATTCCTAGTGCACACCCAATAAAGGAGATAGATAACGCATGAAACTTACATTGGAAGCCTTATATATGTTGCAGCTATTTAATGATTTTTCAGATGATTTATCTTTTCTTCCTCTCCAAATGCAAGCAGGGGAGGATAGAAAAGCTGCTTTACAACGTGCCATAAAAAAGGGATATGAAGATTTACAAAATGTTGGTCTGATTGTAGATGAGGAGCCAACTGAAGAATGTTTGGAGTACGGTTATTATTTAAAAGAGTATCATGAATCATTCTATCACTATCAGATAGATACTGATTATTTTTGTGCTCCAGCGGTTGATGACTTTAAAAGAATGACAATAGTGATAACGAAAAATGAGGATGGCTCTTATACTATTCAACGAACAGCCAGTATTCTTTTCCTCGGAGCAGTATTGAAGGGGCATAAAATATTTGACGGCCTAGATGATAGGGTAAAAGATTATAAGAAGTCAGATTATGAAAGTGAGCCAATGTTTCGATTGTTGACTTATCATAGAGAGGACGAGTCTTTAAGAATAGCAGTTGAAAAATTTAAGAGTTTGGCTCAAGATACTGTCTATTTTCTACATGATAACAGTCTGTATGAGTATGACCTTGAAAATCAAATACAGCGTTCCATAGACGGTGACCAACTTCGACACTTAATTATGAAAAAAATGAAAGTGGAGGTCTAACATGGCGGAAAAAATCAGTGTTGAAACAAATGATTTAGAACAAATTATCTGTCAATCTCTCCATATCACCCAATTATTAGAGCAGATTTCAAACAAAATAACGGATGTAACAAATAGAATTCCGAATATTTCTTCTGAAGGGTCATTCCATGATCTAATTGCAACTAGTTCAACAAATGGAGGCTTAGCCTTATTTTCGCTCAAAGCTAAAGAATTTTTAACTCTGTCTGAGGTATTTGCTCAGCATATTCAAAACACATATGAGACAATGGTAGATGTTGACCGAGCATTGGCTATTTATGTCTTGGAAATGTTTTTAAATGATCCTTATACTGCGGAGGAGGATAAGCAATTTATCAGAGAAAATCCTGATTCTACTCTTGAAACCTGTATAGAGAACATTAAGCAAGCTAAAGAGACCGAAGAAGGAGGTGAAGAATCGTGACAGAATACTATTCATGTAGAGATCATTTTGAGCTCCCAGTTCCTCAACAAAATTTTCTACTAAGCATGAGATCGGTTTTAAACTCAATCGAGGAAGTCTCTAATGTTGTAAAAACTGAGGGAGTTTCTCATCTGTGTAAAGCGGACATAAATGAGGTTAAGTCTATGTCTGCATTTGAAGAGGCAACGAATCGTAGTTATCGTATGCTAATTGTTGCTCAAGAAATCCATCAAAAAGTTCTTGAGACAATTGATAGTAAGCTTACAGTTGGTTTGGATGAGACTTTTGCAACTCTAAATGATGTTAATGGACAGAATAAACAATATACTGCTGAGACTATGAGCTATGAAGAAGAAGGAAGACTTGTTGATAATAGCACCTATCCTGGTGTAGGTTCCTCAAATACTAAGATTACAGTCACGAAAAAGTATACCCTTGCTCAGCTTCTAGATGGTAGTACTAGTCCTATCCAGGCAGCAAAAGACATTTTCGATAAGCGTTTATCTTTTGTAAGAGAAAGAATTAAAAATAGAGACGCTCTGAGCAATGAAGAAATCGAAATGATTGAGGGAAAGACTGACGAGGAGTTGGTTAAAATCTACTTCCCAACTACTTTTGATGATTATATCAAATTGAAAGCAACAAATTGGCAAGAGCAGAATAAGGAAGCGTTAGCTTATTTAGAGTTAGGCTTAAGAGGAGTTGCAACTGTGGCCGCTATTGCTGGTGCTGTCGCTGCTAGTGTAGGGACTGGCGGTATGGCACTTCCGGCTGTTGGCGCATTGGCTTCCACGTTCTTATTTGCAGATGGGGCTTATGGTGCAGCAACAGGGACGACGATGATATCAGGTACCCAATTGACGAAAGAAGAACGTTTATGGGCTCTTGCAGAAACCGTCGCTGCTGTAGTGAGTTTAGGGGCCTCCCGTATTTTTGCTCCTTTAGCTAGAGTTATACGGAGTGAAAGATTGGCTGCTGCTGCTATTGCAGCGGGTAAAGCTGATGACGCAGTTGATCTTGCAAGAGTAAGCTATGATGTTATGACAAAGAATGAAGAAGAAGCTGGGGCATCGATAGCTGGCTATCTATTATCTAAAGGTAGTCGATCTGCTTTTAGGAGAAGGGGGCATGATTCTGCTACTCATGGAGCTAGTGTTGTAAACAGAGGTGAAACTGAATTTGTAGACGGACACTTCACAAATCCAGAACTAGAAACTAAATATAGACAGTATCTGGATAAGCAGCATAGAACGGGCGAGCAAGCTCTAGAGCCGTTAGATTGGAAACATAAAAACGATTTGATGACGTCTAATCGTGAGAGAGGTCGTCAATTTGAAATGGAAAAACTAAAGGCATTCAAGGAAACTGCGGATAAAGTTGAGGAGCAAATTACTATTGCTGTTACTGGTCCCAGTGGTGAAACAGTGCGTACACGTGTTGATGCGATGGGTTATGACAAAGAAACTGGAAGCCTAGTAATTCATGAGTATAAATCATCACCAACTGCTCCTTTAACTGTTAATCAAGAAAAAGCATTTGAATTGATTAGAGGAGGGGCTAAAGCAGTAGTTGTTGGGAAAGGTAAAGGAGTCTTTAAAGGTGGCTTTGAACTTCCTGAAGGAACAGAAATTACTGTCATTAGACCTTAAGAATAGGAAATATAATGGTAAAGTTTACAAAAATAGATAAACAACAAAGAAAAGAATTGAACAACTTAATACGATCAGCCGTAAAAAAATTAAAAATTAGTTCAAAAAGTGAACGTTACTTTGTTAAAGTAGGAGATTATTTAGTGAAGTATCTGATTGATATCAATTTTCCAGATAATCAGTTTTCTCTTACAATTACACCTTCAATCAAACCTTATATTCTTGATGATATATTTTGGGAAGTATTTGATATGGCTGATAATTCTCTACAACCTATGAGTCTTAGAGCTATTGGGGCTTTTACAGTGGGGTCTTTGATGTTAACTCCTGTGAATGTAAAAATGGAGTGGACACCAGAGAATATTGATATGTCAGAAGTTGAAGAGCTTGTATTTAATACCCTATCTGATCTTCATAGAGATATTTCGAATCTAGTCGCTAGTTTTAATGATATAGAAGATTACTATTCATATGCAATAGATCATGGGTTGACCAATGAGAATTATCATCTTACGACTATGCTTATGATGATATACAACAAAAAGTATGCGGATGCTAAAAATATGGCAGAGGATTTATTGCTAAATCATAAACGTGGAAGCTTTAAAAATGGCGATAAATGGATTAATGAATATATAGTAGACTACTGTAATGAAAGGATGGAGAAATGAGTATATTTGAAACAAATCAAATTGATACAATGGGTGTTAAAGATGGTAATCTAGAGTTAGTAATTATTGATACTTGTGATTGGGAATACGAGGCAGAGCACTTTGAACTGCTTCAGGACAAACTCAATAACTATTTATTATACCTAGATACAAAACAATACGAACCTAAGTATGGAGATCAATTTGAAAAAATTATTATCTCAATTCATTTTATGTATGACCTTGTTGAAAATGCCGTGACCTTTCTTAACACAGTTTCTCAACAATTAGCTGATGCAGGGTACACACTACATATTCATCTGCCAGACTAGTTGCTGGTTCTTTAAAAATCTCGCTTGAAGCTTTCAAACGGGATTTTTGTCTTTATAGACTAAAACGCCTCTCCTACTACGCTAGGGCTGATAGCAACAAGTCTTATCAATTAATTCTGTAAACCATCGGTTAGCAGGGGAGGGGTTGAGCTTGGTGAATCAGTCAGGTATATTAACCGGCAGACAGCGGATGAAGTAAAATAGATAGTAAAAAGAGACGCTTAGACGTCTCTTTTTACTATATGAACCACTTTGTAACTTCATCTTAAGATATAGTTCTTAATGGCTTTTGCGACTCCGTGCTCATTGTTGCTTTTAGTGACGGCATTTGCCTCGGTTTTGACTGCTTCAGGGGCATTGCCCATAGCGACTCCGAGTCCAGCCAGTCGCAGCATAGGAAGGTCATTGAAGTTGTCTCCGATTGTCATGACCTGCTCTAGAGGCACTTGGTAGTGCTGGGCAATTTCGTACAAAGCTTGCTCCTTGGAGACATGCTTGGCCGTGACTTCCATGTAGTTGTCCTTTGAGAGACAAAAAGCTGTCTTGGGAAAGTCCAAGGTCTGTAGGTAGTCATGGAGTTTCTGGATGACAGGCGCTTGATCAATGAGAAGTAGCTTGTGGACGGGCATTTGCGCATCTAGTACTGGCATTAAGACATTCTGAATCATCGGCTGCTCCCCCGTAATAGCAGCCTCTATCTGCACCCACTTATCCAGACGGTCGGCAATCCAATCCTTACCGGAATAGAGATTGATGGACACACTAGGAAATTCAGCCTTGACCAGTTCCAGAAAAGTGCGGATCTCTTTCTTGTCTAGAGGGTGCTCGATAATGGTCTCGTAAGCTTGCGGGTCACCCTTGATGACCAGAGCGCCATTGTAGCAGGCTAGCGGATTATCTCCCAGTCCCAGCTCCCGGGCAATGGGCTCCATACCTAGAGGAGAGCGAGCAGAAGCGAGGACGAAAGGGATTTGTCCTCGGTTTAGCAGGGGAAGGATGTCTTTGAGCTCAGGATCTACTTGGTGCTGGTCGTCTAAAATGGTGCCGTCAATATCACTGATAATCAGGCGAATCGGTTGTTTTATCATAGCTCGTCCTCCTTTGTATCTAATGATCCAATTTAATAAATTATTTTAACCTTGTCTCCGAGCAGTTTTTGGACTTCAGGGCTGGGCTTTTGGTCCGTGATCCAGTAGTCAAAGTCGCTGACAGCACTCAGGATGTACTTAGACTCTTTCTGCCATTTGTCTTGCTCAGCCAGCAGAATCTTAACCTTGGCGTGGTTCAAAGCCAGTCTTTTCAGGTGAGCATCAGCCTCGTCTTCAAAGCTGACCAGGCCATCAGAGACACTAGCTGCCCCGATAAAGGCAATGTCAAAAGAAATTTGCTCTAGCAGCTCTGCTTCATTGAGCGCGTAGTAGAAGCGGTTTTTGGGATAGAATTTTCCACCTAAGAGATGAAAGTCCACTTTGTCCTGACTGCTCAGCATGATGGCATTATCCAGCGAGTGAGAGTAGATTGTCATAGGCTCCTTGATGCGCTGTGCCAGATGGAGAACGATGGTTGAGACATCAAAGAAAGCTATTTGCCCTGCCTTGAGAAAGTCATGGGCTTTTCGCGCTATATCCTTTTTTTCTTGGCTCAGCTGTTTGAGACGGTCGTTAAAGGAGGGAATTTGCCGGCTAGTATCCAGCGGGATAATACCTCCATGAGTGCGCTGCACAAGCTTACGCTCGCTCAAAATCGAAAAATCTCTTCGGATGGTATCTTTAGAAACCTGAAAATGCCCTACCATATCCCTGGCTGACAGCTGTTTTTTCTCAGCCAAGAGCTCTAAGATTTCAGCTAAGCGTTG
>ERZ772766.216-NODE-216-length-34915-cov-37.159696_pt1 | contig 34915 bp, 32 predicted proteins | sample MGYA00511379_ERZ772766 | MGnify/ENA primary metagenome ERZ772766 (study PRJEB29015, sample SAMEA2737895) | human oral metagenome | biome: human oral; feature: human-associated habitat; material: dental | place: China | collected 2116 ... | reverse complement strand
AGAGCAGCGGGATGGGGGCGGCGGCCTGGCGGGCGTAGTGGTGGACGCGCCAGTAAGCCCCGTTGACGCCGATCTCGTCGGCGCCGACGGCGATCTCGACGGCGTCCTTGAGCGCCTGACCGGCGTCGGGGTCGCCGGGGCCGCGACCGTGTCCGTAGTGTCCGAAGCTGAGGAACCCAAATGCTTTCATGCAATCTTCAACTACACGGGCCGTCAGGACATTCCGGCGGTCGGCGCGAGCCACGTCACCCGGCTCCGGCCATCCCCTCTCGTACCAGCACCTGATTAATGCGGCCGATAGCGGCCGCGCACCCATCCTCGTCAGCCATCACCTTGCCCAGCGCTCCAGCGGTATCGGCCAAGGCGTCAGCGGCACGCAGCCTCTCAGCAAGAGCCTCTCCGGTGATGCGCATGAGCGGGCGTGGTGCCACGCCCAGCTCACGGAGGCGACCGGCCCAGAAGGACTGATCACCGAAGAAGGGGCTGATGACCTGCGGAGTCCCCGCATGGAGCGCGGCGCCCACAGTTCCCACCCCACCGTGGTGGACGATTGCTGCGGCTCTCGGTAGGAGCCCGCCCAAGGGAGCCTCCTCGACTGCGAGAATGTCACCACCTCCCGACACGCTCAGTCCTGACCATCCGGCCAGGAGGATCCCTCTACGTCCCGCACGGCGCAGACCATCCACCACTTCTCGGGCGAGCCGCGCCGGGTCGTCGTGTCTCATACTTCCGAAGCCGATGACAACGGGTGGCGGCCCGTCAGCCAGGAAGCGCTCGATGTCCGGCGGAAGAGTCCCGGTCTCACGCGACCGCCAGAACCCGAGGGGGCTCTGGGAGGAATGCCACTCGGGCGGTGCCGCCAGCAGACGGGGGCTCCAGGCACTGAGAATCCCCCGCGTGGCGACGATTCTGGAGAAGGGGATCGGACGCGTCTTGAGACCGAGACGCGCCGACCGCCACTGAGCCACCATCCTTCGCCATGGCGCCTCGGCCGCCCCGACCAGCAACCAGGAGGCCCGGCGCAGCAGCCGCGGCGTCCCAACCGGGGCGAGGGGAGCCCGAAAGGCGCTCGTCGGCGGCCCGGTGGGGATGAGTTGAGCAGGCAGCCCGGGGATCTTGAGCCTCTCCGCGAGGCTCGCTCCACCCAAGACCTTCTGGGTGAAGACGGCAATATCGGCCCGGCCGGCCTCCCCGTGCGCGAGCTCCGCGAGATCATTCAGCCACCGCCGCATCAGCGGGCGTATGCGGCCCAGCGAGCGCACGGCACGAACCGGCCCCGCTCCCACGAGCTCGTCCTGGAGATCGAGGATGCTGTCGTCCAGACCGATGAATTCCACACCGAAGCGCGCAGCCAGGTTGTCAAAGCGCCTCGGCGCCGCGACGACAGGATGGGCCCCGGCTTCGGAGAGGGCGCGGGCCAGCACCAGGAACGGTTGAACGTCGCCGCGGCTCCCAGTGGTGATGAGCAGCGGCCTGCAACCGGTGATCAACGAGGATGAGTCGGTCGTACTCATGAGATCCCTCCTCACCGCAAGAGGCTAGTGGCTCGGTCGTCCCGTTAACCAGGAGGACCACCACGATGGTGGTGACCCTGTCCAGCAGGCCACCGTCGAAGGACTTGTCCCTCGTTAGCTACGCATCCTTGGCTCACGGCTGAGGTCACCCACCGACGAGCCACGGACGTTCAGCCAACGAGGAACAGCCTCCTTGTAGTCGAGGTAGGCCTGTCCGAACCTCACCTCCAGGGCCGCTTCCTCCGCCGGGATCTGGTACCGGTCGATCAGCCAGACGAAGCCGACCAGGGGGATCACCACGGACGGGCTCCTACGCGCGATCGCGTGCGAGAGCAGCACCCCCGCCAGGCCCAGGTACATAGGATTGCGCGTTATCCGGTTGGGGCCGTCCACAACGAGGTGCTGCGCACGCTCAACCCTGACCGGATCGACCGTGGTGCGATGCCGAAGAAAATTGCCCGCACTTGCGGCGAGCAAACAGAACGAGCCCCCGAGAACGGGAGCGGCCACCACCATCGACGACGGCGTCACTCTCCGACCGCGGGCCACGACGCCCTGCGCCAGCCCCGCCATTGCCAGCAGCACCGCCGGTGGCGGCCGCCTGAACCTCTGTCCGATCACCACGCCATCCTCTCACCTGCCATGCACCAGCGGAGAACCAGGCTCAACCACCTGGAAGCACTGGACCGACAGGACGCGCGACCAGCATTCTCTCAGTAATTTATGATTCAATTTCATGATTGATTTCACCGCTTTTTGCGCCGACTCCGTTGAACAATGGCCACACGGTTCATTGTGGTCCAACGAGTTCGGCGTGTTGGACGGCGGGACGCGCAGCACCTTCCACCCCGACCCGATGTGAGAACAGATATGAGACAGCCAGCAAGGACGACCACCATTACCCTGTGGGGGGCGTTTGTCGCCGCCCTTGCCCTGGCTGTGACCATCACTGCACCCGCCATTGCGATCGACCCGGGAGGCCGGGAAGAGGCCCTGCCCGCCGCCCCGTCACCCAACCCCAGCGTGCCGAGCATCGGCACCACCGTCTTGAGTGACGGCACCCCCGTCGGCATTGTCGTGGCCGGAGGCGACGGCGGCCTGCTGCATATCGTGGACCTCAATACCCAGACAGTGAGGTCACGAGAGCAGCTCGCTCCGGAGAACACCGACGTGCAGCCCTGGGAGTTCGCCAGGTTGTCGAACCGGCACGTCCTGCTCGCCAGCGGTGGCGGACAGCTCTTCGAGATCGATCCCGATGCCCCCGAAGGGCAGAAGGCGACGAATCTGAGCGATCCGTCCCGACCCGGCTACGAGCAGGTCGCCGCCTACAGCAAGTTCCTCTGGGACGTCGTCGTCGACGAGCACGACCGGGCCTATGTCGCCACCCAGAGCGATCGCGGCGGCCACATCCTGCGATACGACCCCTCCGCCAACCAGGGAAAGGGCCAGTGGATCGACCTGCTGCCGGGAGGAGTTCAGTCAGGAGAGACTGAGGTGCGCAGCCTCGCCTACGACAACGGGTTCCTCTACGCCGGGACGGGAACGAAGAGTCTCTCCATCTTCCGGATCAACACCTCCACCAACACCGCCACCAAGCTGTCGGTTCCCAGTCACGTCACCGCCGGTCTCGGTCACCTCGAGCGACTGCAGGTCAAGGCCGGCAACCTGTACGTCGGCACGAACGTTCCGGGCAAAATCCGGCCGACCTGCGGGGGAACCTGCGTCCTGGACCCGGCTACCGGAGCTCAGAGGACGAAGGACGGCAAGCCGATTGAGCTGGACACCTGGTCCAGCCAAGTCGTCACCCGCCCCGGTGAGGCCGAGAAGGTCTATTACTCCGTACAGAGTAAGGCAGTCCCAACACTCATGGAATACGACCCACGGACCAACACCTCGCGGGCACTGGCCGAGAAACTGACCTCCTCGGCCCGGCCGAGCCAGTCGAGCTGGGCGACACACGACCACTTCATCTCAGCAGGCAAGGACGACGGCAGCATCTCCATTGTTCACGCCTCTGAGCGCATCGCGAAAAACCTCACCAATGACACGAACCAAAGCAGTGGGATCGTGGGGTCGCCCCGAACCATCCAGTCCTTGGCAGCAGTCCCCGGCGGGGACCTCTACGGCTCCTGGTACATGACCGCTCCGATGCTCCTTCGCGCCACCCCCAACGCGCAGGTAGAGAAGACGACGTACAGCCTGACCAAGGCCCCGCTGGGCCAGGTCGAGGGATTCGGACACAACAGCAAGTGGTTCGTCACGGGCATCTACCCCAGCGGCGAGCTGGTCACATACGAGATGGGGGCGAACGGGCCAACGATGCCGCAGCGCCAGTCGGTGAAGATCACGACCGATGCCAGCCAGGCGCGGCCGTACACCATCGTGCCGATCGATACGGATCAATTCGCCGTCGGCACCACCCCCATGAACAAGAACGGCTCCGGGGCGCTGTCCATCTACGACGCTGCGCGCAACGAGATCTCCACCTACCCGCTGGACAAGATCGCCTATGCGGATCCGTCCCTGCGAGGCTCGTTGAGCAACCGCCGGCCACTTTCAATCGTCCATTACAAGGACAAGCTGTACGTGGGGACCAGTGCGAGCGGTGACGGCATGAACGCCGCCCAGACGGAGGCCACCGCCCCCAGGCTCTTCGAGTTCGACGTGAAGACAAAGCAGGTGACGCGCGTGATGACACCGTTCAAGGATCAGCGTTCCATCACGGCCCTGACCTCGGGCAGCGACGGCACCTTGTACGGGACCACCGGCATGCACGTCTTCACCGTGAACCCGGCCGACTTCACGATCGGACGCAGCCGAGCGCTGACAAAGCAGGGCTACGCCGACGCCAACCGCAGTCAGCTGATAGAGCGCGACGGCGTGCTCTACGGCATCATGGCTGGCCGGCTGCGGGCCCTGAGCACATCCTTGCAGGACGACGGCACCGTCATCGCCGACTCCGTGAACACCCCCCGAGGAAAGGTCTACGTCAGCTCCCTGACCCTCGGCGCCGACCGCAATCTCTACTACGCACGGGGAGCCACGATCTACCGTTACACGTTCCCAGCGGGCTGAGGCGGATGCCGCTTGACCGTCGGGATGCCGATGGCAGAGCCCGCCGGCCTTGTTGGTGGTTCCGGGCGGTGCGAGGCCGGGCCGGCCGCCCGACTCACCACGCCGTCCCTCATCATCCCGCGTCGGCCGCCGTCGCCGGTTCCGTCGGCTCCTCCGCCGAGTCCGGCTCCTGCGACGCTGTCGGCTCGCTGACCTCGACCTCGGCCATATCCTCGGCCTCGGCGATCTGCTCCATTGCGGTCTTCTGGGACAGGGGCACCTCGGGAAGGAAGACGGCGATGACGGAGGTCGCGACGAACAACGGAATCATCCAGCCGAAGATCGGCAGGAGGGCGTCGGCGTAGGAGCTCGCCACGGTATCGTGCAGGACGGTGGGCAGCTGATCGACCAGGGCAGGAGTGAGCGAGGAGGTGTCGGCGTCCTTGAACTGGGCCAGTGTCCCCAGGACGACCGGGTCGGCGCTACGGGCCAGCTCCCCGATCCGATCGGTGAGGTTGGAGGTGAGGCCGGAGGAGAAGGCCGCACCGATGAGTGAGGCGCCCAGGGAGACGCCGACCTCGCGGAAGAAGTTGTTGCCACTGGTGGCCGTGCCCAGGTGCCTGGCCTCGATGGCGTTCTGGACCACGGTGACCAGGAGCTGGAAGAACATGCCGATGCCCGCTCCTATGAAGAAGGTAGCGGCCGAGACCTCCCAGACGGGAGACGTCGTCGTCAGACGGGAGAGCCAGAAGGAGGCGCTGGCGGCGACCAGGGGCCCCAGGACCGGGTAGATCTTGTAACGGTCGGTGCGCGAGACGAGGATGCCGGAGAGGATCGAGGAGACGAGCATCCCGATCGTGATGGGTACCAGGAGCAGGCCGGAGGCGGTGGCCGAGTACCCGTAGACCATCTGGAGGTAGGTGGGCAGGTAGCTCATGACGCCGATCATCCCGCCCATAGCGAGCATGCCGACCACTGTGGCCACGATGAAGGTGCGGTTGGTCAGGATCGACCAGGGCAGGATGGGGTCGGCGGCGCGGGTCTCGACGTAGGCGAACAGCCCCCAGCAGACCAGACCCGCGGCGCCCAGGCCGATGATGACGGGGCTGGTCCACGCGTACTGGTTGCCGCCCCAGGTGGCCATGAGGACGATGGCGACGGCGCCGGCGTCCATGAGCGCGAGCCCCCACCAGTCGATGGGGCTGGTCAGGCGGTGACTGGGCAGGCGCAGGACGATGGCAATGGCGACGAAGGCGAGGACACCCAGCGGAAGGTTGATCCAGAAGGTCCAGCGCCAGGAGACCGAGTCGGTCAGCCAGCCGCCGATGATGGGCCCCAGGATGGAGGCGATGCCGAACATGGCTCCCATGGGGGCCATGTAGGTGCCGCGCACGCGCGGCGGGATGAGGTCGCCGGTGATCGCCTGGGAGGAGATCATGAGGCCGCCGCCGCCCAGGCCCTGGATGAAGCGGTAGATGATGAGCTGAGTCATGGTGTCGGCGGTGCCGCACAGGGCCGAGCCGATCAGGAACAGGGCGATGGCCACCAGGAAGAGGTTCTTGCGGCCCACGAGGTCGCCGAGCTTGCCGTAGACCGGCATGGCCACGGTGATGGCCAGGGTGTAGGCGGTCAGGATCCAGGCCATGTGGGCGGCGCCGCCGAGATCGCCCACGATGGTGGGCAGGGCCGTGCCGACGATCGTCTGGTCCATGGCGGACAGGAACATGACCACCAGGAGTGAGGCGTAGACCGCCCAGAAACGGCGGTCGGGGCGGAAGTCCGCCCCCGGTTCGTGGAGGGCGATGCCGGCGGGGGCCGGCGTCGAGGCGCTTTGAGTCACGGATACGACCTTTACGGTTGAGGTAGGCGGGTAAAACGAACAGTGAGGAGGACTGAGAGAGCCGAGCGCGCGGCTAGCCCGGTGAGTGCGACGGCGTCGGGCCGTCGGAAGCGCCGGAGGCCGCTTCAGCGGATCGAGGGTGAGCAGCGACGTCGGAGATCGCCTTGACCATGACGCGGACGGCGTCCGCCAAGCGGACCTCGGGACGCTGGACCGAGGCTTCGGGTGCCTCGGCTCGTGCCTGCGCCTCCTCCCGGCGCTGCTCCCAGGGATGAGTGCGTCCGCACCACAGGTCCATGGCGCTGCGCTGGATCGCCATGGCCAGGGCCACGACGGCACGAGCGCGCGAGTCATCAGGTTCCGTGCCCAGGCGGCGGCTGGCTGCGTCGGTCAGGGAGACGGCGATGGCGCGCAGGCGCTCGTGGATGGTTCGCTCAATCTCCGGGTTGTCTCGCACGATCTCCGGAAAGGACAGGAGCCAACCGCGCTCGGACTCGACGGCTTCGGCACCGGAGGCGAGCAGGACGCCAAGGTCCTCCAGGAGGCTTCCGGAGCCGTTGATGAAGGCCTCGACGGCCTCGGGCTCAGGGGGCTCCAGGCCGACGACAAGGAGATCGGCCTTGGAGGAGAAGTGGTTGAAGACGGTGCGCCGGGAGACTCCGGCGAGAGTTGCGACGTCGTCGACCGTCATAGCGGAGTAGCCACGCTCCCTGGTCAGGGTGAGCGCGGCGGCGCGGATGGCCGCGCGGGTGCGTTGCGCATGGGTGGCGCGCAGGTCGGTTCCGGTCACACACTCATATTGCACTCAGTGCAGCCTTGCACTCAATGCAAGTTCGCGCGAGGTTCCTCACGAGGTTCTCGAACCGGGCACCGACGAGGCACCGTGCGCAGCAAGACTGGCCAAGATTTGCTGAGCGGTGTCCAAATCTGCAGCAAAGGCTCCGCCCCAAGCGGATCTCAGGCACTCTCGTAGACAGCGATCTCGACGAGGTTCCGATCGGGGTCGCGCACGTAGAGGCTGCGGATAGCGCCACGGGCGCCTGTCCGCTTGACGAGGCCGAGCTCCACGGGGACCGCCTTGGCGGCAAGATGCTCACGAATCTCGTCGATCGTGCCGTCAGCAACCAGACACAGGTCCGCGCTCCCAGGGATGGGCTGCGTGGCATGCGGAGCAATCGGATCGTCCGCCGCATGGAGGTTGATCTTCTGGTCCCCGAAGCGCAGTGCCGTTCGCCCATGCCCGAAGGTGATGATCTCCATGCCCAGAACCCGCGAATAGAAGTCGACGCTTGCCTCGATGGAGTGGACCGTCAGAACGATGTGGTCAATGCCGGTGATACGCACCGAACAATTGTCCCTGACACCCTGGGAGTGACAGCCGTGGGCCAGCTCCTCACCGAGGGGCGAACGGTTGTGGAGCGCCGACTGGCCGGCACACGCTTCGACACCAGGGCTCCGGGGCGTCGCGCGCAGGTCCCGCACAGCCTGAGCAACGTTAGGCGGCTCGCACAGGGCCGCCTTCAGGAGTGGAGGCGCGCCTCGTAAGCCTCGATCTCGCCGACCTTGGGGCCGTAGCTGCTGGCGGGGTCGTGACACAGGTCGAGCCAGATGTCGATGAGCGCCCAGGCAGCGGGCGCCGCGATGACGTTCTGCCCCATGCACAGGATCTGGGCATCGTAGTTCTCCACTGAGCCGCGCACGGTGAGCAGGTCGTGCGCGGTCGCCGCGCGCACTCCCGGGACCTTGTTGGCGGCGATGGCGGTTCCCACGCCGGTACCGCAGATGAGCACACCGCGGTCGGCCCGCCCCTCGGCAACCGCCCGGGCGACCTGGAAGGAGACCTCCGGGTAGGTGATCTCCGGTGCGGACAAGTCGACGACGCCGCTCACGCGCTCGTCCTCGACCAACCGCTCTTCGATGGCGTCCTTCAGGAGAGCTCCGTTACCTGGAGCACCGATGGCGATTCGCATGACCCAAGTCTCTCAGGCCTCATCGCGGCAGGCTCGCCTGCCGCGATCAACGTGTCAGCGAGACTCCCCCTACGGCGGCAAAATCGGCGATAACCTCATAGAGAGCCCGGCCCTCCCTAATCTTGTCGAAACCATCGAGTACCTGCGCAGGTAGGGCTATGGGATCGGCGGCGTAGGAGGACAGGTCGAAGTTCACCCTGATCTGGGATACGTGAGAGCTCCAGGTGTGTGCAGCGCAGGGGTCGGTAACCCGGAAAGGCATGGGGGCCGCATCGATTCCTCGATCCCGCACGACCTGCTCGCTCATCGCGACCATCTCCGGGGACTCGGCGTCATAGATCAGGCGGCCACCGGGAAAGCGGCGGGCCATCGCACTGACGAGGTCTCGAACTGAATTGCTCTCCAGGAAGTATAAGACCCCGGAGGCCACGGCAATCAGTCCGCCGCTGGCGTCGACCTCATCCATCCAGCGGTGATCGGTCAACGAGAAGGGCAGTTCGCGCTCTCGCTCATGGGGCTCGGTCCAGGTGCGTCGGGCTTCGAGAACACCAGGGAAGTCGAGGTTGTAGATCAGCGCCCGACCGTTGTCGACCTCGTCAACGAGACGATCCAGTCCACAGCCGAGATCGACGACGGCGGCTTCGGGGTGGGTCTCCAGGTAGCGCCGGATCTCCGTCACGGCGGCAAGGTGACGCAAGGCGTAGATGGCAGCGGGCATCTCTCCCATGTCCATATCCTCGACACCAGGGCGGACGGCGGAGACCATCGAGACCAGGCGCTCGGACCAGGAGTCCCGGAAACAGCTCGGCCAACTCCGCGCAGCACGGGCCCGCCCCAGAAGCGGGAAGAAGAGAGTCTCCTGAACCCCAGGATCGATCATGGCCCACACCCTAGGAGACAGCGCCACTCTTGTCGATATTGACAATCAAGTGCATGAGTGAGGATGGGTGCGTTCTTCGTCCACAGAAGCGGACATAGGGCGACAGAAGACGTGATCTGCGTCGCAATATGGCGGCCGTCGGGCGTCACTGCATCCCACATGACAGCATCGAACTCGGCGTCAGAGCACACAGAGGAGAGGAGGATCGGCTGATGTCACGAAGAGAGGAGCGCGTCGCACAGCACCTCGGAGTGCTGGAGCGCGACGGCACCCTGGTCATCCCCTCATCTCAAACTCGGCTCATCCTCAAGCTCATCGTCTTCAGCGTCTTCACGGCGATCAGTGCCGCCATCATCCTTACCGCACCAGCAACATCCGGCAACTCGGCGGCACCCCTGGTACTACTGACGATCGGACTCGCACTCACCGCCCTGTTTTTACTCGCATCCGTGGCAACCTACAGGCAGTTGACTCAGAGGATTCGGCTGGTGCTCACATTCCAGGGAATGAGGCTAGAGAACGAGAACGGCAACATCATCGAACAGGTAGAATGGCGCGATATCGAACACTTCCGGGCAATACACTCCCGAGCGGGAACAATAGCCGCCATTTACTACTATCTGACCGATACTGGGAGGGAGCGTCGACGCGATTTCCTGGCCACCGACCCGATCGGCAGAAACCAGTTCCTCGTACTCAAGGTATCCTGGGCAGGGAAAAGCAAATCAGTCGCCCTCCCCTCAGGATTCGCCATCTCAAACGCCGATCTGATCGAGCTCCTCGAGAAGGCTCGTCATCGTTACCGATAGAGAACATCGGCAGAATCCGAGCCGAAAGTACGGACGTTAACGCGGTGGGACTAGGCAGGTAGAACGCTCTTCAGGTCACCAGCACGATCCTTGCAGCATCGTTCAGCCGATCATGTAGACCATGCCGCGCCCGCTCCCGACGAGCACGTCAGCAAATCGACAGGCCGCCCGAAGATAGCTGGCAACATAGGATATACGTTCTCCACCGCTGATCCCATCACCGTGTTCCAATATCGGAAATTCCTCTTCCAGGCACAACGACTTCAAATCCAAACTGATGGCCTTCATCTCTTCAGGTCTCAACACCCTGACCCACGGCTCCCACCCCATTCCGAACATGCACACTTTTCCTTCGAACATGTGGTAAGAAGGACGAGGTCCACCGTCGTAGCCCCCGGTTCGACTGAGCTCCTGCAACTCGCTCCAGGCTTTGTCCAAATAGAGCATGTCTTGCTCCGGAACCACCTGTCTCATGATCGCCGTACCCGACATGGCACCGACTTCCATTCCCAATGCATCTGCAAGGGGATCACATGATAGGAACATCGAGGGGCATTCAAGCGCGTCTTCAATTCTGTCCGCCTCAACAGCATATGCATAGTATCGAATTCCCATGACACTATCGTGCAGGATGACCTGCAAGGTAAACACCCCGACCTCCCCGCCCTGGGGATAACGTTCTTCGTCCACAGCTTGCGATCACCGAACACTCCCGAAATCCTGCGCTCGACACAATCGATTGAGCGCAGATGGATTCACGTGAAGCGATCCGGCAAGTTCCAGCAGGGGCCACGCGGCCGAATCAACACCACTGAGCGCTCCGACTCGACCCACCGGCGCTGCGCGGTCACCGGGTCCCAAGGCCGTCCCGGTCGGCGCCGCCGCGGGCGCCGCCTGCTCGCCGGCCTCTGTCGAGCGGAGCACGGACTAACCCCGAGAGCCCGACGACTCGCGCAACTTTGCAGATTCGCAACAATCCGTTACCTTATCGTGAGACGTCTGACATCTGTCGTCGCCACTCCCCCGGCGCAGGCAAGGCTGCCTCGCCTTCCCGAACGGATCACGTATGACATCGAAGAATCCCTCCTCCCTGAGGCGCCTGTCCGCCCTCCTGGGATCCCTGGCCCTGGCCGTCACCGGCATGATCGCCGTCGCGCCCCCGGCGCATGCCACTCCCACGGCCGACGGCCTGATGGATATCGTCATCACTCAGGTGGACGCCCCCGAGGACGGCCTCTACGCCGTCGGCGACGTCATGACCTTCAACATCACCCTCACCAACACCAGCGGTGAGGCCCACTCCTACGCCCCAGCCTCGACGAACCTGTCCGGGAACGTCACCAAGTGCCGGTGGCGCAACATCCCCGCCGGGGTCACCAAGACCGACTGCGCCGGCCTGGCCACGCACACGGTGACCATCGAGGACCTCAAGGCCGGCGGCTTCACCCCGCAGATCGCCTACGAGGTCAAGGCCGTGGAGTACGCCGGTAAGGCCCTGAGCACCCCGGAGACGATCAGCGGCGCGACGAGCCCGGTCAAGGCCAACTCGCTGCGGGTCGAGTCGATCACGCCGTCGTCGAGCCAGGAGAACTACAAGCTGGGCGACACCGTCAGCTACACGGTGCGCATCCGCTCAGTGTCGGACAAGACGATCAACGTCGCCGCCACCGACTCCTCCTTCGACGACCTGGCCCGTCAGTGCCGCTGGGCGGGCCTCAAGCCGGGCAAGGGTGCCGTCTACAACTGCAAGCCACTCACCCACACGATCACGCAGGCCGACGTCGACGCCGGCCGGTGGACGCCATCGATCACCCTGACGGCGACCGGCACCGACGGCGCCGCCCTCCAGACGCTCACCGCCACGGGAAACCCGCTCAGCGTTGTCGGCCAGCACCCACAGGCCGAGCCCGCCCCGGCGCCCGACGCGAGCACCGAATTGCCCGCCTCGATGAGCGAGGCCCAGCACCTGGCCAACAACACGGCCACCGACAACTACCGCATCCCGGCGATCACCACCGCCCCCAACGGAGACCTGCTGGTCTCCTACGACGAGCGGCCGAAGGACAACGGCAACGGCGGCAGTGACGCCCCCAACCCGAACCACATCGTCCAGCGCCGTTCCACCGACGGCGGCAAGACCTGGTCGGCGCCGACCTACATCCACCAAGGCAAGGAGACCGGCAAGAAGGTCGGCTACTCCGACCCGAGCTATGTCGTCGACCACCAGACGGGCACGATCTTCAACTTCCACGTCAAGTCCTACGACCAGGGCTGGGGCGGCTCGAAGGCCGGCACCGACCCCGAGAACCGGAGCATCATCCAGGCAGAGGTGTCGACCTCCACCGACAACGGCTGGACCTGGACGCACCGCACCATCACCGCGGACATCACGAAGGACAACCCCTGGACCGCGCGCTTCGCGGCCTCGGGTCAGGGCATCCAGATCCGGCACGGCACTCACGCCGGGCGCCTGGTGCAGCAGTACACGATCAGGACCGCCGACGGCGCGGTGCAGGCAGTCTCCGTCTACTCCGATGACCACGGGAAGACCTGGCAGGCCGGCACGCCGACCGGCACCGGCATGGATGAGAACAAGGTCGTCGAGCTCTCCGACAGCTCCCTCATGCTCAACTCGCGCGCCTCGGACGGCTCCGGCTTCCGCAAGGTAGCCAGGTCCACCGACGGCGGGCAGACCTGGAGCGAGCCGGTGTCCGACAAGAACCTGCCCGACTCGGTGGATAACGCCCAGATCATCAGGGCCTTCCCGAACGCCGCCCCGAGCGACCCGCGCGCCAAGGTGCTGCTGCTGAGCCACTCGCCGAACCCGAAGCCGTGGTCGCGCGACCGCGGCACCATCTCGATGTCCTGCGACGACGGCGCCTCCTGGGTGACCGGGAAGGTTTTCAACGAGAAGTTCGTCGGTTACACGACGATCGCGGTGCAGTCCGACGGCAGCATCGGGCTGCTCAGTGAGGACGCCAGTGACGGCGCGAGCTACGGCGGCATCTGGTACCGCAACTTCACGATGAACTGGCTCGGCGAGCAGTGCGGCCAGAAGCAGCCGGAGCCAAGCCCGACGCCGTCGCCATCGGCGGCCCCGAGCGCTGCGCCGACAACGGCGCCGAGCAGCCAGCCGGTCCCCGAGCCGACCAGCGCGCCGGCGCCCGAGCCCACGACCGCGCCGAGCGAGCAGCCCAGCTCTGCGCCCGAGCCGAGCAGCGAACCGACCGCTGCGCCTACGCCGGAGCCGTCGTCGGCGCCGTCCACTGAACCGACGCAGGAGACCACGCAGGCCCCGACGGCGGAGCCTTCCGGTGATCCCACGCAGGCCCCGAGCGAGCAGCCCAGCTCTGCGCCGTCGGAGAAGCCGGCTCCGCAGCCGAGCTCGGCTCCCGCGCCGAGCGCAACGGGGCGGGCGCCGTCGACGGTGAGCCCGGACGCGACTTCGGTGCCGACGCCGTCGGATCGGCCGTCGTCGAGCGCGACGCCGAGCCGGGCTCCGGGAGCGACGCCGGCTCCCAGCACGCAGCCCGATGAGATCGACCGTCCAGCCGACGGCACCATGGCGCAGCCGACCAAGGGCGCCGGAGCTCCCAGCGCCTCGGCGACGGGGGCCGCGACGACGCCGGGCCGCAGCCTGTCCCGGACAGGTGCCAACGCGCTGCTGGTCCTGGGCCTCGCCGCCGTCGGGGTCGTGGGCGGTTACCTGGTTCTGCGCGTACGTCGGGCCCGCACCGAGTGAGGGCCGAGCGCAGGCTGACGCCTGAGCGATGAGTGAGGGGCGGGGTGCACAAGCACCCCGCCCCTCACTGCTGCTCTCCTCGTCGGATCGATCCGACCGTGGGCCGGGCACTCCGCTGGATGCCGGCCACTGGCCGCCGGACAGGGAGATTTGCGGGCGTGACCTCCGCTCACATCCGGTGAGGTCACCTGGCAAGGATCGAGCACAGGTGGACCCGTTTGCCTGGCACGCAGCAGGCGGGTTCTGCACTCAACACTGAGACGGCCGTCTTCACCATTAGTAATGGTAGCGGGCCTGGAGAATCACCAGGTCATCGCCGACGACGAGGTACACGAGGCGATGCTCATCAGTGATCCTCCGCGACCACGCACCTGAGGCGCCATACTTGAGCTGCTCAGGTTTGCCAATACCTCCGAAGGGATCACGAAGAGCTGCATCAATGAGTGTGTTGACCCGTTTAAGGATCCGGCGATCTGCCGTCTGCCAGTGCTTGTAGTCCTCCCAGGCAGACGGGTCCCATACGAGACGCATCAGTCTTCCCGGTCGAGATCATGTATCTCAGTGTGGCCCGAACGCGCCCGGTCATACGCATCAAGAAGGCGTCGAGCGTTCTCAGGCGATCGGAACAGGTAAGCAGTCTCCTGCCAAGCTGCGTACTCGTCAGCAGGCATGAGAACAGCACTGCCCTTACGCGAAACAATCTCAACAGCATCATGATCGGCGTTGACTCGCTCGATGAGCGGGTACAACGTCTTGCGAGCCTCGCTTGCACTGATGGACATGAGAGTGCCTCTTTTCTCAGGTGGTACCAGAATACGGTACCATCCAACACAGTCGCCCGAGCAGCCCCGCACTCGCCCCCTGCCGGCCCGAGCAGCCACATGTTGCGTCTCAACGATCTCAACAGCAGTCATCGGGCACGCTTTCTGGCGAGGCGGCCGGCGCGGAGGCGACCGATGTCACCGACCGGCAGGGCCTGGCCCTCGGCTCCCACTGCTGCTCTCCCCCACCGGCTTACTCGACGTCGATGGGGCCGTTGATGTGGAGGGTCTCGACGTCGAGGCGCCGGTTGACGTTGGAGGCGGTGGAGTCGTCGATGCGGCCTGCGAAGCGCAGGTCGTGCACACGTTCACGCAGGTGCTCGATGACGGCGAGCCGCAGGGTGCTCTCCGGGCCGCAGTAGACGCGCGCCTCCTCCTCTGCGCCGGCGTTGCTCACGGAGCTGTGGCGACGCGCGTAGTCGGCGCGCACAGCCGAGATGGCCGCGTCGTCGTCAACGCCCACACGTTCGGCAATGACATCGAGCTGGTTGACGGTGTCGCCGAGGATCTCAGCGAGGGCCTCGGTCTCCCGAGACTCGATCGCCTCGGCCGTCTGCGCACCGGCCGAGGGCTTGGCATTGGCCCAGCGGACCACGTAGGGCAGGGCGACCCCCTGGATGAGGAGGGACAGGAGGGTCACGCCGGCGACGATGAGGATGATGAGGTTGCGCTCGGCGTAGGCGGTGCCGTCGAAGGCGGCCGGGATGGACAGTGCCATCGCCAGTGAGATCGCGCCGCGGAAGCCGGCGACCGTGGAGACGATGCGGCCACGGATATTGGTGCGTCGCAGGCGCTGCTCGGGGCGGCGGTCGAGAACGCGGATGGAGTAGATGATGAGGTGGTGCCCAGCGAACCGGCCGGCGACCATGGCGATGTAGATGATGGGAATGAGGATGAGGCCGCGCACGAGGTCGGCGCGAGGGAGGCCGGCTGCGATGCCGGGGAGCGCCACCCCCACCATGACGAAGAGAATCGTGTTGAGGATGTAGGTGAGGATGGTCCAGAACGGGGTGCCGAGGACGCGCGAGCCCAGGGACATGTGCGGGGTGGCGAAGCGGGAGATGACGATGCCGCAGGTGACGACGGCAAGGACACCCGAGCCCCCGATCTCCTCGGCGAGGAAGAAGGTGATGAACGGGGTGGCCAGAGCGGTGATCGTCGCCAGCATGGGGTCATCGGTGATGGTGCGGATGCGGATACCGATCTTGGTAACGACGGCGCCGACAAGGGCGCCGACACCGATTCCTCCCCCGAAGGACAGGAGGAGCTCGCGCGTGACGAGACCGGCTGTGACGTCGGAGGAGTCCTGCGCGGCCTGGAGGGCAATGGCGAAGACGACCAGAGCGGTGCCGTCGTTGAGAAGCGACTCGGCCTGAAGGATGGTGCGGCCGTTCGGATTGATCCCCCGCCCCAGACTGGAGACGGCGGTGGCGTCGGTGGGGCCGAGGCAGGCCCCGATGAGGAGCGCGGCACCCACGCTCAGCCCCATGAGGACACCGATAAGGGCGATGAGAGCCGCAGTGATGGCAACGAGGACCGTGGCGCTGAGGATGATGCCGCGCAGGCTTCGCCGCATGCGGTTGAGTGAGACTGACAGCGACTCCCAGTACAGGAGGATCGGTAGGAAGATCGTCAGGACCACCGTGCTGGGCAGGTGCAACTCCTCCCCAAACGGAAGGAAGGCCACCCCCACGCCGGCGGCGATGAGGAGCACCGGGGCGATGAGGCGGAACCTGTTGGCGATCACGTAGGCGACAATCGAGGCGCCAATGAGTGAGACGATCATGTCAATGGTCATGAGACTGCCGGGCTCCCTTCCTGGGCTGAACGTGGTGGGCTGACTGCGGCCGGCTCGAGGAGGTGCGTAGCTGGCGTGACAGGGCTTGGGCAGGGTCCTGGTCGGGCACAGCCTACAGACGCCTCCTGCCAGCTCGCGTAGTCGCCGGCGAGCATGAGAACGGCTCAAGGCTCGAGGTCGCGTCATGAGTGAGGCACATGGACGAGGCATCGCACCACGACTTCAACGTCAGCCGAAACACCCCACACCCCTTCCTGAATACCTCTACGAAAACATCCCCGTCATTTCTCAAGGCATTCAGAAAACGACACCGACATTTTTTGACACAAGCAAGATTGCACCCCGAGGCTCATTCACAGAGCAAGGCACACGCCCTCCAGACCAAACAAACACGAACGCTCACCCCACATGCAGACACCCCAGAATCACAACGCAAATGCAGGGGAAAGCACTTTTGATACAGCCCCAATAGTTTCTTTTTCACAACACTATTATGACATTTCGGTAACATTTCCGGAGCCCCTGACAGGCACACCACAAGTCTTGTTCTGATTTTCCTCCTCGCGATACTCTTCACCAGTTACTCACGGTCATCCCCGGACCACCGATCCCTAGTGAAGAGGATGTATACATGCAGGTTCCTGCCGATCTCAGACGCACCGCGTCTAGGGGGCAGTCGACGGCCGCCTGGCTCGCCCTCCTGACACTGCTTGCGAGCATGATCGTGCCCTTGCAGGCCCAAGCCACCGTCAACGCCGACATCAACCTGTCTGGTCTCGCTCTGGTCAAGTCGGACCGCAGTGGCAACGACTTCCCATCAGAGGGCCTCACGACGCAGGACGTGGCCAAGCTGTCCTACACGTGGGATGCCACCAACACCACCGTCAACCCGGGGGACGCCTTCTCCATCGACCTCGGCACCAATTTCAAGAACCTGGAGAACCCGAAAACCGTCTCCCTCAACCTTCCCTACAACGGCACGCCCACCGAGGTGGGCGCATGCAAGTTGACGGAAAAGACCATGGAGTGCACCTTCAGCGAAAAGGTTGAGGAGCTCAAGGCAGCGGGATTCAAGGACTTCAAGGGCTCGGGTCAGGCACTGCTCCTCATCACCCAGGCCACAACGGCCCAGTCGGTGGATATGACCGTCAACGGCAGCCAGAAGGTGAGCGTCCGCCTGCCCGGCGCCGGCGGCATCAAGGGCCCCGCTGCACGGAGCTACACGGCTCTCAAGTTCAGCAAGGTCTCCTCGGTCATCACGTCGGCCTCCTCCACCATGACGTGGGAGGTCAACTTCGGCTCGGACTACATCAAGGAGCAGCTGGCCAAGGGGGACAGCCCGATCACCTCGGACGGTCAGACCCGTGAGACCATCACCATCACGGATACGCTCGGCTCGGGCATGGCCTTCAGCGGGGACAAGAACAAGTGGTACCTCGGGCTGCGCAACAGCGCCGCCGAGCCCGGCATCTCCGGGGTGTCCCTGACCAGCGCGGCGGGCAAGGACCTGAGCGCGAAGTACGGAGACTTCGACCTGGATGTGGACATCCAGGGGCAGGTCGCCACGATCAAGGTGACGGGCCCCTTTGCTCCTGAGTCCAACTACAGGATCTCCTACCCGGTGACATTCACCTCCCAGAACGGAAAGGCCATCGCCGGCGCGCAGTACACCAACGCTGCCTCGCTCGACCACTCCGAGGCTCACGGCGAGTTCACCCGTAGCTACGCCGACTCGTTCAAGGTGACCGTGGACATGGCCCCCGGTTTCGGCGGTTTCGAGGTCTCCAAGACCCTGGGCGGCACGGCCCTGGACGCCGTCGACGTCGCGAACACGACCCTGCCGGTCAAGGTCGACTACGTCCTGCCCGGCCCTGCCAGCGGCTACACCGGCTGGCAGGCCCCCGGTACGCTCAACGCCGATGGTCTCTCCGGTACGGCCGTCCTCAACATCAGTATCGGCAAGACCAACACCTTCCAGGGAACCTTCCCCAAGGGCACCGTCGTCACCCTGTCCGAGGACACCAGCCAGGCATCTCCCGCTCCTTCGGGGTATGCCTGGGGCAAGCCGGTCTTCGCGGTCGGCAGGACAGAGACCAACACTCTGACCATCGGCGACCGGGTGTCGACCAAGGTGACCCTCAACAACACGGCCGACGTCGCCAAGGCGCCCGGTACCTTCCAGGTGACGAAGACCGTGACGGGTGCGCAGGCCGGTGACAAGGAGTTCAGCTTTGCCTACATCTGCACCGACGGCACCGAGGGCACGCTCAAGGCCAAGGCCGACGGCGAGGCAGTCACCGGCCCCAAGGTCCCCACGGGCACACAGTGCACCGTCACCGAGGACGCCAAGACAGCCGCGATCGACGGCTACACCCTGACAGCCCCCGAGGCCCAGAGCGTCACCGTCAAGGACCCGGCTGAGCCGGTCGCGACGGCGGCCTTCACGAATTCCTACGTCCGTGATACGGGTTCGTTCTCGGTGTCCAAGAGTGTCAAGGGTGACTACACCCCGCAGGCCGGCGAGACTGTCAAGGTCGGCTACACCTGCAACGACCCCGACAGCACCAAGGGCACACTCAATGTCCCCATGGACGGCAGTGCCGTGGGCGGCCCGACCCTGCCCACAGGAACGGCGTGCACCCTGAACGAGGACAACACCTCGGCCCAGCGTGAGGGCTACGCGCTAGCCACCACCTACTCCACGACCACAGCCACGATCGCCAAGGACCAGGTCCCGAACGTGTCGGTCACCAACACCTACACCCGCCAGACCGGAGGCTTCTCAGTGTCCAAGACGGTCCAGGGCGACGGCGCGAAGCTGGCACCAGCGGAGTTCACCTTCGAGTACACCTGCACCGACAAGGTCACCGGCAAGGCCACCTCCCCCAAGCAGCTGGTGGTCAAGACCGGCCAGACCGCACACGTGGACGACCTGCCGACCGGATCGTGCACACTCACCGAGAAGGACGCCCCCGTCAAGGCCACGAGCCTGTCAACCACCCTGGCCGTAGACGGCACCCCCGCCCAGGAAGGCAAAGCAACCTTCGACGTACTCGGCGGAGACAACCCCGCCATCAACATCTCAGCCACCAACACCTACACCCTCGACCGCAGCACCTTCCAGGTGACGAAGAAGGTGGAAGGCGACGGCGCCGAGACCCACAAGAACGTGACCTTCACCTTCGAGTACAGCTGCACGTCCGACGTCGAGGGCGAGGTGAAAGGTGAACTGACGGCTCGTGGAGACGGCACTGCAGTGTCTGGACCCGCACTGCCGGTCGGGGCGACGTGCTCGGTGTCGGAGAAGACGTCGTCGGCCCAGGTCAACAGCTATGACGTGAACACTCCCGAGACGCAGAGCGTGACGATCGCGGAGAAGGACGCCGCCCTGTCCTTCACCAACACCTACACCCGCCAGACCGGCACCTTCACCGTGTCGAAGACCGTGGCGGGCGCGCAGGCCGGTGACAAGGAGTTCACCTTCGCCTACACCTGCACCGATGGCACCGAGGGCACGCTGAAGGCCAAGGCCGACGGCGAGGCGGTCTCCGGACCGAAGGTCCCCACGGGTACACAGTGCACCGTGACCGAGGACGCCAAGACAGCCGCGATCGACGGCTACACCCTGGCGGCCCCCGAGGCCCAGACAGTGACGGTCTCTGAGAAGGACCAGGTGGTCAACACCTCCTTCACCAACACCTACACCGCGGTGGCGGACACGCCCTCGCCATCGGCGACACCTAAGCCTTCTGCGTCCGGCAAGGCAACACCGAGCGGGTCGGCGTCAAGTGACCCGACACCGAGTGGATCGGCACCAAGTAACCCGACGCCAAGCGGATCAGCACCGAGCGAGTCGACGCCAAGTGGGTCGGCACCGAGTGCCCCGGCACAGGACGGCTCCGGCTCGCCCCTCGCCCGGACCGGGGCGTACGTAGGAATCCCGCTCGCTCTGGCGCTGGCCGCGATCGCAGGAGGTGTGCTGTTGGCATACCGCCGCAGGGCCTAAGCCAAGGCGCTGAGAGCCGGCGGCCGCAACGCTGCTGAGTGAGGGGATCCCTACCCGTGTGGGTAGGGATCCCCATTGCGTTGCGATTCCGCGGCCGACGACGATGGACCAGTCGGAAGCCTGAAGCCGACAAGGCCCCCCGTCATCCGTCCCGCCCCATGAAACAGAGGTACCTTCCATGCGCAGTCCCCTTTTTGAGCAGGCCAACCGTGAGCAGGAGACCGGTCAGCGCTGGACTGTCCAGTCCAGCAAGATGCTTCGCGTGGCCCTGGGCCCGGAGGTGCTGGCGGCGCAGGGCGCGATGGTCGCCTACCAGGGGAACATTGACTTCTCCTACCAGGGGTCGAGGAGCCTGGGCGGCATGATTAAGAAGGCCGCCACCGGGGAGGGCGGCAACCTCATGCGTGTCTCGGGTCAGGGCGAGGTGTTCTTCGCCCGCAGTGCGCAGAACGTGTTCCTGCTTCAGCTGGAAGGGGATGCGATCACGGTGAACACGCCGTCCCTGCTGGCCTTCGACGCGCACCTGGGCTACGACATCAGGATGCTGGGCAATGCCGGGATCCTTGCCGGCGGGCTGTTCAACCTCGTCGTTCAGGGGCAGGGCGTGGTAGCCGTGTCCTCCGACGGTCCGCCGATGCTTCTGGACTGCTCCCAGCAGCCGACCTTCGTTGACCCGCAGGCGGCAATCTGCTGGTCGGCGAACCTGCAGCCGCAAATCAAGAGCAGCTTCAAGATGGGCTCCCTCATTGGGCGCGGCTCGGGCGAGTCCTTCCAGCTGGCCTTCCACGGCCCGGGCTTCGTGGTGGTCCAGCCCAGCGAGGGCCAGCCGGTGGTGGCGTCGTCCTGAGCCGGGCGACGACGTAGCGGGCGACTCAGGTAGCCGTGCGATCGGCAACGTAGAAGCCGACCTGCAATCGGTCAGACCACAGAGGGATCGGCACTACCTGAGTGAATCTCATGCATGAACTGTTTCCGAGCCTTCATAGCATGTATCAGCAGTTCGTAGCCGTCGTCGAAAACAAGGACCACGAGCTCCAGTACTCTTCCAGACTCATCGACGCCAAGAACAAGCCATCGACGCGGATCATCCTCATCGTCCAGAGGGCGCGAACTCAGCGCATGATCGAAAGCGTAATACAGATCCTCATCATCGAGATGGTCCTTCGCATAGTGCTTACGGGCAGACCGATGGATATCAGGCTGCGGCATGAGCCCATTGCTTGACAGCCGCTCGTACGGCATCCGACCGGTTCGCGATCCCCTCGTCGGCCGCACGCTTCAATAAAGCGGCTAGGAGCTCCTCATCGAGGCGAACAGTCACAACTACGCCTGGCCCTCGGCCGACTGGGGGCCGCCCAGGAGTCGGTCGCGGCAGCTGCCGGAGGTCGTAACCGGCCTCAGCCTCGTCTGCCCAGGCCTGGATCTGCTCGTCGCTCACACGACGTCCGTGGAGAAGATGCTTGCCCATGGCAATATCGTACACGAAACTCGATCGTGGAGTCTTCCCCCTACCGCAACACTCGACAGCCAGACACCACCACTGAATGAGACGGAGACCCCGCCCTCCGACGGGCCGCCGTTGCTTCTGGACTGCCCGCAGCAGCCGACCTTCGTTGACCCGCAGGCGGCAATCTGCTGGTCGGCGATCCTGCAGCCGCAAATCAAGAGCAGCTTCAAGATGGGCTCCCTCATTGGGCGCGGCTCGGGCGAGTCCTTCCAGCTGGCCTTCCACGGCCCGGGCTTCGTGGTGGTCCAGCCCAGCGAGGGCCAGCCGGTCGTGGCATCGTCCTGAGCAAGGCGACGACGGCCGAGCGCGCGGCTGCCAGCATCCGTGTAATCGTCCGACGACCGCGAAGAGCCGTTCTCGGCAGGCGGCGATCGCTTCCCTCATGTCCATGTCTGAGGGCTGAGTAGCCACCCCGTTCTTGTTGAGACACTGACCCCATGACTACTCCCCCGCCGATCCGTGCTCCCAAGCCCATGCCTCTGTCAGGTGAGGAGGTGGTGGCCGGTACGGATGCGACGGTCGTGGATTTCTGGCGCTTCGCGCTGTCCAACCTCCGAATGAACAACGCCCGTGGATACCTGGCTGAATTCCTGGTGGCGAAGGCGGTCGGTTCGACTGGACTGCGGATCGAGTGGGATCCTTACGATGTTCTGGCGCCGGACGGGACCACAATCGAGGTCAAGACCTCCGCCTATCTCCAGGCGTGGGACCAGTACAAACTGTCAACGATTCAGTTCACGGGGCTTCGCAGCCGTATCTGGACCACAGAAGGCGGTCTGACACCTACCCCCACGTACAACGCCGATCTGTACGTCTTCGCGATTCAGACGGCACGCACCCACGAGGAGTACAACCCCCTGCTGGCATGCCAGTGGCGTTTCTACGTCCTTCCCAAGCAAACGGTAGAGAACCTTGGCCAGGACTCCATCGGCCTGGCAACCTTGGAGAGGCTTGCAGGCCCCTCAATTGCGTACGAAGAGCTTTCTGAAGCCATCAATTCCGTAGGCGGGAAAGGCTCCACGATTCCACAGCACTGATCTTAAGTCAGAAACGACGTGCACCAAAAAGGACTTAAATCCAACCCAATCTCGTCGGGCTCCACCCAGACGCCACCGAAGAACGAGACGGTACCTGGCCCCGATAACGCTGCCTGCGCGTCTGGACAACTCACAACAGCCGACCTTCGTTGACCCACAGGCGGCGATCTGCTGGTCGGCGAACCTGCAGCCGCAGATCAAGAGCACTTTCAAGATGGGCTCCCTCATTGGGCGCGGCTCGGGCAAGTCCTTCCAACTGACCTTCCACGACCCGGGCTTCGTGATGGTCCAGCCCAGCGAGGGCCAGCCAGTCGTGGCATCGTCCTGAGTTGACCATCGCTTACACAGCATTAGCGAAGAAGATACACATCCACTGCAACACCGCAGACAAAAGTCTGCGGTGTTACTCTATTACGACATCGGCAGCAACAACGGATTGCTGATGCTCACCATCTCCCTAATGCTGAAGATCAGTAAGACATGAGAACGCAAGCGGAGATAAGCCGATCGATCTTGCGGACGTCGACCTGGGACCCGAGCTTGATCTTGATGTGACCCGCCCGTGTCCACAACTCGACTTCTGAGTTCATGTCGAACGTTCCCGCATTTTCGGTCGACCACATGTTGATGGCGCTGTAGGGCAGTGAGTAGATCTCTACCTTCCGACCAGTCAACCCTTGTGCATCACGGACGATCAGCCGCTTCGACGTGAATACCGCAGAGTCACGCATCGTCTTGAAGGCAGCGTAGGGTTGTTCGCCTTCAACAAGAATACCTAGGACATCCTGAGGAATCGGAATCTCCGCCAAGAAGGTCCACGTAGCTACCGAAGCCATCTCCACGCTCACTTTTTCACCTCATCGTAAATTAATGATCACTGGGAACCCGAGTACCATTGAACACAATTGATTATCGGACATAACTTCACAATCCAAACCTCAAAAAATATCCATCAGGACGCTCATGACTGTCGCTGAAACGACTCGCGAATCACTGGAAACATCAACACCAAAGACTTTCCCTGCGACCACCTACAACATTTATATTCAGAACCACGCACAACCTCATTTAAAACATAGACAGAGACATGTACGCATTTAACTTAGTTCACTCAGGTCATGTTCAATTTTCCGAAGGACGCGACATACTTCATCCGGAATTTCTTCACTCATGAAACTACGCGCAATGTCTTCATTTGAAAAGTTACCCTTGAATTGTCTCCTGAATTCCGACAGAAAATTTTTGGGGTCAATCAAAGATAAGCGCGCTTGAGGATCGAGCCAAAGCGAGTTAAATCTTGCGTTAGAACTGGCAATAAGGCTGCCTACCTCTTCGTTATCTGGGTATCCTTTCTCTTTAGCAAGCATCCTAAAATTAGTCGCAGAAGAATTCAGCCAACTTCTAACTTCTTCCTGATGTTCATCAAAGTAATGCGCCAAAAAATCCTCAAACTCATTTTCAGAGATTTCAGCCAGTCGACAAAGCACTGAAGGACAAATGAGGTAACTCTCGATATCTCGTCGTTCCCAGATATGCCAATCGAGGCGCTTTGGGTCCCTCACAAATCGGGACATAAGTTCATTGTTTTCTTCCGAGGAGCGCCCATCCCCATCTAATAATATGAAACACTTTACATTTCCTCCAAGTTCGTTCATTATTGTACTAAAATGAGAAACTCTCTCACGATTTTCAATCCCGTTCAATGCCAAAATCGAGAACCCTACGGTCTGGCTCAGATTCCTTAATTTTAGAGTTCGTGCTAACGGTATGATGAGGTCGCGGTCTTTTCCCTCTACAAATAGAATATATGGCAATCGAAGAGCACGATTGAGGCCTAACTGGAAACTACTTCCAAGAGCTGATATCACTTCTGACAAGTTATCAGACCCTTTGGTTCTCTGCGATCTGGACTCCATTCTGTTAACCCAAATCACGTCGCTGTGAGATACTGAGGATATGAATTCGGCACTATGTGTTGCAATGATAGCCTGAGCCTCAAACTCATACTGAATCAACTGCGAAAGGCGCACCAGAAGATCAGGGTGCAGAAACACATCAGGCTCATCTAAAAGAAGAACTTCTTTATCTCTGTTTCGCCAGATATGAAATAAAACTTGTATCCATATTTGAATTCCATCTCCAGCCCACCGAAGTTCCCGAGGATAGCGAGCATTAGACTCGTCATAAAAAACGTTAAGATACGCCTTATTGTTCGAGTAGGTTAACTGTTCTTTTCGTAGGTTTTGAATTTCAGGCGTGTGAGCCGTCAAGTACTCCGCAAACTCGGTAAACTCTACATCGCTAAGAGAACTTAACGCATTTCTGAAATAGCGAGATGATACTTTAGAATTAATTCGCGGTTTCCACGTGGATTTTTCTCTAGTCGCTTCATTGTTATCAAGAGGAGTTAGAGTTGGAATTGCGCCAACGATCGGAAACCGTTCTTTCATAACTTCAAAAGTAGACTTCGACGTTCTCGTTCCGTCGGCGACTTTAAAGAACACGAAAGGATACTGCTCCTTAGAGAAAGGAGGCCACAGAATCGTAATTTGATCATTATGATTGTTGTATATGCTAATTATTGCAGGTTGCTCGTCGTTAAAATTATGATATAAGTTGTCAACGGTAATAGCGGCATCCTGTAGCGCCTTTTTCGTTACTTTCCAACCGCGCCCCTTATATTCGTCCTCTACGATTACAGTCGTAGGTTTGGAGCGTCGCAAAGTCGGGAGGATGGCCGAGAAGAGTCGCAGTGCTGTTACTGCTGTGGATTTTCCAGCGTTATTGGTTCCAGTCAAGATGTTCATCCCGAAGTGGAAGCGCAGTTCATAGCACTCAAACCCTTTAAAGTTCTTAAGGATCACTCGCTTGATGTATGGGGTATTGCTCATGTTCTCTAAAACCCTTTTTATCTATTACGTGGTTTCATTCGACGATGCCATCACTTTCTATATCCACTAAGAAACGCCTCTCAATCCTACTAGAATCGCACCCGTTAACATTATTGGAGTTTAAAGCAACTTTGGAGATCTACGCGTTAGTTAGTAATTATTGATAACTGAGCAGTGATATAGACGGTGAAAACTATTCACAGGGATTGCCCTGGTTCTTGTCAACAGGAGTGGAATAGCGGCAGCAGATTGTTAGTGACGGGAGTAAACGCAGCGGACAAGAATGCTGCGGAGATGGACACCGCGCAAGAATAATAAGATTCCGAGGGCGTTCACTGCTCACACCGGCAGGGGAACAAGTCTTGTCCACTAGATTGGCACCGCGTCGCTCACGCACCACAAGAAAATAGCAGGACCAACCGCTCACCCTGTGATTCACTTCCACACCTAACGGCATTCTTTTGGGGTGGGTTACGACGGCATGATCTGCATACCTGTGTATATCAACATTACATTAGTTGCGGTGTTGACCTGGACATTGAGATCACGTTAATCTAGATCTCTCTACATATTCACACGTTAAACCTAAACTCCACCACGTCTCCATCACTCATCACGTAGTCCTTTCCTTCCATGCGCACTCGGCCGTGAGCGCGGGCTTCAGCAACGCTGCCGTACTGGACCAGATCATCATAACTCACGATCTCCGCCTTGATAAAACCCCGCTCAAAGTCAGTATGGATGACACCCGCTGCCTGAGGCGCCGTCGCGCCCTTGCGGATCGTCCACGCACGGGACTCCTTCTCCCCCGCCGTCAGGTACGTCTGCAGCCCCAGGGTGTCGAAGCCGACCCGGGCCAGCTTGTCCAGGCCGGACTCCTCCTGCCCGTTCTCATGCAGCATCTCCGCCGCCTCCTCCGGCTCCAGCTCCACGAGCTCGGCCTCGAACTGGGCGTCCAGGAAGATCGCCTCCGCCGGCGCCACCAGCTCGCGCAGCTCGGCCTGGCGGGCCTCATCGCTCATTCCGGCGTCGTCCATGTTGAACACGTAGATGAAGGGCTTGGCGGTCATAAGCTGGAAGGTCCCCAGCACCTCCGCGTCGATGCCGGCGGCCTCCGCCCCGGCGGACAGCAGCGTCCCCTCCTCCAGGACCTTGAGTGCCGCCTGCGCCGTCTCCAGCACCACGGGCTCCGTCTTCTTACCCCGCACCTCCTTCTCCAGGCGCGGGATCGCCTTCTCCAGGGTCTGCATGTCCGCCAGCACCAGCTCAGTGCTGATCGTCTCGATGTCCCCGGCCGGCTCCACCTTGCCGTCCACGTGGACCACGTCCGGGTCCTCGAAGGCGCGCGTCACCATACAGATCGCGTCCGCCTCACGGATATTGGCCAGGAACTGGTTGCCCAGCCCCTCACCCTCGCTGGCGCCGCGCACGATCCCGGCGATATCCACGAAGGAGACCGTCGCCGGGACCACCCTCGCGGAGTGGAACAGCTCGGCGAGCTTGTCCAGGCGCGCATCCGGCAGGGGCACAACCCCCACGTTCGGCTCAATGGTCGCGAACGGGTAGTTGGCGGCCAGGACGGTCGCGCGGGTCAGAGCATTGAACAGGGTGGACTTGCCGACGTTGGGCAGTCCGACGATTCCGATGGTAAGTGCCACGCAGGAGAGTTTAGACGGCCCCTCCGACACCGTGCGCCCCGACGGCCTCCCCCGGCGGGATCAGGCCGCCGGGAGCACCACTTACTTCCCGGCGGTGTTGCTCACCCGGACCGAGGCCCGCAGATCGCGCCACGAGGTGTAGAAGCCCCCTCCGGCATTGACCCCGATCCCCGCCGTCAGCGCGACCAAGCCCGCCGTCACCATCACCACCACGATGCGTCCCAGGATCGCGCCGCCCAGCCGTGCCACCGACGGCTTGCCGCCGTCACGCCGTCGACCCCAGCGGGGCGACCAGAACAGGACGGTTCCGAGCGCGGCCAGCGCGGCGACCACTGCCACGGTGATGGTGCCCAGACCGTTGATCTCGAAGGGCTTGGCACGCGTCGGCGAGAGGGACCCCACCACACGCTGGTCCCTGGGCGTCTCCGTCAGAGGCCTCACGCCGGCGGCGGTGGCCTTGGCCCATACATCGCCCTTCTGCGCCGGCAGACCGGCCGCGGCGAAGACCGCCGGGTCTGAGCCCCACCACGTCAGCAGCGACGGGAAGTAGTTGTTCCACAGGACCCAGGAGTGCCCGCCGTGAGCCGGGGTGTCGATCGTTACCGAGTCGGGCGTCTGCGCCGCGTCCTCCATGAACCAGGCGGCCCGGGCCGAGCCGGTGGAGTCGTCCTGGGCCCCCATGACGTAGAAGCGCAGGCCGTCGGGCTTACGCGCTTCCAGCATGGTGGACAGCGTGTTCTGCGCCTGGAGCTGCTTGCCCCCGTGAGCCAGTGCCCCCTCATCGGGGTGGTCGAAGGCGGACATGACGCCCACCGAGCCGAAGCGCTGCGGGACGTCATAGGCCGTCCGGGCCGCGCAGTAGGCGCCCGCTGAGATCCCCATGAGCATCCATCCGGCCCGCTGCGTAGAGACATTGGGGAAGGTGGCCTGGATCATGCGGGGGATCTCCTCGGCGGTCCAGGTCTCCACGGGCGGGCGGCCAGCGATGTTGACGCAGTCGTGCTGACTGCCGTCCACGTTGACCGAGGGGATCACCATGATCGACGGCGGGATGCGGCCGGCGTCGATCGCCTCCTGGAGCCGCTTGGGCGAGGCCATGCCTGTCACCAGGGACTGCGGGTCACCGACCCAGCCGTGGATGCCCTCGATGACGTTGTAGGTGCGGCCGTCATCAGGCCTGTAGCCCGACGGCACGATGACGCGCACCGGCAGGGTGATGCCGCTGACCGGACCGGTCCAGGTGGCCTCCTGGGAGCCGTCGCCGGCGTCGTGGAAGGACGCCTTCCAGGCCGAGGCAGGGGCGGCGTCGTAGGCGGAGGCCTTCGGCAGGGGCGTGACGCGCGAGACGACCTGGGTTCGTGGAGAGGCCGCCTCGATGACGTCGCCGACAGTACGCACGTAGTGCATGGGCCGGTTGATGAGCAGCCCCGCGAGCACCATGACGAGCAGCACCGGCACACTCACCATGACGGTGCGAGCCGTGTAGCGTCCGACGCCGCGCAGCACCGTTCGGAGCGCGGGGCGGGCAGGGCCGTCAGCGGTCTTCTCCCGCGTGGCGGCCGGGACCGTCCGTGGCAGGAGTACTGCCGCGATAACGGCGGTCAGGACGGCGAGAAGGGCGACGGCCAGGATCAGCTTGAAACTGGTCAGTTCGATACCACGCAGGACGCTCACGTCTGCTAAGCATGGCACTGCCTGCGCAGATACCCATCCTCCTCAAGTAGCAGAGGGGCCGTGCCGTTGGTCTCTTCTCCGTGACCGCTTGGTCGAGAGGTCGGGATTCAGGACTGTTGGCCCAGGTCCGAGCGGTTGGTTGACATGCGGCTGCGAAGGGTTGGCCGACGACGTCGGAGCAGGCAGGAGCGGCGACTGGCAGCCGCCTGGCGCCGCTGTGCTTAAGGGGGCGACATAGATGTCGTACCTCTGGGGCACCATCGGTTCATGAGCTCCTCACCCGTCCTTCTTCCCATCCTGCTGCTCCTGGTCGGTCTGGCGATCGGGGTGGTCATCGGCTACATCGGCGCGATCGCCCGGCGCACCGCCGCGGTCCGCTCGGACCACGAACAGGTGGCGGAGCTGCGGGCCCAGGCCGCCCAGTGGCAGGCACGGGCCGAGGAGCTGTCCTCGCGCACCCAGGTGGCCGAGGAGCGTGCCGAGCGAGACGGCTCCGTGCTGCGGGCTCTGGCACCGGTGCGCAGCCAGCTCGAGCAGGTGGGGGCCCGGGTGGAGTCCCTGGAGAAGCAGCGTGCCGAGCAGCACGCGGCCCTGGCCGAGCAGCTGCGGGCCACAGCCCTGCGCGAGCAGGACCTGGCCCGCTCCACCGCCTCCCTGGAGGGTGCGCTGCGCTCGCGCTCGGCGCGTGGCATGTGGGGCGAGGTCGAGCTGGCCAGGGTCCTGGAGGCCTCCGGGATGATGCGGCACGTGGACTTCTCCGAGCAGCGCACCATCGGGGCACTGGTTCAGAGGCGCGGCGGCCTGACAGGCCCGGCCGCCGGTGAGGGCGCTGCCGGCCGGTCCCGGCCCGACGTCGTCGTCCACCTGCCCGGGGAAGGGTACCTGGCCGTGGACGCCAAGGCGCCCATGGACTCCTACCTGGCGGCCACCGCCGTCCAGGGCGCCGGCCCGGAGGACGAGTCCCAGCGAGGCGAGCTCCTGGCCGCTCACGCCAAGGCGCTGCGCGGGCACGTCGACCAGCTGGCCGCACGCCGATACGACCGGGCTCTGGGGGACTCGCCCGAGCTCGTGGTGCTCTTCGTCCCGGCTGAGGCCGTGCTCTCGGCCGCTCTGGAGGCGGACCCCGCGCTTCTGGAGCACGCGCTGGGGCGCGGAGTCGCCCTGGCCTCACCGGTGACGCTGCTGACCCTGCTACGCACCTGCGCCACGGCCTGGGCCCGCACCGCCGTCAACGACGACGCCCGCGTGCTGCTGGAGCTCGGCCGCACCCTCTACGAGCGGCTGGGGACCGTCGCCGGCCATCTCGATGCCCTGGGTGGGGCGCTGCGGCGCAGCGTGACCGCCTACAACAAGGCAGTCGGCTCCATGGAGAACCGGCTGCTGGTGACCGCCCGCTCCCTGGAGACTCTCGGTGAGCAGGTGGACTCCCCCACACTCATCGGCGCAGATGCCGCCCAGGTGCGCACCTTAACCGCGCCCGAGCTCACCGCCGAAGGACAGACCGACCCGACAGTGCTGTAACGCGTGTCATACTTCCGGACCATGACGATTAACCGTTCCATGGCGTCTATCAGGGAGTGTTGCCTCTCATCTCATGACTGATTGGCACGCTCCACAACCGTACCAATGTCCATATGAGTGAGGCGCACCCCGCCTCATTGGACACCGTCGAAGGAAGAGACCATGCTGTCAATCATCGGAATGATCATCACCGGCGCCATCATCGGAGCCCTGGCTCGACTCATCATGCGGGGCGAGCAGAACATCTCGGTGCTGTGGACCATCGTGCTGGGCGCCGTGGGCGCGCTCATCGGAAGCACGGTTGCCGGATTCTTCGGCGTCGACTGGATCCGCTGGGCCCTGTCCATCATCGCCGCCATTGTCGCGATCTCCATCTACCTGAGCGTCACCGGCCGGAAGTAGACCCTCGGCGCCCCGAAGCGGGTTTCATGGAGGCACTCATCGCCTCCATGAAACCCGCTTCGCCGTTCTTGTGACGCAAGCCATGGCCTGAAGGCGTGAGGATTCCCCGGCCGGCAACGTCCTCCTATCAGCGCGGCAGTCATGACGGATAGCGAAGACAGTCGGTCAAGACGGCCAGTTACACGAGCCGGCCACGGAAGCCACCGGGCACCTTGACAGAACAGTTGCTGGCCCGCGCACCACCACATTCCGTCACTATCCATCTCACGGATCAACGAAAGAGGCTCTCATGAGCAACAACGACATTCCCCAGACCGGCCAGCAGCGCGAGCGCAACGAGCAGGCCGAGGAGGACAAGTCCCCTCGCGGTCCCCTCCAGACCTCGCACGGCGTGACCACCATTGACGAGAACGTCGTCGCCAAGATCGCCGGTATGGCCGCTCGTGAGGTGCCCGGCGTCTACGACATGGGCAACGCCGTGCGCCGCGCCTTCAGCGCGGTGACCGACCGCATCCCCAACGCCCAGACCAACGTCGCCGGCGGCATCAGCGTCCAGAAGGGCGAGACCCAGGCCGCCGTCGAGGTCACCGTGGTGGTCGAGTACGGCGTCTCCATCGTCGAGGTCGCCGACGCCATCCGCCGCAACATCATCGAGCAGATCGAGGGCACCACCGGCCTGGAGGTCGTCGAGGTCAACATCAACGTCACCGACGTCCACCTGCCCGACGACGACTCCGACGTCGCCGAGGCCACCGACCTCAAGTGATCCATCCCGACGCCTGATCTGAGGAGTCCTCATGAAGACAACGCACCTGGCCCTCCTGGTGGGCCTGTTCCTTGGAACCATCCTCGCCTTCGGCTCCTTCGCCGACTTCGTCCTGGTGACCCTGTGCGGCCTGGCCGGATTGGCGGTGGGCCTCTACCTGGAGGGCCGGGTCGATGTCCGAAGCATCCTGGATCGGCGAAGGAAGTGAAGATGGCGATCGCGACCCAGCCGGCGATCACGCAGCCGGGGCCCTCCCGGGATGAGGACTCCTCCCGGGAGCAGCGCGGAGTCACCACCATTCCGGCCCGAGTCGTCGCCCAGATCGCCGCCCAGGCCGCCTATGAGACCGGCAACGTCGGTTCCAACGCCGGAGGGCTCCTGGGAATCGGCACCCGCCGCAACTTCGCCTCTCGGCCTGAGGCCCAGTGCGAGCTCTACGGACAGGTCGCTGTCCTCCACTTCGACCTCGGCCTGGTCTTCCCCACGCCACTGACCTCCACCATCGAGGACCTGCGCGCGCACGTGCGCAGCCGCGTCGAGCACCTCACCGGGCTGCGCGTCGGCAAGATCGCCATCGAGATCTCCTGGCTCAATCCGAGCAGCCACGTCAGGAAGAGCCTGAAATGAGAGCACCCATCCAGAAACTCATTCGTCGCCCGTCCCGCAGCGTGCCCAGTGTCATCCTGGCGCTGTTGCTGCTCACCGCAGGAGGACTGGGGGCCTGGCTGCTGGGGCACCGGATCGTGAACGGCACCTGGCCAGACCGGGCCGCCTCCACACTCGACGCCGTCGAATCCACCACCCTCGGATCCGCCGCAGTACTCACAACCGCCGGGATCGCCGCCGTATGCGGCCTGGTCATGATCCTCATGGCCCTGTGGCCGGGGGTCCCCGAGCGCGTCGAGATCCTCCCCGACGCCGTCCCCGGCCAGACCGCAGTGACGCGCCGGGACCTGTCCGGACTGGTGAGAACCCAGGTCGAGCAGGTCGACGGGGTCCACAGCGCCACCGTCAGAGTTCGCCGCTCACGGGTCGACGTCGTCGTCCTCAGCGTCCTGGACGACCTCACCCCGGTACGGGAAGCCGCCCGCAAGAAGGCCGATGAGGCCCTGCAGGCGCTCAAGCCCGAGGGCATCGCACGCAGCCGAGTGCGGATCAGGCACACGAGCTGAAAGGGAGAACATTATGCGCTCAGTCTCCGGAGTCCTCAACAGGACGGTCCTGGCCGGCTGCGGCCTTCTCATCACGGCAGCGGCATCCTGGCTGCTTGCCTCCGGCCTCGGTGCCGGTCGGTCCTGGCCCGACGTCGCCCCGCTCCTGGCCACTGCGCAGGACCGGATGGACAGCCTCATCACGCCCCAGGCGCACTGGCTCCTGCCGACCGCCGCGCTGGCGTCAGTGCTCGCCTTCATCGCTGGGCTGGTCCTACTCGCCATGCAAGTCCCCCGCAAGACGGCCGCCTCGCCCCTGAGATTCAGCGACTCCGAGGGCGTCCTGCTGGCCACCGTCAGCCCCGACGTCCTGGCACAGGCCCTGTCCGAGCGGGCCCAGGACGTCCCCGGGGTGGAGCGGTGCTCGGTGTGGGTCACTGGTTCCCCAAGCAGTCTGTGGCTCCAAGGGGTCGCCACTGTGTCCCAGGGCTGCGAGGTCGAGTGGACCGTCGCCGCTCTCAGGCGCCGACTCGAGGATGACGTGACCACGTCCCTGGATACGCGCCCCAGACAAGTCGACATCCTGGTGCGTCTGGAGCGCTCCTGGAGCTCGCGCAACGTCTCGCAGACCGTCACAGGACGGCATGCGCCCGAGAGCACCGGGGACGGCGATGACACATGAGAAGCAGGACGAGGCAGTGCCGGCACCTCGCCCGCGTCCACACCACGCCGCACCACCGAGCGCTTCGTCCTATGACAGGGACCGCTACCTGGTCCTGCGCGCCCAGGACGGAGACATCAACGCCTTCGAACAGCTCGTCGAGCGTTACCAGGGGCGTCTGTTCCGCACCGCCTACATGATCGTGCGGAACCGTCACGACAGTGAGGACATCGTCCAGGAGACCCTCATCCAGGCCTGGCGCAGTCTTCACCTGGTCAGAGAGCCTGCCGCCTTTCGGAGCTGGCTCATGCGGATCTGCACCAACAAGGCCACCAGTATGACGCGCAAGCGTCAGCGTCGGGCCACCGATCCCTACGACTCCGAGAGCCTCGAGACCGCGAGCGCCATGGCGGGGACGACGTCGAGCAGCACCACTGACCCGGCCGAGTCCAGCGAGGTCAACGCCCAGATCGAGGCACTGGCCGACCTGCTGGCCTCCGTGCGGCCCGAGCTGCGCATCGTCTGGGTGCTCCGAGAGGTCGACGACATGTCCTACGAGGAGATCGCCCAGGCCCTGAATCTCACCGAGTCCACCGTCCGCGGGAGGCTGGCACGCGCCCGCGCTCTCGTCATGCGCCAGATGAAGGAGTGGTCATGAGCACTGCTAACCAGCTCTCACGCAGCGCCCGACGCTCGACGGCGTCGGCCAGGCCATTCACCCGGTCTCACGAGCAGGATGACGCGGACACACGGGAGTACCTGCGCCTGATCGCCTCCCTCCACGAGGAGTGGGACCGGCTGGAGTCTCAGGCGAGCGCCTCGGTCATGCCGCAGCGCCACTTGATGGAAGCCGTCATCGCCGAGACCCGTCACGGCGCCCAGGTGCAGATGCCCGCCACCGATCTGGGGCCCTACAGCATGTCCGAGTTCTCGCTGCGAGCGCTCATCCGACGAGCTGTGGACTCCGTGCCCGGCGCGCGCGCCCTGCGGTCCTCCTTTGAGCACGCGCCTTCGGGCGAGGATCACTGTCGCCTGGGGGTTCCGGAGACCATCTCCTGCCGGATCTCCGCCCACGTCACCGCGGGCAGCCTGCCGCAGCTCGCCCAGCGGGTCCGCGACGCCGTTCGAGGAGCCTGCCATGAGAACCTAGAGGTGTCTCCGACCGTCAACGTCCACATCGAGGATCTCCACGATGACGACTAGCCTCTCAGCA
>ERZ772766.214-NODE-214-length-35045-cov-12.060703_pt1 | contig 35045 bp, 29 predicted proteins | sample MGYA00511379_ERZ772766 | MGnify/ENA primary metagenome ERZ772766 (study PRJEB29015, sample SAMEA2737895) | human oral metagenome | biome: human oral; feature: human-associated habitat; material: dental | place: China | collected 2116 ... | reverse complement strand
ACCTGCATCATCTGGAACCCCCACACCGGCGAAAAAACCACCACCCTCACCGGCCACACCAGCACCGTGACGGGTGTCGCCTGGAACCCTGACGGCACCCGTCTGGCCACCGTCAGCTGGGACGGGACCGGCATCGTCTGGGATTCGAGGACAGGCCACCCCATCACGACTCTCGCCGGCCACACCTTCTGGGTGACCGAGGCCGCCTGGAACCCCGACGGCACCCACCTCGCCACCACCAACGACGACCGCACCTGCATCATCTGGAACCCCCACACCGGGAAACCCATCACTACCCTCACCGGCCACACCTCCTGGGTGACCGAGGCCGCCTGGAACCCCGACGGCACCCACCTCGCCACCACCAGCTGGGACCGCACCTGCATCATCTGGAACCCCCACACCGGGAAACCCATCACTACCCTCACCGGCCACGCCCGCGGGGTGACCGGGGTCGCCTGGAACCCCGACGGTGACCTCATCGCCACCACCAGCGACGACCGCACCTGCATCATCTGGAAGCCCGAAACCAGGGAGAAGATCCTCACCCTCACCGGCCACACCGACGCCGTGAACGGAGTCGCCTGGAACCCCGACGGCACCCACCTCGCCACCACCAGCAACGACCGCACCTGCATCATCTGGAACCCCCACACCGGGAAACCCATCACTACCCTCACCGGCCACGCCCGCGGGGTGACCGGGGTCGCCTGGAACCCCGACGGTGACCTCATCGCCACCACCAGCAACGACCGCACCTGCATCATCTGGAACCCCCACACCGCGGAGAAAATCACCACCCTCACCGGCCACACCAGCGCAGTGACCGGGATCGCCTGGCACCCTTCGGGTGACCTCATCGCCACCACCAGCGACGACCACACCTGCATCATCTGGCATCCCGACACCGGCGAAAAGATCACCACCCTCACCGACCACACCCGCACAGTGACCGGGATCGCCTGGCACCCCACCGGCGATCTCATCGCCACCACCGACGCCTCGGGACTCATCCGCATCTCCCATCTCGACGGCACCCTGCAACGCGCCTTCATCTCCGTGCGACCCCGCATCCCCGGGGTAGAGAGCTACGCCAGCTGGACCCCCGCAGGCCTCGACGTCCTGGAAGGAGAGGCCTGGCGGGTGTTGCGCATCCCGGAACCGGGGGGCGGGAGCAGGCGCCTCGAACTGCCGGGCCTGTCCTACGAACCACCGACCGACTGAGGCGACGAACTCCCGGGCCTGGCTGCCCACCCTCCTGGTGGTTTCGACTCGGGCCGCTCCTTCGTCGCAGCCCGGCTCAACCAGCTTCGCCCCGACCACCCAACGCCAGCCCAACCGTCAAACGCCAGCGCTACAGCGCAAGCACACGACCACAAAGCAAGCGCAACCAGCTTCAGCCTCTCGACGGGTGCCCGGAGCTGAGGTCAGGTCTGCTTGCCGGCTGCCAGAGTGGTTTCGACTCGGGCCGCTCCTTCGTCGCGGCCCGGCTCAACCAGCTTCGCTCCCGACCACCCAACGCCAGCCCAACCGTCGTCCGCCAGTCTTCCCGACGGGAACGCCAGCCCAACCGTCAAACGCCAGCGCTACAGCGCAAGCACACGACCGCAAGGCAAGCGCAACCAGCTTTCGGGATCGCGGTTTCGACTCGGGCCGCTCGTTCCTCGCGGCCCGGCTCAACCAGCTTTGGAGGGCGTGACTCCCCCGTCATATCCGCGCTGACTCGATCAATTCCATGGAAAACGGCCATAAAAATAGAGGGTTTTGTCCGCCTTTCGGACATTTCCTTAAATCAACCCCGCCGCGACCCCGACGCCGACCATAGTTTCCTTTTCCGTTCAACTTCCGACACGCCCGGGAACGAACGGTTCGGAACCAGCAAAAGCGCTTGTGGCGATCGTGTGGATACTTTCGGACACACCGAGAGTATCCCAATACCCACCCAGGCCCGGGGAATCAGCATATGATCGCCACAAATGCGCAGTTCTTGATCATGATGACGTGCCGTGTTGCCACTTTTCGGATTCAAGCACACACCGCACGTCCATGACCGCTGCGCACTTCTTGATATCGAGGCAAGGGGGTTCACACCATGCACACCCGTCCAGGCAGTCCGCGTGTGTCCGTCATCGTCCCCACCAAGGACGAGGCCAGGAACCTAGAGGTGCTGCTCCCGGATATGCCGGACGTCCACGAGGTGGTTCTAGTGGACGCGGGGTCGCGCGACGGCACGGTTGACGTCGCACGACGACACCTATCCAATCTCCAGGTCATAAACCAGACCCGCACCGGCAAGGGCAACGCCCTGGTCTGCGGGATGCACGCCGCCACGGGGGACATCGTCGTCACCCTCGACGCCGACGGTTCCGCCGACCCGTGCGAGATCCCCGCCTTCGTCGACGCGCTCGTCAAGGGCGCGGACTTCGCGAAGGGGTCGCGGTACATGACGGGCGGGGGTTCCGTGGACCTGACCCGGCTGCGCTCGGCCGGCAACTGGGGCTTGAACGTGCTGAGTAACCTCAGTCTGGGCACGAAGTTCACCGACTTGTGCTACGGCTACAACGCGTTCTGGAAGGACATCGTCCCAGCACTCAGGCTGCCGGACCCGGACCTGCCCCAGCCCGCCGACGGCAGCCGTCTCTGGGGCGACGGCTTCGAGATCGAGACCCTCATCACCGTTCGCGTCGCCCAGGCGGGCCTGGCGGTCACCGAGGTGCCCAGCTTCGAACTGAACCGGATCCACGGCGAGAGCAACCTGCGCACCTTCGCCGACGGCCAGCGGGTGCTGCGCACCATCGCCACCGAGACGGCCCGCCACGGCCGCGCCAAGCGCGCCCGCCTGGTCGCCGCCCCGGCACGCCACCACCTGCCCACCTGCCGCCTGCGCTCACGCGAGTGGGAACACCTGAATGTCTGAGGACCCTTCTGGATCACCGGCGGGCGACAACACCCACGCCCCGGAAAGCGTCACCGTTGTCGTCTGCGCATACACGCTGGACCGCTGGACGGACCTGCACGACGGGGTGCTGGAGGCCGCCCGTCAACTCCGGGAATCCGGGCGCGAGGGCCGGGTACTCGTGGTCGTCGACCACAACGACGAACTCCTGACCAAGGCCGGTGAACTCGCGGGCCCGCTCGTCGACGTCATCGCGAACACCCACAGACGGGGCCTGTCCGGGGGTCGGAACACGGCGATCGGGTTCGCCGACACGGAGGTGATCGTCTTCCTCGACGACGACGCCACCCCGGAACCCGGTTGGCTCGAACACCTCCTGGTCCCCTTCGCGGACCGCGAGGTGCTGGTTGCCGGCGGCGCCGCCACCCCCCGCTGGCCCGACGGCGCCGCCAGGCCCGTATCGCTGCCCGTCGCCCCCAGCGGCCGGGGCGAACTCGACTGGGTGGTGGGCTGCACCTACGAGGGCCAGCCCACCACCCTGGCCCCGGTGCGCAACGTCATGGGCTGCAACATGGCGTTCCGGGCCACGGTCTTCGACACCGCCGGGTTGTTCGGCGAGGACCTCGGCCGCGTGGGTCGCGTGCCTTACGGCTGCGAGGAAACCGAGCTGTGCATCCGAGTCACCCGCCACCACCCCACCGCCGGAATCCTCTTCGAACCGCGCAGCCGGGTACGCCACCACGTCAGCCCCGACCGTCTCAGGTGGAACTACCTGTGGCGCCGCACCTACGCCGAGGGCATCTCGAAGGCCGCAGTGACCGAACGCACCTCGCACCAGGCGTCGCTTTCCACCGAGATGTCCTACGCCACGCGCATCCTGCCGCGCGGTTTCCTGCGGGAACTGCTCTCGGCCCCCCGCACCCGTGGCCGGGGCCTGGGGGGCGCGTTCGCGATCGTATCCGCGCTCGCGATGACCGGCATCGGCTACGTCGTCGGCCACATCGCCATCCGATGGCGCCGCAGCAAACAGAGCCGCCGCGAACAGAAAGGAAACCCCCGGTGAGCATCGCCTGCCGCCTGTGCGGCAACAGCAACCTCGTCTCCGTGCTCGACCTCGGGGCCAGCCCGCCGTGCGAGTCCTTCCTGTCCGAGGAGCAGCTCGACCAACCCGAGGTGACCTACCCGCTGCACCTGAGGTTGTGCCCCGACTGCCTACTGCTGCAGATCCCGGCCCTGATCACACCGGAGGAAACCTTCGGCGGCGACTACGCCTACTACTCCTCCTGCTCCGTCTCGTGGGTCGAGCACGCCCGGCGGTTCGTCGACCAGGCCGTGGAATCCCTCGGGCTCGGCCCGGACGGTTTCGTCGTGGAGGTGGCCGCCAACGACGGCTACCTGCTCCAGCACGTCGTGAACCGGGGCATCCGCTGCCTCGGCATCGAACCGAGTCTCAACTGCAGCGAAGCGGCCCGCGGCAAGGGCATCCCCATGCTGAGGGCCTTCCTCGACGAGGCGCTGGCGGCCAGGGTGCGCGACGAACACGGCCCGGCCGATCTGGTCGTCGCCAACAACGTCTTCGCCCACATCCCCGACATCACCGGCTTCGCCTCCGGGTTGCGGGGCCTGGTCGCCGACACCGGGCGGATCTCCATCGAGGTGCATCACGCGTTGTCGCTGATCACCGCCGCCCAGTTCGACACCGTCTATCATGAGCACTTCCAGTACTGGACGGTGCTCGCCGCCCGGCACGGGCTCGCGGCGGGCGGGCTGAGGCTCGTCGACGTGGAGTTGCTGCCCACGCACGGCGGGTCGATCCGGTTGTGGGCGGTGCCCGGGGAATCGGATGTCACCGAGAACCCACGGGTGGCGGAGGCAGAGGCGGTGGAGCGGGCCGCAGGGCTCGACCGCCCCGAGGGCTACCTCGGTCTCGCGCAGCGGGCCGCCAGGATCCGCGACGACCTGGTCGCGTTCCTGATCGAGGCCCGGCGGGCGGGACGCAGGGTGGTCGCGTACGGCGCACCCGGGAAGGGCAACACCCTCCTCAACTACTGCGGCATCCGCCCCGATCTGCTGGCCTACGCCGCGGATCGCAACACCTTCAAACACGGTCGCTACACCCCCGGCACCCGCATCCCGGTGGTGTCGCCGGAGCATCTCGTCGAGGACTGCCCCGACGACGTGCTCGTGCTGCCGTGGAATCTCCGCGAGGAGATCACCGCCCAGCTGACGGCCACCTTGAGAGCCGGGACCCGGCTCGTGTGGCCACTGCCCGAACTTGAAGTCGAAACCTTGGGGAAACAATGAAAGTCGTACTTTTTTGTGGTGGTTACGGCATGCGCATGCTCGGGTGGAGCGGAGAGGGGCTACCCAAACCGCTCCAGCTCGTCGGTGACCTGCCGTTGGTGGTGCACGTCATGAGCCACTACGCCGCCTACGGCCACACCGATTTCGTGCTGTGCCTCGGTCACGCCGCCGACCAGATCCAGGACGCGGTAAGCCTGGTGGTCGCGAACCATCCGAGGGCCCGCCACTGGAACGTCGAATACCTCGACACCGGCATGGACACCCCGATCGGGGAGCGGCTGTGGCTGGCCCGGCATCTCGTAGCCGGCGAGGAGATGTTCTTCGCGAACTACTCCGATGTGCTCTCCGACGTCTCCCTCGACGACATGGTCGAGAGAATGAAGGCCTCACCGGATGCCGCGGCAATGATGCTGGCGGTGCGCCCGAACGCCTCGTTCCACGTGCTCGACGTCCGCGAGGACGAAACCGTCGCCGGGTTCCACTGCCTGACGGAACTTCCGATCCGCGAGAACGGCGGCTACCTGATCCTGCGCCAGCCGTTCTTCGACCTTCTCGGCGACGGACGCAACCTGGATGTCGCCTTCGAGGCGCTCCTGGCGTCCCGGCAGCTGATCGCCTACCGGCACGACGGGTTCTGGCTGCCCGCCGACACCTTCAAGGAACGCGCCCTGCTGGACGCGATGTACGACTCCGGGAACGTGCCGTGGGGCCGTCGCGACATGGTGACGGTGCCATGATCCTCGAACCGGTACATCACCTGGTGCTGGCGGGGGCGCACTGCGACGACATCGCAATCGGCGCGGGCGCCACCGTGCGCATGCTGTGCGGGGCCACCCCCGGGATGCGGGTGACAGCACTCGTCCTCACCGGCGCGGGAACCGTCCGCGAGAACGAGGAACGGGCCGCCCTGGCGGAGCTGTGCGCCGGGGCGAGCCTTGACGTGCGGGTCGCGGGTTTTCCCGACAACCGGCTCCCGGCCCACTGGGGCGAAGTGAAACAGGCCGTCGTGGAGCTGCGCGAGGCGGGGGAACCGGACCTGGTGATCGGCCCCCAGCAAGGTGACGCGCACCAGGACCACCGGCTCGTCGCCGAACTGCTGGCCCAGACCTTCCGCCGCCAACCGGTGTGGGGATACGAGATCGCGAAGTACGAATCCGACCTGCCCACACCGGCCACGTTCGTGCCCGTGCCCGACGAGGTGACGCGCCTCAAAGCCGACGTCATCACCCGACGCTACCCCAGCCAGGCCGAGGGGCATCCCTGGTTCGACGCGGAGGCGTTCACCGCGCTCATGAGGCTGCGCGGCATCCAGTGCAACCACCGGTACGCCGAGGCTTTCGTCGTGCCCACCACCACAGTGAAGATCGGAGTTCCCGCATGAAGGTCCTGCTCACCGGCCACCAAGGCTACCTCGGCACCGTCATGGCCCCGGTGCTGCAAGCAGCGGGCCACGAGGTCACCGGCCTCGACGTCGGCTGGTTCGCCGACTGCGTGCTCGGCCCCGCCCCCACCGACCCGCCCGGCCTGCGAATCGACCTGCGGGACGTGACCGCCGCCGACCTGGAGGGATTCGACGCAGTCATTCACCTGGCGGCGTTGTCGAACGACCCCCTCGGACATCTCGCACCCGAGATCACCTACGACATCAACCACGCGGCCTCGGTGCGGCTCGCGCGGCTCGCGAAACAGGCGGGCGTGGGCAGGTTCCTGTACTCCTCGACATGCAGCGTCTACGGCGCGGCGGGCGACGGGCTCGTCGCGGAGGACGCCGACCTGGCGCCGGTCACCCCGTACGCGATCAGCAAGGTGCGGGTCGAGAAGGATCTCGACGAACTCACCGACACGGACTTCTGCACCGTCTCGCTGCGCAACGCCACCGCCTTCGGTTTCTCCCCGCGGCTGCGCGCCGACATCGTGCTGAACAACCTCGTCGGGTACGCCCTGCTGACCGGTCAGGTGCTGGTGCTCTCCGACGGCACCCCGTGGCGGCCGCTCGTGCACGCCGCCGACATCGCCGAGGTGTTCGCAGCCGCCCTCACCGCACCCGCCGACGAGGTGCGGGGTGAGAAGATCAACGTCGGCACCGAGGCGAACAACGTCACCGTCGCGGAGATCGCGGAGGTGGTCGCCGCCGAAACCGGAGCGGCGGTGCGGATCACCGGCGAGGCCGGCAACGACCCACGCTCCTACCGGGTGGACTTCTCCCGGCTGCGCCGCCTGCTGCCGGGTGCGAACGTGCGCCGCAGCATCGCCGACGGGGCGCGGGAACTGGTGGCCGCCTACCGCGACCACGGCATGACCGAGGACCTGTTCACCCACCGGTTCGTCCGGCTCGCCCGGATCCGCGAACTGCAGGAGAGCTCCCGGATCGACGCGGGGCTCCGGGTGATGCCGTGAGGCCGCGAACAGCGGGGACGGCGGGGACGAATCATGGCTGAGTGCATCCTGTGCGGCTCCGATGCCGGCGTGATCGTGCTCGACCTGGGTGCCCAGCCGTCGCCGAGGCACTGGCCGCTGCCCACCGACCCGCTGCCCGACCCCACCCACGCGCTGGCGCTGCGGCTGTGCCCCGACTGCGGGCTGGCTCAGCTCGACGCCGACGACACCACCGAACCGGAGGTGCCGGTGCCGGAGCCGCAGGCGGTCGTCGACCAGGCCCGCCGGGCGGTCGCGGACCTGGGGAGGCTCGGTCACCTCGACGGCCGGACCTCGGTCGTCGAGTTCGGTTCCCCGCACGGCGGCAGCTGGCTGCCGCTGCTCGACCTGACCCCGACCGACGGCCCCGCGGACCTGGTGGTCGACAGCTTCGGTTTGATGCACGAACGCGACCTCCCGGCCGCCCTCGCGCGCCGCGCCGAGGCGCTGGCCGACGACGGCCTGGCCGCCTTCCTCATCCAGCCGCTGGGCGACGTCGTCGCGCAGAGCGCCTGGACCGTGCTGCGTCACGGCCACCACGGCTACTTCACCCTCACGTCGCTCAGGACAGCGCTGGGCACGGTCGGGATCACCCCCACCAGTGTGCTGCGCTACGACCTCTACGGTGGGGTCGCGGTGGTGCTCGCCAGCCGCGGTGGACAACCCGACGCCGACCTGCTGGCCGCCTACGACGACGAGTCCCGGCGGGGATTGGCGATCCCGGAGGGGCTCGCCTGCCTGGCGGAGGCGGTCTCGGCCTCGACGGGGCGGCTGCGCAGCTACCTGGAGGGTCACCGCGCCGCGGGCACGCGCCTGTTCGCCTACGGCGCCGCGTCGAAGGCCGTCGCGGAACTGGCGATGGTGGGGGACGCCGCCGGCGCGATCCTCGCGGTCGGTGACGCGTCACCCGCCAAGCAGGGGCGCTGCATGCCCGCAAGCCGCATTCCCGTGATCAGCCCGGCAGAACTCGTCGCGGCGGATCCCGCAGAGGTGCTGCTCCTGCTGCCGGATCTCCACGACGAGCTGCTGGCCACGCACCCATCTCTCGCGGGACGGGTCGTGGTGCCCGGGGCCGGTCCTACCGGGACATCCCGGCCCATCCCTCCCGGCGGTGCCGCCACCTGCCCAGGCACGCCTGGGCGTAACGCAGGGGACCGGTGAGGGCGCTGCGCATCTCCAACGACCCGAGCGAGGCGGTGTATCCCCGCGGAAACCCGAACTCCGCGTCGGTGCCATCCGGATCCGACGAGCCACCCCGGGCGATCGCCCGCATCCTGGCGACCGCGCCCGGTACCTTCGGCAGCGCCAGGCGCAGCAGCGACGGCGTGAACAGGATCTTCGTGAACCACGCCCCCATCCCAGTGCCGTACCCGCGGGCCTGGGCCTTGAGCGCGGGAAGGTCGGAGCGGTGACGGTGCCAGGTGATGGCCGAGGGTTCCACGCTGATGGAGTACCCGGCCGCGAGCATGCGCAGGTACAGATCGATGTCCTCCCCGCCCTTGGTGGGCTGGCCACCGCCCAGGGTGACGTCGAACCCGCCGACGCTCTCGAAGGCCGTCCTGGTCAGCGCGGTGTTCGCGCCCGCGCCGTAGGCGCCCACCTGGAAGGGGAACAACGGCAGCTCCGGTGGCGGAGAGGACAGCGAGTACACGCGCGGTTCCCGCGCGTCGGCCCAGGTCACGCGCTGGTCGAACCACGCCTGCGTGCGGGTGCGGATCTCGCCGCTGGGCACCAGCCCGCACACCAGCCCCACGTGAGGGTCCCGGGCGAACCCGCGGGCGATCCCCGTCAACCAGTGGCGGTCCACCACCACGTCGTCGTCGATGAAGGCGATGTGCTCGTTCACAGCCACCCGCAGCCCCCGGTTGCGCCCGCGGGATACCCCCGCGAGCGGTTCGTGGACGTAGCGCACCCGGGAGTCGGAGTGTCGCAGGGCCAAGTCGCGGGTCTCGGACGTGGACCCGGCGTTGTCAACAACCACTACCTCGAGGTCCGGGTAGTCGCTGGCCAGGACGGAATCCACCGCATCCCTGAGCAGTCGTCCCCGGTCGCGGGTGCAGATCACCACGCTGATCGGCGGCCGGGGCGGTTCCGGTTCCGGGACGGCAACGGGAAGTTCGTCGACGGCCCGCCGAAGTTCGTCGACCCGGACCTGCCCCTCCTCGATGCCCACAGTGACGAACCCGCGCAGGGCTTGGTCCTCGCGCACCAGGAAACGGGCTCTGTGATAGTCCGATCCGCCGGCCAGTTCGAGCCTCGAATCCGACGGCGCCGATGCCAGGTCGCTAAGATCGAGTTCACCGACCCATACCGCACCGGCCCACTCGGGGTTGTCGCTGCTGCGCATAGGTTGTTCCAGCATTACGTGACTCTACCCGGGGGCAGAAACCATCCACCGCCCGCAGAGCGTGACATCGCGCGTAGCCACGAGGGGAATCTCAGATGAGCATCGACTCCCGGAAGGGTGGGGAAAAAGCCACCGCCGTCCCCGCGCGTGTCTCCATCATCCCCGACCCGGAGATGGAACCAGTCGCCATCACATCGGCGGCCAAGGATGACGAGGATCTGCTGAACCGGTTCTGGGTGGCTCTGCTCGTCGCCTTCCTCGGGGTGGTGGGCACGATGTTGACGATCACCGGCGGCAACGGCGGTTTCCAGGGGGTGTTGGTGGCCCTCCTGCTGCACACCGTTCCCGGCCTGGCGATCGGGGTGGTGTATCGGCTGCGTGGTCTCGACCTGATCCTGTCGTGGTTCGTCGGCAGCCTCGCGGTGCTGATCCTGTGCTCGCTGCCGATGGCGCTCACCAGCTTCTGGCATCCGCGGGTGATGGCCACACTGATCCTGCTCGCCTCGACGGCGGTGGCCGTGTGGGTGGCCTGCAAACGACCGCCGACGCTGGAGGCGACGTGGGTGCGCCGGACGGGCCGGGCGATGATCGGGCCAATCGGCCTGGCCACGGCCGGGTTCCTCGTCGCCGTGCTCGCCGCGGCCGCACAACCCCAGTCACCGGCCCTCTACGGCGCCGCCCTGGCCGCCGGTCCGCTGTGGTTCCTCGGGCTGGGCGCGATCGTGTTCGCCGTGTGCTGGGCATTCTCCAGCGTCGGCGGGCGCAGCTGGAGCATCGTGCTGCTGGCAACCGTCGTCCCGATGAGCCAGGCCGTGATGTACGGCACGCCGACGGTGCAGGTGGCGGCCCGTCACATCGGGTTGGTGAACCTGCTGATCGCCAATGGGGGCCTGGACCGCGAGGCCGGGATCTACCAGGCCTACTCGGGGCTTTTCGCATCCAGCGCACTGGTGCAGCAGGCCGCGGGCTGGCCGGACCTGATGATGTACGCCGCCGTGTTCGGGGCCGTCGGGGCAGGCGTGAACTGCCTGGCGGTCGCGCAGCTGGCACGCTACTTCGTCGATGACGAACGCGCCTGGTGGGCGGGGTTGGTGTTCGCGCTCGGTTCCAGCCTCACCACCAGCTTCTACGCCCCCCAGGTGGCCGGCCTGGCGTTCGTGACGACCGCCACCACGGCACTGCTGCGCAACAGCGCGGGCCTGAAGTGGTCTCGGGTCTGGGCCGCCCTGGCGCTCTCGATCACCGTCGCCCCCACCCATCAGCTCAGTCCCTTCCTGGCGATGCTGATCTGCATCGCCCTGGTGGTGGTGCGGTTGATGAAGCTGTGGTGGTCGCCTGTGGTGCTGGTGGCTCCCGCCGTGGTCTGGGCGCTGCTCAACCGCGGCGTGCTGAAGTCGTACGTGTCCCTCGGCGAACTGTTCAACATTTTCTCGAACTTCAAGACCCCCTCCAGACCGAGCTCCAGCGCCCTCACCGCGGATCTCGTCAACCGGGTCACGTTCTGGGTGCCATCCATCGCGCTCGTGTGCATCGGTGTCGCCGCGCTGGTCGCCCTGATCCGTTTCCACAACCGCATGACCCTGGGGCTCGCACTGGCCGCGGCGAGCCCGGTGGGCCTGTTCGCCGCGAACTCCTACGGTTCGGAGGGCATCTTCCGGGTCTCGTTGTTCTGCCTGCCGTGGCTGGCGATCATCGGATCCATCAACCTGCCCCGGACCGGCCGGCGGTTCTGGACGGTGCCGTGGCACCCGATCCGCAACGCCGGTGTGGTCGCTTTGACCGCGGTGTTCGTCGTCGGAACCACCGGCATGGACTACACGCGGGTGATCAACCCCGAGAACGTGAAGGCCGTGACCTGGGTGGAGGAACACGTCACCGCCGACACCCAGGTGTTCACGCTGGGCAGCGAACTCGCCGAGCCGCTGCACCTGCTGGGGAAGAACATGTTCTACCTGTCCCGGGAGCTGGTGCTGCGCGACAAGACCACCGAGGTCTACCCCTCCAGGGCCGGTGCCGACTATGATCCGCAGGCCGACCTCAACATGCTCATGCGCTACTGGATGGAGGTTCCGGCGAGGGTGCGTTACGTGCTGGCGAGCGACCGGATGAAGGCATTCGACGAACGCTACGGCCAGCAACTGGCCTCCGACCAGGCCCGCCTCGAGCAGGCGCTCCGGAACACCCCCGGGGTCACCGTCGCCTACCAGGGGGATGGGGTCGCCGTGTACGAACTCCCGGAAAGCAGCGTCTCATGACCGTCGCAGTCGTTCTCCTCGCCCACGACAAACCGAACCTGCTCCGACGGCTGGTGGGGGCGCTGGACGGGCTCCCGATCTTCCTGCACGTCGACGCGGGCGTGCCGCAGCAGATGCACGACGAACTGACCGGCGCGCTTCCCGAGCGGGTCCGGTTGCTGCCGCGGGTCTCCTCGGGATGGGCGACCTTCGGGTTGGTGGAGGCCGAGCTCGCAGGTTACCGGGCTGCGTGTGCCACCACCGACGCCCAGCACGTCGTGATGATGACGGGGGCGGACTACCCGCTGGTGCACGTCGAGGGGCTCGTGGAGCGGCTGGCCCGGGCGCGGGGCAGGTCGTGGGCCAGGATGCGCAGGCTGCCGATCAGGCACTGGGGTCCGATGGGTGGCTACGACCGTTTCGTGTTCGGCAACCGGGTCAGGGACCGCAAACGCGTCTGGTCGTTGATTCCCAGGCGCTGGCCGAAGGGGATTCGCCCCGCGGGCGGTTCGCAACTGAAGATCCTCGCCCGCCACCACGCCGAGCTGATCTTGAAGATCGTCGATTCCCGGCCGGATCTCGTCGACTACTTCCGCACGACGTGGATCCCCGACGAAACCATGATTCCCAGCCTGTTGGCCTCCCCCGCGTTCGGCGCCCGGTGGGATTCGAGTCACCTGCCGGGGGCCGCGTGGTACATCGACTGGGGCAAACAACCCAGCCCCAATCCGCGGTGGCTGGACGAAACCGACCTTCCGGCGCTGCGCGCCGCCCGCACCCGGGAGGTTTCACCCGCCCTGTTCGCCCGCAAGTTCCGCGAGGACTCCACCGCCCTGCTGGACCGGATAGAGCAGGACCTGTGGCCGCTGCCATGAACCCGGAAGGAACGACCACCCCCCCGGAGCCTCCGGAAGAGCCGGCCAAGGTCGCGGGCAGGGGAGGCACCTCCGACCTGTTCGGCCGGGGAATGCTCTACGTCGTGATCTGGTCCATGCAGATGGTCGTGGCGACGGTGGTCTCCCCCGTGCTCACCCACGTCCTGCCGGTGGCGGCGTTCGGGTCGCTGTCGGCCGCAATCGCGCTCTACCAGCTGTTGATCGTTCTCACCGTGCTCGGTCTGGACCAGGCCCTCGAAATCCAGCGGGTGGAGGACGACGACCCCGCCCGCGCCCGCGGACTGCTGGCCGCCGGTTTGGCCATCGACGTGGTCATCGTCGGAGGCATCGCGTTGCTGTCGCCGCTGTGGGCGCCCGCCCTGGGGTTCTCCAGCTACACGCTGGTGCTCATCACGCTGGGCTGGACCGCGCCCGGCGCGGGGGTGATGCTGTCGTTGTCGCTGCTGCAGGCCGAGGACCGGTTCGCGCGGTTCGCCACCGTGTCGTTGATCTCGACGGTGGGTGGTCTGCTGCTCGGTCTGGCGCTGCTGTTCACCTGGGAGCGCACCGCGGAGGTGTACGCGCTGGGCGGGATCATCGGGCAGGTGGTCGCGCTCGCGCTGGGGTTGGCGTGGACCAGGCCGCGGCTGGCGGGGCTGTTCGACAAGGAGACGTTGCGTCGCGGGCTTCGTTTAGGGATTCCGCTGGCCCTCACCGGTTTGTCCACCTTCCTGCTCACCGCCGGGGACCGGTTCATCATCCAGCGCATGCTGGGCGAGGTGCAGGTTGCGCGCTACCAGGTGGCGTTCACCATCGGCAACGTCGTCACGCTCATGTTGACGTTCACCAACCGCGCCTGGTTGCCGCGTCTGAAGAATGTCGTCGACGACGCCCAGCGGTGGCGGGTGATCGCAACCTCCCGCGACGGCGTGTTCTCGCTGGTGGCGTGGGCGGTGCTGGGCGTAACCGTCGCGGCTCCCACGTTGCTGCAGATCTTCGCGCCCTCCACCTACGCGCAGGAGGAACTGGTCGCGGTGGTCGCGCTGATCGGGTTGGCGGCGTTTCCCGTCGCGGCTGCGGCGGCGAGCAGCCAGATGCTCGTCACGATCCGCTGGTCGGTGCCGCTGGCGTGGGCGTCGGTGGTGGCTGTGGTGGTGAAGATCGCCGCGACCTTCGCCCTCACAGTGCCGTTCGGACTCAACGGCACCGCGGCCGCGACCTTCCTGGCGCTGCTCGCGCAGGCGGTGGTGCTGCGGCTCGCGGTGACACGACGCCACGCCCCTGTGCGGGTGGCCTGGCCGGTGGTGGCGCTGATCGTCGCCGCGGTGGCGGGTTGCGCCGCATCGATCCTGGCCCCCCAGGAACCGGCCTGGAGGATTGCGCGATTCGCGTTCTCCTGCTGCTGCCTGGTGCCGTTCTTCCTGGGTCTACGACGCCTCCAGACCGCCTGACCCAAGACTCCCGAAGCCGGTTGATCCGGGCCGCACCCACTCCCTCGTAGCTGATTGAGCCAGCACATGAGCACCCCCCTCAAAGCTGATTGAGCCAGCACGTGAGCGAAGCGAACGGCTGAGTCGAAACCACCACTGGCACCCGGCAGCCAAAACCCGACCCCAACACCCCGGACACCCGCAAGAGGTTTCGACACGGCCCACTCGCTGACGCTCGCAGGCCGGCTCAACCAACTTCAGGGAGGACAAGCCGGTTGAGGCGGGTCGTGAGAAACGAGCGACCCGAGTCGACACCGCCCCTCAACCGGCCTTGGCTGTGGATCTTCTGTTCCACAGCCGCTGTCGCACCGTCCAGGCGCGCCAGGAGACGTGGGCCGCGGCGGGCGCGAGGTGTCGCAGGACGGCCGGGATCTCGTAGCGGGGGTTGTTCGCGACCTGCTTCAGGAACCGGAGGTGATCATCGAGTTGCTGCCGGTTGTGGCTGTTGGAGAACGACTCCGTCCAGATGCGGAACGCGGCGTGGGCCTCGGGTTGGCCGAACATGTCGCCGCGGGTGAGGATCCGCAGCCAGGCGTCGATGTCCATGACGAACACGTTCGAACCGTTGAATCCGCCGATGGCGTCGTAGTCCTTGCGGCGGAACATCACGCATGCGGGTTCACCGACCGGGTTGATCCCGAACCGTACCGTCGCCCTGGCGACCTCGGAGACGCCGCGACGCCCCAGCAGCCTTGGTAGGCCCGCGTTGCGGGTCAGGATCCTGCCGTTGCCGTCGATGAAGTCGCGGCGGCACGCGACGAGGGCGAGCGACGGGTCCTCCAGGAGCGTGGCCTGTGTGGCCAGGCAGTCCGGGTGGATGAGGTCGTCGGCGCACACCACTTTGATCAACTCGCCGCGGGCCTGCTCGACGGTCGCGCGCCAGTTGGCCGGCAACGGCAGGGTTTCCTCGGATCGGATTAGTCGGATGCGTGGGTCATCGAACCCGGCGATCACGTCGCTGGTGCCGTCGGTCGAGCCGTTGTCCCGGATCACCACCTCGAAATCGGCGCGTGCGCTGGCCAGCACCGACCGCAGGGTCGCCACAAGGGTCGACGCCCCTTGATAGACCGGGATGCAGACGGAAATGTGCGGTTTCATCATTTGTTCACCGGACTCCCCCGAGAAGCTGCGGGCGCTCTGCCGACCCCCCGGCCCGCTCATTTCTGCATCCTAGCGTGTCGCCCCCTGCTGATGGGGCCAGCACGCTTCCCCACCCGAAGATGATTTGTGATGAGCGAACCACAAGTTAGGGTTCTTTGGTGTACAGGAAGGGAGGGATCTTGATACCAAGCCGAATAACTCGACCTTTGATGGCGCTGGGACTTGCAGCTGCGACGATCACCGGGGGACTGCTGGTGCAGCCGCGAAACACGGACCAGGACTTGGCCGCAACCCCCGCTCCTCTCAGTACGGAGCGGATAACCCCGAGGACGACACCACCAAGCTCAAGTCACCCCGTCGACGCTGGGGCGGCCATCACGGCGGCGCCGAGCACCACAAGCGGCGAGTCCTCGCCAACCGCCACCTCTCCGACGACCGGGGCCTCGACGTCGACGCAACCGACGAGCAAGTCTCCGACCCCGGAGCGGACACCCGTGTCGAGGTCGTCAGACGAACGCTCACCCCTGGGTGATCCATCGTCCGGCGGGTCCTCGCCCAGCGAGTCCGCATCGCCGCAGCAGTCCTCCGGGAATTCGTCCGGCCACAGCCGTTCCGACGCCGAGATCAACGGCTGGAACATCGACTACTTCGAGGGCTTCGACACATCCCTCGAGGAGCTGGGCTGGGAACACTACGGTTGGGGCAATCCCGAGGTCGGGCACGGAGCCATGGGGGTGATGTCCGACAAGAACACGTTCGTCCAGAACGGTGAACTGATCGTGCGCACCGAATACAAGGACGGTAAGTGGCATGCCGGCGGCACTAGCACGGAGAAGGTATTCACGGCCTCGCGTGGTCGCTGGGAGGTTCGTGCCAGGTTCCCGAGGGCCAAGGGAATCGGCTACGCCTTCCTGCTGTGGCCAAAGGACCAGGGCTGGCCGCCGGAGATCGACTTCGCCGAGGGACGGGTCAACGGACCCGAAATCATGGGAACCTACCACTGGGATTCCGACAACAAGCAGGACCACAAGTTCGTCGATCACGAGGACCTGGGTGGTTGGCACACCTACGGCGCGATCGTGGAACAGGACCACATCATCTTCACCCTCGACGGCAAGGAGTGGGGCCGGATCGACCAGCCGAACATCACCGACACGCAGATGTTCTGCGGTTTCCAGACCGGGGCGATGGATCCCAACGGTAAGGAGGGCCACACCGAGACCGTCGACGGCGGTGTCCCGGGTGCACTCACCCCGCCTGTTTCCGACATCCAGATCGACTACGTCGCGCACTACACCAGGAGCTGAGGGCGCCTGATGCGGGCGGGGCTGGCGTGAGGGCCTCTACGAGGTGACGAGCTGCATCAACTCGGTGTAATCGGCAACGACGTCGTATGTGACGTCGTTGCCGTTCTTCTCGCTGAGTGACGCGAAGAACTTGCGGGCGCACTCGATCTTGGCATCTTCGACGCCCTTGAGCTGGCGTGTGGACAGCGAGCCCTTGGTCTCGGCGACGAAGTAGAGGTGCTTGACGCTGCCCTCGGTGAACGCGATGGCCCAGTCGGGGTTGTAGTCACCGACCGGCGTCGGGATGAAGAACCCGCGTGGGAGCTTCGCGTAGACAGCAACCTCGTGGCTGGTATCGAGCTCGGTGACGAACTTGCGCTCGACCTCGGAGTCGGTGACCACGTAGTCGTAGATGTGCTTCTTGAGCTTAGCCCCGGCCTTTGAGAAGTCCTGGGCGGTCTGGTTCTCGGTGAAGATTGCGGAATCGAATCGGTCTTCGAGCGCGTCGTAGGTGAGGTGTTCGACGATGACGGTGGCCTTCTGCTCGTTGATGAGCCGAGCCGCTTCGGTGATGAACTGCTCCGGGTTGAGGCGGAATTTCGCGAAGGTCCCTGGTGTGATGCCGCTCAGGATCGCGGCAACGGTGCGGCGGGTGAGCTGGGTCTTTTCGGTGATCTCTCCCAACAGGTCGTATTTCACCTGTGAGTGGGCGTTCACGGTCTCGGTGTGGGTCTGCGTGGTTTGCATCGCGAAGCCGGAGCCGCTGCTGGTCAGGTCGTCAGTCTCCAGCTGCTCCCGCTGCCGGCCGGCTCGCACGACGTATTGCAGTGCGGCGACGTTGAGGTGCCTGTCGAGGTGCGCGATCGCCTTACGGATCAGCTCTGCGGAGTCGAACTCAACCTGGTAGACGGCCCGGTGGTTGATCCGACCCCACAGTTCCTGGAACTCCTTGCGTGCGAAATTGGCTTCGTTCAGCGGAATCTTCTTCGGCTTGCGGTCATCGGTGGGCACCGGCAGATCAAGGTAGAGAACGTCGATCAGGGGCCACACGAAGTCGATGATTGACTTGAGCACCTCAGAGGTCGGCGCGGCGAGTGTCCCTTCCTTCTTGGCCTGCTTGTAAGCGTCCGCGATCGTGTTGTCATCGTTCACGTAGCCGTTCTTGGTCAAGTACTTGTAGAGCGCCTGCGCAATGGTTTCCCCGATGACCAACTCGCCGGATGGGGTCTGGATCGTCTTGCCGACGAAGAACGCGACGCTGGCCTTGCGTGGCCGCGCGGCCAACGACTCGGAGATTTCGCGTTGGAGGCCGGTCACGAAGTCGGTGTAGGACTCGTCGGTCACGACGGTCAGCTCGTTGATGTCGTGCACGGTGACGGGGTTGTCCATCCGCTCTCCGTGCTGGTCGACGGACAGCCGTAGGCCTCGTCCGATTTCTTGGCGGCGGGAGACGGTGTTGTCGCTCTTCTTGAGCATCCCCATGACGAACACGTTGGGGTTGTCCCATCCTTCGCGCAGCGCCGAGTGGGAGAAGATGAACCGCACTGGTTCGGCGAACGAGAGTAGCCGTTCCTTGTCTTTCAGGATCAGGTCGTAGGCATCCGCGTCGGTGGATTGGCCCTTGTCGTCGCCGCGTCGGGAGACCTTGCCGTCGATCTGGTGCTTGGTCTTCTTGTCGATGGAGAAGTAGCCCTCGTGCACCTGCCGCACGTCGTCGCGACGCAAGTAGGTCTGATACTCCTCGGTCGCCGCGTCGATGGCGAGTTCGCCGAGCACCTCGTCACGAATCGCGGCGTACTCCTCCTCGAACATCCGCGCATAGTCGCCGAGAGTGTCCTCACGGCTGTAGTCGCGGTACTTGGCGACCTCGTCGATGAAGAACAGCGAGAGCACCTTGACGCCTTGGCTGAACAGCTCGCGTTCCTTGTCCAGATGGGCACGAACGACCTCACGAATCTGGATGCGCCGCTTGGTCTCCTCGGTGACGTCCCGGTCGGCCAGTTGCCCTGCCGCGACCACATCGCCGCTGCTCAACTCGATCACGTCGCGGTTCGCGTCGATCTCGGTGATGAACAATCCCCTGTAGGCCTCGATCCCGTTCGAGACATCGTGAAGGTTCGCGCCCACGTCGAGACGCTTGACCTGCCGCCGGATGCCCGTTGCCGTCTGCACCTCGATCTCGATCCTCGCACGCGGTTTGGCGCCCTTCGCGATCTCAATGGCGTCCAGGTACAGGTAGGCGGTCGATCCGGCGAGTCCTTTCACGGTGATGCCCCGCACGGCGATCTTCTTCACGAGCTTCTGGTTGTAGGCGTCCAGTGCGTCGAGTCGGTGCACCTTCGTGTGATCGACCTTGTGTGTGGCGGAGTACCGGAGCAGCATCAGTGCGTTGAACCGGGACAGCGCTTCCAGCGACTTGGGTGCGCCAATCTTCTGCGGCTCGTCGATGATCACGATCGGGCGGTTGGCGCTGATGACATCGATCGGGCGGCGGGACTGGAAGTCATCGAGTTCGTCGTAGATGCGCCGGTTGTCCTTGCCGGTGGCGTTGAAGGCCTGGATGTTGATGATCATCACCTGCACCCCGGCATCGGAGCTGAACCGCTCCAGCTCGTGCAGCTGGGACGAGTTGTATATGAACGAGCGCGGCTTGGTGCCGTAGAGCTGTTGGAAGTGCTCGGCGGTCACGTCGAATGACTTCTTCACTCCCTCGCGGATGGCGACCGACGGCACCACGACGATGTACTTCGACCAGCCGTACCGCTTGCGCAGCTCCATGATCGTCTTGATGTAGACGTAGGTCTTGCCGGTGCCTGTCTCCATCTCCACATCAAGGTTCGGGGCGCCCGGCGCGGCGGCGCTGGAGGCGAGTTTCGCCGACAGCGGGAGGTTCCGCGAGCGCTGCACCGCGTGCACGTTCTCCAGCAGTTGTGCGCTCGACAGGACGATCTCGGCGTTGCGCAGGCCTGCGTCCGGGCGTTCCACCGCCTCGAACAGCGCCGGGGCGGTCACGGAGCCAACCTTGCCGGGGTCGATCCGGTAGGAGATGCCGTCATGCTTCGGCTGCCCGGCGAAGGTCTCGACGACAGCATCGACGGCATCAGTCTGGTACTGCTGGACCTTGAACTGGAGCTTCATCGAGTGTCTTTCTTTCTGCAACCGGCGCTGTTCGTCGTCGCTGCTAGAAGGGTGTGGGCGGCCGGGATGCGTGTGCTCACGCTGATCCCGAGCCTCTGGCGGTACCGCTGGCGTCGTCATCCTTCTTGCGCGGGGGCTCGGACTGCACACTTTCGTCGCCTGCGTAAGAAAGCTCCCAGCGTGGCTTCGTGCGGGTGCCGCGATTGACGATGACACCGCGACGCCGCAACTTCGTCAGGAGGTTCGTGATCTTGGTCGCCTTCTGCTGCTCGGTGAGCGCTTCGCTGAGCGCGGGCCGGAGCAGCGCCTCCACGTCGCCACGGTTTGCGTAGCCCTGAACTCGGAGGAAATCAGTCAGAAGAGCCGCGTAGTGCGCATCCGCCTGGGGTCGGGTACGGATGTAGTCAGCCATCGCTCCGGTCGCAGCAGCGACACGAGGAGTGATCCGGCGATGGGGCTTACGACCCTCGATCAACCCGACTCTGCGCAGGTGGCGGGCAGCCTTCTCGCTGATTTCGAGGCCCTTCTGAACCCGATCCAGCGCAAGCACGTCTTCAAGCGGAAGATCGGTGCGGACCATGAGCAACTGAGAGTAGGACTCATCAATCACAGCACCCGAGATCGTGAGCTTCACCTCGCCGGTGGTACTGAGATCGTAGTCCGGCAGCGGCAGGAAACGACGCACCTGATCCTGCACCATCCGATGGATTCCGTAGCCCATCTGGTCAATGAGGTTCAGTTCCGTCATTGCCTCCACGTGGATGTGATGCTTCAACGCCTGACGCTGCTGCACCTCGAGGAGATGCGACGTTCCGACCACCTGCCGAGCATTCGAGATGCCGAACACGAGCCACCCCGACGCGAGGCCGCGCAGGTTCGCCTCGTTGCTCAACGCCGAGACGTACTCACCAGTCTTGTCCGCCGAGAACTGATGTGCAGCCTCCTTGAACTCGACAACCTCGTTCTCCCAACCAGCCAACAGCCGGTCGAAGAGTCCGGTGAGTTCGTCGCTCGTCAAGGTCATGTCGTTCCTCAGATTGTCCTTACCTCAGTCGCGGGCGATACCTCGCGGAACACCTGCTCCGCGTTGATGCGCGCCGCGTCAGAGTCGAAGGCATCGTCGCGGAAAACCGCACGTAGCGGCCCGCGCTCTGCAATCCCCCGCACGACCTCGGGAGTCACAGACTCCGCGAAGCACGCGACCAGCGCATCGGCATCAACAGAAAGTACCTCCCGGCCATCTATGTGCTCGCGCGTCATTGGTAACGACAGTTCAAGTCCCCAGTCAAGGAGCACTTGGAACAACAGGTCCTCACCGGAACGGTCCGGCTTGACACTTGAGGCCAGATCGTCGAGACCAAGCTGTTCCGTGTCATCCGCAGTTTTCAGCACATCTGCCCTGTTGCTGCTATCGACGCGTAGGGAGCGAAAACCAAGATCGAGCCCGACACTGACAAGACCAGTTCTGTCGCCAATTCCGAGGGCCATACGCCGGATTCGTTCCCGGGAAAGGTCTGCAATGTTCCTGATGCCGATACGACCAGCGGCCCCTCGCGCGGGAATCGACTCAGGCAATTGGACCATTACGAACCGGCGATCGCCGCCGTCCTCTGCATTCAGTTTCATCGTCGCAGCCGCGGAGGACCCGGACCCGGCAAACAAATCCATGACCAGATCTGCGTTATGAACAGAAGTCGCCTGGCGAATCAAGAATGTCAACAATTCCAGCGGCTTGGGAAAGTCGAATACCTTCTCGCCCCCAAAGAGAGCCATCAATGACTTCGTTGCATTTTCAGTCGAGTACCAGCCCAAGCTGGTAACGAATGCCTTACGGTCGTTGACATAGGAGTCGATGAACTTCTTCTGTCGAGGCATCCCCTCCGGAGAGTCCGGGAAGAGAACCAAGCCATCAGCAATCATCTCGGCAACTCGACTGCGCGAAAACGCCCAGTTCGCATGGAACTCGTTCCCTGTCCTGGGGTCACTGATCGTGAAGAAATTGTCTTGGGCCCCAGTTGCCTTCATGCTCTCTGAACGCCAGAGGCCCCGGGGGTCGCCGTCCGGGTTGGAGAAATCGGCTTCGTCACGATCCAGCCCCTGGAACCGCACGCTGTCGACGGTCCGTGCATATACGACGATGTACTCATGGTTAGACATTAGAAGCGTCTTCGGAGGAACTCCGCGAGCGGCGTTCTTGGTCGTCCATACGAACTGTGCGACGAAATTCTGCCTGCCAAACACCTCGTCGCAGGCAAGTCGGAGATTGGACACCTCGTTGTCATCTATTGAAATTGCTATGATGCCTGATTCGTCGAGCAGGTTTCTTGCCAGCTTCAATCGCGGGTACATCATACTGAGCCAGTCTGAGTGGAAGCGACCGTTTGCCTCGGTGTTCGCGACGAGGCGGTCTCCTGTTTCTGATCTCTGACCGGATCGGGCGAGGTAGTCGGCGCTGGTTTCTGCGAAGTCGTCCTTGTAGACAAAATCATTGCCGGTGTTGTAGGGCGGGTCGATGTAGATCAGCTTCACCTTGCCGAGGTATGACTCCTGCAACAGCTTCAATGCATCGAGATTGTCGCCTTCGATGAACAGGTTCTTGGTGGTGTCGAAGTTCACCGATTCCTCGCGAACGGGCCGGAGGGTCTTGGCGATCGGCGCGTTCGCCGCGAAGGCGGCCGCGCGCTTGCCGGGCCAGTCGATCCGGTACCGCTCCTGCGGCCCCTCTACGATGTGGCCGGAGAGTTCCTGGCGCAGCAGGTCGAAATCGACGGCTCTTTCTGGGTTACCCTCGGCGTCGCGGCTCTCGGTCATGACGTTGGGGAACAGCTCGGCGATCTTGTCGATGTTGGCCTGCGTGAGGTCGGGCGATGTCATGCGCAGTCTCTCCACGGGTTACCTCTGCTGTTCCAGTTCGTACTGTTTCGTCGTTGCGGAAGTTGTGGGACTCGTCGATCACGACGAGGTCGTAGGCCCCAGTTGATCCGATCCAGCCGTGGACCGAGCGACTCACCCTTGGTGCGCGACAGATCGGCGTGGGCGAGCACGTCGCAGTTGAAGCGATCGGAGGCGAAGATGTTGGTCGTGAGGTTGGCGTTGCAGTTCGTCCGGTTCTCGGCGTACACGCTGGCGATGTGGTCGTGGACGACCTGCGTGACGTCGCTGACCTGCTGGGGGTTGTTCCAGAACGGACCCCGGTCTCGCCGGCCCCTCGGCCAGCTCGACACTGTTCGTGGTTGTCTCGGTCATCATGACTCCTCCTGCCCTCACGGGCGATGGAGCCACTTACACCGTTCCGTCAGACAGTCCCGAAAGCCCGCGGCGGTAGGAAGCTGGGCGACGAGGCGCGAGTGCCTTTTACTCCGCTCGCTGGGACGGGGGAACGTAGAGGTTCTCGACCGGGATCTCCCGACCCGTGGGGGTGTCGACGATCCGGATGCCCAGTTCGTCGCGCACGATCTGCAGGTCGGAGCCGACGGGCAGGTCCCAGATGCCGATGAGGGCGGGTTCGATGGTGCACAGATCGTTGAAGTCGACGATCTGCCAGTTGGAGGTGTCGTTGAGGTACTCGGATGTGTCGATGTGGCTCATGATCTGCCAGCCGTTGTCGGCGGGTGCCTTCGACTCGCCCCGCACCATCCAGCGCACCAGCCCCTTCTTCTCGATGACGTTGCGGGTGGCCAGGCAGGCCCCGGCTCCAGGAATGAACTCCATTGTCTCGGCCCTCTCGTGGTCTCGGATGACCTCAGCCTAGCAATTGCACACCCCCTGCGCCGCTCGTTCGCGGAGCCACCCTCCGGATCCAGCCGGTTGGCGTTCCGTCCAGCGTGGTGACCCGGGTGCCGGGTTAAGCTGACGAACATCCGAGCAGGAAGGTTCAACATGGAACTCAACGGCGCGGCTTTCTCCTTCGAGGTACCGGAGACGTGGGAGGTCGTCCTAGCAGAGGGAATGGTGGTGGCAAGCGCGCCTCCCGGCTACCTGGGTTTCCGACCGACGATCGTGCTCCGTGAGTCCCGGATAGACGCTCCTGCCCTCACCACCCTCGCTTCCGTCTCCCAGCTGGCTCTCCGCACCATTCCCCAAGAGGTACTCGGTGCCTATGTCGTGAACGTGGAGGCCATTCCGGACGGAAGTGCGGGACCGGATACCCGAGAGAGACGACGCATCTGGGCGCTGGCTCCCGTGAAGCCGCCCATGAATGAGCTTCTGGGACTGGTTCTGATACAAGATTTCATGGTGGCGGGCAATGCCATCGCCGAGCTGACCCTCACTCTGCCCGTCCTCACCTGGCAGCCCGACGGCTCGTTCGAGCAGATCCTCAATTCACTGCACCCCTTGGAGCACGGGATGCTGCCACAGCTGACCGCCCAGGTCCCGGAGGCCGTGCTCGACCGGTGGGCCACCGCACGAGACGGTGCTCCTCGCGAGGACGTGACGGTACAGGGCTACCTTCCCCCCGTCCTGCTGAGCAACACCTACGAATTGTCGCCCGGTGCGCTGACCGAGCTGAGGTCCCTGTCGTCGGCGGGTTTCTTCGGAAGACGGGTGAAGAGCCAGCTTCCTCGTGAGGAACTGAAGCAAGCCGGTTTCATTGATGACCGGGGCAGACCCACAGAGCTGGGCGAAACGGTTTTGAATATGTTCAATCATGGACGCCACTGGATCTTGGAGAATGCCGGGCCAGTGGAAAATTCTCGCAGCATGGAGGGCTGGGGGGCCGATGAAGCCATCCTCATCTTCATCGGCCCATCCGTGAATGAACCGAACAACGGGAAGGGAATTCTTGGGTACTGCTCCACTGATGACCTGGCCCGTATTCTACTCATGTGGTCAGGCACCCAACCCAGTTGGCAGATGTCATTTACTCTTCCCGAGATCAGCCTCAAAGAAATGATGGGACGTCTGATTGATCACCCATTCCCGAGTCACGTCGACGGCGATGCAGCAGCTTTTTCCACTGAACCTTGGAGGCAGTTCAGTTTTACCGACGCCACTGGCGATAATGGGATCACGTGGATCACGACGCCGTCCCGGGGCTCCGCTCTGTGCGACCGGGGTTCACAACGGGACGGACTGATTATCAGCTCCCCAGCCAATCAGCCGCTGTGGGTATATCTTTCAATGGTAGCAATGGCAATCAATTTTGGAGAAACCAGTGAAGTATAGTGTTGATGCCGGGGCATGTGAAGCAATTTTCGGCCAAGTGGAAGGTCATGTCTCCGACGCCAGTTCTGCGCACACCTCGGTGTCAGGAGATATCGACAATCTCGGCGCCGCCTGTTCAACAGGCTTGGCCGCACCAATCACCTCGGCCCTCAATCAGGCCTACAATTTTTCGTTGACGACTCCCATGACAACAGCTGAACAGCAGACCACCAACGCAGTTGCCGGCGGTAGGGACGCAGTCTCTGCCATACAGCGAGGAGACGAGCAGATGGCGGACAACTCTGAGATAGCCGCCAACGAAGTCGACGAGGTAACCGTACAAGACGGGAAACAAGCATGACCATCAACACCTCATCCCTGGACAACTGGGCTGATACCGGAACCTTGGACAGCGAAGCTGGAAACCTCAAGACCCATGGGACCAACTTCAAAAACGCCATCGACAACGCAAAGAGTTCTTGGCAGGGCCTGAGTAGTTGCTATGACACTCCTCACGCAGACCTGCTCTATTCTTCATTGGACGTGCCCGCCACCGCCGCGCAGGATGCCGCAACAGGGGCAGGAACCATCGCTGATGCCATCACAAATTTCACTGCTACCGTTCGCCCTCTGGAGACCGAACGAGTCAACTTGCTGGCAAAAATCTCTTCCTTCGAATCAACCAGCGTGTGCTATGCCCCTGGAAGCCCCGAGGAAACCGAGCAAAACAAGAAAATCATTGGCCTGCAAAATGAAGTGGACAATTTGGCTAGCAGGTACACCAGCGCAGTTGACACCTGCGTCCAATCCTTGGGAAGCATAAAAGCAGACGGCACTCAGGGAAATCCCACAAGGGACGGTTGGCTCGGTTTTTTGAGAGATACCGCGCTGTCGGCTTCAGGTACGGCTTCCGAAGCGTTCAAGGTACAGATCACCCGCTATCGCGTCAGAGGGGTCGTCAGGTTTTTCAAAATCGATTTCAAGACCCCTTGGATACCATCCTCAACCTCCCGAAATTACTATTTCAAGCTATTCGAAAAGGGAGATTTCAAGGGACTCTGGCGAGGAGGGAAAGGGTTCAACGAGAACTTCACAAGGAACCTGAAGGAAAGCTTCCTTGGCCCCGGGAAGGGAAAGTACGGGGCGTGGTCCAAACCCACCGGAGGGCCCAGTGGCAAATGGTTCGGCCTGGGCGTGGAAAGTACAAGCAAAGTGAAGACCGGGGTCTCCGTGGCCGGTCGAGTCGGAGGACGTGTTTTCTTCGTCGCGGGCGCTGCTCTAACTTACGCAGGCGAGTACAGCTCCGCACAAGAACGGCTCACGAAAGAGCACCCTGAGCTCTCCTCGTCACAGCGCAACTTCAAAGCAGCTGAAAGTTCAGCAGTCAGAGGAACTGCGCAGATCGCCGCGGCGGCTGCTGCTGGCGCAGCCGCCGGATCATTTTTCTGCCCCGGCGTCGGCACGGCGGTTGGCGTTGGCGTCGGCCTCGCCATGATGATACCGACCGGCGGCGGGAAGAACCTCGGAGACCGGATCGGGGATCTCGCAGAAGCCCAATGGAATCTTGAAAAGAAAGCAGCCAAGGGCGCTTGGAATCTCGCCAAGAAAGCCGGAAGCGGCCTGAAGAAGCTGTTTTCCTGATCAGACATTCTACCCAAGACGAGAGGCGCCCGGGATGTCAATGAAGAGAATACATTCTTGCCATTGACATCTCGGGCTTGTTCTCAGCGCTCGGAGCAAGGTCATGTGGGCCGGGGCGGGGATGCAGAATTCTTAAACTATATTCCAAGTTTTTGCCACTGCCCACAAATCCCGCGGCGGTCCACGTCACCTGCATTCAGCTGTTGGCTTCGGAGGGGTTTGGGTAGACACGTATTCTGATCAGTCAAACACCGGACGAGGCGACGGTCCGTTCTCCAAATAGTCACACATTCGCCGATACAACTCAGGGCGCTGTTTCGCCGAGAGTTCAACAGATCTACGCAGCGACACGGGCTCACCAAATGCCTTGCCCACGATCACATCCCAGTCAATCCCCGGATACGAGAACAACACATCATACAACGGAGCAACCTCCGCATCCGGAGCAATCATCTCATCAATGATCGTCTGAATCGGGACATTCCACTTCGGCGCCTTCAGGTTGATGTCAGCGCCCCCATCCAAAAAACGCTGCAACAACCTCGCCTCCCCCACAAAATCATGCTCACGCTCCTCGAACATCACATGCAACGCATTGATCTTCTCCTCAGAATCAACACGAGCCGGATCCGCACCATGATCCAGCATCCAGTCAACAATCCCCACCCGAGCCGTCAAATCCTTATTGTGAAGCGCCCAGAACAAAAAGCTTCGCCAATCCTTTTCAGGGTTCCCCTCAACCGATGTCAAGAACTCTTCCAGCGTGCCGCGTTTGGCCGCACTACCAGGGCTCCTCTTCTTCTCAGCACCCATCTTCTCTCCCGCTTCCGTCACTCATCGACATGCGAACGATTCCGCAGGGGATCCTCCACACGATAATTATTCGCATCATGAAACTCCTCCAAGAACTCCTTCTTGGAGATCTCCCCCGACAGGTATTTGTCCCTCAACTTGCTGTACTTGGCATCCGAAACATGCCCCATATCCCACAAACCCTCACGCGACTGACCCGGCTTCCACTCCACCTCACGCCACTTGTGCCCCTTGGCGTCCACATGAACACCAGGACCCTCAGCAGCATCATCGACAGTCCGAACCCACATCCGATCCGCCCCCGGCTCAGGCAAATCAAGTGTGCCATTCTCGATCCGTTTGATCTGATCGTTGCGGGACTTGGTCCACACATCCTCAATCTGCTTCTCCGTGTACTTGGGACGCTCATTAGCATACGGAAGAAGATCACCATTCCCGTCATACCCGTACGAGTTCGGCTCACCCTTCGCAGGCAACCCACCCTCGTTCAACCCCCGATTCTCCGGAAGCCACGTCCCCGACTCCGGGTCGTAACGCATCACCCAGCCACGATTCTCCCCCGCCCCCTGCGTCAGTTGCAACGGACGCCCATTCCGATGATCCACCGGCTGCCCATCCCCATTACGCGGCCCCTCATCCAAGGCTCGCTGCACATCCTCCTGCGTATACCTGTACCCGGACCTCTTCTCCCACTCCTTCGCAGAAATCGTCTCACGCGCGGGGGCACCCGGATCATAAACCCGACCCTTGCTACCAGGAGTCACACTGGTACCGTTACGCGGCCGCTCAAGCCCTTCCTGCGAACGCGAAGAACCCGAACCATCCCCCCCACTCCTGGAATGGTCGCCATCCCCACGATTCTCTGAAGCCGGTTTTCCGCTCTCGCCAGGTTGCGGGCTGTTGTCCGAATGCCCGGAACCCGACCGCCCGTCGCCGGGAGCATCCGGGGAGGGGTCATGCGTGTTCCGACCGCCTTGAGAGCCATCCATCGGATTTACCGGACGTTCGCTCGGCGACGAACCGTCTGGAACGCGGCTGTGTGGGTCTGCATCGCCCGGCAGTCTCCCGGGATGTGCATCAGGTCGGGCATCCGTTGAAGCTTCTGGAGCGTGGTGAGCCGTTTCGCCGGAACCGGATTGGCCCTGTGAGGTGTGCGTGTCCTCTGCCCTCCGGGCGGGGGACCCACTCGGCTGGTCGGCACCTTGAGCTTCGGGCGCCGCCCGGCGGGGTTCTACATCGCCGGGGGTAGTCGGTTTGGCCGGCCCATCCGGCCCGCTGCCATGCCTCTCAGGGACCTGTGCGGAATCGGCATTTGTTCTCGGCTGGCTCCCGCCGCCAACGTCCGCTTTGCCCGGGTGGCCACCATCAGCACCGCTCATGCTGCGTTCAATGGGGCCGGGTCCGGTGTGCGGATGGGTCGGGGTGATACCCGATCCATCCGCTTTGACATGCGGAAGAGTACCGGTGACGGTTTCCAGTCTTCGCACGTCGGTCGAACCATGCGAGACTTTCACCGTCCTCTTGATGTCATCGACGAATCCAGGGTCGACCTGGCGCAGGACACGGAGCACACGCGCGGCCTTCACGGCCGCTCCCGGAGAAACCATGCTCAGTGCTTTGACAGAAAGCTTCGCGGCGCCCCCGGACCCCATGCTGACCGCCGTAGTCACCATGTCGGGAACAAACCCCCCGTACGTCCCGATCGGGTCGGCCGACCAAGTGTCATAGCTAATCATCCCCTTCAACACCGCCCCCACCGTAGCGCTGGACTCCATGTACCTCTGACGAGCGTTCTTGTCGTAACTCATCAGCCCAAATCCAAGGGGAGTTGAAAGGATCGAGAATGCAGAGAAATCGACCGCTATTTTCGCAAGCCCACTTCTTTTGTGTTCAGTGGCCCCGGGGTCTCCACCCAACCCCACCAAATCCTTTAAATCATTCCACCCATCGACAACGCTTTTCCAAGCCCCTTGCCGCAGAAGCAAACCACTGGCCTGCTTATTCTTGTTCGCAAGTTTCCAAGCATCTGGACTACCCCAAGCCTCTTTCCCGGTTCTGGTTTGGTCGCGTTTGGCGTCCATCGACGTTCCCCAAGCGTATGGGTTGTTGACGCTGGTCTTGTCGATTTGAACGAATTGCGGCCCACCCCACGTGGCATTCAGTTTGTTGCCACATGTGCGCTGCGCATCCTCCAGATCTGTCTGAAACTGCTCCACGCGGGTGGCCAGTTCATTTGCCTGTTCCACCAACTCGGGGGTGACGCCTCCTTCAACCACCGTAACGTTCGAGACCGTTCCGCTCGGACCAGTGTTACTACCGGGAAGATTAGGACTAGCTTTTGACTTCACGGTTGTTTTTTTCGAGTCGGCTTCCTTAACCGCCCCTTCGTGTGCAGCTATGTCTTTGACTAGCTGATCACGTACTACCTTCAGTTCGTCGAGCCTATCTGCGTAGGTGACCAAGGCTTCGCGCATGGTCTTGGCATGACCCTTCAAGGTGCGCGCCCAGTCGTCGGGCTTATTCATCGCGTTGTGCACAATGTCGGCCTCCGGGGCCGAGTAAGAGGTCGTCAGAGAACTCCATGTGGTGCGGATGGTGCTCGATTTCGCTGATACGCTGTTCAGTGTTCTTTCCAGCTTTCTCGCCCGAAGCCGGATCTGTTCGGGAGAGTCCAGTTCTACCGGTGTCAGTCCCATGTCAGTTCTCCTTCGGGGGAGCAGGGTTGGCGGAACCATCAGCCTTGGGCATTTCAGAAGGGAAGTCAGCAGTAGCTGCCGTACTCTGCGCATTGGCCGCCATGCCGGTGTCGCCTTCATGGTAGGCGAGTATCGCCTCGCTGGTGCCTTGGAGCGCGATACCCGTCATCCCTTGAACGGCGTCGATCCCCAGTGAACCGCAGTTTTCCATCCAAGCCTCGACTGCGGCGTGGACGAACTCAGAACGTGAGAGATCACCCAGCAAATCGTCTTTTTGAGTCTTCGCATTTGAAGAGATTGTTTCATATCCCTCTGCAGACAAGGCCGCATTCTGGACTGTTTGCCCAGCACTCTGCTCATCTATTGCCCAGCTACCCACGAGAATACCTTCCAGAGATTTCTTTTCGGCATCAAGAAACTTGCATACCACATAGAACATCATGCGAAAAGTGCTGGCGGCTCTCCGCTCTCAATGCCAGCGAATACACACATCGAACTATATTCACAGGCGACGTTCCGACCAGTGAAACTGTCAGCCAATGCGAGGTTGATACGGTTGTGAGCAAATCCCCTTCACGTCGTGCGAAACGACCGCCGGGCCTGCCGTCAGAGATCAGCAGATCAAAGTATCGCAACAGGCCCGGCAGGAGGGAAAACTTTCGTGCCCTGCGACGGGGCGGTGAGTTCTCAGCGGATGGAGGCCACTGCCCCTTTCGCCCTGCTCAGCGTCTGGTGGGCAGTGTCATCGTTGAGGCCCAGCGTGCGCTGCACCAAAGAGATGATGTTCACAACCTCGGTTCCTGACTTGCCCAGCCGGCTTTCGACATCGGCGTACATGGCGTCGACCTCGGTCGCCTGGAATTCGGAATTGAAGTTGTTCACGTCGGTGCTGTGTCCAGTCAGAATGGACATCAACTGACTGCAGATGGAGTTGATGTGCGTCTGGACGGATTCTGAGGCGTCCGTGTCATATGCGTTCATTCCCGTGGCCATTGTTCAACCTCCCTGTTTCTTCTGTTCACGCGCCGTGGAAGTTCGCCGTGCTGTAGTCGGCGGATCCCTCGGTGGTGCGAGCATTGGTCACCATCTCATCGGTACCAGTGGTGAACGCGGTTTGCATACCGGCTTGTCCTTCGCCCACGGACCCGAAGGCGTTCTGCAGATCCACCGTGATCTGATCGGCGTTCATTTTGAAGTTCTGGAACTGAACGTACCCCTCGCCGTCGAACTTGCCCTCCAAGGGCGCAACGGAAGCGATCAGATCCTTGATCAGTGAACCAATGTCCTCGTGCGATGCACCGGTCTGTTTGTTCAGCGTGGGCAACGCCCCATCTGTCATTTTGAAGTACATGACAGCCCTTTCCGTATCTGGTCGACTACATCTGACCGGGCCGCTCCCCCATGCGGTGTAGGCCTGACCCTACCCTAACCGGGGTTCAGGCCACGGAACAGCGGATCGGCGAAGATTTCCGGTTGCGAGTCCTTACTCCGCGCGCGGCCGACGGGTTCGCGGGGTGCTGCGTCCGACGCGTGAGGATGTGTCGCCGAGCCGGGCGCGGCAAGGCATCCTGCTGGGGGCGTTGGTTAGGAGGTCCGTTTTCCCCACTGCTTCGCTTCCGGCCTGCTCAGCAACGAGATGATCGTTCCGGCGAGTGCCAGGCCGACCACTCCCCGGAAGGTGATTCCCACCAGGAAGCCTCCCATCGTGCCGCTGGGATCGACTCTCATGGCTCCCGAGAGATTCAGGTCGATGAAGTCTATCACCAGGCCGAGCACCGCCAGGATGGCCTGCGCGCACGCCGCCACGAGCAAGACGGTGTATCCGTTCTTCTTGAGGAAGGTGATGCCCGCGACCAGGAGGGCGACGGTGGTCGCGAGAACCCCGAAGGGCTGGACATTTCCGAGGATACTCATCACGACGCTGAGGTTTCCGTAGTATCCGGCGTCAACTCTGTCCTGGATCGCGGCGAGGGCGGCGAACGTCCCGAGGAAAACAAAGAACCCCAGACCACCGCCGACGATTCCAAGTACACCTGCTGCAGTCGCGACACCGGGGCGTTTCGGCCCGGTCGCGTAAGGGGAGGGTTGGGGAGGCATGCCGTATCCGTGTGGTGGGGGTTGGGCCTGCCACTGCTGGGGTGGGACGGGAGGCTGCTGCGCCTGCCAATGGGCCGCCGGACCTTGGGGGTACCTGCCCCGGGTGGGGTTGAACGTGGGGGTCGGGTTGCCGGGGATGCGGGTCGGTCTGGAAGTCGGGGCCTGGCTCCGTCGGGCGTTGGGGGCATTGATCGGTCATGAATACCTCCTGCAAGAATCGTATTGCAGTTTCAGGACCCTTGGGGTCGTTGCGGCAACTTCTGGGGCGATGCTCTTGGTTTTCTGGTGCGATTCAAGCCACTTCCAAGTCGAAACGGCTCTGCGATGCTGGTTGGCAAGGACCCTGGTGGGGGAAGAGCCCATGCCGAGAACCACCCCGGCACCCGTTGAACGGGATCGGGCTTTAGAACTCAAGACTTCCTCAGGCCGGTGGTTTTCCTCATTCGTGCGGAATACCGAGCTCGGGAAGCTGAAGGTCGTCATCGCCGGGGTCGAGCTCCTCACAGAAGCGATCGTCATCCTCCCGCGGTTTTTCGGAGTAGCGCCAAGCCTTGTAGCGAAGCTGATCAGGCGACTGGATGCCCCCAATATCCCTGAGCCGGATCACACAGGCGCGGACGATTTCCTTGATGGTCTTGGTAGGCGTGGGCCATGTGAAGTTTCGCCCCCAAGTGAGCGCTTCCTCCCCGAAGGGCTCAAACCCCAAGGATTTGAATTCTTCCCGCTGCTGTTCCGTGAACGTCGCCATGTCTTTGCGACCGTTCTCCCCTGAGAACTCGGCAACCATGTCGGTGTCGTCCCCAGCGAACCGCCCCGTATTGAAAGCATCTATCCCGCCGAATTGTATGAAGGGGACACCGCGATCCACCAAACTTATGATCAAGATGGTGCGAACCGGGAAGGACATGATCTTCAGAAACAAATTTTGCTCAAATTCATCCCACTGCACAGCCAACCTCACTCTCTCGGACAGGCAAACCACCTAAATCCAGATCAAACAATACGATTGCATACTACCAGAGCCCCCAGCAGCGTCCCCCACCCGCCCCCTAAATCCACCTGTCGGAACCCGAAGGACTCACTCCTCGCTTCCGTCCCGCGGAGTTCATTCATCAGCATTCGCTCCGGGATTTGCACCAGTCAAAAAGTTTATCGGCAGCCCTCGATTGGCTCAGCGAAACATAGGAGCGCCCACTCGCTGCTTCCACCATTTGACACAAAGAGGCTCATTCACAGCCAGCCCGTCGACCAGCAAAACCCCTAGCCAGAGCACACTCGAAAACAACTACAAATTAACCCCAAACCGAAACACCACTATCTCAGTACGCCAGAATCCCCTGAGGAGTATAGAAACTCAAATCCACAAACCGCTCGTATCGCATCAATTCGACAATCACACTCTGCGGATAGCTCCACGCCACATGCGAATACCTATCAATAACGATCCGGAAAGGCTTCCCCCAAGCCTCAACACCAGCTGCAGCATAAGCAACGAAGGCATCGTTGACCAACCCGATCTCCTCGACCCCCTCCCCTTCCGGCCTGAAAAACGGAAGCGAAACAACACTGATATTCTTATCCTCATCCTTAGTAACCATGATGCGCTGTTTCCCGGAGGCGAATTCTCCCGTAAGGAGACCGGGCATGCTGGTCGGGGACCAGCCAAGTTGTTGAGCCGTTGAGTCGAACTGGTCAAGTCTGATCGGCCACGGCAACCCGATCAGACGCTCCACCAAAGCAATGAACCTATCCACAGCAAAAACATCCACAGCCCTGCTCCTTTCCATGAAGCTTATTCCTTGATGATCTCTATATCACCCTTACCATCCCACTTGATCCTAACCCTACCCCCAAGATCAAACTCACCCACCCTCACAGCACCATTCGTACGGGCATTGATAATCTCATACTTAACCTCAACCTTACCCTCCGCCAAATTCTTGAAAAACGCCTCGTGTTTTCCATCCGCCTTCATCCTCTTCAACGTCTCAAGGATACGCGGATCCTGTCTACCCCCGGTCACCAAATCCTCCAGATAAGGAAGAGACCCCTGCTGCGCCCGACCCCCGGCTTCCACATCACGTGCCCCCAACTTCACACCATCCCCACCTTTGTTCTCCTCGAAATAAATCCGGTTATCACCTTCAATGGCAACCTGATCAAACTTCCCCGGACCAGGCGACCCATGACCACCAGGTGAATCACCAGGCTTCCCAATGATCGTCTCACGCCCCAAATCCTCGTTCCGAAGAAAACCAGCCCGATCCCCCACCCACTCAGACGCGCCCCTCAAACGAGACGAAGAATCCGCTGCATTATCCAAAATGTCTTTGGCTTCTAGCGCATCGGTCGCAGAAACTTCATCGAGCTCGGCGCGAAGTTTATCTAGCTCTTCTGCAATTTGCTTGTAGGACTTACTCGCAACATTCTCGACACCAAGCTTCTCCGCCTGCTTCACGGCTTCATTGGCCAACTCCCTGTCACGACGCGCCTCATCCCGAATGGCATCCCATGAGGCTTATTCATAGGGGTGTTTTGGTTTTCCCCAACTAACGCTTTATCCGAGG
>ERZ772766.213-NODE-213-length-35051-cov-10.157047_pt1 | contig 35051 bp, 57 predicted proteins | sample MGYA00511379_ERZ772766 | MGnify/ENA primary metagenome ERZ772766 (study PRJEB29015, sample SAMEA2737895) | human oral metagenome | biome: human oral; feature: human-associated habitat; material: dental | place: China | collected 2116 ... | reverse complement strand
TATTATTTTGTATTTCTCTATTAATAGTTTTTTTTACATCAACCACTTGACTCTCATTTGCTTGACTTAAAGTATTATTAAATATATTTTGTTTTACTATATTATTTTGTATTTCTCTATTAATAGTTTTTTTTACATCAACCACTTGACTCTCATTTGCTTGACTTAAAGTATTATTAAATATATTTTGTTTTACTATATTATTTTGTATTTCTCTATTAATAGTTTTTTTTATTTCACTTAATTGTGCCCCAGCTTGTACTATCATAGTTTGTGCACTTGCTAATCTACTAGTATCAATATTAACATCAGTATTATTAACTTTTTGCAAAGCAGTGATAGTTGTATTTATAGCACCAACGATATTATTTAAAGGAGTGGACATTGCATCCATAAGCATTATAGAACCTTGTATCGTTGACATTAATCCACCTCCATTATTTCTTACTAGCTTTTTCTTCAGATTGAATTCTTATCTGAATACTTGCCATTATGAATGCTTGTTCCTCTTTTGGTAGACTCAAAAATTCACTAGGCAACATATGAAACTTATGGAGGCAATAGTAAAGGATATTCGCCTCACTATCGCCCCCATTTATTAGTTTTTTGCTTCTTCAGTTAAATCTTCAAGTGTTTTAAATCCATTGATTTTTTGAACTTCTGAAAATAAGTCTTGAAACTCTCCTGGAAGTAACATAGCTGTCAATAAGTCAGGCTTGTTTTTTACTCCATAGCTATCTTGCAATTCTTGATTTTGTAAATCTGGATAAACAACACAAGCAGCGATTAGCATAGCAGAATATTTATTAGAATCTAATTGAGGGAATAATTGTCCTTTTTTCCCTTTTAATTCTTTAATTTCAGTGTTAGCTTCTCTTAAAATTTGATCTTCCTGTGCTGTTAAAGGTCTTATTTCCCATTCAACAACTTTTCCATCTTCATCTTTAAATCTTTCAGAAACTGCTACTTTTTTATTTTCTTTTTGTACTGCATTTTGTTTTAAGAATACTTCCATATTTGTCATATTTACTCACTCCTTATATCATCCCATCTAAAATATTAAATGGATTCTTAATTATAAAATTCTCAAAAGTAAACTTTATTTCTTCATCTAAATATTCTGCACCAGCATCAAATTTAGATAAGATTCCACCATCAGTGTTGCAACCTTGGTAAAGGATAGTTTGTCTACCAGCTTTTGAAGTAGGATCTTCATTAGAAACTTCTATTTCAAAGAAAATATCCTCACCAGTATTTTGATACTTTTCCAATAATTCTCTAAAAATTGGAGCATTATAGTGAACTGTCATAGTTCCACTACCTTTACCACCAACAGATTTATTTCCTTTGCTTACTTTCCCTAAAATAGGCACTTCAGTTTTTGTTTTTTCATAACTTGCTTCAAATTTAATTGCTGTCATTAAATTGTATCTTTTACCTTCTAATGTAACATAGCATTCGCCTAAGCTACCTGATATAGCATCTTTAGCATTCATTGTTATCATATCTGCCATTCTCTATCTACCTCCTATTGAACAATAACTGTCATATAAAGAATTTCCATACAATTTACAGGATTAACTGGATCCGTAACAACTACTGATTTTTTAGTTAAACCTTTCTCAACTTTAACTTTTTTAGGATCAAAATCTTCAAGTGCTTCTATTCTTTCAAGTTCTTGATGATGTGCAACTATATCTTTCCATAATCCTTCTCTTCCAGGATTATTATTTCTGCTCTTTCCAGAATGTTTTCTATTAAACATTAAAGCGATATCATTTCCTATTTGATCTAAAATTCTTATAGTTTGATTTGATTGGAAATCATCATTTTTATATATAGTTATTGATGTATAACTATTTATATCAGTCAACACATATGGTTCTCCAACATTGTTATGAAATAATAATTGTCCTGCTTTTATTCCATTTATTAACTCAGATTGAGTAAACTTAGTATCAACTATAAAATCTCCATCATATTTTGTATTTGTTAATGTTGCATTGACTTCACAACTTGCTTCAGCACCTGTTAACCAATAAACTAATGATTGTTCTGGAGCACCTTCATCTTTAACTTTATTTTGTAGATTTATTACTCCCTCATAATCAGCAGGATATCTATATACAACACATTGAAGTTTTACACCTACTTCATCTCTCATTCTCTTAGTCCATTGAACATACAATTTCTTTATAACTTCATCTTTAGAAGTACATCCAATAGTATTAAAAGAATAAGATTCAGCTAAATCTAAAAACTTTTGATGCTCAGCACCAGTTACAGTAGTCAAGTTAGTACCATTTGCCAATTTAGTTCCAGCAGTATCAGTAAGCTGAGCTGCTTTTTTGAATACAACATAATCATTATCAATTAATTCGGAAGCATTAGCAACTGTTTGAGCATCTACTTTCTTAGTTCCTAACATAGTAATAACATCTTTTTTATTAGATTCATCTATATTAGTCTTAACTATAATAGTTATGTCATTCCCTCTTATTCCACTATATTTAGCAGTCGCATAATCATTACTTGCTTTAACACCATTACCATTTAATCTATAAAGATAAACAGTTTTAGCTTTCATAAATAAATCTCTTAAAGGTTTCATTTTTTCATCTGTATAATCATATCCAAAAAGTTTCATAGTATCTTTTTGAAAATCACTATTCTCAACTTTAAAAATGTCGCCATCTACTCCCCAATCAAGTTCAGTAGCAATAGTAGCAAAACCTCTATCGGATATATTTACTGTTGCTCTTGAAGCAGAAACGAAGTTAATATATGCTCCTGGTAAAACTTTATTTTGAGTTAAAAAAGTTCCTCCACCGTTCATTATTGAACCTCCTTATTCATAAAATTTTCTATAATTTCATCTATTCTTGAAAAACTATATTCTTCATCATCTTTTAATAAAACATTCAATATATCTTTTCTATTAGAATATTTTTTACTTGCGATAATTTGTTCTTTTGAATATAGAATTTCATCATCTTTTTTTGTTTTAGTTGCCATTAGTCCCTCCTATCTGGTTTTACATCTGTTTTTAATTCTTCCATAAATGGATCTTCTTCTCCTACTTTTCTTACAAATGGTTTGAAAGTTATAAAGTAATGAAGATTCCCATCTATAAACTGTGAATTTCTATCTAAACCTCTTAATAAATCTCCTTCTTCAGTTTTGATTAATTCCAAAGTATTATTTAATTTTTGTGCCATTTCCATTAATTCCCAATTATCATCCTCATTCTTAGGAAAATACTGAATATCTAAATCTATTTTTTGTTTATATCTATTCCCTAATACCTGTTTTTCATTAGGATTTAATAGCTGAATAAAAAAGCAAGGCTCTTCAAAACCTTGCTTAATCTTATTTACATATATTTCTACTTCTGGAAATGTTTTCTCAAGAGTATTAGATATAGCGCTTACTACTCTACTTAGCATTACCAAACACCTTCTTCAATATACTATCTAATTTCTTTTCTAATATAGCATCCATATTTTCTTTTATTTCATTCTCTGAAATAGTTAACATAAATCTACCAGGAACCCAAGCTCTTTTTAACTTCTTTCCAAGTACAGGAACAAATCTACCTGGTGTTTGCCTATGTCCATACTCAACATAAGAAGCATAATGGGTAGGATTTATAACTTCAACTGAATACAAATTACCATTTTTAAAAACTTGACCTATAGTCCAGTTTCTTCTTAAATTTCCACCATTTTTTTTAGTATTTGGAACTTTCTTTCCATCAACTGTTTTAGATGTTTGAGCTAAATAACTATAATCTCCAACTGGTGTTCTAAAAATTACTTTTCTTAATAATAAAGCTCCTAAAGATTTTACAAGACTTGCCATTATTTCAGCTTGATTTTTTTGTATATTTTCTAAATTCTTTTTCATTACTTCCAATCCAGCCATATTAATTTTTACAGCTTGTCCCATATTAAGCTCCTTTATTATCAGTTACTAAAATAACTTCTTGATGTATTGAATATATAGCAGGGATACCTGAAGCTTTATAAGTTTTAGATATCCCATTTCTAGTTACAACTATTTTTGAATTTTCTTTTATTTCTACTTTATTTGAAAGAAATAATTTTATAACTTGATTTGTTATTGCTATTGAAGGAGTTTCATTTGTAGAAGATATATTTTGAAATGAAATTCTACAAGGAATATTCTCTTGAACTAAAATTTCTTTAAACTCAGTTGTCTTAGTTTTTGGATCCTTTACTTTTTCAAAATTATAAATACTACAAGTATCTCTCCATAACTTTTGTAAATTTCTTACCATTGTAATCTCCTATATCTATATAGCTCATTATCTTTACCAATTAATAAATCATTTAGCATAATCTCAAAAAGTTCTTCAGGTGTTTTTACTGTATCAGAATAAATTTCAGTTGTATCACCTTCTTTAATAGATTTTAAAACAGAGGAGAAATCATAATCTTTAAGTTCTCCATTAAGCTTTTTAAAATTAAGTATTTCTCCTACTGCTTTATCTATTAATATATATTTTAGTCCATCTGGAATACTATCAAATGTATAATTTTGATTTGTAAAATTATTAATGCTAGATAAGGCTTTATTTAAAAAATATTCTATGCTTGTAGCTTCATCTATTTTGAATAATTTTAGTTTTTCAATTACCATTTCTTTGAAATTTTCCATAATTATCCTCTTGAAATAATTCTAGCTATTGGAATAGCTTTGTGGTCAATTGTTTCTTTATCTTCTGATTTTACTAATTCCCAGTTAGCCCCATTTTCTAAATCTGTATCATCAGGAGATATAGTGCTGGCAGTTTTATATGAAATTCCAAATGGTGCATAACAGAATCTCTTTCTAGTTATTAAAGTATCTTCTCCACCATTTTTATATGGATTTCTTGCCATTTCATAGGGATGTAATGTCCCTAAATCTTCATAATCAAATGCTCCTATACCTAACAAATAAGTTGTATATGATATACCTGATGGAACTAGTGCAGCATAATCTCCTTCTTTTGCAGTCCATTTAGAGTCAAATTTAGCTCCATTTACTGTTGCAACGCCAACTTCTTTTTCTCCTGTTCCAGCAGTAGTAATTTTTAGTGCTTCAGGGTGTGATGCTGTTACTTTTGCATATTTTTCTCCTTCAAATTCTTCTGTTGGCATAGAATCATCTATGAATACAACTCTGCCATTCCAAGTAGCTAATCCTACTTCTCTTTGCATTCCGTTTGCATCTGTTTGAGTAAAATATTTTATGATTTGTAAATTCTCCAAATTAGTGGCAACTGTTGAGTGCATAATTGCCATTTTAAAGATATTTTTATTATCTCCACAAGCTTTTTGAGAAGCGGTATTTAAAGTTGTAGCTCCTACTGCACCATCTGCTCCTGCTTTTTCTGTAATATTCAATGTATGAGCTTCAACAAATTTTAGATTCGCTGCTCCTGTCATTGAGAAAACACCTTTTAATATCTTTATTAAAATATTTTGGTAAACTTCTGCCCAATAATCAACTAATTGTGCTGCTACATTATCCATAAAATTAACTCCACCAGTTATATCAAATGAAAAGTCTTTTTCTGTCCAGCCTTTTGCTCTACCAATTGTGATTACACCTCTGTTAAAAGTTTTAGTTGTTTCTGTTGTTATATCAGTAGAACCATTATAGTTTAAAGGTGCTCCACCTATTTTACCAAGCATAGGTAATACTGCATAATGAGTTCCTGTTTGGTTTGCAAAAGCATCATGTATTTCCTTATTGCCTCTAATTGCCCCACATTTTAATAATTCATTCTTTTTAGTGTTAGGTATTCTACTAGAATACTTTCCAAATGCCTCAGCATTAAATGTTTTTGAATCAAAATATTTTGCCATTTTTTATCTTCTCCTTTTTTTTATAAATTGTTAATATCTAAGTTAGGATTAGCTTCTAACATAGCTATCATTTCTGAATAAGTTTTCGGTCCATCTCCACCTGGAGTTTTATTATTTCCATCACCAGGTTTAAATCCATTTGGATTAGCTGGTTGCTTTTCAATCTCAAATAAATATGGATCTGATTTTTTCAAATTGGATAACTGTTCTTCTAATCCTGTAACCTTACCATCTTTTAAATCTACTTTTTCTAAGTCTAATAAAGCCTTTATTGCTTTTGAGTTCTTTCCTTTTGCTCCTGTAATTGCAACATCAACTGCATTGTTTAATTGCAAATCAAATAAGTCTTTTGCATATTTTTCAGCAGCAGTTTTATTATCATTTTGAAGTTTTTCAATTTGAGCTTTTAATTCTTTATTATCTCCAACAGATTTTTCTAACTCTTTTAATTGCTTGTCTCTTTCAGCAAGCTGTGTTTCTAAATTCTTTTTAGCTTCTAGTTCTTCATTAAAACGACCTTTTGGAACAAAACTTTCCATGTATGTTTTATGAGCTCCTAAAACCTTATCAGCTTGTTCTGGTGTAAGTCCTAATGCTATTAATTGTTCTTTTTCCATTTTTTCACTCCTTCATTTTTATCGTTGTATGCCAACGTAATTGGTTGTCTTGTTCTTTACCGCCTACAATACTAAAAAGGCGAGATGTTTAAATATATAATAAGTTTATTTATTACTTGAATTTAATCACTCTCCTTAGGAATAAAAAAGAGCAGTCTTTTTGAACTGCTCCTATCTTATATACTATTTTATTACTTTTTTTTATTTTTATTATTGCTTTTACTTGATTTAGGTTGCTTAATTTGTTCCTTTCCATCTATTATAAGCGATGTAACTGTTGCTGTTTTGGTATTATAATTTATCTTGAAATTATTTCTTATTACAGCCCCAAAAGCATTTTGAGAATCAACAAAAGATTCCATAAAAACAATACCCTTATTTATTCCTATATTCCATTGATTAGAACTTGGAAATTTAGCCGTTGCTGGTGATATTAACATAGATTTTATAAGTTCCTCAGCTCTATTTTGATACTGAGCTCTTTGACTAGATGTAAGTACATAATCTTTTATGTTATCTTTAATTTCTCCATCTTTATAGAAATTTATATCTGCCCAATTAATTGCTTCTATATCTTTATCTTCTTTTAAATATAAAATTAAATTATTTATTTCACTATTACTTATAGATATTCTATAACCTTTTCCTGTCTCAGAGTACATACCATCTAATAATTCATCATGTTCGACTTTTTCAATATTTCCATCAATTCCTATATCTTTAATGACCTGAACAATATTCTTTTCTTGCTCATCACTTAGTTCAGCAACTCTTTTCAACTGGCTATCCATTGTAAAAGCTAGGTATAAACCAACCATCATCATTCCAATAAAAATAATAAAAAAATATTTAATCCCCTTTCTCATAAAATCCCCTCCTAATAGTTATAATATTATTTGTACTATAAATGTTAGAGTTTGTCAAGGAATAAAACAAATTTTAACCTTTAATATTATATTCTTTTTTTACCTCTTTTATTCTTTTTTCTAATTCTTTTTCATATTCTTCTTGAGTAAAAACACCTTGTTTAAAAAGAATTGACATATGTAGCTTTACTGCTCTCAATCTATCTTCATAAGTTGATTTAGAATTCCCTACTACAATTGGAGGTGCAGTATCGTTCCATCTTGAATCAGTAAATAAAGCTTCTTTTTTCTGCTTTTCTTCAAATTCTTTTTTTAATTCCTCAAAACTTTTACTACTCATAATTATAGTTCCTCCATTAAAATATAATGAATTTTACTTGTATCATACCTATCTACAACTTTAAATTTTTTGCCTCTTTTAAATAAAACCTCTTGTTCTCCTTTATTTAAAGTAGTTATATTTCTAGCAGTTTTAGATATTATAGTTAACTGAACCTCTCCACTAGGATTATATGTTTCACCTATTGTTGCTGAGGTGTAAGCAGGATATTCAATCTCATTACCAATATTATAAAACTTTAAAAATTCTTCTAAAGCTTCTTTACCTTGTAATTGAAAACTTAAACTTCTAGTAACTTGTCCTTCGTATACAGGTATTTTTTCAAGTGCTTCATCTAATAATTTAACCCATTCTTTTTGGTCTTGATTTAAATTTATTCCATTTCTAAGTGCTTCATTTATTTTATAGGAATCTGATCCAATATATCTCATTATAGCAGATTTTTGATTTAAAGTTAAACCTAACACATCTTTTTTAATATATTGGTCTTTCCATTCCTTATAATTCATGTACTTAATTTCTTTATACTCTCCATTTTCATCTCTTGATGCTCTTGTAGGTTCATCATCAAAGTATGGAGCTATAACTGTTCTACAATGAGAATGAAAAGGAGGCACTGTTACTCCTATTTCCTGGTCCGATATATTAAAAACTTTTCCATCCATTTCTTGACAAATTTCAGAAGTATGTAAATCCAATGTTGCTACTATTTCATATTTTTCAACATCTATACTTTTGAAAGCTTCTATTTGTGCTTTTGAAGCATAAGCAGCAGATTCTGTTTCTAGTAATCTTCTTGCAACATACTCTTTATTTTTTATCTTATCAGAAACAAATTTAGATATATCTTCAACAGCTTCATCTAATGTACTACCAGTTATAAAAGATTGAGTAATTTTAGTTCTCAATGTATTTATTAACTGTTCCTTATCTTGCCAGATTCTATCAGAAAAGTTTTTACCATCTTTTAGCCAAGGCTTTTCTATAACTTGATTAATCTTATTCTTATCTAAAGTAGCAAAACTTGTTTTAAGATTCAATCCTTTTGAAATCTCATACAATGAGTGATAATAAGTATCTTCATAATTCTTTATTAAATAATCTTCCAGCATCTCATTTTCTTTATTTCTTAAAGTTTCAATGCTATTTTGAACTTGAAGTTGTAAAGCTTCTAATCTTTGAATATGAACTCTTGCTGAAACATTTTCAAGTTCTTTCTTCCAAGCTCCACTCTTGGCTTTTTGAGTATATTCTGCTAAGGTCCATTTAAACTCTTTTAATTCATCCTTAGTTAGTAACTTTTTAGCATCTGCTAATGATATTTGATTATTTTCAGCTATTCTAATGTACCATTTTTCAATATCACTTTTTATTTTATTTTCTGCTATTTTATATTGTTTCTCTATTTCTTTAGCATAAGCTTTATTTGATATATTTCTTTGTTTTTCTTCTTCTTCAAATCTCTTAGTCCAGTAATTACTCATTTAAATCAGGAACTTTTTTAGTTCCAAAATCTCCAGGATAAGGATCTAATTCTTTATTTTCTTTTTCAAGTTGTTTTATTTCTTCGTCAACATCATTAACCCAAGGATGTTGAGTTATTATAGTTTTTTGAGATATGATACCAACACTAGCCTTACAATTATTAATTGTTTCAGATTCATTTACTAAAACATCTCTATTAAAAACTATTTCAAGAGTTTCATTAATATTTAAAGCTTTATTTATGAACCACATCAATTCTTCAAAAGAAGCTTGAAATTCTACTTCCATTTGATTAGCATCTAAATCTATATCAGAATACATTGATTGAATATTCATCTCATTAGGATTATTTCCAAGTCTTTCATCTTTAGCATCAAAGCCTCTTGCATTTTCTATTATTGCTTTTTTAAGTAATTTTATTATTAAAGCATAGTTCTCAGAGTTAACTTCTATCTGTAAAGCTTCAAGTCCACCTTTACCGCCATCAGTATTAGTAACTTTTACTGCTCTATATGTTGCTAAGTTTCTTCTAAACTCTCCTAAATTCTCTCCATCATAGTTAGTTAAGATTAAAATAGTACTTCCAGCATCTTCCATCATATTATCTTGAAATTTAGAAATTATTTCATTTAAGGCATCTTGTAAGCATTTAACTCTGCATATCAAAGGTTGCTCTAAGTTATTACTTCTAAAAGGAATTAATGGAACTTTTCCCCAGTTGTATGTTTCTTCTCCTATAGCTATGTAATCTGAATGTCCTAAAGGTTTTAAACTATCATTCCAAATAAAAAAGTCTACTCCATTTCCTGAGTAAACTTCTACTTTTCTAACTGGAACTAAACTATTATGTTGAAACTCTAAGACTTCATATAATCTTATAACTAATTCTAATTCATCTTTATTGTTATCTGTCCATATTGGTAATATTTCTGAAGGTTCAAATTTTCTAAATTGTAATTCACCTTTTTGGTTAAAATATGGATATATCCAACCTATACCACCATTAAGACTATCCTCTCCTAAATTTCTTAAAGTTCTTAGAAACTTATTACCAAATAATTTTAAAACATTTTCATTTTTACAAATAAAAGTTGGTTTCTTAGCTAAAAAATAATTAACTTTTTGGTCAACCATTTTCGAATATTGGTTATCCACAAGTTTAGAATTGACTAAATTATTAATATCCTCTAATCTACCACCTTCAACTATTGCTTTCCTTTTTTTACTTAATATATCATGGCTACCTTTATAATATCTTTCTCCATTCATCTGGTCCACTCTAGTTTTTGAAGAAAGCCATTGACTTATTAAGTATTCAAGTTTTCTAATCTCCATATTTTCCACCTTTGGCTTTTTAAATAGTTTTTTTATCCATTCCCACATTATTAACTCCTATTCAAAAGACAATCCTGATATTTTATTACATTTCTCAGCTATCCCTGTAAGGACATCAGGAGCATCATCATGTTTATTTTTTCCTTCCTTCTGATAAGTAGTTATAGCTTTATAAAATTCAGGCCACCTATCAGCCCAGTTAACTGGGAAATAAATATGTTCCATAACCCAAGTTGCATTAGATAATATTCTAGCTCTTTTATTTTGAGTTTGATGAAACCATCTAACTTTACAACGATTACTATTATATTTTTCTAATAAATATTTATCTACTGCTCTTGCAAAACCTCTACCACCATTATTTGATTCTATATCAGCTTCTTTTATATTATTATCCATTAATATTTTGGCAGTTGCTGGCTCTGTTATCTCCATTGGCTCTTTTGTATATAGAACATCTAAAATATATGCTTCTTTGTTATATACTCCATAGCAAATAGAACATAAATAATCTTCTCCAGTATCTGCTGTATCTGTATAGTTTTTATATGCTGTAAATAATAAATTATTGTTTGAATCTGTAGGCAACTGATTATATGTCTTTATACTACTGTATAATCTACCCTTGATGTCAATAGGCTCTTGTTGATAGTTGGCAGAAGCAATTTCAGGTCCCATTGCTCTTGCTTTTGATAAATAAGATTTATAACTTAGTATTTCATCACAAAGCATAGTACCTTTATCATCTTGAACAGCTTTCATTTTGATATGTTTCACTTTTTTACCTTCTGCTTTATAATGTTCTATTGCTCTACCAGCTAAGTCACCACTAACCCAACGAGTCATTATAATTATTATCTTTCCACCTTCTTCAAGTCTTGAAAGCATTGTTTGTGAATACCATTCCCAATGCTTATCTAAAACATTAGCATTGTAAGCTTCTTCTGCATTTTTTATTAAGTCATCTATTATCATAAGACTACAACCAAATCCTGTTGCTGATCCACCAGGTGCAGTTGCTAGATAGTTATTATATCCACCTTCTAAACTCCAAAGGTTCATAGCCCCATCACCTTGTTTTATACTTACACCAGAAAAAATATCTGAAAAAACTATTTTATCTTTATCGGCTTTTACTTCTTGTATAGTATTTCTGACATTCTTTGAAAAAGTGGTTGATAAAGTTTCATTGTAACTTCCAGTCATTATTTTCGCATTTATATCTCTACCAAGTAACCATTCTACTAAATTTCCTACTGTCCTTGACTTTCCATGTCTAGGTGGAAGATTCAAAATAAGAACTTCATCATCACTTGTAAGAAAGTTTTGTAAGTCATTACATAAATCCACTAAAAATTGTCTTTCGTATTTATAGAAGTCAGGAGATTTTAAATAACAATAAAAAAAGAACTCACGTCTTGCAAGTTCCAGTTTTGCTCTTCTTATTGCTTCTTTATTTATCTCCACCAAATATCACCTTTTTTAGTTCTTCTGTGGATAATCCTTTAAATGGATCCTCTGTTTTTAGTTCTCCTTTAACTTCTAGTTTTTCAGTAAACATCCCTAAGTGCCTACCTAACATCTCTAAAGCTTTTTCTTTATTATAAAATGTTACTTCTATTCCAAACTTAGTTTCCTTAACTCCAGATATACATGCTTTTTGTTCTGGACTTAACTCATCAAAGTTTTTAATTATAACTCTATTATTGTTAAGATTAACTATACCAGTTCTATCTGTAAAAGCTAGATTAGCAATCTCTTTTAATACTCTATCTTGTGTAATTTCAGTTCTTTTTTCTCTTTCTTTCATTGCAACTTGTATTTTCTCTTGAACCTTAGCATTTCTTAGCAATTTACTTGCATTAACAGCAGCTGTATTTTCATCTTTAACTTTATATCCTGCTCTGATATATGCTTGTGTCCCATTCAAGTCTTTTAAATATTCTTTTACAAATAAATCTTGTTTAGTCAATCTTTTTCACCTCCAGTTATTATAAATAAAAAAACTCTCACATAGGAACGTATCCTGCACATCTAAGTGCTGTGAGAGTGTTGATGTTATTATAGTAAGACTTTTTTATAGTAGAGTCTTGAACTACTAGTAGTACAATTTATTAAGAATAAGGAAGGAATTTCTATTCCAAATCATCTAAAACTATTTCATATGCTATCATACTATCACATTTTTTTTAGCTTTAAAATAGACACTTTTTAGCGCCTTTTTAGTGGCTTTTTAGCGTTTTCTAAAATTCTATTAATCTTTGTGCCTTAAAATGGACTTTTAAAGCTCCTAGTATTCTATTTCTCATTTTGTATGTGCTAGTCACATGTACTTCTAACTTCTCTGCTATTTCTTCATATGTAAAACCCTGAAAGTATTTTAGCTCAATGAATTTAAAGTCTTTATTATCTTTCACCATACTCAAGCACTCATCTATTCTGAATAACATTTCTCTATAACGACTTATATTATTCGATATTCTTTGCTTCAACTCTTCTAATTGCTCATACTCGCTTTTTATTTCATACCCATTCCACCCTTGACCTCCAACACCACAGCATTTTTTTAGTTGTGGGTTAGCTAGATGCTCTGTTTCTTCTTTTATCCTATTTTTATACTTAGGATAACTGTATAACACATCTTCAATTTCTTTTAATACTATTCTTTGTTCCTGTGTTGCCAATCTGTATCACTCCTTTTATTTATTTTAAAAGTTCACTTACTCCAAAACCTGTATACTTATTAGCCAAGTCGATAGTTTTTTCAAGCAATTCAAAATCTTTTTTAAACTTCTCCCTAACTTCTATAAAATTATCTATAATTTTATCTTGTATTTCTATAAGAGGTATAACTATGGGGATACATTTAAAATCTAATCTAGACAGTCTTTTAACTTTTTCTCCAACAGTTTTATCGTAGATATATTGCCTTACAACATCTTTATAGTTAAGATAAAATGTCATGTATTTTAGGTTTACTATATCTTCAAATTTTTCTCTTAAAGTTAAAATAGCCACATTCCCATTTATTGCCACTGGGATATCGTCTTGATATAAAATGCATCTTCCAACATCTTCATAGTCAAAATCTTCTAGATTCACTAATATTTGCCCTTTGTTAATTTTGTAAGCTCTTTCATAGGCTTCAATATTGATTTTTGTTATTTCTTCTACAAAACAATCATATTTTCTAGATATTTCTCCATAAAAAATAGCTGGTTCTCCATTTTTTGCTATATCTTTTTTTGTAAAAATATCTTTTTCAAACATAAATTTTACATTAAAAATATCTGAAATTACTACCGTTGTGCATCCGAAAACAAAGTTAGCAATTTTGATTGTTTCTCCAATAAAGTCATCTGTGTCTTGCATCTTTTCTTACTCCTGAATCTATTTTCAAATTTTTCTACAATAGCTTTTAGCCTTCTAACATTTCCTATAAAGTCTATATTTGCATCACATTCTTTAATTAAGAATAAATCTAGTTCTAAATTTTTTTCTACTCTATTTATCCATAAGTCTGATATTTGTCTATTTAATTCATTTATATCAACTTCTTCAGCTTCTTTTTCTTCTCTTATTTGTTCCCATTTATAGTATTCATCAACTTTCCAAGTGTCTGAAACTATTATCTTTTCTAATTTACAATCATAAAGTTCTCTGTAAACTTCTTCAGTTATCTTATTTTTGTCAACAACTATAAATAAAACGTCTATAGAAGTGTCTGTAAATGCGTTACTTATAACATTTAGTTCTGCTAGTTTATTTCCAATCAATTCTCTAAACTTTTCTTCTGTTTTTCTATATCCAACACCTGGGAAAAGTATATAGAAGGCATATCTTTTTGTGTATTCAAGAGATTTTAAAACGAATATATCGTCCACAACTCCCGATTTTTTCCAAGTAAATTGCTTTTGTATGTTCTTTTGCTCCTGCTCAGTTAAATCTTTGAATTTTAGAGAAAATGGTGGATTCATAATCACACAATCTACTTCAAAATTTTCTCTTTCATACTCAAAAAAACTTTTAACTTCTAATTCAGTGTTTTTAAAGTTCTGTTTAGCTGAATTAATAGAGTTTTCTTGTACATCAACTCCGTAAAGAATTGAAGGATTAACGAATTGCTCTAATTGCCCACTTCCAACCGCTCCATCAAAAACAGTTGGATTTTCTAAGTTGACATATTGTTTAACTTTTCTAGCAACATACTTTCTTAGTTCTATTCCTGTGATATATTCAGCTAGTTTTTTACTAATTTCTCTATTGTTATGTTCTTTAAAATTTCCCATTTTTAATTTAATTCCTCAACTTCAATTATAAAATAATCTCTATCACAGCCTAATTTCTTACTTGAACTTAGTTCATAGATTAATTTATCATCTTCATACAGAAAGCCATTAAAACTGTCTAAGATAGCTTTAAAATAGTTGTCTATATCTCTTTCTCTTTTGCTTTTGAAACATAGTTCTATTTTTACACTAACTTTATTCTTGAAAGTCTTATACTTCTGTAATTTTATAAACTGTTGTACATTATCTCTAAACTCTCTACCTTTTTTGCTGAGATAAGTTACATTGTTACCTCTTCGCCAGTGTGTGTTCATACTGTCGGGCTTATATGGTATTTCAAATCTTTGCTTCATCTTAACCAACTACCTTTGTATAGCCTAACTCTTTTAATAAACCTGATATTTTTTCCATTCCTTTTTGAAATACAACTGTCTTATAACTTAGCTTTATTTCTCCTGTCTTATAATCATTGTATTTAGTTTCTATCAATCTAAACCACCCAGCATCAACATACTTTTGATAAGGCTTGTTGTCAGATTGAAGTATATTTTTATTTCTTAAAATCTCAAATAGATTATTTCTTCCTACTCCTTTAAAATTTAAAGTTTTTGCTACTGTTTGCATATCACAAGTATTCTTACTATCTGCAACATCATCATAGAACTCAACTTTTGGCTTGTCTTCTTCTATCCTATTTTCTAAAAATTTTATTTTATCAACATAGTTCTCAATCATTCTACTTTGAATTTGATTAGCTCTTGCTAGTATCATTTCAGGACTATTCCAAGCCTCTTCACAAGCTATAAAATACTGTCTTGCTTCTTTTCCTTTTTCCGTATTGGATACCATTGCAACTTCTTTTGCCATTGATATTATCATATAATGGTCATCAAATTCTGTATATCCCTTAATTTCATTGCTCGCTCTTTTTTGAGCAACCACTATAAAGTCTTTATTTTCAATAAAATTATATTTTTCTATAATTCTATTTACCCAAGTATCATATCTAGTACCTATTTCTAAAAACTTATGTAGCTCTCTACCACTTGCTAATTGTTGCCCATCTCTAACTTCTATTTTTATTAATTCATTCATTTTATCCACTCCTTATTGCTTCCAGATTAGCATAGCGATTGAAAGAGCTTCTAAAACTATAACAAAACTTAGAAAAATATTAAAATCACTTATAATTTTATTTTTTGCTATTTCTTGATGGCAACTTTCATTCCAACTTAAAGCGTGATTTCTATAATATTCTTTTTCTTTCTCTACTCCCTCTCTTTTTTCTCCAGCTTCCTTAGCTTGTGTAATGTAAAATATTCTTTCTGCTTCTAGTTTTTGGAATTTGTCTTTTAAATTTACTTTTTCTCTATTTGCAACTGCTAAATTTTTATTTAAAATTTCTATTTCTTCTTTTAAACTATCAATCTCTTTGATGTAAGCCTTGTTGTCTTGTGGCTTATGTCTTAAATCTTTTATCAGATTTAATAAATATTCTTCGCATTCTTTTATACTGTTTAGCTTAGAAGCATTAAAAGTAACTTCTGCTTCCTTGTTAGCTCTTGTTATAAAACTTCTTAAATAATCCCTTGTTTCTATTTTTTTAATTACCATTTGTTCCTCCTATATTTTTTAATTTTTATACTTCAAAAAATGTTTGATTTTTCTTATAGTAGTCATATTTCATAACTCCAAGTTGACCCTGTCTGTTCTTTAATATTTGTACTTTCATAAGTTCTTTATATTCAGTTGTTGTTGGCTCTGTTGTAAGTCCTAAGATAGTTGAGGCATCTTGCTCTATTTGCCCACTTTCTCTGAAATCTGCAAGGTATATATCTTTGTCAGCTCTTTTTTCAATATCCCTTGATAATTGAGAAAGTGCAATAACTGCTATATCATAATCTTTTGCTATTTGTTTTAATCTTATAGATACATCAGTTATTTGCTCATATCTGCTTGATTTGCTAGATTTTACTAACTGCAAATAATCCACAACTATATAGTCAAGCCCATTTATTTCTTTTTCATTCTTGATGTACTCCTCTAATTCATCAATTTTAAAGTTTCCATCATAAAGAATTAAATTACTTTTTTTTAGCAACTTTTTGAATAAAACATTAACTAACTCTTTTTCATCTGCTGTTAATTCCTTAAATTTTTCTTTATTTGTTAGTTTATCAAGTTCTATCCTAGTTTGGTTGCTGATAATTCTTTGTGCTATCTGTTTTAATGGCATTTCCAAACTAAAAAATAATCCTCTTGAAAATTGTGCCATCATAAGTGCTATATATAAAGCAAATGCAGATTTACCAACTCCTGGTCTTGCTCCTATTATATGCAAATCTCTTTTTGTGAATTTTAGGTATTTATCAAGTCTAAATTTACCAGTCTTGACTACTTCGTTTTCTTCTAAACTCTCATAAAACAAGTTTTCAAGGTCTTTTATATCTGCGACTTTAATACTCTTGTCATTTTCTTTTACAACTTCCGAATGCAATTCATTGATTTTCTCTTTTATCAATTCATTTGGAGTGTTAGAAAGTTCTATAATACAGTTTTTGTAGTATCTGTTTTCAAGCACCTTAGTATATTTATCAATGTTTTCTTCCAATACTACAACTGGTAATTCAAAAGCTTCAGATAAAAAACTTTTATACTCATTTTCTTCTAACAAACTATCAACCGATAAATTTTTCATTTCATAAGTCTTATATTTTTTTATAAAACTTTGAACTAAACTAGAAAAATATTTAATTGGGATATTTTTTATTTTATTTTTACAAGCCATATCACTTGTTAGATACAGCATTGATACTAAGGCTTTTTCTTCATAGCATATAGTGTCAATTTTCATCTTATACCAACTCCTTGTATGCTTCTTTTGGCTTAGTATAATGGCAGATTTTTTCTTCCTGCTGGACTTCTTTTAACTCCCAATCATCTTTTAAAGCCTTAAATAAATAGCCATCTGCTTTATTATTTTTATTACAAAAATCTATGACAAATTTAATACGCTCAATAGATTTATTGAGTTTTATAATGTCATAAGGTTTTATTTTTCTTACTCCTAAGAGCATTTTAATTTCTTGTTGTAATGCTCCATTAGAATTAACAACAACTTTTTCTTTTTGCTCCTGGTCCTTTATTATATTTTCTAAATTATTTATATTATTATTGTTATTATTTATTATTTCTTCTTTATTATTTATTGCCCCCGTATCGTTTAACGAAGCGTCTAACGACTCGTAAGAGTTATTGATATTATTATCTTTTTTATTTTCTTGTAATAAAGAAGCTATAAAATTTTTTAAACTATTTTCAGGACAATTTTCAAACATTAAAAATAAAAATTCTTTATTCTTAACTTGTGAAATTTCTTTTTTAATTAAATCTTGTACAGGTTTACCTCCAAGATTCAAATTATTTTCTGCCCATTTTAATAAAATAATTTCCCTTGTTTCAGTATCATATTTTATTAATTTATGGTATGTTTCAAATCTTTGTAATAATGCTTGTACAGATTCTAAAGAGTATCCTAAATCAAAAGACATTTGTTTTTTTGTTATAGGATATATTCCAATTTGTGTAGTAAATTCATTTGTCATTAAATATAAATAAAAATATTTATCCTCAGCAGTCATTTCTTCTTGTATATATGTATTACTCCAAAAGTTAGTTTGTATTTGTCTAAATTTAGCCATCTTTTACCCCTCCTAATTATCAGCAATTACTTTTATAAAGTCGCTTTCTTCTTCAAATTGATAATTAATTTTTATAGTAGATAAATCTTCTTCGTTAGATTCAGAATTTAAAACTGGTTTCAATGTTGATATGTAATATATTTCTAAAATATTTGCATCTGACATTGTTTTAGTTAATTTATATTTAAAATAATATCCTTTTCTTTCTTTTAAACTTGAAACAACTCTTGAACCTAAATTTCTACTTTTACCTATATAAATTAGATTTTTATTTTTATCATAAATAAAATACAAACCTTGAGCATAATACAGATACTCCATTGATTTTACAAATTCATTAGATAAAGTGTATTTTTCATTTTCTAAGTAAAAATCAATACTGAATTTTAAATCATTTTTAAAAATTTCTTTTTCTCTTACAAATTTTCTAAAATTATCATTATCAATTTCTTTTGCAATTAAACACACATTTCTTAAAAATTCTTTTTCACTTTCTTGATTAAATCTTAATGAATATGTAAAACTTTTTAAAATATGTTTACAGATCTCATCGCCTTTTATAGCTTTATCACATACTTTTTTTAAATCTTCTTTTTCCTCATTTGAAAAAATTCCATTTTTATTTAAAAAATTTTCAAAATGATTAACACTTTTAAAGTAAAATTCTTTACTCATTTTTACCTCCTGTATATTTGGAGAGCCTGTCTTAACTCTCTTTTATTAATTCAATTAGTAAAGGCTATCCAGAGCTTGACAGGCTATGAATAGCCCCCACTAATTCAAGTAATAAATTTAGTTGGAATTAGTAGGAATATTTATAATTTTTCTTTTAATTCTAATATTTTACAAGTGGGAATTTTAATAGGAAATTTCACACGATTTATCGCACGATTTTTTATTAAATTTTCTTTTTAATACCAATAATTTTTATAAAAGATTTTAAACTTTCACACGATTAAGCTCATAATTTACTAGATACTTACTAGATACTTACTAGATACTTTTTAACTTCTTCTGAAGAAATCTTGAAAATCGCGAATTGGTACGACAAGTTTTTCTTTTATTTTCAATATATTTTTTATCAAAATACGAATTGATAAGAAACTGCAAGAAAAGTTTTATATCCTACACCTTTATCAGCTAGCATTTTTCAAGAATAACCCTTGAATGATAAAGATGTAAGATAGTTGGCTTTTTTACATCATAAAAAGCTGCACGCAACCAAAACATATAGTTGCAAATTGACGGACTTGCAACGGTACGGCTAGTTTTAAAATTCAGATATGCCTATCCTATAAATTCCGAGCGAATGCCCCAACCACTAGCTTGTTTACACCCTAGAATGCTTTTGAGAACAGGTTAAATACACCTTCCACAGTGTCAAACTTCTGAATCTCACCAGAGTTTATATTGCAAGGGGATAAAACATAAGAAATTAAATCCTCAGTTTTATCCAGTAGCTACACCTCACACAGATAGCTATAAGGAAAGAAGTCACTTCTTTTGAGGGGAGTAGTAAGCAAGGATCTTATAGCTATTTGTCTAAGGACTAGCCTTAGAATTTGTACGATTAAATCGGAATTATAAATTAAAAAAAATAATAGGTAAACCTAATGCTTCTTGTAATTTCAAGAGACTTTGTAATCTCGGAAATTTACCATCTTTAAGTTTCAAAAGAATCTCTGATACGGCTTGTTTTCTATGTCCCATTCTGTTAGCAACCTCATATCTATTTAAATTGTTTTCTCTTAAGAATAAATCAATTTTTGAATATAATTTTTGTGCAATTTCTTTTTCTTTTTTCTTTTCCATAAAAATCACCTCTCCTCATTATATCCGTTTTAATAGGAAATGTCAAGCTGATAAATTCATAAAAAGTTTTTTATATAAAAAAGCCACTCTAATTAGTGGCTCTATTTATTATAAGTTATTTATTTCATTAATTTCTTGTTGAAATTCATCTATTTTTTCACTTTCATTTTGAAATTGTTTTTTCATATTTTCTTCTATTGCTAATGTTTCTCTATATTGTTCAGCTTTTGCTGTTTTAATAAATTCTACATCAGCTCCATATTTTCTTGCGATTTTTTCAATTTCTGATAATTTAACTCTAAAAAATTCTCTTCTATCATTAATTTTATTTACTCTATAATCATAAAATTCTTTATGTAAATTATTTTCTAACTCAGGAGCATTTTTAGAATAAATCATTGCATGAACATCAAAGAAAAATGGTACAGAAGCATCTCCTAACTCTCTAACTCTATCCATAGGTTCTAATCTTCTAGTCATTCCTATTTTATAAACATCATTACCAAAAGATCCAATATTTGAAATAACATAAACATATCCTGATTTAGTTTGTTGAGCCATAGACTTTGCTCTCTCTTTATTCGCTTCAGCCTCTTCTAATTGTTTTTTTAGAAGTTCAATTTTTCCGTTTAGCTCATCTAACTCTAATCCATGAGCTTGTTTTAATTTTGCCTCAGCTTTTTCTAATGCTTTTCTTGCCCTTTCTTCTTCTTTTTGTGCTTCTATTTGAGCTTTTTCCAATTCCTTTTGAGCCTTTTCTTCTTCTCTCATTTGTTCTCTAATCATTCTTTGTTCTTCTTTTTCTTCTTCGGCTTTTTTAGCCATTTCATAATTCAAATAAAGTTCTTCTAATTTTAAATTTAGATATTCTCTTGAAATGGTACAACAATTAACTTCGTTTAATTTATTTATAACTTCAAAAGCTTTATTAATTCTTTTTTCCATAGTTACAACATTATTAAATTTAACTTTAGCTATAGCAGCATCAGCTTCTCCATTAAATGCTCTTAACATTAATTTCAAAGCATTGTTTGTCATTTTTTCACCTTTTTTTCTACTATTTCCAACTGTCCATTCCGTAGAACAAGTTGCAGCTATTTTTCTATCAATCATACTTCTCATTTCAAAATTAACTCTATCAATTTCAGTTCTATATTGTTCTGAACTATCATAAAAATATTTAGGTTCATAAAAACTAAATTCCTGAAGCTCTTGTTTTTCTTCTAGCAAACCTATTTCTTCATTTAGTTCTTTAACTTTATCCAATATTTTTAAAGCTCTCTCTTTTTCTAAATTATTTTTTTTCTCTAATTCTTTTATTTCATTTTCTTTTTTAATTTTTTCTAATTCTTTCTTTTGAATCTCTTGAATAATTTTATTTTCAGTTTTTTTTAATTCTTCTTGTTTTCTTTTAATTTCTTCATTTATATCAACTATAGGTTTATATTCTCTTTCAACTTCAGAATATAAATCATTATATTTCTTATTAGACTTCATTAAAAAATACAATAGTACAAGTAAGACAATTGACAAAATAATAATAATAAAAATCATAATTCCCCCCAAAAAATAATTTATATATTTATTTTACTATATAATCAATTATTTATCAAGAATACTAAAAATATTGATTTTAATAAAAAAATATATAAAAAACCACTAATTAAAGTGGTTTGAAAAGGTATTTTTATTTCTCTTTTTTTATTTCTTTTAATTTTATAAAATATCTCACTATTATCTAATAGTTATTGTATTATTATTTTCAAATTCAAGTACAAGTTGTAAAGCATTTTCTTTTAGATGAGATAATAAAATACCTATAAAAAATATAATATTTTCTTCTCCTACTTGTTCCATAAGCTTTTTTTCTTCTCCTATTTTAGTTAAAACTTCTAATGTTCCTGAAAAATTTCTACTTAAAAAATCAGCAAAATATTTTTCTAAACTTTCATAATACAATGAAATTACATTATTTAAATTATTCTCATCACCAGAATTTACCGCATCCTTAAATAATTTTTTCATGTTTGTTTGGTCTTCTTCAATCATTTGTGTCATATATTCTAAAGTTTTATTCTCTATTTCTATTCCTAAATTATTTAATCTTATACCAATTAGTTTTACTGCCATTTGTAACATAACATATAAAAAATTTGTATTTTGAATAAATTTATTTAAGTTATCTTTTTTCTTTTCTGAACCATAAATAAAAATATGATTAATAGATATCTCTATTAGTTGTAATGCTGTTTTTAAAATATTTTTATTTATTTCATCTTCTCCATAAGTGACTATAATGTTTTCTAAATGTCTTTCCATTCCATGAGTTCCATCTTTCCAACCTCTTTTACCCTGTTGCATATTGCTCATTGCTACTCCACCCATTCTAATGCCACTTTCAAGGTAGATATCATAATCTTTTTTTCTTGGTTTTATAATTTTTGAAAGGTATGTTATAGATGTATTACTTATAATTTCAATTATTGTTTTATTTTCTATTTCTGAAAGCATCTCAAGTCTTTTTATTAATTTATTATTTGGATTTATTAAAGCAATAGTTTCTTCTATATAATTATTCATAATTTATTTTTCCTCCATATCTATTATATGTTCTTCATTTTTATTATTTTCACCATATTTTTTTAGCTTAGTACCAATATCTATTAAATTATCTGCTATCTTATTTAATCCTATTTTCATTTTTCTATTTTCTTCTTGATTATTTATTTCTAAAAGTAATTCAAGTTCGGAAAAAAGTTTAGCTACCTCATCATTCAATTTCCACATCAAAGGTATAATCTTTGTTGTTGTTTCAAAATCACTTTTGAAAGAATTTATTTTTAATAAATCATTATATTTTTTAGGTTTCTCAACTAATATCAAATTTAAAGTTTCTAGTTTTTTATTTTCTTCTTTTAATTTTTTGTTTTCTTCAAATAAAGAAGACAATATAACACTTAGTTTTTCAATATCATTCTCTCTTTTGCTTTTTTTATCTCTTAAAAAAAGCCTAATATTTTTTTTATCATCTAAATTTAATTTTTTTAGTTTATATAATTTTTCTATTGTTTTTTTATTAAAATTACTATTAGTATTTTTTAATATTTTTTCAACAGTTTTTACTGCTAATTTACTTTCTTTTGAAAACTTATAAATACTCATATTTTCTTGTTTTAAATATCTTTCAACTACTTCTTTGATAGTGGTATTTTTATTTAAATTTTCTTTCATCTTTACTACTACTCCTTTTTTACTTTTTCTATATAAAAAAGTATAGCACTTTTATTAATATTTTTAAATATCCCCCCTCAATCTTTTTATTTCTTCAAACATCCAAAAATTAGTTTCAGTTTCTTTAAACTCTAACTCCTCTACTACATCATCACTAGGAAATAGAAGCCAACTAGCAAATAAATTAGCTTCATCTTCAATTTTATTTCTCCTTAGTATTTTTGTATTATCAATCAAAAATTGTATTCTATTAGAAGAATGTAAAATAGCATGTCCCAGTTCATGAGCACAAACTAACTTTTGGTCAAATTCACTTAGTTCACTATTAATGAATATATATTTTCTTCTTAATATTTTCTTAAAAAATCCTCTTACTTCTCCTAGATCCTGGTATATTATTTCAATATTTAATGCTCTAGCTAATTTAAAAGGATTTTTAGTTCTATGCCTTGCAATTAAATTTAATACCCTCAGTTTTACATTCAATTTAATCACCAGCCTTATCATTTCTTTTTCTTATTTTTTTGTTTTGCATCAAAAAAAGCATCCTGAATTGCCATAAGCACTTTTTCTTTATCTTCTTGAGATATACTTTCATCATTAAACATTAGTGCAGATTGCTCAACAATATCTTCAAATTGTTTTCTTCCTCTACCATCTAAATTTTTATATAGTGGATTTTGGAGGATCTTAACTCCTATATCTTTAGGAACAAAGCTTGAAAATAATTCTCCACGTTCTTCTTCTGTTAATTTTAAAGCCTTAGATATTTTTTCTAATGTTTTGATAGTAGATTTATTTTTCCCAGTTTCAATATCTCCTACTGTTCCTTTTCCTACTCCAGCAAGTTCAGCAAGTTGAACTATAGTTAAATTCCTACTTTCACGCAACTTCTTTAAAATTATTGCAGTACTTTCCATAAAGATACCTCCTATTCTTAGTATTTTTTAATATTATAAACCATTTCCGATTAAAATAGAAATTTTTTCTTGACATATCCGATTAATTAGGATATAATAAAAGCAAGATAAGAAAAAATAAGATTTTTAAATTTTTTTAAATAAAATATCCGATTAAAACGGATAAAGGAGAGGAAAAATGAAAGCAGCAAAAAGTAGACCACAATTAAAAAAATTACTACAAGATGAAAGTTTAGTAGTAATTGAAAGAGTAGTAGAAAACGATAAAACCGAATACAAGGAAGTATCTGAGGATATCAGAAACTTCTTAATAGAACAAATAAAAGGGCTAGATGTTAGCTACTATGAAAATGAGAAGCAACATTTTAGACATGGTTATACTTACTATTACATTGAAGAAAAAACAATAATTCCTGTAATAGTAGAAACTACAATACCTGAAAATGTAACTTGGAATTGATAAAGGGAGATAAAATGAAAAACTTTACACTAGAATTTACGAATCACGAATGGAACTTATACACAAAAGATAAAACAAAAGAAGGAGCAGAAGTATTAAAACTGTTCCCAGACTTAAAAGATTTAAGCTATTTAGAAGATGAATACACTTCAATAGTAGCTAGTTGGGATAATTCAGAAAAAGTAGGTTATATAGATGTAGAAATAACTACACCAAAAACTGAAAATACTTACACAATGAATGAAAAATATCACGAGTTTGGAACTTTTATAAAAGATTTAAAAGATTTAGAAAATGAAATAGAAATAGAAAAATTAAATATAACTGCTTGGGAATATGAAAAAAGCCACCCTTACACAAGTCGTGGACTATCAATAAGAGATTTTATATAGGGAGTGTAAAAGCTCCCTCTAAGGAGGAGAAAATGGAAGAATTATTTTTTAAAGATAAAGTAAGTGCAAAAATATTTTATTTAACACAATTAAGTGGAGAAACACAAATGAAATTCTTAGGAATTACTATGGCTCATTATACTAATAAAAAACTAGCTGAAAAATGGAGAGATGAGCAACTAAAAGTCTTAGAAAATTGTGAACATGGTTTTAAGGACTTAGCTATGGAAAATCTAAATAAAATTTATAAAGGTATGGGAGGGAAAATATAAATGGAATACATAAGTAGTGAGAAATTAAAAGAAGAAATAAAAAATAAAATAGATGAAGAAGAAAAAACAGACTATCACAAAGATATAACAAGAATCGGAATGAATGGTGGATTAAGACTAGCATTACAAATAATAGAAAGAATGGAAAGAAAAGGAGAATAAAAAATGAAAGTTAAAAGTATAAATGGGATTTCTGTAAAAGGGATCCCGTTAGAAAAAATACTATTAAAAAATGGGAAAGTAATTATAAAAAAATAGGAGGAATAAAAATGAGAATACACAAAAAAATAAAAATAAATACGGAAGAATTAGAAAATAGCATAAAACACTATGACTTGATAAGAAGAGCAAAACGTTGGATTAGTGACTATAACAAAGATAAAGATAAAGAAATTGTTTTTACTTATACAGGAAATAATAGTAAAGCTATAGAATGTGGGTATTTGCAAACTTTTGATATAGACTGTCTAGATTCTTATTTTGTTGGAGTCTTGGGAATGAAAGCAATAACAAAAAGTGCTCGGGATAATAAAACTGCAGATAGAATTTATTTTTTTGAAGAATAGGAGGAGAAATGCTACACTGGAAAATTTATATAAAGCATTGGAGAGATAAAAAGTTACAAGACTTAACAGTTATAGAAGCAGTTAAAAAAATTTTAGAAATGGAGGGAAAGAATGAAAAGAAAATTAAGAGAGCTTAGAAAGAAAAAAGATTTAGCAAAACACTATAAAGGAGGCTTTTCAATAAGTGTAAAAGAAAAAGGATTAACTTCTGTTTTTAAAAGAAAAGGTGCATATGTAAAATTAAAGACAGATTATATGGGAAAATACAGAAATGTAAATAGATTAAAACATTATTTAAGTTTAGTATTAAAGCCTAAATCAAAGAAAAGAGCTGGTAAAAATGTTATATAATGAAGATTTTAAAAAGGCAAGTATTAGAGAAATAGTAAAACATAAGATTAAATGGATAGTTAAAATTTTAAATTATCCATTCAAGAAATTAGAAGAATGGATGTAATTCTATGAAAAGAGATAAAAGTGGTAGATTAGTTTACACTTCTGAATTATTTAAAAATCATAGAAAACATTGGACAACTAACGAATTAATAGATTTGGTTGGCTATGGTCAAACTATGAGTAGGGAAGAATTAGGACTAATGTTAGGTAGAACACCAGGAGTTTGTTCAGACAAAATTTGTAAATTAAAAAAGAATAGATTATATGAATTCTATCTAAAGAAATTCAAAGGTAAAAATTGATGTAGGGGGTAGAAAATGAAAACAATTAATATAAAAGGTAAAAACTATGTTCCAGTGGTTGAAAGATTAAAAGAATTTAGAAGCTCTGAAAATTTTAAAAATTGGAGTTTAGAAACTGAATGGCTTTCAATAACTCAAGAAGTAGCAACTTGCAGAGTAATAATAAGAGATGAAAATGGAATTTTAAAATCTACTGGAACAGCAATGGAGTTAAGAGATGAAAAAAGCTCACTTGTAAATAAAATATCTCACGTAGAAAATGCAGAAACATCAGCAGTAGGGAGAGCATTAGGAAACTTAGGAATAGGTTTAGATGGAGATGAAGTTGCCTCTTATGAAGAAGTTTCAAGAGCTAAAAAGCAGCAATTAATAAGCTCTATTAATTCAATGGTTGATGAAAGAAATAGAGATGAATACGAAAAAGAATATAAACTATCTGAAATAGGAATGATGAGTATTGAAGATTTAGAAGTTCTTGAAAATCAATTAAAAATTAATCAAAAATCTTTACTATGTGAAGCTATAAGTAATATAGCTACAAGTGAAGATATCGAGGGAATTTTAAAAAAATACAAAACTAAAAATCTTGGAAGTTTAGATTTGAGAGATTTACAAACAACACACGATATTTTAGTTAAGTTTAATCAAAAGTGTAGTCAAAAAGAATTATCGGATTTAGAAATACTTTGTAAATTCGTTGATATAGATATGAAAAATTATATAAAAGAACATTATAAAAAAGATGTTAAAGAATTGACTAAAAGAGAATATTCACAAATGAAAAAGAAATTAAATAGTTAGGAGCAAGACTTGTAGAAAATAAAAATTTAAAGATAGGGTAGGAGGATAAAAGAATGAGAAAAATAATAAAACTTGACATAATATTACCATACTATGAAGCGTTATATAAAGTTGGAAAAGAAATAATAATAAAAAGTATAAATTCAAGCAAAAATTGTTGTAATGAAGAAATTGTAAAAGAAATTAAAAAAACAGACATAAATTGTGGTGGAAATGATTATCTAATTACAACTGAAACAGGCAAAGAAATTTGGATATTTGAGGGACAACCTGGATTACAAGTAATTTGGGAAAATAAAAATAATTAGGAGTAAAAGAAAAATGGAGAAATTAGGATACACAAGACAGACACAAAAACTTATATATTGGTTGCTTGACGACTTTGCTAATTTTTGGCAAGGGAATGAGCCAGGAGCAAGACCAAGTTTTATAGAATTAGCTTACACTAAGGAAGTTATGAAAGCTAAATTTGTAAAAATATATAATGGTTTTGACACTGTTAAAAATGCTCAAGCATTCCTAATTTCTTCTTTAATGAATAAAGATAATCTAACAGTAGATGAATTGACTAGCAATGTAATAAGAGCATTACAGAGCCTAGCAATACAAAATGGTGGATTTAGTTTATCATTAAATTCACTAACACAAAAGCAAGCTAATGACTTTGTTAAGTGGCTATTTGAAATGGCTATCTATTGGGAGATACCACTTAGAACAGAAATTAGAAATTTGTTTGCAGAAGATTATCAAGATACTTTTATCTGGGTAACTTTAAAAAAGAAAATATGTTGTATCTGTGGGAAACCTGGAGAGTTACAACATTTTGACAGAGTTGGAACAAGTGGCTATAAAAGTGATACAGGGCTAAATTATCGTGTTATGTGCTTATGTAGAGAGCACCACGATGAAGCTGATAATTGTATTTCAAGAATTGATTTTATGAAGAAATATCACTTGGCAGGAATATATCTAAGTCCTGAACAAGTGAAAGAATTAAAGAAAATGTATAAAGGACACTTTCAAGCTTTTAAGGAGGAGAGATGAAAGTAAAAATAATTTTAGAATTTAATCCAAGTGATTTAGAAGATAGTATAAATAAATTTTTAAAAAGTCAAAAAATAAAACTTGTTGATATTAAATTTGGTGGAATTCAAGATTGTGCAGTTTTAATAATTTATGAAGAAATTTAAAAGCTAGATTATATGACTATTTCCAAAATTGAAACAGTCTGAAAATACAGAGGTTAATATGAGTAAAGATATGGATGTATTTTATAAAAAAGCTTTAAAGAAAATATTAAACTTTAAGGCTAGTGAATTGAGTACAGTGGAATTTGAACAGGTAAAAAGAAATGCAGAAAAGTTAGAAGTTTATAGATTTGTAAGGAGGAACAATGATAAAAGCTAAATTAGTTGGGTTAGTAATTATGATGGGTAATAGAGAATTAAAAATTGGAGATAAAGTCTTAATGGATAACAAAAATCAAACAGAAGCACACGGAAAAATATATGAAGTTATTGGAATAAAAAAAGGTGAAGTTGGTATTAGAAGCAATTATTATGAGATAAAAAGTGAAGATGGTAACACACTTGAAGTTGAAGCTCGTTGGTTTGATAGCACTTGCAATAAGACATATTTGATTGAGGAATAATGGAGGAATAATGGAAAAAGAAAATGTATTAGAGATAGAATATCAAGAAGTATTTGATAAGGTAGCAGTAAGAATTAAAAAATTAGACGATGATTTTTTTGCAGATGGTTTATTAAAAGAAGATGTTGAAAAATATAATTGTCAGTTTTTAGAAAGTCCAACAGATTTAGAACAACGCATAATATGGATATATGATGATATTTATCTTTCAGATAACGATATTAATTGTTACTGTGAAGAAAAAATAAATAAAATAAAAGAATTTGTTGATTATGTGAATGAAGAATACGGGCTCCTTAGGAGATGGAGAGCAGAAAAAGAAAAAGAATATTTTTTTGTTACTGGAACAAGCGAAATTACAACTGATGAAGAGTATTTCAACGAAGCTGACAATGCCAGATATGAATTAGGAAACTATTTCAAAACAAAAGAAGAAGCACAAAAAGTTATAGATAGTAAAGAGTGGAAAGAGTTTTGGGCTAAGGTAAGAGCAGGAGAGATTGGAGGAGATGAATAATGACACAAGAAATAATCAAAATAGTAGGGATAGAAGTACAAATGCCATACCATGATGAAGTATATATAGTTGGTGAGAAACCTGAAGGGCATATATCTGGGATAGTAAGAAATGCAGGTATTGTTGAAGAGATAAGATTGGCAGAGGAGGAGGATGATTCAATTCAAGAAAGAGATGTCATTTACATAAAAATGGAAAAAAACGGAATAATATTAGAATTATCCACAAGTCAACCAGGTTTAAGGATAATTTGGAGTGATGAAAATGTGGAAGTGTAAAAAATGTGGTTGTCTAAATTTTAGAAAGGCAATTAGTGGATATGTGGACGTAGATTTTGATAAAGATGAGGAAGAAGAAATTTATGAAGATACACTAGAAATAACAAATGAAGAATATATAGAGTGTTGCAAATGTGGAAATAATTCAAATTATATTCAGAATATAGCTGATTGGGAGGAAGAAGATGAGAGAGATTAAATTTAGAGCTTGGTTAAAAGAACACAAAACGATGGTTAATGTTGCAGAGATAGATATCAATCATCAACTTATATATCATTATGGATTTGATGATTTTGAGGGAAATTTTGAAAACTTTAATAGTATAGAGCTTCTTCAATATACAGGTCTTAAAGATAAAAATGAAAATGAAATTTATGAGGGAGATATTTTATTATCAGCAACAGAAGATGGAGTATTCTTAATATCAATAGATTTTGGAGACCCAGATAGAGAAGATATTAATACACTTAAAGGTTTTAAAATGAAAATAGAAAAAGTATTATCTGAAAGTCAATATTTTGAATATTTTAATAATAAATTAATAGAATTAATTAATAAATATAGCATTCCAGTAGAAGTATACAATAATGAGAAATATATAAGTGATGGTTGGTGGATTATCGGCAATATTTATGAAAACCCTGAATTGATAAAGGAGTGAGATAATGGAATTTAAAAAGCCTGAAAGTTTTGAGGATATATTAAATCTTCAAAAACATTTAGATAAAAATTTGAACAATGTTAGAAAAAGAACACTTGGAGATATTAAATTATCTTTAATAGCTGAGTGCATAGAGTTTAATGAAGAAACAAAAGAAAGCCATAAGACTTGGAAAACTAAGACTTATGACAAAGCTAAAGAATTAGAAGAATTGACTGATATATATTTTTTCTATGCACAATATATTAATTTTTATGCTCCTACTTTAGAGCAAGAACAATTTGAAGAACTTAATGATATTTTTGCCAATATTGAAAAACAACAAGGATTTGAAGATTATATAGATTTAGTATCAATTTTAGATATAATAAGAGAGCTCTTTAATTATTGCCCACTATCTGATATGTTGGAAAAATTATTATATCTGACTTACAAATATGGTTACACAAAAGATGATATATTAAACTGCTACTGGGAAAAGTGGCAAAAGAATATGAAAAGAATTGGGAAGGAGTGGAATTGATGACAGGACAGGATTTTTTAGCTTTATCAAATGCTATTGAAGAAATAAAAAGTTGGATAGAATCATACAGTATTGAATTAGAAATAAATGAAGATGTAGAAATACAATTTTCTGATAAAGAAGAAAGTTTTTTAAAAATTGAAATAGATGGCTATAAATTAGAATTAATGGTAAAAGATAGTTATGTTTATATAAATCATTCAGATACTTCTTGTTTTGAACTTTTATCAGAAGAAGAATTTTGGAAGCAAATGTATTTTGCTAGTAATAGCTAGGAGGTTGAGAGAATGAAGAAAGAAAAAACTATAAAAGATAGAATTAAAACTCTAAAAAATCAAAATGTGTTTTTGCAGGAGCAGCACAGTAAAGAAGATAATAACATTAAGAGATGCCTTATAAATTCTAAGATTAGAAATAATAACAAGATCATAAGTAATTTAGAATGGGTATTGGAGGGATAATATGTCAATAATAAAGATACCAAAAGCATTGGAGTTAGTAAAAGATAAAGGGGTAAGCAAAGGGAGCTTGTGTTGGTATATTCAAACTGGTAAAATACCTAAGTGCTTTTATAAAAAAGATGAAGATAAGTTAAGAGGAGATTATTTAATAGATGAAGCTGAACTTTGTAAATTCTTTGGAGTAGAAAAATAATCTCAAAAATATTAAAAAAGGAGGTGTAGTTTATAATGAAGGCTAGTAATGGAATGGGAACAATAGTTAAATTAAGTGGAAAAAGGAGAAAACCTTATGCTTTAAAAGGACAAGGTGTATACACTGAAAAAGGTTATTATCAACCACTTATTGAGACATTTGCTACTAAAAAAGAAGCTGAGGCATTTAGAATAGCATATTTTAATAATAAAATTTCTGAAGATAAAGAAAAAGGAATTGAAGTTCCTAAAAGTCAAAAAAAATTATTATTTGAAGATTTATATAAAATATGGCTAGAAAATAAAAAACCTGCAGATACTTCATTAAGAAATTACACTTCTTATTTTAATAATAGTAAGAAGTTACACAAATTAGATATAAAAAGTATAAATGGCATTCTATTACAAAAGATTTTAAATGAATTAGATCTAAGCAAAGGAACATTAAGAAATTTAAGGTCCTTCTGGAAACAACTTTTTGACTTTGCATTATTAAATGATTTTTGTCAAAAAGAATATGTTAGCTTTTTGAAACTTCCAAGTGAAGAAAAAGGAAAGAAAACAAGTGATAGAAATAGAATATTTACAACAGATGATTTACAAAAGCTATGGGATAATCTTTATAAAGATATTGATAGATTTAAAATACTAGATATTATATTAGTAGATTGTTATACTGGATTAAGACCAAGTGAGCTTCTAAATATAAAAAATGAAAGGGTTTTTCTTGAAGAAAGATATATTGATATTACAAAATCTAAAAGTAAAGCAGGAATAAGAAAGCTCCCTATCTCTGATAAAATATATGATATAATAAAGAAAAGATATAATCCTGATGCCGAATTTTTATTCACTAGATATGATGGAGCTAAATTAACATATGATACTTATGATTATGAGTTTAGAGAACTTATGAAAGATTTAGGAATTGAATATCATACTGCTCATGATTGTAGACACACTTTCGCAACATTATTATCTAATGCAGAAATAGATAAAGAAATAATTATAAAATTAACTGGTCATAGTAGTTATAAAATTACATCTGAAAAATATATTCATAAAACATTAAAAAACTATCGTGATGCAATTAATAAAATATAATTTGTTACTTATTCGTTATTTATTAATTATTTTTATATAATTTTACCTACACCATAAGTTTTAAATTTATGCTATATAGAGATGTTAAAAAAGCAATTATGAATTATAGTTTAATTTCTACAAAAAAGCCCGAACTTGCAAAAAGTTGAGGGCTTTTTTGTATTCTTAGACTTTTTTTGTTACCATTTTGTTACCACTAAATTTATTTTTTATAACTTGACTTTATGCTATTGATGAGTTACAATTAACTAAACAAATACCTTTCTCAATGTAGGGGATAACATTGAATTGATACAATTATGTTTCTCAATGTACAGCTAAACATTGATGATACAAATACCTTTCTCAATGTAGGGGATAACATTGAATTGAACAAAGTAGAAGCCCTAAGGAAACTTGGGGCTTTATTCATTATGGAGGATATATGGAGATTAATGGTATTTATTTTGCCAAAGGAGAATTTTATCAAATAATAAGGGATATAGGTGGAGTATGGAATGACTCAAAAGAAAGACCTATTGTTTGTCTTTTAAAAATAGATGATACAGATATTTATTGGGCAATTCCAATAGGAAACCTAAATCATAGAAATGATAAGGCAAAAGAAAGATTAGATTTCTATTTGAATATTGAAGAATCTGATATTCGTTCTTGTTTCTATCATATAGGAAAGACAACAACAGATACTATTTTCTTTATTTCTGATGTTATTCCAATAAAAGAAATCTATATTGATAGAGAATATCTAGGTTTTAATAATATCCATTATATTATAAAGAATAAAAAATTAATATCTGAATTAGAAAGAAAGTTAAAACGGATATTATATTTTGAAGATAGCAGACCTAATTATTTTAGACAACATATAACAGACTTAAAAAATAAGTTATTGAGTGAATAAATATAGTAATTATATATTTTATTAAATAAACTCTAGTAAATACTAGGGTTTTTATTTTTATGATACTAATCAGTATCATTGTATACTTTATAGTTTAATTTCTACAAAAAAGCCCGAACTTGAAAAAAGTTGAGGGCTTTTTTGTATTCTGATACTTTTTTTGTTTGTACTTTGTTTGCACCAAATTCAATCTAATTTAGATTAATTCAAATATAACAGATGTTAGATAACACTTTTTTTAAAAATTTTTATACTAAAAAAGAAGGTTGTTTGTCAGATAGTGTTGATAAAAAAGTTTAGACTTACAATTAACAGAACTAAGAGAATTTTTTTGAGAATAAAATCTTAAAAGATTCTCTTTTTTGTTTAATTAAATCACTTTATTGAATTAAAAAATTAAGCACTAATTGATATAATTCCTGCTTGAATTAATATGCGCTTTTTAAAATTACTAAAATTTGAATATCCAAATGCTGTTCTCTTTATTGACTTAATTTTGTTGTTTAAACCTTCTATCAAACCATTTGTAATGTTTGACTTAAACATATTTTCAATGTGTTTCATATATTTTTTTAAACTCTTTAAAGCTACTAGCATTTGTTTAGATACTTTCTCTTTTTTAGCTAAATTTTTCTTTACAATATTTTCAAATCTTTTAAAGTTATTATGCCTTATTGATTGAAGAATATCTTGGTATATATTAAAGTTAATATCTAATTCTGGACTTTTTTCTAAAAAATAATCTACTTTCTCTTTGCTGCTAAGTTTGTACTTAACACTTTGGCAATAATATGGTTTCTGAGAAAGTGCAGGATAACATTTTTGAAGTAACTTCCAAAATAGTTTTAATTTTCTTTTTAATGAATTATCTTTAAGAGAATTCATAATGGATATTCTAGTTTGGTTAAAAGCTCTACTAACTAGATTAACAATATGAAACTTATCTAATACTATCTCAGACTCAGGAAAAATAGATTTTACTAAACTAATATATGGAGAATACATATCCATATAGATATATTTTACATTATTCCTAGCTTCAAGTGAAAATCTTGAAAAATATTCTGTCAAGGAATTTAATCTTCTATCTTCAACAATATC
>ERZ772766.210-NODE-210-length-35263-cov-36.058907_pt1 | contig 35263 bp, 29 predicted proteins | sample MGYA00511379_ERZ772766 | MGnify/ENA primary metagenome ERZ772766 (study PRJEB29015, sample SAMEA2737895) | human oral metagenome | biome: human oral; feature: human-associated habitat; material: dental | place: China | collected 2116 ... | reverse complement strand
GCCAGGCGACCTCCTCGGGGGCGCCGATATTGAGGCCCTGACGGTGCTGGACGGTGCGGATGAAGCTGGTGGCGTCGGCCAGCGAGTCGAAGGTACCGGTGTCGAGCCAGGCGGTACCGCGGGGGAGGACCTCGACGGTGAGCCGGCCGGCCTCCAGGTAGGTCCGGTTGACGTCGGTGATCTCGTACTCACCGCGGGCGGAGGGCTTGAGGCTCCTCGCGATCTCGACGACGTCGTTGTCGTAGAAGTACAGGCCGGGCACGGCGTACGTGGAGCGGGGGCGGGCGGGCTTCTCCTCGATGGAGATGGCCTTGAAGTCCTCGTCGAACTCGACGACGCCGTAGGCCGTGGGGTCGGCAACCTGGTAGGCGTAGACGACGCCGCCGTCGGGGTTGGTGTGACGGCGCAGCTGCGTGCCCATGCCGGGGCCGTAGAAGATGTTGTCCCCCAGGACCAGGGCGGCACTCTCGGAGCCGATGAAGTCGGCACCCAGGACGAAGGCCTGGGCCAGGCCGTTGGGCTCCTGCTGGACGGTGTAGGACAGGTTGACTCCGAGTTGGGAGCCGTCGCCCAGGAGACGGTGGAAGGAGGGGGCGTCATGGGGGGTGGTGATGATGAGGACGTCCTGGATCCCGGCGAGCATGAGGGTGCTCAGCGGGTAGTAGATCATCGGCTTGTCATAGACGGGCACCAGTTGCTTGGAGGTCCCCAGGGTGATCGGGTTGAGTCGTGTGCCGGAGCCTCCGGCCAGAATGATTCCTCGCATGCCCCAAGCATGACCCATCCGGCCCTCAAGTGGCACCAGGATCGGGCGAATCTGGGGTCCATATCCGTGGTGCGCGGCACGTTCGGCTCGTGTGGCCGCGTCCCTGAGGTACTGGTGCGGTGGCGCCGTTAGACTCCGTCAACAGGGCGGCGCCGAGGTGGTGACGCCGATATCGGGACTGACACGTGCGGAAGGGACTGTTCATGGGGCAGATCGAGTTGGGCAAGCCGCTCGCCATTAAGAAGACGCCGATTCCGGGATTTCTGCGGATCGACCTGACTGTTCACGGGGACAACCGCGGCTGGTTCAAGGAGAACTGGCAGAGGGAGAAGATGCTGGCCCTGGGGCTGCCCGACTTCGGGCCGGTTCAGAACAACATCTCCTTCAACAATGAGGTCGGGGTGACCCGGGGTATCCACGCCGAGCCCTGGGACAAGTTCGTCTCGGTGGCCACCGGCCGGGTTTTCGGAGCCTGGGTGGACCTGCGCGAGGGGCCCTCCTTCGGGTCCGTCTACACCTGTGAGATCGACCCGTCGGTGGCGGTGTTCGTGCCTCGGGGCGTGGGCAACGCCTATCAGACGCTGGAACCCAATACTGCCTACACCTACCTGGTCAACGACCACTGGTCGGCCGACACCCAGTACACCTTCCTCAACCTGGCCGACGAGACGGCGAATGTGCCCTGGCCGATCGCGCTGACCAAGGCGATCCTCTCCGACAAGGACAAGGCGCACCCCCGCCTGGCCGATGTCACCCCTTTCCCGTCGCCTGAGGCCAACGCCTAGGACGTGCCTGAGAGTCGGTACGGTGAGGCGTTATGAGACGACTTGAGCCCGCTCGCCAGCAGTACGCCTGGGGGTCGACCTCCGCCATTCCAGAGCTTCTGGGCGTGGCCGACGACGGCGCCCCGTGGGCTGAGGCCTGGTACGGCTCCCACCCGGCCGGGCCGGCTCGGGTCACCGGGGGCGATGCCCTCTCCGAGCTCATCGACGCTGAGCCGGAGCGTCTGCTGGGCGAGGACATCATCTGGCGCTTCGGGCGCCGCCTGCCCTTCCTGCTCAAGCTCATCGCTCCCGAACGGCCCCTGTCCCTCCAGGTCCATCCCAGCCAGGCGCAGGCGGCCGAGGGCTACGCCCTGGAGGAAGAGGCGGGTATCGCCCTGGACCACCCCGCTCGCAACTACAAGGACACCAATCACAAGCCGGAGATGGTTCTGGCCCTCACCCGGTTCCAGGCGGTCGCCGGTTTCCGTGCCCCGCGCCGTGCCGTCGAGGTCCTCGCCGGGCTGGACAGCGTCCTGGCCCGCCGGATGCGTCGCACCCTGCGACTCAACCCGACCCGCTACGGTATTCGGCAGGTATTCTCCGACGTCGTCTCCGCGGCCACCCGCCCGAGTCCCGAGGAGATCGACGAGCTCGTCGCCGAGATCTCGGTCCGCTTCGAGGCCGGCATGTCCCCCTCGCTGCGGGTGGACTCCAATGTCTTGAAGATGGCGGGTACCTTCGCCGGGGACCCCGGCATCGCCGCCGCGCTCCTGCTCAACCCCGTCACCCTTCAGCCCGGTGAGGCGCTGTTCGTGCCGGCTGGCAGCATCCACGCCTACATCTCCGGACTGGGCGTGGAGGTCATGGCCTCCTCCGACAACGTGCTGCGCGCCGGGCTGACGCCCAAGCACATCGACGTCCCCGAGATGCTGGCCTGTGTCGACTACGTGGCCGCGCCGCCGGTGCGCCCGGCCCCTGAGTACCTCTCTCGCGCCACCCGCGCCTACTACGCGCCGGTGGACGATTTCGAGCTCATGGTGACCACCGTGGTGGCCGCTGACGGCCGCCTACCGGTCCCCGGGCGGGGGCCGCGCATCCTTCTAGCCGTCGAGGGCGCCATGACCCTGGTGACCCAGGCCGACTCACAGACCCTGGCCCAGGGGGAAGCCGTTTTCATCGGTGCCGATGAGCGCAGCCTCTCCGTTGAGGGGGAGGGGACTCTCATCCAGGCCGACGTTCCCTGACGGCAGGGCTCGGAGCCCGGCCTCCTGCGCCCGAGGCGGCTGGACACCGATCCTCTGATCGCGATCGTCAGTCGGTCCGGGCCTCAGCGGCGCCGTCAGTGATGCCCTCCTGCCGGATGGCGGCCGCGGCGACGTCGTTGCCCGCCTCAGGGGTGAGGACGACTGCCGTGCGCCCGGCGCTCCAGGCGGACAACACCTTCTGTAGCGCCTGAGTAGTCCGGGTGCAGCGGACCAGAGCGGCGCGTGAACCGGCCTGGCCATCAGTACCGGTGGCAGCGGCCTCGACCTGGGAGGCCAACTCGTAGCGTGTCAGGGTGGCGGGCTCTGCGCCGTTCAGTACTCCGCCCCGCGTCCCGGAGGTGGTGAGGTCGGTGCCGAGGTCGGTGAGGCAGGGCAGGTCGGAGGGGGCGCTGACCGGCGTGAATCGGTCGGGGTAGGACATGAGGTCCGCGGCGCCGTCGAGCACGAGGGCGGGCAGGACGCCCGGCCAGCGCAGCGCCAGGGAGGCAGCCGGGACGAGCACCTGAACCTCTGCCGTGTCACACAGGTCCTCAGGAGTGAAGGCCACACTCAGTTCGGGGCTGAGACCGGCGTTATCGATCTCCTCGGTACTTCCCAGGAGCACAGTGCGTCCCGCCAACCACGCCCCGCAGGCCCACGCCACTGTCCGCCAGTGCGGCGGGAGTCCTACATGAACTCCGTCACCCCGAGTGGACTCTGCTGTGATCAATCCCGCTATTTTGGCCAACCACATGGACAGAACATGTCCGGTCAACTCGACTCGCTCATCGGCTCCATAACAATTCAGCCACGGTCTGTCGGCATCATGAGGGCTGGGAAACAGCGCTAGTAGGGGGTCATGCATGACTCCAGATTGAAGCAGATCTACTGACATTCAGGAAACTTCCTGGTAGTGTCCAGCCGGTCGGGTCAATGTGGAATCGCGTGTCAGAGGCCCTGAAATTTCCTGGAAAATCATGTCCCTCCCCGCTGTCAGGCAGGCCGCGGGCACCTCCCAGGAGATTTGTAGGAAGTCAACATATGGTGGCAGCCAGATGGGGATATTCCTTGAGATATCAAGGAATGATGTCTACGGTAACGAGAGGGTGAACTTTCCCTCGCCGGCTTGACTGGCCTTGTCTCACACGCATGTAATTCTTACTGACAAGAAGTTCGGATCGAAGGGAGGCCGACATGTGGAACATCCTCGGCGACGGCCCGCTCAAGCAGCCGGAGGAGCCTGACGCAGAAGTCCTGTCGCTCCTCTTCGGCGGTGGTGACGACGTCGATGAAGGTCCTCTGGCGTGGCAGGAGCGCGCGCTGTGCGCTCAGACGGACCCGGAGGCGTTCTTCCCCGAGAAGGGTGGTTCCACACGCGAGGCCAAGCGAGTCTGCGCGACCTGCGAGGTTCGCGAGGAGTGCCTCGAGTACGCCCTCGCCAACGACGAGCGCTTCGGTATCTGGGGCGGCATGTCGGAGCGCGAACGGCGCAAGCTCAAGCGTCGCGCAGTATGACCCGCACCGGCTCCACGCAGGGAGCCAGTCGGGTAGGAGCCCTGGCCGTCGTCGTGTCGGCCGGGGCGAGCCCGTTTCTGGCGCAGACGCTGACCGCCGTCGCCTCGCAGACCTGCGCGCCCGACGTCGTTCTTGTCGTCGATGTCGCCTCGCGTGTCAACGGGCTGGGGGACGGGACCCCGATCGAGGAGCTGGTCGAGAGCTCCGGGCTGGGCAAGACCACCGCGGTGCGTGTTGTACGGGTCAAGGAGGCCAAGAGCTTCGGGGACGCGGTGTCGCGGGGACTGGCTGCCTACGCAGAACTCGTCGCCACCGGTAACCGGAGGCGACGAGGTTCGGGTGATGCCGATGGCTTGGACGTTGACGGTGCCTCAAGTGGTTCACGCACCTCTGTTCGCGATCTTCTGCTGACCGGTTCCGGTCCCATCACCGGCCCCACCGGTGCGCTCTCGCCGATCACGTCCTACGAGCAGCAACTCGTGGCTCCCGTAGAGGAGTCGGAGGAGACGGCGGAGCACCAGGTGTGGTTCTGGCTCCTCCACGACGACTCCGCCCCCGAGCAGGACTGCCTCGAGCAGCTCCTCACCGCTGCGACCAATGCCCGCTCCGTGGGGATCGTCGGTCCCAAGCAGGTGGGCTGGGACAATCCGGAGCTGCTTCTGGAGGTCGGACTGCGCACCACGGCCTCGGCCCGCCGCGCCAATGACATCGTTCCGGGCGAGGTCGATCAGGGGCAGCACGACGACCGCAGCGATGTCCTGGCCGTGGGGACAGCCGGCGCCCTCATTGACCGTGCCGTGTGGGAGGAGATCGGAGGCATCGCCCCCTGGCTCGGCCCCTTCGGGGACGGTCTGGAGCTCTCCCGCGCCGCGCGCCTGGCCGGATACCGGGTCATCGTCGAGCCCGGTGCCGTCATCCGCCACCGGCGGGCCTCCTACCAGGGCCTACGCCGGCCTGCTCACGTATCCCACTCGTCGCGTCCCGAGGCTCGCAGTGACGCCGAGGCCATCGAGGTCCGACTCCCCGAGCCCGACCCGGAGCGGTCCTTCCGCGCCCGGCGCAGCGCCCAGCTGACCAACTGGGCGGCCTTCTCGACTCGTCCCATCTGGCTACTGCTGACCTGGTTCGTCATTCTCGGCGCAATGCGCACTGTGTGGCGGCTCGCCTCCAAGGCGCCGGCGCTCGCCCGTGACGAGCTCGGTGCGGCTCTGGCGGTAGCCGGCCGCGGCCGTCGGATCAAGGCGGCCCGACGACGGCTCGCCCGGCACACCAAGGTTCCCGCCTCCGCGCTGGGGCGTCTCTATGTCACCCCTGCCGAGATCAGGGGCATACGCCGCGACCGCACCCGTCAGGAGCGCGAGCGCCGAGCCCGTGCCGCCGCCCCCAGCGAGCTCGAGCTGCGCGAGCTCGCCGCCCTGGCCCGCAGTCGACGTCGGACCCTGGGCGCTGTCATGGTGCTGGTTCTGGCGCTGAGCGGCTACGGCCTGTCCCGGTTGCTGCTCACCCGCTCGGTCAGCGGAGGGGCGCTGCCCCTGTTCAGCGGTGGCTGGCGACAGATGTGGGACGCCGCCTGGAGCACCTGGATCGCCACCGGCGACGGCTACCCGGGTGGGGTCACCCCGTTGCTGGGCATCCTGGCCCTGCCGACGGCGCTGGGACGCTTCGTCGGGCTGGGGGACGGTTCCCTCGTCACTGCTCTGGTGCTCCTGGCCGTGCCGCTCGCTGCCCTGGGGGCCTGGTTCGCCTCCGGCACGATGACCCGGAAGGTGGTTCTGCGGGCCTGGGCCGCACTGGTGTGGGCTCTGGCTCCCAGCCTGCTGCTCGCCCTGGGGCAGGGGCGCCTCGGCGCGCTGCTGGTCCACCTCGTCCTTCCCTGGGCGCTGCTGGCTCTGGCACGTACCGTGGGCGCCGACCGGAGGGATCTCGTCCTGTCCGGGCTTGTGGGCGCTCACCTGCTCACTGACCAGGAGCGGGCCGAGCTCGATCGCTTCTCCCACGAGAAGGTCACTGACCTCGCCCACCTCGATGAGGAGGAGCAGGCTGCAGTGAGCGCCGAGAACGGGGCCGACGAGGACTCCGCCCAGGAGGAGACCGAGTCCGACCGCGACCGGGGTGGAGCTGATGAGGAGGCCGGTGCAGCGGAGTCGGTAACGGTCGGTGAGTCTCGTGAGCCCCACGATGCCTCCGATGCGGCTGCTGCCGAGGGTGACCTGCCTGAGACCGAGAAGTACGGCTACGGCTCGGCCACGGCGGCCGCTGTCGCCGGTCTGCTGCTGAGCGTCGTCGTCGCGGCCGCCCCCGCCGCAGCGGCGGTGCTGGCCGTCGTCCTTCTCCTGCTGTCCGTGACGACACGACGCGGGTTCAAGCTCGTCCTCACCCTGGTTCCCATGGTGGTCACCGCCGCCCCGGCCTGGTGGGGCGCCTGGCGCCTGGGGCAGAGGGCCGGTTGGGTTGAGGGGGCTCGGTTGCTGCTGACCGATATCGGTCTGCCCGTCCGGGTGCCGACGCCGAGCAGCCTCGACCTGCTGGCCGGCTCACCAGTGGCCATGGGCGCCATCGCCGGCTCCGGGGCCTGGAGCATCCTGGTCCGGGGACTGCTGCTGCTCGTCCCGGTCCTCGGCATCGTCGGCCTGTTCATCTCCCGGCGCGTCCGGGTGGCCCGAACCGGCATCCTCCTGACCCTGGGCGGTCTGGTTCTGGCAGGGATCTCGGTGCGCATGCCCACTGGGCTGGGCGGTGACGTCACCGGCTCGGGCCTGGCCCCCGTCAACGGCTGGGGCGGTGTCGGGGTCTCGCTGGCGCTGAGCGGGTTCCTCATCGCGGCCCTTTCCGCCGGCGAGGCCATCTGGAGCACGATCGGACGGCGTGCCGCGGGCGGTAGCAGGACCAGTCGCCAGCACCGCAAGGACGCCGAGACTGCTGCTGCCTCCTCCGCGCTGTCCGTGCTGTCCACAGTGTCCGGTGATGGCCTGCGTCGGCTGAGGACGGGCTTCGTGGTCGCCGCCTGCCTCGTCCTGCTGGCTCCGGTGACGGTCGGTGCCGTCTGGTCCTACCAGGCCCATCGCGGCAGCAATCCCCAGGTCCTGGCGCTGCGCCCCACTACCCAGCAGGTCCCCCTCATCGCCGAGCAGTTCCAGGGCTCGGCCACGGCCGGCCGGGTCCTCAAGCTCACCTCCACCTCTGAGGGGCTTCAGGCCACGATCTGGCGCGGACCCGGAACTCAGATCAGCGACGCCCTGCCGGGGGCGCTCAACGCCCAGGCGCGCAGCCGCGCCTCAGGTGCACTGACCGATCCGCGTCTGAGACCCACCAGGACCGGTCAGACGGGGCGCAGTACAGCCTCGGGTGAGGGTCTCGTCCTGGAGGACACGGCCGACGCCGAGCTCGCCCAGATCGTCACCCGCGCCACTGCCGGGCAGGACACGGAGGTCGCCGACGCCTTGGCGGCACACGGGATCGCCGTCGTCCTGCTGACCGACAAGGAGGGCGACGCCGTCACCGCCGAGGCCCGAGTGGGCCTGGCCTCAACACCCGGACTGGAGCAGCTCGCCCAGACCGCCGCGGGCAACTCCTGGCGCGTCACCTCATCGGCGTACCCCGACTCGGCCCGCCTGAGTCTCATCGACGAGGGCGGAGAGGCGACCCCGGTCGCGTCCACCGGCGCCGGATCCGGCACCCGCACCCAGATCCCCGCCGGCTCCGGCACCCGCACGCTGGTCATGGTGGAGCGGGCCGACGCCGGCTGGAGGGCCACTCTTGACGGTCGACGCCTCCAGGCCACCACGGTCCCCGCTCAGGACGGCAGCTGGAAGCAGGGCTTCGCCGTCGGATCCGAGGGCGGGGAATTGGTCATCACCCACACCCGCCGGTCCACCGCCGCCGCGACCTACACGATCTGGATCGTCTGGGCACTGACCCTGGTGGCGGCACTGCCCCTGCGACGCGGAAAGGAAATGGCCTCATGACTCAGCCTCACGATGACGATTCCCGCCGTCGGCAGGACGAGGACGGGCAGGACCAGCACAGGGACCAGCAGGACAGCCGGCGGAAGGGGCGGCACAGCCATCAGGAACCGTCCGAGTCGCAGTCCCTCGAGCACGGGACGCTCCCGGAGACGGACCAGGCCGATGACGAGGTCGCCATGGACGAGGCCGACGATGAGCCCCGTGCCGGATCCGGTGTCGGGCCCGCTGGGGACAGCCCGGACAGTGCCACCAGCCAGGATCAGGGTCACGACCAGCAGTCTGAATCAGGTGGTGATGCCCCCGAGCAGGACTCCGTCGAGGTCGAGGCGGACCATGACGAATCGGCCGGTTCGGACGGCGCCGACGCTGCCGAAGCCTCTGACTCCGCCGGCTCCGCTGACGTCCCTGAAGCTACTGATGCCGGGGACTCTGCGGAGGCCGACGACTCCGACGCCGAGGCTGCGAGTCGATCGGGGACCGGTGCCTCCTCCAGGAGGCGCCGTACCAGGGCCGGGCGGCGCCCTCGCACCGTGGGGCAGTCGATCGTCCGCGGCGTTGGCATCCTGACCTCGGTCGCACTCGCCGGCGCCGTCGGGGGAGTCACCTGGTGGGGCTACACCGCACCGCCTACACCGACCCCGCAGCTGGAGGCTCTCCGACTGACCGAACCGGGAGCCGCCACCACCTACGTGTGCCCTCACGCCCCCACCAATACGCTGCGGGGCACCGACGTCGGCGCCGTGGAGTCCACCACCACCATCATTCCCGTTGACGGGGCCGAGTCGATCCAGTCGGCCACCTACGCTGGCAAGCCGATCCCCGTTGACGCCGCCACCTCCATGAACGCGGCCGAGGGAGGCATCCTCAGCCTCGCACCTGTTGGTGGTCGGGTGGCCAACGCCGTCGGCTCGGTCGCCACCGTGACGAAGAGCGGTGACCTGCGGGGGCTCACCACCGCTCCCTGCGCCCAACCGGGTGCCATGTCCTGGATCGTGGGCGGCTCCATCGCGGCGGGCTCGTCGGCCGAGCTGCGTCTGACCAACCCCGGCGCCACCCCGGCGACGGTGAAGGTGAACCTCTACGGATCCATCGGCCGCCTGAGTCTGCCCAGTAACGGTGAGGTCACTGTCCCGGCAGGCGGTTCCTCCTCGCTGGTCCTGGAGACGAAGGGCAGCCAGGACCCACGCATCGCTGTGTCCATCGAGGCCGACGGGGGTTCCGTGGTCCCCACCCTCGTCACCGAGTCCCTCGATGGTGAGACCCCCGCCGGCACCGACGTCATCACCCCGGGAGCCGCCCCGGCCACCGACCTCGTGGTGCCCGGTGTGGAGATCGTTGAGCCGGCCACACAGGGCGAGGTTCCCGATGCCAAGACCGGCGCGGACTCCTCCGACACCCCGGCAGTGCGCATCGTCAACCCGGGACAGGCTCCGGCGACGGTGTCGGTGACCATGCTCGGCAAGGATGGTGCCCACCCCCTGGCCGGTGCGCAGTCGGTGACCATTGATGCGGGTTCCGTCTTCGACATCCAGCTGGCCGGCGTGGCCGCGGGTACCTACGGTGTGCAAGTCACCTCGAGTACACCGGTGGGAGCGGCGGTTCGCATGGTGCGCAGCGGCGGTGAGTACCCCGCGCGCTCCAAGGCCCTCGTTCACGATCAGGCCTGGGCACAGGCCGCCCTTCCCGGCGCTGCGGACTCCGGTCTGCTGGCGGTGCCACGCGCGGCCTCCCTGACCTCCTCGGTGACCGTGGCCAACAGCGGTCCCGCCACGTCTCTGACGCTGTCCTCCCTTGATGGCTCCTGGAGTCAGGACGTCACTGTCGCCAAGGGCAGCGCCGTCGTCGTTGAGGTACCGGCCAAGGTCGCCGCGGTCCGCCTGAGCGCTGCCGGCAGCTCCTCAGGACAGCCGCGCACACCCAGCGGACTGGCCGCCGCCACCATCGTCACGGCGCAGGCCGGGGGACAGCTGGCTGGGACGCTCATCTCGACGGTTCCTGCTCAGCCCGACGCCGCCGCTCAGGCCCAGCGCCGCATCCTCCTGGGCTGACGCAACGCCCCTTCTCGCTCCGCCGGCACTCCTCGCGCAGCCCAACGGAAGAACGGTAGGGCTCCGCAAAACCCGCCCGGCTCGGAGAAGTGCGCCGTCGGCTCACAGACTCGAGCCCGGGTCGATCTCCTCGGGGCGGCGTCCCAGCATGAGGGCGACCTGTTCGACGACGACGCGGCGCACCAGATCGGCCAGATCCGCCTCATCCGTGGCCCGAGAGGCCACTGGGCGCCGGTAGATGACGACCCGCGCCGGTAACCCCGCACGCGGTTCCGCCGTGAAGCCGCGCCCCAGCACCACCGAGCGCTCCCAGGGTGCAGGGTCGGAGGGCGGCACCTCCTCCACCGCGAACTGGATCTGGTCCACCGACGGCCAGCGTCTGGCCAGGTCCTGGGCTGCTTCCACGACGAGCTCATCGAAGCGTTCGGCTCGCGTACGCCAGGCCGGAAGGTTCGGCGGCAGAAGCGGACCGTGCAGCCCCCGGCCGTGACGATCACGACGCCTGCTCGGGCGCCGCGCCGGCATTGTGGCGGATCGCGGCGGAATCGGCCCGGGTGAGAAGGGAAACAGCTCAGTCACGTCAGCCAGCCTAGGCGCCGCCTGGATGACCGCCGGGCAACGGCACGGTAACCTGCGGGCGTGAGAAGAGTCCGACACTGCCGCAAGCCCGGCTGCGAGCGCCCAGCCGTGGCCACCCTGACTTCCGTCTACGCGGACTCCACCATTGTGCTGGGGCCACTGGCCACCGAGGCTCAGCCCGAGGCCTATGACCTGTGCGAGAAGCACGTCTCCTCCTTCACGGCGCCCCGTGGCTGGCAGATCATCCGCCTGGCCACCGAGTTCGAGCCCGCGCCCCCCAGCGAGGATGACCTCCTGGCCCTGGCCGACGCTGTCCGCGAGGCCTCCCGCGCCCCGCGACCGGCTGCCTCACCGGCCGAGCACCGCCCCCGGCCAGGCGGGATCATGCCGGCCTCCCTGACCGCCCCGCTGCCGCCCCCGCCGGAGGTCGCCGAGGACGAGATCCTACGGCGCGGCCACCTGCGGGTCCTGCGCGGACAGAAGGATGACGCATGAGCCATGACGCTCGCGTTCCCGGCCCCGACGAGCAGGGGCCGGTGCTCTCCTCCGTGCTGCGCTCCAGCCTGCGTTGCCCGTTGAGTGGGCAGGAGCTCGCTGACGGCGTCGACGACACCGGTCACCCGGTACTCATCTCCCCAGCCGTGGGTCTGGCCTACCCGGTGCGCGACGGCGTCCCGATCCTCCTGGTCCACGAGGCCCTGCGCGCTCCCGCGCACTTCTGACCCCCGGTACCGAGCCTGCTGGACGCAGCCCGTTCAGGTCCTGCCCCGCGAGGTCCAGGATGGAGCTGCTCAGTGGCGTCGGGCTTCTCGACCGACGCCGTAGGGCGGGCGCACCATGTCTCGGAGCACATCCTCCTCCAGACGGCGGTCGCGGCTCTCCAGCACCAGCTCGCGGTTACGCCGTTCGGTGAGCACCGCGGCGAGGAACCGCTCAGGGTGCGTGCCCGCAGGAGGCGGGGGAGAGACGTAGTCCTGAACCTGGGATGCCAGCTCCATCCCCAGACGGTGGCGGGAGGCGGGCGTCAGGACCGAGGCCCGCTGCAGGAAGGTCCGGGCCGTCAGACTCAGCTCCCCCGGTAGAGCGCGCAGATCCGTTCCCGCCGCCCACTGCGTCAGCTCGGGGGGCATGAGCAGGGGCGGAGTAGCGGACGAGCGATTCCGGTCACGAACCACGTAGGTGCCGGCCAGCATGTCTCCGAACCGCTTGCCCCGTTTGGTGACGATACTGGCGCACAGCGCCGGTACGGCCCAGGTTGCCCAGATCTCGACGATGGCGAGCAGCGCGCGCACCAGGCAGTGGCGAAACCTCACGGTGCCGCCGTCGTCGCGCACCACTCGGGTCCCGGTCACCATACGGCCCAGGCTCCGACCTCTACTGAGCAGCTCGACGAGCAGGGGGATGACGACCATCCAGGCCAGCACGATCAGGGAGACGAGGACTCTGTACAGAGCGAGGTGCTCGGCCAGCGCCGACTCGGGGCCGGTGCCCAGGATCAGGGCCATCACCGCGAGGACGGACAGTAGACCGCCCAGCGAGTAGGCGGTGTAGTCGATGATCCCCGACATCATGCGGTTGACGGCTGTTGCCGGGATGACCTCCAAGGCGACGGCCTCACCGGTGACCATGAGCTCGCGCTCGATCATCCGCTCGGAGGATGTGGACGACTCGGTCACCATGACAGACTCCTTGCGTGGATCTTGATGCCTTCGTTGCAGCGCACTGTGATCAGTGGGAACGCCTCGACGTCCTTGTGTCGCGTCGTCACCTCAGCGGCGCTGAGACCGACGAGCTCGTGGCTCTCTACCGCACCTGCGCCCGTCACCTGTCGCGGGTGCGCTCGGCGGCGCCGGATCCGCAGCTGATCGCCGAGCTGTCCTCCCGAGTGGCGACGGCCCGCGGCCGTCTGACCGGGACCCGTGAGGTTCGGACTCACGCGGTGCGTCGGTTCGTGCTTGAGTCCGTGCCGGCGGCTCTCTACCGGATCCGTTGGTGGACCTGCGGGATCATGGTTGCTGAGATCGCTCTGGCGCTCGTGGTGGGGGTGTGGACCCTGCACAGCCCGGAGGCCATGGCCGCCCTGGGGAGTCCCGAGAAGCTGGACGAGTACGCCCATGAGGCCTTCGAGTCCTACTACTCCACTTACTCCGCCCCAGACTTCGCCGCCCAGGTATGGACCAACAACGCCCGGATCGCGGCGATCTGCGTAGCCAGCGGAATCACGGGGATTCTGCCGCTCTACATGCTCTACGCCAACGCCGTCGCCGTCGGGCGGGCCGGGGCGATCATGGCCGACCACGACATGCTCGGGGTGTTCTTCTCGCTCATCTCGCCTCATGGGCTGCTGGAGTTGACCTGCATCTTCATCGCTGGTGCTGCCGGCCTCAAGCTGTTCTGGACCATGCTGGTCCCCGGCCCTCGCAGCCGCTCGGCGGCACTGGCAACGGAGGGCCGAGCCCTCATCACGGTGGCTGTCGCCCTGACCGCCGCCCTGGCCGTCGCCGGTTTCATCGAGGCCTTCGTGACCCCGGCTCCCATTCCCTGGCCGGTCAAGATCACCATCGGAGCCGGCGCCTTGGCACTGTTGTGGGCATACACCCTGATCCTGGGACGCTCCGCCGTCCAGGCAGGAGCTACGGGAGACCTCGAGGAGGATGAGGCCGGTTACGCCCAGCCAGAGGTCGGCTGACCGGTGCGCCGCAGGAGGGTGCCCCAGTATCACAGCCGCCCCGCTGCCTTGAGGTCCAGGTAGCAGTCGGCCAGAGCCGGGGCGATTCCCTGGTCCGGGGCCTCAACGACCTCGACTCCGCCGCGGCGCAGGCGGCGGCGTACGGCGTCGAGCTCCACGAGGTCCTTCTCCGCGGAAGCGGCCACGTACACGGAGTCGGCGTCATCGCGCGCGGCCCGCAGATCCTCCAGCTCCGGGTCCAGGGCTGAGGCGAGAACGACCGTGTGGTCATGGGCCAGCGACGTCAGCGTTCGGAGCATCGGCGCATCTCCTCCACTGCCGTCCAGAGCGGAGATGACAACCACCAGAGCACGCTGCGAGAGAGACGTGCGCACCCGGGATGCCAGAAGGGGCCAGTCGAGCTCGGTCAGACGCGGCTCCACATCCGTTAGGTGCTCAGCCAGTGCCGTCATGAGCACCGGTCCGCTACTGCCCCGCACCTGGGCGCGCATCGCGTCGTCCATGGCCAGGACATCGACCCGGTCACCGGCGCGTGAGGCCAGGGCGGCCAGCAGCAGGGTCGCCTCGATCTGGGCGTCGAGACGGGGGGCGTCGCCCAGTCGAGCCGCAGACAACCGTCCCGAGTCGATGACGATGAGGACGCGCCGGTCACGCTCGGGACGCCAGGTACGCACCAGGACCTCGCCCCGGCGCGCGGTGGAACGCCAGTCGATGGACCGTACGTCATCGCCGACGACGTACTCGCGCAGGGAATCGAACTCGGTTCCCTCGCCGCGCACCATGACCGCGCTGCGCCCGTCCATCTCCCGCAGCCGGGCCAGACGCGAGGGCAGGTGACGGCGAGAGCGGAAGGCCGGCAGGACCCGGACGGTGGCCGGAACGTTGAGGGAGGCCTGACGCCCCGCGATGCCCAGAGGGCCCATCACCCTGACGGTCAGCGGACCCGCGTCGCGCTCTCCCCGGCGTTGAGGCGTCAGCACTGTGGAATGACGGCGCCGCTGAGCCGGCGGGATGGTCATGCTCCCGCGCTCGTGGGCCGCTCCAGCGCTCGGGGGCCAGGCATCGCGCAACAGGAGCCGGACTGTGCGCCGGCCGGTGTTGGCCAGCGTCAGTGTCGAGGTGATCGACTCACCCAACCGCACTCCGTGGCCCACTGCCCGCGATGCCCTTAGCAGGCGGGGTGAGGGCGCGTAGGCGACGTCGATCACGACGAGGACCAGGACCACTCCGGCCCAGGCCAGCACGGCTGCTGGGCGCGGCGCGATGAGGGCCAGGACGATCCCCGGGAGCAGCGCCCACACGGCGCGCATCGTCAGGAACATGCCACTCCTGTCGTGAGTCGGTCAGATGATCGGTTACGTGTTCTGTGGTGTCGCCGGCCGGGGCCTCAGCGCGGTACCGGCACGCTCCTGAGCACGGACTCGATGACGGACTGAGGGGTGATGCCCTCCATCTCGGCCTCTGCGCGCAGCTGGATGCGGTGGCGCAGCGTCGGCAGGGCCAGGGCCTTGACGTCGTCGGGGGTTACGAAGGACCTCCCGGCCAGCCATGCCCAGGCCCGTGATGCGGCCAGGAGCGCGGTGGCGCCACGGGGCGAGACCCCCAGGGACACCGAGGGCATGGAGCGGGTGGCACGTACGAGGTCGACCGCGTAGGCCAGGACCTCCGGGGTGACTCCGACGGTGCTCACCTGGGTGCGCGCCAGGGCCAGGTCCTGGGCTCCGGCCACCGCCTGTAGTCCCGCCGAGAGCAGGTTTCGTGGATCGAAGCCCGAAGCGTGCCGGGAGAGAACCTCGATCTCCTGAGCCCGCTCGGGCAGGGGCAGTACCAGCTTGAGCAGGAAGCGGTCCAACTGGGCCTCCGGCAGTGGGTAGGTCCCCTCGTACTCCACCGGGTTCTGGGTGGCGATCACCATGAAGGGATCGGGCAGTGCGCGGGGCTCACCGTCAACCGAGACCTGGCGCTCCTCCATGGCCTCCAGCAGGGCCGACTGCGTCTTGGGAGGGGTACGGTTGACCTCGTCGGCCAGGAGCAGGTTGGTGAAGACCGGTCCGGCGCGGAAGGAGAACTGCGCGCTGCGGGAGTCGTAGATGAGAGAGCCGGTGACGTCACCGGGCATGAGGTCGGGCGTGAACTGGATGCGCTTGGTCTCCACGTCCAGGGCGGTGGCCAGCGATCGCACCAGCAGGGTCTTGGCGACTCCGGGAACCCCCTCGAGCAGGACGTGCCCACCGGCGAGCAGGGCGATGACCAGTCCGGTGACTGCGGCCTCCTGACCGACGACGGCCTTGCTCACCTCGCTGCGCACGGCCACCAACCGCCGGCGCGGGTCGTTGCCCACGTCCGTCTGGGCGGTCGGCTGGGCGATGCCACTGGTCCTCGGGGTGCTCGGTGCCTGGTGGGCGGATGGCGGGTGAGGATCACCATTGCCCGGGCCGACGGCGCTCGGGTCGTGGATGGGATCGGTGCTGTCCGTGCTCATGCGGAGTGAACCTCGCTCTCGAGTTGGTCAAGCTGAACGGCCAGGGTGGCCAGGGCCCGGTCACTGCTCGGCGGCGGACCGTAGAGAAGGGCGTCCACCGTGGCCGGGACAATGCCGGAGGCCTGGGCGACAGCGGCTATCACGTCGCCGCGCGAGGCCCCGGGAGGCAGACCCAGGGCTGCCCCTAGACGCAGTGCGCTTCCCGAGCGCAGGGCCTCGGCCGCCCGGGGGCGGTCCGAGCCCTGGCGGTACAGGCGCCCGCGCGCAACGGTGGTCTCAGTGGAGCGCACGACGACGGGCAGGTCCTCACTCATGATGCGGCCGAAGCGACGGCCCTGGACGATGGCCAGGACGCCGGCCATGACGACGAGCTGGAGGATGAGGACCGGTAGCCAGACGGGCGTGGTCGGGGAGTTCCACACGGTGGGGGTCTCAAGGTGCTGTCCGTCCAGCCACAGGACACGGTCGTGGTGGCCCAGCGCGCGCACGGCCAGGGCCGCATGGCCCTCCTGAGTCAGGCGCGCGTTGGTGACTGACGCGGCGTCAGGCAGAACGCGCAGCGTGGCGCCACTGGTCAGAGTGTCGCTGGCATAGGCATAACGGTCCTCGCCCAAGGGGAAGCAGCCGATGGCGTCGTCGTCGCCCGCGAGCGACACCGAGGCGTGCGCTCCGGCCAGGCTCTGGGCGGCTTGGGCGTCGGCGTCGGCACACTGCGCGGTCAGGCTCGTGGACTCAGGAGATGCGGAGCCCTTGGTGGTCATGTCCGTCAACCCCGTCAGTGCGTCGCTGCCGCCTTTGGCGCCAACGACGACGACGTCCCCGCCCGCGAGGGCCAGGGCCTGCCTGTCCTCCCGGCTGAGACGGTCGGCGTTGACCACGGCAATGGTGGCCCCGCCCCGACTCGCATCCAGCGCCTCGGAGACGTTGCCCGCCTGGCTCACGGAGATCCCCTCCTGGCGCAGCAGCTCGGCAGTGGCCATCGTCCCTGAGCCCTTGGGATTGTCGATCGCCAGCGGAGTGTCGGAGGTGACGGGCGTGGTCCACAGGGCGATGAGGGTGGGGATGAGCATGAGGGCCAGGGCGATGGCGACCGGGCGCCACCGGCGCCACCTTTGTGACCAGCGCGGATTCGTCACCTGGTCACCGGTGGCATCCGTCTGTGAGGGGTCCTGTGAAGAGCGCGACGTCTGCGCAGACGCGTTCGTGGGTGTGCTCATGCAGGTGCCCCCGGGACCGTGGCCGAGGTCGTGACGAGGGGCTGGTGATGCTTGGCGGGCAGCGTCGTCCTGGCGACCTGGTCGGCCAGTACTCGCATCTGCTCGTCCTGGGACTGGGTTGAGACCACATGACCATAGAGAACGGCGTCGAACAGGTGCGCCGCATCGTACAGCGGGGGCACGACCTGGTGCTCGCCGAGGGCCTGATGCGCCAGGGTTGCGGCCTCCAGGGCTGTCATACCCGGGTACTCGTCGATGATCCCGCGTTCATCAAGGGAGCGGATGATGGCGCGGAAGCGCTCGACGACGGCGGTGGCGAAGTCGGCTTGTGCGGCCGCCTCATCCGCCGCCCGGGTCAGGGTAACGGCGTCGCGGTCGTCGGTGAGCACCGACAGCGACGGCTTCACGACCCGACGCGCTGAGGAGATCCTGGTCAGCAGGAGGATCAGCAGTGCGATGCCGACGGCGATGACGATGACGACGATGACCGTCGATACCCAGGAGGGGACCCCGGGGACCATGCTGCCGGTGTCGAGATGATCCAGGATCCATCTCCAGATCCGGTCCCACAGGTCGGGCTTCTCGTGGTAGATCTGACGGGAGAGCTCCTTCTTCGCGGCTCGCCGGGCCTCATCGGCGTCGGGGGTCGCGGGGGCCTTGAGACTGATCGTACTGAGGCTGACCACAGGCGGCTCACACTCCGGCGGCGCGCCGCAGCTCCACGTCCAGGCCCTCGGAGCGCATCCGCAGGTCGGTGTAGATGAGGGCGTTGACAGCGGAGTCGAAGGGAAGCGTGGCGGCGGTGACGATGTTGCCGAGCAGAACCGACATGCCCAGGGCGAGGATCTGGGCACTCGGTGCCGCAGCGGTGATCACCCCGGCCAGCATGCTTATCGGAGTTGTCACTATCGCGCTGGCGAGGCTGATGATGAGGAAGGAGAGGATCTGAATCCCCACGACCCTCCAGAAGTAGCCGCGGGTCAGGGCCCACGAGCGAGAGATCCCCTCGAAGACACCGACGTTTTCCAGAATGAGTGCCGCCGGCGCCATGCTCAGCTTGCAGTACAGGGCGAACATCCCCAGGCCGACAAGTGCCACGAGAACGAAGAGCCCCAGGATCGTCAGAAGGATGGTTCCTACAGCGTCGTCGGGAGAGGCGTTATCGACGAGGTCGGGGATGCGGAGACCGAGGAAGAAGGCGAGGAAGACCCCGATGGCTGCCGCCAAAACGGCAGTGAAGATGAGCTGGATGATGACTGCCTGGCCGATGAGTGCCCACACGCGCGGCTTGGTCCGTTGCCACACGTCGCTCAGGGATGCCTTGCGACCCAGGATGGTGCGTGAGACGGTCACGATGAGCAGGCCGGTGAGAATCGAGGAGGCGAACATCGTCAAGATGCTGTTGACACCGGACTGGGCGTAGAGGCCGAACAAGGACGACCACTGCTTCTCCAGGTCGGTCGCGTCGGGTTGGCTGGAGGAGGAGTAGGGCGAGGGAGCGCCAAGCCGGTCGAAGAAGTAGGTGGTACCCAAGGCAGAGATGAGGCCGAGGATCGTCATCACTACCAGCGAGGGGATGAACATCGCCTTGGGATTGGCGCGCAGGGACTCGAAGGAGCCTCCGAGGATCTCCCCGATGGACAGCGGCCGCAGTGGGATGATTGACGGCTTGGGCGCCAGGACCGACGTGTAGCCCCCGTATCCCGGACCTCCGTAGGCGCCTGGGCCTGCCGGGCCACCGGGATGAGGAGGATAGCCGGTGCCGGCAGGACCCTGGCCGCCGTACGCCCCGTAACCCGGCTGGCCGCCAGGGGCGTTGGGAGGGTAGCCAGGAGGCGGGCCGGGCTGACCGACCGGAGGCGTCTGGTAGTTGCCGTAGCCGGGGTACGGGGATCCCTGTGGCGAGCCCTGTGACGGGTAGGGGAAGGGAGAGGTGCCTGTGAACGCTCCGGCGTCGGGGGCCTGCCATCCGTCCTGGTCGCCTCCAACGAAACCGTTTCCTGAGGCGGCAGGAGCCTCGCGGCTCGGGTCTCCGCCCGGGTTGAGGCCGTCGGGGTGGGGGTCGGTGCTCATGCTCCCATGCTGTCATGCCTTCCCGTTGCTGCGCTCTCCCCCTGGAGGAGGAGATCTCGGTGCAGGGTCGTCGGCGGCCTTGTGAGGGCGCCCGGGCGGCGCCACGAAGGTCACGGTTTGGACGCAATATTCCTGGCTCGCGTGTGTGCTCGCGTTACTTTTTTCCCGGAACTGAAGGGAATCTCTTAAATCCCTGAAGAAATTGTGAACGTCGTCTCGGTGGCCCAGATGTCCCTTGGGACATGGGGCTCATGCCAAGATACGGGCTATGAGCACGCGCATTCTGGTCGTCGACGACGATGCATCCCTGGCCGAGATGATCGGCATCATGCTGGAGTCGGAGAGCTACACGCCCACCCTTTGTCATGACGGAGCCAAGGCCCTGGACGCCTTCCATGAGGTCAACCCCGACCTCGTTCTCCTCGACCTTATGCTGCCGGGGCTCGACGGCGTCGAGATCTGCAGGCTCATCCGCTCAGAGTCCGACGTGCCGATCATTATGCTGACTGCGCGGACCGATACCCAGGACGTCGTTGCCGGTCTGGAGGCCGGGGCTGACGACTATGTGACCAAGCCCTTCAAGTCCAAGGAGCTGCTGGCCCGCGTCTCGACCCGCTTGCGCCGAACCAACCCGGGGGCGGCCGAGCACGTGCGCGCCGGTGACCTCGACATCGACGTCGCCGGTCACCAGGTCAAGCGCGGCGACTCGGTCATCGCCCTGACTCCGCTGGAGTTCGAGCTGCTGGTCACCCTGGCTCGCTCGCCGTGGAAGGTCTTCACCCGCGAGGAGCTGCTCAGCCAGGTATGGGGCTACCAGCACCCGGCCGATACCCGCCTGGTCAACGTTCACGTCCAGCGCCTGCGGGCCAAGATCGAGAAGGACCCCGAGCGTCCCTCGATCGTGGTGACGGTGCGCGGTGTCGGCTACAGGGTCGGCGAATCCGCGTGAGCGACGGCGCATCGGGCGCCCTACAATGAACCCGATGCGTAATTCAGTGGGCACGTCGATGGGATCATCGGTGGGCACTGCGGAGGAACGGCTCGTTCGGCGTCTGCCCTTGCCGGGGCTGCTGCGCCGCAGTCTTGAGGTGCGCATGGTGTGTACCGCCACCGTCATCGGCCTGCTTCTCATCGCGCTGCTGCTGACCTTCGTGACCGACCGGATCCGGTCGGAGGTATTCGCCGATCAGCGGGACGTCATACTCGCCGACGCCGCGCTGCGTGCCAGCGTTGCCCAGGCCGAGTTCGACTCGACCACCGCCGTGACCGTCGATGAGGTCTCCGCAACTGCGGAGCAGCAGGTCAACAACGCCAAGAACTCGATCTCCTCCTCGGGAGGAGTGGGTGTTCTCATGCTGCGCAATGAGCAGGAGACCTCGACGACGGTCGTCAACGACCTGGAGACCGATACCCGTCTGCGCTCCCTCATCACCGACGAGATGTCGCAGGCCCTCGACGAGGGCGGGGCGCGCTCGCAGTACTGGCAGTCGGTGGCCGTGCCCAATGATGAGGGAGGCACTGACCCGGGTCTCATCGTCGGCACCCGGGTGAGTCTGCCGCTGGCCGGCGAGTACGATCTCTACCTCGTCTACAGCCTGGCCGGGGAGCAGCGCATCGTCTCCCTGGCCTCGCGCAACATCACCATTGGCGGCCTGGGCTTTCTGGCCATCCTCATCGTCGTGGTGTGGGCCTTCACCCGCTGGGTGCTCAGTCCTGTGCGGCACACCGCCCGGGCCGCCGAGCGTCTGGCCTCCGGGTTGCTGGCGGAGCGGCTGAGCATCGAGGGGGAGGATGAGATCTCCACCCTGGCCAGATCCTTCAACCATATGGCGACCTCATTGGAGGACCAGATCGAGCGGTTGGAGTCCCTGTCCAAGGTGCAACGGCTCTTCGTCTCCGACGTCTCCCACGAGCTGCGCACCCCGCTGGCCTCCATCCGCCTGGCCACCGAACAGATTCAGGACGCGCGCGAGGAGATCTCCGACCCCTTCGCCCTGCGCAGCATCCAGGTCCTGTCCAGCTCGGTCGACCGCTTCGAGACCATGCTCACCGACCTGCTGGACATCTCCCGCATCGACTCGGGCAACGTCAAGCTGCGCCTGGAGGAGGTCGACCTCGCTCAGGTGGTCGACACCGTCGTCGAGACCACCCAGTTCCACTTCGACGCCACCGGCACCGAGCTGCGCCTCCATCTTCCCGAGGAACCCGCCATCGCCGAGGTCGATGTCACCCGGGTTGAGCGGATCATCCGTAACCTCGTGGTCAACGCGCTCGAGCACGGCGAGGGCAAGCCGCTGGATGTCACCGTCGCCGTGGACGACGACGCGGTCGCGGTGCGGGTACGCGACCACGGGATCGGAATGAGCCCCGACGTCGTCGCCAAGGTCTTCGACCGCTTCTACCGCGCCGACCCCTCGCGCAAGCGCAGCCTGGGAGGCACCGGCCTGGGCCTGTCCATCGCCATGGAGGACGCCCGTCTGCACGGCGGCCGTCTATCGGCCTGGGGGTGGCCGGCTGACGGCGCCTCCTTCCTCCTGGTCCTGCCCCGCACCCAGGGCGCCGACGGCGGCCCCGGCCGGCTGGGTGGCCCCGGTCCCCTTGAGCTCGTTCCGCAGGATGCACCCGCAGTGGCCCGCGCCGGTATCCCGGTCGATGAGGAGTCCTCCTTCTCCCCGGTCGGCCCCCTGGGGCCCGCGCCCGCCACGCGCCGGGCGCGTCAGAGCGTCGTCCTGGGCGACATCCCCCTGGCCGGGGAGAGCCACGACGCCGTCACCGAGGACGTCGGTCGTGTCGTCGTCGTCCTGCCCGGTCAGGAGCCGGCCACCCGCACGCCCGAAGAGGCCGATGAGGAGGGACGACGTCGATGAAGCGGCCGAAGAGACTCAGCATGCTCACCGACGCTTGTGAGCGCATCGGGAGCACCGCCGGCTCTGTGTCCTCGTTGCTGACGCGCCGCAGCGCGCTGGGACTGCTGAGCGCCGGTGCCGCGGGTGTGCTGGCGGGGTGCACGGCGCTGCCCACCTCCAGTGGCGTCACCCGCTCCGGGGTCGCCGCCTCCGGCACCAACGCCCTGATCGAGACCGCACCGGGCCCCAGGGAGAGCGATTCGGCCGAGGATATCGTCAACGGCTTTCTGCGAGCGGCCATTGCCGGGTTCTCCGACGACTTCGCCACCGCCAAGCAGTTCCTCACTGAACGCACCGCCGCGCAGTGGAAGCCCCTGGAGACGGTGAGCGCCTACAACGGTTCGACTGAGCCTCAGGTCTCCGTCGCTGCGGACGGCTCCTTCACGGTGACCTCCGCTCAGGTGGGGGTGCTGGACTCCCTGGGGGTCTTCACCCCGGCGCAGGAGGGAGCCACCTACACCGGTGAGTTCTCCCTGGCGACCAACTCCACCGGGCAGTGGCGCATCGTTGGCCTGCCCCAGGGGATCCTGCTGCCCCTCTCCCGGCTTATGCAGAACTTCGCGGTCAGCTCCCTGGCCTTCCTGTCACGGGACCGGACCAGGTTCGTCTCCGAGCTGAGGTGGTACCCGCGCAGCTCGCAGGCCGACTCGCTCATCTCCGGGCTGCTGGCTGGGCCTTCTTCCTGGTTGTCGGATGGGACCACCAACCTCATCCCGCGCAATGCGGAGCGGGCCAGCCGGGGCGTCGTCGTCGAGGCGGGGACCGCGACCGTTCACCTGAGCGCGGACTCCGACCCCGCCTCGGAGGAGGCCCGCCGGCTCATGGTGGCCCAGATCGAGCAGAGCCTCGTCCAGATCAGCGGCATCGACCGGGTCCGGGTGCTCGCGGGCACCGTTGACCTCGGTGCGCCCGCCCAGCTGACGCCGATGGCCCCGGAGGTGGGCGGCATCGTGGGGATGTCGGAGGGTTCCGTCGTGCGCGGCACCGGGGCCAGGCGCATCACCCTGGCGACCGACCGGGTACTGGGGACCAGTGACGCCCGCAGCCCGAGCCTCGGAGCGGATGGGGCCGTCTACGTGCTGTCGGCCTCCAGCCTGCTGCGTCTGCCTCAGGGGCAGGACTCCGCCTCCGTCATCCTCTCGGTGGGCGACCCCTCCGCAGGCGCTGGTGGACTGGGGGCGCCGCTGGGCGACCGGCACGGCTGGGTCTGGTTGCTGGCCGAGGGGCAGCTCACCGCTGTCAACGGCTCGGGACAGCGTGCCGCCCTGAAGTCGTCCTGGTTGTCGCAGAGCGCGATCGTGGCCTTCGACCTGTCCGTGGAGTCCGAGCGCATCGCTGTGCGTAGAGCCGATGGGCGGGTCGCCGTCGCCGCGATCATCAGGGACCAGGAAGGCCGCCCCTTGGGGCTGGGGCCCGCCCTGGAGATGCCTCGCGCCAGTGGCGGGGGAACGCGCGGGATCTCCTGGTGCGCCCCGAACGCCGTGTGCGTCCTGGCCGACGGCGGTAGTGAGGGGGGAGGAGTGCCCGAGGTGCGTCTCATCCAGGTCGGCGGCGCCGTCAACACGCTCGTGGGAGTGCGTGGGGCGCGCTCGGTCATCTCCGACCGCTCCGAGGAGTCCCTCATCATCATCGACGAGGCGGGGCAGACCTGGCAGCGCCGAGGGACGATGTGGCGGGTACTCACCTCGGAGGTCACCGACCCCTCCTTCCCTCTTCCCTGAAGCGGTGGCCCCAGAAGCAGTCCGGGTGCCCCCGGTCCGCTGGGACCGTGGAGCACCCGGAGTCAGGACGGGGTCTGAAGGGGGACTAGAGCACCTGGGCGTCCAGGCGGATGACGCCGTAGGTCCACCCGTGACGGTGGTAGACGGCGCAGGGCTGCTTGGTGGCCTTCTCGATGAACAGGTAGAAGGGGTGGCCCACGAGCTCCATCTGGTAGAGAGCCTCGTCAACGGTCATCGGCTTGGCCTCGTGCAGCTTCTGGCGCACGATCACCGGGGAGTCGCCGAGCTGGGCCTCGACCGCGACACCCGGCTCCGTGGGGGCGGAGGGGGAGTCCTCGATCGGCGCGTCATCGGTGTCGTGAACGGCGGGCTCGTCCAGGACGGGCGCGGCCTGGAGATCCTCGCTGGGGGCCGCCACGGTGTAACGACGGTGGTCCTTCTTGCGGTCCCGAGCTCGGCGAAGGCGCTCGGTCAGCTTTCCCATGGCGATATCGAAGGCGGCGAAGCGGTCTGAGGAGGACGCCTCCGCCCGGATGACCGGACCCTTGGAGACAACGGTGATCTCAACTCTCTCGGCGGTGTCGGCCTGACGCGGATTGCGCTCGTGGGTGACCTCCACCTCGACGCGCTGGACCCGAGGGTCGAACTGCTCAACCTTGACGGCCTTGTCCTCGACGTAGTCACGCAGGCGAGAGCTGATCTCGGCGTTGCGACCGACGACGGTGATATCCATGGTGGAACCTCTTTCTGGGCTCGTGGGCCGGCCCTGGTGGACCGTGTGCGACATACCCGCCACTTCTCACGGCGGATTCGGGACTGGCGTCATCACCTCCTGTCACCTCGCGAGGGCCCTCTCGCACTGCGGCGAGGACTCGGTCGACTGTCCTTGTCGACGTCGGAAATCGCCTGTGCGTTATGCCACATAAGGTACACCATGCGGGGCTGTTCATGCCTCCCTTTCGCGTGTGCCGAGTCCCGAATGAGCCCCCTGATCGCCGCAGGCGGACAAGTCCGACGGTTCCGGATCAATGGCTGTCACTGAGGCATCGGTGCTTCTCACCGTGGGCGTGGCAGCCTCTGTCCTGACCGGGACCGTGACACGCGCGTGCGCTGGAGGCGGAGCGGCGCTCAGCGTCAGGGCGCCTTGAACCCGGCCGCCGGCCTCCTGCATCGCTCGGGTACAGGCCCCCAACGTGGCTCCGGTGGTGACCACGTCGTCGACCAGCAGCACCGGCAGCCCGGGCACGGGGGCCAGCAGGCGCGGAGCAGCGGCGCGGTTGTCCCGCCGCTGACGAGACGAGCGGCCCGCCTGATGCGTCCCTCCGCCCCGACGACGCAGCAGATCGGCGCTCAGCACGAGCGGCGCGGGCAAGGCTTCCCGGGGTGGCATCGATGCCGGTGCGTCGCCGGCGGGTGGCTCGTCCCAGAGGGTCGCTCGTTGCCGTTGAGCCCACTGCTCGGCGATCCCTGAGGCGACGGCGTCGGCCAGACGCGCGGCCACCAGGCGACCGCGCAGCCGGCGCGCGATCCCAGAGGGTGCCGGGACCACGAGCAGAGCCGGGGTGTGTGGGAGCGACTCGGTCCAGATCGCCTTCGCGGGGTGCACCTGCGCCCACTGGCGTCCTAGACGTCGACCGGCATGCGCCATCGCCTCGGCAAGGTCCTCCCGCGAGCCGTTCTTCCACCCCAGGACCATGGTGCGCACCGGGCCGGTGTAGGTCGTCAGGGCCAGGATGTCGAGGTCGCCTGCGGCGTCGGCGTGCTCGACGTCGAAGGGCTTGCCCTCGAGCAGCTCGCGGCACCCCGGGCACAGCGCCGTCTCCCAGCGCCCGCAGCCTGCGCAGCTGACCGGCAGTCCCAGAGACAGTCCCTTTGAGAATCCGGCGGATAACCCGCGTATCAGGCGGTGGACGACGGAGGGCTGAGGGATGGTTGGGCAGTGCGTCATGCCTCTCACTATGAGGGTGCCGCGGCTCGGTCGCTTTCGAGGGCGCTCGCGCTCCACAACGGGAGGGATCAAGCGGTCATCGCCGCGGTCTGTGGCTCCGTGCCCGTCCCGTGTCCTCGGTGGGAAGAATCTCGATGGTGGAAGGGCCGCTGCCCACCGGGGTCCACTAGAGTACGGAGGCAGGTAACCGGTGAGACCTGTGCCGATACCGACCAATCCGGGCCAGTTCGGCCTCAGTCTCATCGCCGCTCTTCGCAACAGACGTCCCAAGGGAGAATGCAGCGTGTCGATCGTGGACCGGATCCTTCGCATTGGTGAGGGCCGTACCCTGAAGAAGCTTGATGCCATCGCCGACCAGGTCGAGTCTCTTGCCGAGGAGTTCAGTGAGTTCTCCGACGCCGAGCTGCGCGACATGACCGATGAGCTCAAGGAGCGCTACCAGGACGGAGAGACGCTCGACAGCCTGCTGCCCGAGGCCTTCGCCACGGTCGTGGAGGCCGCCGACCGAGTGCTGGGCATGCGCCCCTATCACGTCCAGATCATGGGCGGTGCCGCCCTCCACCGCGGCAACATCGCCGAGATGAAGACCGGTGAGGGCAAGACCCTCGTGGCCACGATGCCCTCCTACCTGCGGGCCCTGACCGGCAAGGGCGTCCACGTCGTCACCGTCAACGACTACCTCGCCGAGTACCAGTCCGACCTCATGGGGCGCGTCCACCGTTTCCTGGGACTGACCACCGGCTGCATCCTCGTGGGCCAGACCCCCGCCGAGCGCCGCGAGCAGTACGCCTGCGACATCACCTACGGCACCAACAACGAGTTCGGCTTTGACTACCTGCGCGACAACATGGCCCAGCGCCCCGATGACCTGGTCCAGCGCGGTCACGCCTTCGTCATCGTCGACGAGGTCGACTCCATCCTCATCGACGAGGCCCGCACCCCGCTCATCATCTCCGGGCCCGCCACCGGGGACGTCAACAAGTGGTACAAGGAGTTCGCCACGATCTCCGAGCGCCTGCGCGAGGGCAAGGACTACGAGGTCGACGAGAAGAAGCGCACCGTGGGCGTCCTGGCCTCCGGCATCGAGCGGGTCGAGGACTACCTCGGCGTCGACAACCTCTACGAGTCGGAGAACACCCCCCTGATCGGCTTCCTCAACAACGCCATCAAGGCCAAGGAGCTCTTCCATCGGGACAAGGACTACATCGTGCGCGACGGCGAGGTCCTCATCGTCGACGAGCACACCGGCCGCGTCCTGCCCGGCCGACGCTACAACGAGGGCATGCACCAGGCCATCGAGGCCAAGGAGCGCGTGGAGATCAAGGCCGAGAACCAGACCCTGGCCACCATCACCCTCCAGAACTACTTCCGCCTCTACCCCGAGGGCTCGCGCTCGGGCATGACCGGTACCGCCGAGACCGAGGCCGCCGAGTTCGCCGGCACCTACAAGATCGGCGTCGTCCCGATCCCCACCAACAAGCCCATGATCCGCGAGGACCAGCCAGACCTCGTCTACACCACCGTTGAGGCCAAGCTCGACGCCGTCGTCGACGACATCGCCGAGCGCTACGAGGTCGGCCAGCCGGTCCTGGTGGGGACGACCAGCGTGGAGAAGTCGGAGACCCTCTCCGAGCGGCTGCGTGAGCGAGGCATCCCCCACGAGGTCCTCAACGCCAAGCAGCACGCCCGGGAGGCCGCCGTCGTCGCCATGGCCGGACGCAAGGGCGCCGTCACCGTGGCCACCAACATGGCCGGGCGCGGAACCGACATCATGCTGGGCGGCAACGCCGAGCACATCGCGGTCTCCGCCCTCAAGGAGGCGGGCCTCGACCCCGAGGAGAACGCCGAGGAGTACGAGAAGGCCTGGCCCGAGGCCCTGTCCGCCGCCAAGGAGGCCTGCCGGGCCGAGCACGATGAGGTCGTCGAGCTCGGCGGTCTCTACGTGCTGGGCACCGAGCGCCACGAGTCGCGCCGCATCGACAACCAGCTGCGCGGACGTTCGGGCCGTCAGGGAGACCCGGGCGAGTCCCGCTTCTACCTGTCCATGGAGGACGACCTCATGCGCATGTTCGCCTCCGGACTGGCCCAGCGCATCATGACCTCGGGCGCCTACCCCGACGACGTTCCGCTGGAGTCCAAGATGGTCACCCGCGGCATCGCCGGCGCCCAGCGCCAGGTGGAGTCGCGCAACTACGAGATCCGCAAGAACGTCCTCAAGTACGACGACGTCATGACCGAGCAGCGCGAGAAGGTCTACTCCGAGCGCCGTCGGGTCCTGGACGGGGAGGACCTCGAGCCGCAGATCGAGGCCTTCCGGGCCCAGGCCGTGAGCTCGATCGTCAACGCCGGGACGGCGGAGGGCCGCCCCGATGAGTGGGACCTCGACGCCCTGTGGGATGAGCTCGGTCGTCTCTACCCGGTGGGCCTCACCCAGGACGAGGTCGTTGAGGCTCTGGGCGGCAAGGACGCGCTCACCTCGGAGAGACTCATCGACGAGCTCAGTGAGGACGTCGCCGTGGCCTACGAGGACGCCGAGGCCCGTATCGAGGCCAACGCCCTAGCCCATGCCCAGCTCGGGGACGAGCCCATGCGTACGCTGGAGCGTCGCATCCTGCTCGCCGTGGTGGACAAGCGCTGGCGCGAGCACCTCTACGAGATGGACTACCTCAAGGAGGGCATCGGTCTGCGGGCCATGGCCCAGCGCGATCCCCTCGTGGAGTACGCCAACGAAGGTGCCCGCATGTTCCGGGCGATGATGGAAGGCATCCGAGAGGAGACCGTTGAGCAGATCTTCGCCAACGTCAACCGCTTCGACGCCGCTGCCCAGCGTGCCGCCGCGGACGGCACCGCTGAGGCCGCTCAGGCGGTGGCCAAGGCCAATGCCACAGCGGCAGCCGGCATCCGCGTGGGCGGTGCCGGCGGGGGGCGGGGCACGGTCCTGGGGGACACCGGGCAGGCCTCCATGGAGCAGCGGATCACCTATTCCGGTCCCAGCGAGTCCGGTGACGAGGAGGAGCGCTCCACCGCCTCATCGCGTAAGTCCTCGGGCTCGGGCTCATCGCCCTCGGGCGGCAACCGGGCCGAGCGCCGTCGCTCCAAGAAGAAGCGCCGTCACTGAGGCGCGGTGAGCCTCGGACTGATCGCCGTCGATCCCGTCGGGACCTGGTACATCGCCAGGATCCGGCGGGATCACGCGATCTCCAGGCCGGTGAGGATCCAGCGCTCGCGCATCAGCTCCAGGCGCGCCGCGGCGGCCCGGACTCGGTTGCCCTCCTCCAGGAGGACAGTCGCCTCGCAGGCTCCCGACATCGTCAGCTCGGTGCGCACGCTGCGGATGCGCGGCCGCCGTGAGCTCGTCTGACGCCCCAGGATCCGGGAGGCCAGGCCGGCGCGGCGGGCGAGAGCCTCGAACAGGGGCGGACTGGTCCAGCGGGCCAGGTGGTCCACGGGGCGCAGCCCGGCGAGGACCTCGCTGGCGGCCGCCACCACGATCGCGGCGGTGCGCGGGGCGTCGACGCCGGTCCGGGGCTGCTTCCTGAGAAAGCCGCCGGACTGATCGGCTCCCGAGCCGTTGACGGGTTTGGAGGGCTTCAACGGAACGGCTCGAGTCGGCGTCGGGTGGGTTGGTGTGGGGCGGGTGCGGTGCTGTGGGCCGGTCTCTCGGCGAGCGGTGCGAGTGGACTGAAGGTCGTGAGTCGACGTGGCGGTGACAGTCATGGTGGGCTCCTGGGAGTTGCTTCGGTGCCGGTGCGGGCACAGAGCTGGGCGGGGATGGTCCTGTGGCGAGGGCCGTAAGGACGTGCAGTGCGGACTGTTGACGGGGACGCGGCTCCCGGTTCCGGGTAGCGGTGCTTCAGTGCGATGGGGGCTGGCCTCCCGTCGTCGTCGGCGTTGTCAGCGTGCTCGGGATGCTCAGTACTGCTCCGGGGCGGATCAGAGACGGGTTCGGGCCGATGGTCTCGACGTTGGCGCGATACAGAACGGGCCAGGTCTGTGCGATCTGTGCGGGGCCGGCCTCGGCGGGCAGGAGGCGGGCGGTGACCGACCACAGGCTCTCTCCTGGCTGCACGGTGTGAGTACGCTCCGACGTCGCCCCGGTGTCCGGGGCGGTCGAGGCTTGGTTCTCAGCTGACGTCGGTGGGGCTGATTCGGTCGGCTCATCCGGCTCGGTTCGGGAGGTCGACGGTGACGGGGCGCTCCGCTCCGACGGCGTGGGCGACGGGGGCGGTGAGGCGGGTGCCGAGCTCGTGGGCCGCCATCCCAGATCATCCCCGTTCCCGGTGTCTTCCGCCGCCAGGGCCGGCGCCGATGACAGAGAGACGACGAGGGCGGAGGCCGCGATACGGCGCACCGCGGGAGCTCCCCACCCGGCCAGAATCCTGGCCGCCAGCCCGGACGCATCGCCATTGCGGAGGGTGCCGTGAGCGCGGGAACCGGGTAGCACGATGAGGGCGAGTACTGCGGAGGCGAGGTGCCACAGGGCGCCCAGGGCCCCGATCGTGCAGGTCCCGGTGACGACGGCGTCGGTCAGCTCGCTCATGCCCCACGATGGTGGGGGAACCTCCAGGAGACCTTCTGCAGCGTCCCGGGTCGCAAGTCCGAGAAGCAGGAGGAGGACGCCGGAGAATCCTGCCACCAGCGTCAGTCGTAGACGTGGCCCCATGTCAACCTCCATCACCGTTGATCATCTTTGATGATGTTAGGTTTACGCTGATGATGTTGTGTTGTCAAGACTTTGATACTGTTTTTCACATAGTGTCGTGTCGCTGGTGAGGCCGCTACTTGCAGGTTCTCAGGGGCGAGACGGAGACGGCGGGGGAGCAGCCTCTGCTCCATCTGCAGACGTGAACGAGGTGAGGACGTGGACTGGGACCGGATGCTCTCCGACCTGGAGAGCAGCTTCGACGCCGAACGCCGTGCAGATCTGGTGGCCCAGAGCGCCGAGCTCGCCGAGGCGGAGCACGCATCCATTGAGGTGGTCGACCGTCTCAGGGGAACAGTGGGGCGTCCGATCCACGTGCGGACCCGCAGCGGCGCGCCCGTCGACGGTGTCCTGACTCGGGTTGAGCCCGCGTACGTCCTCGTTGACGAGGGGGAGGGGCTGCAGGCGATCGTCCCACTGGCCGCGGTGACAACGGTGGCGACGCTTGCAGGTCCGGCGCCCCGAGATGATCGACGGCGTCCCACGCTGGGGGCGTTGCTGCGGGAGGTCGCTCGACGGGGAGTACGGGTGCGCCTGATTGCGGGAGCCGGAGAGGTAGTGGGGAGGTTGATCCGGGTGGGAGCGGATCATGTCGATATCGCCCTCGACTCTGAGGGGAGGGGATGCGTGCGCCGGGCGACCGGTGCGGGGGTGGTGGGAGTCGTCAGCGTCATGACCGCGGCGATCGAGGTGCTGCGCAGCCGCTGACCTCTGTTGTGACGTGGAGGGTCTGTGCTCGAGGGGCGTGTCGGGGTCTCGTGAGGAGAGGGGTGGTTGGCCGGACGGCTCAGACCTCCTCATCCTCGCCCCAGCCGGCGGCCACCATGGCCCGGGTCGAGGCGAGCTGGCGCTGAATGTAGTCCTCGAGGGCCTGGTCCTCGATGCGCCACAGCTTACGGGCGCCGACCTGGATGGCTGGAAGATCGCCGGAGCGGATGAGGGCGCGCACTGCCTGGCTGGAGAGCTGGAGCTGCTCGGAGACGTCGGCGATGGTGAGGAATCGTGTACTCATAGAACGATGATCCCACTGCTTGTCCCTATCCACAATTCTCAAAGAACTCTGTGGATAACCTTGCGGCACTATCCCACCTCGACGATGATTACTGGTGATCAAGGAGGATTTCCGTGTCGTCATCTCGCAGTGCGCTCTCCCGAGCAGTACCTGAACGCCGTCGTAGTGGGCGATGGCGCCGTCCAGCCTGGAGGGACCCGCGAATGGCCGGGGGAGTGGTCCTGGTCGCCTCTGCTGTGGCCCTGGGAGCCTGGGCCGTCGATGCTGCCGCAGACACCACCCGCGTCTACGTGCTCTCCCAGGACGTCGCCCCCGGAGCCGACCTGACCGCCGACGGTGTTCTCACAGTGGTCGAGGCCCATCCCGGTACTGACGCCTACGTTGAGGTCGGGCACCTGCCCGACGGCGCGGTGGCCACCCGCTCCATGAGCAAGGGAGAGCTGTTGGCGACCGCAGCCGTGGACAGCGGTCAGGAGCGGGCGCTGCGCCCGGTCGTCCTCAACGTCGCATCCAGCCTGCCGGCCTCGACGAAGGTCGGCGACTATGTCGATCTGTGGCTCGTGCCCAAGGACGGCGTCGCCGGCAGGTCCTCGGTTCAGGCGCCTGCGACTGCAGAGCCCGGGCAGAACGGTCGCAGCGGGCAGGCGTCGACCGAGGACGGCGGAGCCCGCCGCGTGGCCACGGGGCTGGTCATCGGCTCAGTCGGAGAGGCCAGCAAGGGACTGATCTCCGGACCGAGCACGGGGGTGGAGGTGAAGGTTCCCGAGGAGTCCCTCGCCGCCGTCCTCAGCGCCGTCGGGCAGGAGGGGTCGCTGGTCCTGGTTCCCACCGGACAGGAGGCGCCTGCGGAGAAGTCGGAGAAGCCGTCGTGAGCGCCCCGGGCGCAGGGATCCTCCTGGCCCTCAGCGGTGACGACGCCGACATCCTGCGTGTGCTGAGCCAGCCGGGAAGCGGGCTGTGCATCGTTCGCAGATGCGCCGACCTGCCTGAGCTGCTCTCGGCTGGCATGGCCGGACTGGCGTCCTTCGCCCTGCTGGATACCGGCTTCGATGAGATCGACCGCACCGTCCTGGACCGGCTCACTCGTGCCGGCCTCAGTGGGCTGCTCCTGGTGGAGGCCCGTGAGGAGGAGCGCTGGCGCAGTGCGGGATGGCCGATTCTGAGACGCGACACCGCCCCCAGCCGCATCTGCTCCACGGTGCTGGACCTCGTGCGTCGCAGCCTGACCGATGTCGGTGCGTCCGGGCCCTCCACCGCGGGGCCCGCCCCCGGCGCGCTCGGCGCCGTCGTGCCGGAGACGCCGGTCGGGCCGGCAGCGACGAGCGACGACTGGCTGAGCGCCGCGACACCTGCCTCGGCAGGCTCGGGCGGCGCCGCCCAGGAGACCGCCTGGCTCGAAGAGCTGTGGCGTCAGTCGACGAGCCCGGGTGCTGACGGGAAGCCGCCGGTACCACCGCAGCCGGCACTCTCCGGCAACGATCCCTCTGGGCGCGCGGACTGTGAGCTGGAAGAGAGCCGGGAACCGGCGACCGTGAGTGCGGCTGATGCCGCTGGTCAGGGACGGATCGTCCTGGTGTGGGGACCTCACGGCGCCCCCGGACGCTCGACCGTGGCCGCATCCCTCGCCCACGGCCTGGCCGGATCCGGTGGGGCGATCCTCGTGGACGCCGACGTCGAGGCGCCCAGCCTGGTTCAGATCCTCGGCATGCCTGAGGACTCCTCGGCCCTGGCCGGGGCCGCTCGCCTGGCCACTCATGGCCGCCTCGACGCCGAGAGCTTTCAGCGGGTACTGGCTCCGGTGGAAGGCGGGCTGTCCCTCCTGGGAGGTCTGGGCCGGGCCGGTCGCTGGCGCGAGCTGCCGCCGGCCGCCATGACCGAGGTCTGGCTGCAGTGCCGTCGTGCCGCGGCCTGGACCGTCGTCGACGTCGCTGGCGGCGCCATTGACAACGACATCGACGACTTCACCCTTGAGCCCGGACGCGGGGCGGTGACCGCCGACCTGGTGTCCCATGCCGACGTCGTCCTGGTCGTGGGTGGGGCGGACCCGGTCGGGGTGCGCCGCCTGCTTCAGCTCCTGGATGAGGTGGGCTCCTCGGTGACGCCCGCCGGCCGGATCGAGGTCGTCGTCAACCGGGTACGGACGTCGGCTGCCGGCCCCTCTCCCCAGCAGGCACTGCGTGAGGCCCTGTCTCGCTTCGGCGGGCTGGAGGACATCGTGCTGCTGCCCGACGACCCGGCGACGGCCGATGCCTGCCTGCTTCAGGGGCGCAGCATCATGGAGGGGGCGCCCGCAAGCGCGCTGGGCAAGGCCATGAGCGCGCTGGTCGACCGGATCGACCCGCAGACCGCTGCGGTCCGCAAGGCCCGTTCCTCGAGTCGGCCGCTGCTACGGCGCCTTAAGCGCCTGAAGAGACGCGGCAGAGAGCAGCGCAGGACAACCGGCTCCGCTGGGCGGGCGACGGCCGCCGGCGGCAGGAGCCGCAGGGGCGTGCGCGCCCAGCGGGGGCGGCGTCGGAAAGGGGACAGGGCGGTGACCTCCGGGGCTGAGTCGAGGGCTCCGGAGAGGCCCGCGTATTCAACACGGCGGTCCCAGACGGCCGTGCCCCCATCGACTCCGCCCCCGGTTCAGCCGCCGAGCCCGCCGCAGGCGATGCGGGACGGACCGACTCCTTGGCCCGGAGCAGGGCCCGCGCCCTTTGGTGAGCGCGGCTGACGGCGTGGCCGCAGCTGCTCGGTGAGGTACATGAATCGTGCGGCTCTGGTCTTCCGGGCACGGTTGGTGAGGCAGACTGGGGCCATGCGCATCTACCTTCCCGCCACCGCTGCCCACCTGCGTGCGGCCGCCCTCGGCTCGTCCACGGGACCGCTGCTGGCTCACGCCGCCACGCCGGCGCTCGCCCGCGCGCTGCCCGAGGAGGATGAGGAGGGGCTGGAGGTCTCCGCCTCGTTGTGCGCCGCCGACGCCTCCCTTGTGCTGCTGGCCGAGCCCGAGGCCGAGGGGCTGGCCGACCGCCGTGTCGTCATCGCCGCCGATGTCGACGGTGAACACGTGCGCGAGCTCGCCGTCGAAGGAGATGTCCTGCCCGGAACGGTCGAGATCGCCGCAGATATCCCCTGGGACGACGTCGCTGCCCTGCTCGTGGACGAGGCGGAGGCGGAGGCCGACGTCCGCTCCGCCCGGCTCGGCGACGAGGACGCCTTTGAGCGTGCGGCTGAGGCCGACCTGCTCTGGTACGACGTCACGGAGCGAGACGCGCTGGCCGAGAGCCTTGGGGTCTGACCCGCCCGAGGCCGCCGATCGGGCACTGGTTGCGGTGCCCACGTGACCCGTCGTCGGACCTGCTGCCGCCGCTTCAGCGACGGGAGAGCCCTCAGTGACCGGTTCCACGGTCTCCTGCCTTGCGCAAGAGGGTCTGCCGCCGGGTATGGTGCTCTTTGCCAAAGACCGCAGGTCTCCCGCTTCGGCGGGACCAAGTCCACTGAAGGTGGAGCCGGCGCAGGTGAGAACGTGACCTCTTTCGGGCGTGCCCGAAAGCGAGCCCCGTGCCCACCGGCGCGGGGCTTTTCCAGTGGTGGGCCCTGCGGCATACCACGGAAGGAGGGCCCATGGCACGGCCTGACAAGGAAGCAGC